>WNGM01004946.1_pt1 | contig 10461 bp, 8 predicted proteins | sample 5400571 | NCBI WGS metagenome assembly WNGM01 (sample SAMN13153378, study PRJNA577476) | soil metagenome | isolation source: 100 cm soil or saprolite under Garry oak tree replicate 2 | place: USA:California | collected 2016-06-15 | reverse complement strand
CTACGGGCCCGACCTCGGCCTGCTCACGGGCCTCCTGTGGGCCCTCCGGGAGCGCGAGCTCTTCCTCGACCTGATCCAGCTGATGTCGGGCGCGCGGATGAACCAGAACTTCCCCCGTGTCGGCGGGGTCCGGAACGATCTGCCGGAGAACTTCGAGGCGATGTGCCGGCGGAGCATCGAGCACTTCCTGGAGAAGCTCGAGAATGATTACCAGGCGATCTTCCAGGAATCGAAGGTCTTCCGGATGCGGACGGAAGGCGTCGGAAAGATCACCGTCGAGGAGGCGATCAACTGGGGCGTTACGGGTCCGAACCTGCGGGCGTGCGGCGTGGACGTCGACCTCCGTCGCCTCGACCCCTACGAGACGTACGGGGAGATCGACTTCGAGCCTCAGGTCTGGCACGATGGCGGTGCGGGGGACTCGTACGCCCGGTTCGTGTGCCGCTTCAACGAGTTGCGGGAGTCGTGCCAGATCGTCCTGCAAGCCCTGAAGAAGATGCCGAAGACGGGTCCGTATCGGGTGAAGCCCCCGCGCCGCGCCGAAGGCGAGGGCTACGCCAAGACGGAGGACTCCCGCGGCGAAGCCCTCTTCTACGTCATCGGGGACGGGGACGATCGGCCGTACCGGGTCAAGATCCGCAGTCCCGTGTTCTGCACGATGGCCGCGACCCCGACGTTGCTCCACGGGAACAAGCTCGCCGATGTCGTCGCGATTCTCGGATCCGTTGACGTATGCGTCGGGGAGATGGACAAGTGAGTGCCCCGCTCGTCCCGGACCTGTTCGGGCTCTGCAAGGTCCTGACGGCCGCGATCATCTGGGTCGTGCAACAGATCATCTACGCGCTCGCCGGGCCGATCCCGCCCCTCGCGGGACTCGGGGATTTCATCGGCACGGATTTCGTCATCACCCTGATCACGTGGCTCATCGTCGTCACCGTCGTGGTCCTCTGGGTCACGGTGATCAATCTCTTCACGATCATGTGGGTCGAGCGGAAGCTGTACAGCCGCCTCCAGGACCGCTACGGCATCATGATCTCCGTGTGGTCTCTGCCGTTCTGGCCCTTCAACCGCACCCGGAGGCCGACCCACCGGGGGACCGGCTACCTGCAGAATCTCGCGGACGGGATCAAGCTCATCCAGAAGGAGAACATCACGCCGCGGAACGCGGACTCGGCGATGTTCCACATCTCGCCCGTCCTCATCGCGTCGTCCACCTTGATGGCCTTCGCCGTCCTGCCGTGGAGCAGCGGGTTCTACGTCGCGAATCTGGACCTGGGCATCCTGTTCATCCTCGCGGCGTTCTCGCTCGCGCCGCTCGGGATCCTGATCGCCGGCTGGTCCGCGAACAACAAGTACACCCTCGTCGGCGGGCTCCGCGCCGCGGCGATGCTCCTCGCCTATTCCATTCCCGCGGTCCTCGCGGTCATCGCGCTCGTGTTCTTCACGGGCTCACTCAACCCGGTCGTGATTGTAGGGCAGCAGGACCGGCCGATCGTCCTCGGCGGCACGACGCTCCCGATCCCGGCGTGGTACGTCTTCGGTCCGCAGGTCCTCGGCTTCCTCGTCTTCACCGTGGCGATGATCGCCGAGATGGAGCGGGTCCCGTTCGACATCCCCGAGGCGGAGGCCGAACTCGTCGAGGGCTGGACGACGGAGTACAGCGGGATGCGCTTCGGCATCGTCTTCGCCTTCAAGTGGCTTCGGATGCTCGCCGCATCCGCCCTCATCTCGATCCTCTACCTGGGAGGATGGAGCGGTCCCGTCTTCGCCACCGTCTTCGTGGGGAGCATCCCGATCCCGATCTTCCCGGAGGAGTTCTGGTTCGTCCTGCGGATCTACGCGCTGTCCGCGTTCTTCGTCGTGCTCTCGTGGTCCGTGCCCCGCGTGCGGATCGATCAGATCCTGAACATCGGCTGGAAGCGCCTCATTCCGTACTCCCTCCTTGCGATCCTCATTGCGGCGGGATTCCGGGTCTTGGGGTGAGGGCCATGACGGGCTCCGCCGACGCCGGTCACCGGGAGGGATGCGACGGCCGTTGACTGGGAGCTCATCGCGTTCTTCGTCCTGAGCGCGTTCGAGGTGATCGGCTCGATCCTCGTCGTGACCAACAAGCGCCTCGTCCGGGCGGCGTTCTGGCTCGCGATGACCCTCATCACGATCGGGGCGATCTACCTCCTGTTCCTGAGCGAGTTCGTCTTCCTGATCCAGATCCTCGTGTACGCGGGCTCGGTGCCCGTCCTGTTCGTCTTCGGCATCATGCTCACGCGCCGCAAGATCATGGACGAGGCGGCGGAGCCGGAGGGCGGGACGTGAACGCGCGCCAGGTCCTGGTCGTCCTCGCGACGGGCGCCCTGTTCCTCGTGATGGCCCTGTCCTTCGTGGGAAACGTGAGCTGGCCCGACACGCCCACGCCGATTCCCGTGTACGATCCGAACGCGACGTCGTCGAACGGCATCGCGAACACACTCTTCAACGCGTACGCGATCACGGTCCTCCTCATCGCGATCCTGCTCGGCGCGGCGATGATCGGCGGGGTCTACCTCGCGAAGATGGACGAGCCGGGGAAGGTGGGGCCGTGATCCCGCTCGAATACGAGTTGCTGCTCTCGGCGATGCTCTTCTGCATCGGCCTGTACGGGGTCCTCGCTCGCCGCAACGCGATCATCGTCCTCATGTCGATCGAGATCATCCTGAACGCCTCGATTCTGAATTTCGTCGCGTTCTCGTCGTACAGCGGGGACCCGAGCGGCCAGGTGTTCGCCCTGCTGGGGATCGCCGTGGCGGCGGCCGACGCGGCGGTCGGACTCGCGATCTTCCTCTCAATCTACCAGACCCACGGGACGATCGAGCTCGACAAGGTCCGGTTCCTCAAGTGGTGACGGATGATCGAGAACGCGTGGCTCGCTTGGTTCATCCTCCTGCTGCCCCTCGGGGCGTTCGTCCTCGTCGGCCTTGTCGGCCGGCGGCTGCCCGAACGCGGGGGCCATGTCGTCGTGGGGGCGATGGCGGGGTCCTTCGTCCTCTCCCTGTACATTTTCCTCCAGGTGCTGATGCAAGGCGGCCTCGGCGGTGGCTTTCCCGCGGAGACTCTCGACGGATACATCTGGATTCCTGGCGCATCCGGCGCCGACATCCGGATCGCCCTGCTCATCGACAACCTGAGCGCGCTGATGCTCGTCCTCGTGTCGTTCCTGTGCCTCCTGATCTTCGTGTACTCGCTGGGCTACATGCACGAGGACGAGGGCCGGGCGCGCTACTACGCCGAAGTCAGCCTGTTCGCGACGGGCATGCTCGGGACTGTGAGCGCGGACAACTTCCTCCAGCTGTTGATCTTCTGGGAGATCATGGGTCTCTGTTCGTACCTCCTGATCGGCTTCTGGTACCACAAGCCCGAGGCCGCCGCGGCGGCGAAGAAGGCGTTCCTCGTCACGCGCGTGGGCGACGTCCTCTTTCTGATCGGCGTGATCGTGATCTGGAACGTCTTCGGGACGCTGACGTTCGACAGCATCCGCACACGGATCGCGACCCTCTATCCGAGTACCCTCACGCCGCAGCTCCTGACGATCATCCCGCTGCTCCTCTTCGGCGGCGCCGTCGGCAAGTCGGCGCAGTTCCCGCTCCATGCCTGGTTGCCGGATGCGATGGAAGGCCCGACGACGGTGAGCGCGCTCATCCACGCGGCGACGATGGTCAAGGCAGGCGTCTACCTCACCGCCCGGGCGTTCATCTTCCTCGTGCCGCTCGCCCCCAGCGTCGAGCCGCCCTTCACCGCGATCCTCGTCATCGCCGCAATCGGCGGCTTCACCGCGCTGTTCGCGGCGACGATGGCGGTGGTCAACGTCGACATCAAGCGCGTCCTCGCCTTCTCGACGATCTCCCAACTCGCGTACATGTTCCTTGGCCTCGGGGCCGGCGCGTACCTCATGGCGGCGGAGTCGGTCCGCGGTGAGCCGGTGAACTCCGCGGGCTACAGCGCGGCACTCTACCACCTGTTCAACCACGCGTTCTTCAAGGCGCTCCTCTTCCTCGGCGCCGGCAGCGTCATCCACGCCGTGCACACGAACGACATGCGGGAGATGGGCGGGCTCTCGCATCACCTCCCGATCACGTCGAAGACGATGCTCTTCGGCGCCCTCGCCCTCGCGGGCATCGTCCCGTTCAGCGGGTTCTTCAGCAAGGGCGAGATCCTCTCGGTGACGTTCGAGGCGGGCGCGGAGCAACCCGGCTTCTACCTGCTCTACGCGTTCGGCGTCGTCACCGCGTTCCTGACCGCCTTCTACATCTTCCGCCTCTGGTTCATGACCTTCCGCGGGGAGTACCGCGGCCACGGGCATCCGCACGAATCGGCGCGCGTCATGACGGTCCCGCTCATGATCCTCGCGGGGTTCGCCCTCGCGTCCGGCCTCCTGGCGTACCCGATGCAAGGCTTCGCAAACCTCGTCTTCTTCGAATCGCCGAAAGCCGGCTACCCGCTGCTCGGCGTACCACTTCAAGACTACGTCCTCGAGGCGCTCTCGATGGGCGTCGCGGTCCTCGGCCTCGCGCTCGCCTGGGCCGTCTACGCGACGAAGCGGATTCCCGCCGAGCGCTTCACCGCCTCCCCCTCCGGAGCGTTCGTGCACGAGATGCTCACGAAGCGGTACTGGATCGATGATGCGTACGATGCGTTCGGCCGGACCGTCGTGTATGGAGCTGCGCGGGGGCTCGACTGGTTCGACCGCAAGGTGATCGACGGAATCGTGAACGCGGTCGGCCGAGGCGGCATCGCGACCGCACGCGGCGCGGATGCGTTCGACCGTCGGGTGATCGACGGCGCCGTGAACGCGGTGAGCCTCGAGACGGTCCGGACGAGCTGGCGCCTCCGCACGCGGCAGACGGGACAGGTGCAGAGCTACGCCTGGGTCATCGTCGTGGGCATCGTCGTGGTCGCGGCGATCATCTACGCGGGCGTGTTCTTGCGGCTCTTCGGGGGTCGATGAGCGTGTCGTACGTCCTCACCCTCCTGCTGCTCATCCCCGCGGTCGGCGCGGGCGTCGGCTGGGGGATTGGCGCGACGCAACGCATCGCGAAGCTCACCGCCCTCGGATTCAGCCTCGTCGAGCTCGCCGTTGCGTCGCTGCTCCTCGCGGCGCTCATCCAGCCGAATTGGGCCGGGTTGATCGGCCCACCGGTCGCGGAGGTGCCTGCGAGTTCCGCGCTGTCCGGCGCGCCCTACGTACCGCTGTTCTACGTCGAGCGGCAGGGGTGGTGGGCGCAGTTCGGGCTCAACTACATCGTCGGCGTCGACGGGCTCAGCGTCCCGCTGATCTGGCTCACGGCGCTCCTCACGACCCTCGCGATCGTGTTCCACTGGGACGAAGAGCACCGGCCCCGGGCGTTCTTCGGGCTCTTCCTCTTCCTCGAGATGGCGCTGGTCGGAGTGTTCGAGTCTCTGGACTTCGTCCTCTTCGTGGTGTTCTGGGAACTCGTCCTGCTCCCGATGTTCTTCCTGATCGGGATCTGGGGCGGGTCGAACCGGCGGTATGCGGCGCTGAAGTTCCTCATCTTCACGCACGTCGGCTTCGTCATCATGCTCCTCTCGATCTTCTCGCTGTACTGGTTCTACAGCCGGGACGTGAACTTCGCCGTGACGGGCGTGAGCGCGCCGACGTTCGACATGACCGTCTTCCTGCATGGCGCGTTGCGCCACGTGACGGGCGGCGCGGTCCCGTACCTCACGCTCGGCGCGCAACTGCCGGTGTTCGCCGCCTTCCTATTCGGCTTCATCGTGAAGCTGCCTTCCGTGCCGTTTCACACCTGGCTGCCCGACGCCCACGTCGAGGCGCCGACGGGCGGGTCCGTCCTCCTGGCGGGAGTCCTCCTGAAGATGGGCGGCTACGGGCTCTTCCGGATCGATCTCGGCATGTTCCCGGATGCGACGAAGGAACTTTGGTGGCTCCTCGCGATTCTCGGCACCGTCTCGATGGTCTACGCCGCCTTCGTGTGCCTCGCGCAGACGGACCTCAAGCGGCTGATCGCATACAGCTCCGTCGGCCACATGGGATTCGTCCTGCTCGGGGCCTCGAGCCTGACCGTGATTGGCGTGCAAGGCGCGATCTTCCAGCTGTTCAACCACGGCATCATCACCGCGATCCTGTTCATGCTCGCCGGGTCCGTCAAGCACAGCACCGGCACGCGGGAGATCCCGGAGCTGCAAGGGCTCGCCAAGGCGATGCCGCAGTTCTCGCTCGTCCTCGCGATCGGCTTCTTCGCGTCCCTCGGGCTGCCCGGCCTGAACTCCTTCTGGTCCGAGTTCATGGTCTTCGTCGGGGCGTACGGATCCCAGAATCTCGATCCGATGCGTCGGCTCATCATCATCCCGCTCCTGTCGATCGTCGTGACGGCCGCGTACTACGTCTACACGATGCAGCGGATTCTTCTCGGCGACGTGCCGGAGAAACTCGGGAAGCCGCACGACCTGCTGCCCTGGGAACGCGTCTCCTACGTCGTGCTCGTGGCCCTCGTGTTCGTCGTGGGCTTCTTCCCGATCCCGTTCCTCGGCCTGACCAACGCGTACACGAGCGCTTCCTTCCCGTGGCTCGGAGCCGTGTGACATGCTGATCGACTTCCCGATCCTCACGCTCATCGTCTTCCTCCCGTCGATCGGCGCGCTTCTGGCGTACGCCACGGGGTCGGATCGAGCCGCGCGGGGCGTCTCCTTGGCGATCTCGCTGATCGTCCTCGGCCTGGCGACGATCCTCCTTATCGGATTCCTGCGGCCGGACTGGTTCTCCCTCGCATCCGTCGCGAGCGGGGGGCACGTGTACTACGCCGCCGAGCGGTACGACTGGGTGCCGACGGTCGGCGTCCACTACTTCCTCGCGGCGGACGAGCTGTCCGTCGTCCTCGTCTTCCTGAACGCCCTCCTGACGCCGCTCGCCCTCGCGGTCTCGTGGGGCGAGCACCACCGCGTCCCCGCGTTCTTCGCGATGTTCCTGTTCATGGAGACGACCGTGAGCGGGGTGTTCCTCTCCCTGGACCTGTTCCAGTTCCTGATCTTCTGGGAGGTCGGCCTCGTGCCGATGTACTTCGTCATCGCGGTCTGGGGCGGTCCGCGCAGGAGGTACGCGGCGATCAAGTTCTTCATGTACACGTTCCTGGCGTCGGTGCCGCTCCTCCTCGCCGTGTTCGCGTTCTACTTCTACTCGAGCCCGCACACGTTCGACATGACGACGCTCATCGCGACGACGCCGATCCCGATCGGGTCGATTGGCGACCTGACGTTCGTGGGCCTGCTCGTCACGTTCGGCACGAAGCTGCCGACGTGGCCGTTTCACACCTGGCTGCCCGACGCCCACGTCGAGGCCCCGACGGGTGGTTCCGTCATCCTGGCCGGCATCCTCCTGAAGCTCGGCGGGTATGGGCTCATCCGTTTCAACGTCCAGATGCTCCCGCAGGCCGCGATCGACATGTACTGGCTCCTCGCCGCCGTGGGCGTGGTCTCGATCCTGTACGGTGCCGTCGTGTGCCTCGCGCAGGACGACCTGAAGCGGATGGTCGCGTTCTCGAGCGTCAGCCACATGGGGTTCGTGACCCTCGGGATCGCGGCCGGAGTGTACGGCTACACCCAGGTCGGGCTGAGATCCGGAGCCGTGCTCGGGTTCACCGGGGCGATCTTCCAGATGTTCGCCCATGGCCTCGTCGCCGCCGCGCTGTTCATGGTCGCGGGGTCCCTCGGCCATTCCCTGGGCACGCGGAACATCTCCGAGCTCGGGGGGATCGCGAAGAAGGTGCCCCGCATGGCGGCGTTCATGATGATCTCCTTCATGGCGTCCCTCGGCCTCCCCGGCCTCGTCGGGTTCGTGGCGGAGTTCGCCGTCTTCCTCGGGGTCTACGCCGCCTTCGGGCTGTGGGTCTTCATCCCGATCCTCACCGTCATCCTGACGGCGGCGTACTTCATCTGGGCGATGCAGCGCTCGATCTTCGGGCCCCTGAACCCGAAGTGGGAGTCCGCGAAGGACTTGGAACGTTTCGAGATGGCGCCGCTCGCGGTCCTCGTGGCGTCGTTCGCGCTGTTCGGCATCGTGCCGGTGCTCCTCCTGGGCCTCCTCTCGACGTGGGCGAGCGGCATCCTCGGAGGGCTCTGACGTGTCCAGCTACGCCGTTTTCCTCCCGGAGACGATCCTCGTGACCACGGCGCTCGCCTCCGCCGTCCTCGGGTTCGCATGGCGGCGCCGACCCGAAGCGCTGTGGGCCCTCGCCCTGGTCGGGACCGGCCTCGCGATCTTCATCACGCTCGACATGATGGGCCTCGGGATCACGACGGCGCTGCGGGTGTCTCTGTGGCCCTCGCCCGTCGGCGCCGATGGCAACTTCTCCGCCGAGCTCAAGATGAACGTCGATCGGTTCGCCCTCTTCTTCCAGGTGATGTTCGAGTTCGTGGCGTTCCTCGCGGTCCTGGCCTCGCGGGGCTTCCTCGGGAAGGAGGAGCCGCACCAGGGCGAGTACTACGCGCTCATGCTCCTCGCGATCGTCGGCATGATGTTCACCGCCGCCGCGACGGACCTGTTCGTGCTCTTCCTCGCGTTCGAGACGTCGAGCCTGAGCACCTTCGCCCTTGTCGCGTATCGCAAGCGGGACAAGCAGGCGACGGAGGCGGCGGTCAAGTTCTTCATCATCGGCGCGGTGAGTTCCGGCATCGTGCTGTTCGGCATCTCTTTGATTTACGGCATCGCGGGCACGACGTCGATCCCCTCGACGACGGATCTGGCGCTGTTGCGCACCCACCTCGACCTGACGGTCCACCCGGCCATCGAACCGCCGCTGATCATCGCCCTCGTCTTCCTGATCGCGGGATTCGGGTTCAAGGTCGCCGTCGTCCCGTTCCACATGTGGGCACCCGACGTGTACCAGGGCTCTCCGACGACGATCAGCGTCCTGCTCACGTCGGCGTCGAAGAACGTTGGGATCGTCGCCCTGTTCCGCGTGTTCCTGATCGGCCTCCTGAACGTCCAGGTCGACTGGGTCGCGACCCTCGCGGTCCTCGCGATCGTGACGCAGACCGTGGGGAACGTCGTGGCGATCCCGCAGCGGTCCATCAAGCGCATGCTCGCGTACTCGAGCATCGCGCAGGCCGGGTACATCCTCATCGCGCTCGCGGTCGGCGCGGTCGCCGTCCAATCGACGGATCCTCTACATCAGGACAACGCCGCGAACGTGGCCGCGTACGGCCTCGTCGGCGGCATGCTCCACGTGTTCGTCTACGCGGCGATGAAGGCGGGGTCCTTCCTCGTCGTCGCGGGGACCGAGTCCCGCGGCATCCCGGACGACATCGAAGCGTACAAGGGCTTGAGCCGGCGGATGCCGTTCCTCGCGTTCTCGATGCTCGTGTTCCTCCTGAGCCTCGCGGGCATCCCGCCCCTCGGAGGGTTCTTCTCGAAGTTCGTCCTCTTCTCGAGCGCCGTCAACGCGGCGGCTTTCAACCGGTGGTACCTCGCCCTTGCGGTGTCCGGCGTCCTGAACAGCGCGCTCTCCCTGTACTATTACGCGCGCGTGATCTGGTACATGTACATCCTCGAGCCGGAGGCGGGTGCGGCGAAGGTTCCCACGTCACGGTCCATCGATGCGGCGGTGTTCATCGCCCTCGCGATCGTCATGCTCACCGCCATCCTCGCGGCGTTCTTCCTCGACTACCTCAAGGAGGCCGCACGGGCGTTCTTCGGGTTCTAGGCGTTCGATTCGCAGGTCCCCGTGGCGAAGGATTTTATCCCGGGACCCGTCCATGAGGAAGGGCCATGGCTTCGGCGTCCGCCGGATCGCGCGTCGTCTTGCACGTGGACATGGACGCCTTCTACGCCGCCGTCGAGATCCGGGAGAATCCGGAGTTGGAGGGCAAGCCCATCGTCGTCGGCGCGGATCCCCGCAAGCATCCGCGCGGCGTCGTCCTCACGGCGAGCTACGAGGCTCGGCGCTACGGGCTGCGGTCCGCGATGTCCTGCGTCGAGGCGTTCCGTAGGTGTCCCGAGGCAATCTTCGTGCCTCCGCACTTCGAGCTGTACGGCCGGGTGAGCGGCGAAATCATGGCGACCCTCCGTGGCTTCGCGGACCGGCTCGAGCCGAGCGGGATCGAGGAGGGCTACCTCGACGTCACGAACCGGTGCGACGGGAACTTCTCCCGCGCCCAGGAGATCGCCCGGGACATCAAGGCCGCGATCCGGAGGGACCATCGGCTGTCCTGCTCGATCGGCATTGCGCCAACGAAGGCGCTCGCGAAGATCGCGTCGGACTTTGATAAGCCCGACGGCCTCACGGTCGTCTCGCCCGACGACGTGGTCGAGTTCCTCGCACCGATCCCGGTCCGGAAGATTTCGGGCGTAGGCCCGAAGACCGCGGAGCGGCTCAAGGAGCTCGGGCTGGAATCGATCGGCGACGTGCAGCGGACGAACCGCCAGGACCTCGTCGAGCTCCTCGGGGCGTTCGGGGA
>WNGM01016974.1_pt1 | contig 10463 bp, 3 predicted proteins | sample 5400571 | NCBI WGS metagenome assembly WNGM01 (sample SAMN13153378, study PRJNA577476) | soil metagenome | isolation source: 100 cm soil or saprolite under Garry oak tree replicate 2 | place: USA:California | collected 2016-06-15 | reverse complement strand
AGTTGGACGATTGTCCCGAATACCAGCGCCGCGAATGCGAATGTCGCTAACCTGTACGTCGAAGGTGGATCGAACGGAGCTACCTGGACATTCATCGGCCAGTACTACAACACATTTCGCATTGACGTGACGAATCCATGAAAGTCCACTACCAAAGTCCAAATTTTCTAGGTTACGGCGGGCTGCGTCAGTTATGATAGCGTGCTTTTCGTCTATCAAGGTTCACATTATCGGCAAGACCATCTCGCACTATCGAGTTATCGAAAAGTTCGCGGCCGGAGGCATTTGGTGTTGCGTACAGGCCGGGGTGAAAACCAACCGAAGGCGTTGGCGCGGTAGTAAACGCGGCCCGCCCGAAGGACTAGGTTATGCGCATATTCGTTAACTCCATGCTGTCAATCTTGCTGTGTGCCTTGACTCTGGTCACGATGGCGCCCGCAGCTTTTTCACAGACCATTACCACCGGTGAAGTCACGGGCGTCGTCGTCGATCCCGCCGGCAGGGTGGTCATCGGCGCGACGGTCGAATTGAAGAGCGCCGATACCGGAGAATCACGCGCGGTTCAGTCCAACCCTTCGGGAATCTACCGACTCACATTCCTCAAGCCGGGAGCATATGAGATCTCCGCCCGATCGGAGGGCCTGAAATCGGATACCGGAAGCCTGGTGGCGGCCGTCGGACAGGTACAGGTTCTAGATCTGCATCTGAAGCTGGAAGAGCCGAAGTCAGTCGTGCTGGTTACGGATGCGGCGCCGCTGTTGAACCCGGATAACGCCAATCTTGTCTATACACTATCCCCGCAACAACTCGAGCTTTTGCCATTGCGTGGCGCAGACCTCGTGGCTGTCGCGTACTCAACCCCGGGCGTAGTCATTAACAACCGCTCCGGCATAGGGAGTTTCGTTCTGCAAGGTATAGGCAGCGTGTCGAACCTATTCACCGTGAATGGAGTCGACGATATGGATCCGTACACCAACCTGGATAACGCTGGGGTAACCGGAAATCTGCTCGGCGCAAATGAAGTCCAGGAGGCCTCGGTCATACAGAATGCCTTTGAGGGACAGTACGGGCGCCAGGCTGGGGCGCAGGTCAATTATGTCACCAAGTCCGGCACCAATGCTTTCCACGGGAACATGGTGTACAGCTACAACGGCACCCTGCTAAACGCCAACGATTTCTTCGCCAATGCCACCGGTACTCCGCGCCCGCTGGCTATCTCAAACCAGTACGCCGCCTCTTTCGGTGGGCCGGTGGTCAGGAACAAGCTGTTCTTTTTCGCCGATACCGAGGGACTCCGGTATGCACTGCCCAACCCCACTCATGTCGCTGCCATCCCCTCGCCGGCATTGCAGAGCTACACTCTCAAAAACATCCAGCCGTCGCAAGTTTCCTTCTACCAGAAGATGTTCAATCTATACAACAGCGCCCCCGGCCTCAACCGTGCCGTTCCGGTAACCAACGGCAACGACCCCCTCCAGGACAGCACGGGCGGAATGGGTTGCGGCAGCCTGGCGGGCACTCCTACTGGCACGGGCGCCATCTTCGGAGTCGATGCGTCTTGCGCGCTAGCCTGGGTTACCAACGCCTCCGCGGCGACATCGGACTGGCTCGCCTCCGGCCGCGTGGACTACAACCTGAGCGCCAATCAGAAGCTGTTTTTACGCTTCAAGACGGATCAGGGCTACTCGCCGTTCGGCATCAACGACATCAGCCCACTTTTCATCGACATCCGACGGTGGCCGGATTATGAAGGCCAGGTGAACCACACACTGGTGATTACGCCTCGTCTGGTGAACAACTTCATCGGGTCGGTCACCTACAACGACTATGTCACTTCCGTTCCCCACCTGGCCGCCGCCCTCCAGGCGTTTCCAGAACGGATCCAAATCTTCGATGGCGGTACGAACAGCGCGGGGATTGCAGCAATCGGCTATCCTGTCAGAGATCCGTTTGGACGAAGGGCAGGTCAGTTTCAGATCGTCGACGACATTTCCTACAGTACCGGCAGCCATTTCCTCCGAGCAGGCGTGAATTATCGCTATAATCGCGAAGCTGACCTGCGCTACGCGAACGTCAGCGAGGGAAAATTCGCCCTCTTTCAGATGGGCGAGTTCGCCAGCGGAGCGCTCAGTGGTAGCAATTTCTCTCAGAACTTTAACGCCAACCCGGAATTTCAGATTCGGCTCTACAATTTCGGAGCCTACATTCAGGACCAATGGGCACCGACTCCCCATCTGAAGGTCACGGCTACCCTCCGGCTTGAGCGCACTAATAATCCTTACTGCGTCAATCGGTGCTTTGCCAGGCTCGCCGAACCATTCCCGGATCTGAGCAAGGGTCTGGCGGTTCCGTACAACCAGTCGATCCAGGCTGGCCAGGCTCACGAGTTCTACGACGTTGAGCCAGTAATCCCCGAGCCGCGCTTCAGCCTGGCTTACAGTCCGGGTTGGGCGCGAGGCACGGTCTTTCGGGGGGGCATAGGTTTGTTCTCCGATTTGTATCCCGCCATCTTCGTGGACAGCCTAACTGGAAATCCGCCCAGCGCTTTCGCGCCCCGGGTTGGGACCGGCCTCATCAACGCAGGCGGACCGGGATCCGCACCGGCGATCGCAGCGGCCTCGGCCAACGCCTTTAAAAGCGGGTTTGCCGCCGGCGATACACTGGGACAGCTTCAGCAAGCCGTTGCTCCCGCGCCGTTCGCTCCGCCAGATTATTTTTCGATTCCACCAACCGTGCGAAGCCCAAAGTTTCTGCAATGGAGCTTCGAGATGCAGCGGCAAATCGGGGCTAAGAACGTTCTTGCCCTTCGATACAACGGCAACCACGGTTACCACATTTTTATGACTGACCAGGACGTAAATGCAAACGCGGACCCTGCGTTTTATCCCAACGGATTCGCCGGCCTGCCGGCGCAAACTCCGGATCCGCGCTTCAGCGTAGTTCAACAACTTACCAATAATGGTTACACTAACTATCACGCCCTGCTGGTGGATTTCCGGAGGGCATTCGGTCGCGGCTTTCAGGGGCAGATCAGTTACACCTGGAGCCACGCCCTGGACACGGTATCGAACGGCGGGGTGTTGCCTTTCAGTTACGACTTGGGTCAGGTCAATCCGGCCAGCCTGCGGTCACTGAACTACAGCAATGCCGATTACGATGTCCGCCACAACCTAACTGCGGACTTTATCTGGGAAATTCCGCTCAAGCGCAAGAACCGGTTCACGGACGCGGTCTTCGGCGGCTGGTCGGCCGGCACTATCTTGAGCGCGCACACCGGAACTCCGTTCAGCGTCACCAATCGGGGCACCTCCCTGTCGGCTAGTTTCGGTGGGGCGGTACTGGCGGATGTGCTGGATCCCAATGTGCAGACAGTCTGTGGCCACTCGGCAATTAATACGCCGTGTTTCACTGCGAGCCAGTTTGCACCCGCAGCCACACAAGCCAATTTCGGAAATCTGCCAAGAAATTCCTTCCGCGGGCCTGGTTACTTCAATATTGATTCGTCCCTCTTCAAGACGGTCCTGCTGCGCGAGCGGATGAGGCTGACCTTCGGCGCCAGCGCGTACAATCTTTTGAACCATCCGAATTTCGCCGATCCCAACGGGGACATTTCAAATCCCGGCCTTGGCCTGATTACCTCTTCGGCCTCCAATCCAAGCGGGCCCTACGGCTTGCTGGGAAACCCATCGGGGCGCGCCCTGGTAGTAACGGGGAAATTGGCGTTTTGAGGCAACCCAGCACCTTGATCGCGGGCAATCGCTCAGTCCGGTCCTGGAAAGGAGGGAACAACACAGGCTCCTCTTGGCTCTCGTAGCGTTGGTGGCACTACTTGTCCGCAGCGCAATAGGGATCATTGTTCTCGAATGACCGGCAGTAATGCCTCCTGATCGCTCCTGACAAACGCTCTTGTAGGAAGCCAAATTCGTTCTGGGTCCATCGTGCGCTAACCCGAGAACCTCCGGGGCTGAAATTGCAGGAACTTCCAACAAATCAGAATGCACGCGAGGGTCAGAAATGCCAGGTGCATGTCTGGCCTTTTCTCATAGCGTACGCGGAGACGGCGAAACTGATTCAACCATGCGAAGGTACGTTCCACGACCCAGCGCCATCGCCCGAGCCCGCTACCATGTTTCGTATTGCGCATTGCGAGCCGAGGCAAGATTTGGCGCCTTCGCAAGGCACGCCGAATGCGCTCGGCATCGTAGGCCCGATCCCCTAGCACACTATCCGGGCGACAGCGCGGCCGACCACGCGGGCCTTGGAGCAGCGGAATACCGTCAACCAAAGGTAGAGCCAGGGTTGAATCGTGACAGTTGGCTCCGGTCAGTTTGATGGCCAAGGGGATGCCGTGACCATCGCAAATCAAGTGGCGCTTGCTCCCACGCTTAGCCCTATCTGTCGGATTTGGTCCAGTCAGCAGCCCCCAAAAACCGCACGCACCGAACAGCTATCGACAACAGCATGCGACCAGTCGATCTGACCATCACGCGAAAGCCAATCCAGCAATGCGAAGTGGATCAAATCCCAAATTCCATCCTGCTGCCAGTCCCGCAATCGTCGCCAGCAGGTCATACCTGAGCCGCACCCCAGTCTTTTCGGCAGCATCTGCCAGGGAATACCGGTTCGGAGCACGAAAATAATGCCCGCGAGGCAAACCCGGTCTGTCAGGCGCGGTCGGCCACCTTGCGGTTTGGGCAAAGGCATTGGGAGAAGCGGTTCGATCAAACCCCACAAAGTATCAGGAACAAGCGCGGCAGCCATGTCAAGAGTCCCCCAAAGAGCAATAAAATGCCGAAGATGCTACCACGGTACAAGGGGAGTTTTGTTACAGGCTCTTAGAACAATATTGTCCCGCCACAGCCAAAGAACAATGGTTTGTGCATTCTGGAATAATGAGGCTATTGAAAACACAGGATGCCTGCTACTTTGCCACCCGGTGCTGGAATCTTGTCATCTTGACCAGAATTGAGTATGCGGCGACAATCTGCAAGCACTGTATTGCAGCGGTCATGTTAGCCGGATTTAGTCTGACCATCGCGCTTCCAATTGCTGCTGGAGAAAACGAGTCCGTCAGGTGCAGCCGTTGCACCAGCGCCTAGTGCCAGGCGCTGCGGTCGAGCAGCAGGATCAGGCGGAACAGCTCTTCGCCTTGCCCGCGGTTTCCGCTAATGTCTCACACAACTTTGAGGGCATGGCTGACTCGGCAAATGGCTTTGTGGGGTTGTTTGTTCCGCCGGACTCGAACCTCTCCGTGGGCGCGACGCAAGTGGTCGAGGTGATAAATTACCGCATATAAAGGGTTCAGCAAATCTAGTGGCAGCACGGTACAAGGTGCGCGACAAATCAGCAGCATATTTACTGGCGTCAGCGGATTTTGCGGCGTGGGAGGGTCGGGCACCTACACCGACCCGGTCGTGGTTTACGATAAGAAAGCGGGGCGGTGGCTTATCACCATCGTAGCCTCCGACGCAAATCCACACTGGAAATGAATGCATTGCTGTGTCCACCAGTTCGGATGCGACCGGCAGCTATCACCGGTACATTTTCACCTTTGGCACCAACGTTTTTATCGACTACCCGAAGTTCGGGGTATGGCCGGATGCCTATTACGCTGCCTATAACCTATTCAGCCGGGGCAAGTTCCTCGCTGCAAAGGCATGTGCTTATAAGCGTTCCGCAATGTTGGTGGGCACTACCGCGGCAGCCATCTGCTTCAGCAACGCGAGCGAGTTCTCCTTCTTACCGTCGGACTTGGATGGCGCAACGGCTCCACCCTCGGGCGAGTCCAATTTCTTTGTCGATCTATCCAGTACCACTTCGCTACACCTGTTCAAATTTCACGTAGATTTCACCACGCCGAGCAACTCGAGATTTTCTGGACCGATAAGCGTGCCGGTGAAGATCTTCTCAGTGCCGTGCGCGTCCAGCCCCACTCTTACTTGCATTCCGCAGGCGGGAACGAGTACCCAGCTCGATTCTCTGGGTGATCGTTTGATGTTCCGGCTTGCATACCGAAACTTTGGCACGCATGAGTCACTGGTGGTGAACCATTCGGTAAAAACCAGCGTGGCACCAGCGGGCGTCCGCTGGTATGAGATCCGCAATCCGAATGGAGGCACGCCCACTGTCTTTCAACAAGGAACGTTAACCGACAGCGGCACCTCACTGTGGATGGGGAGCATCGCAATGGACAAGGTGGGCGACGTGGCGCTTGGATTCAGCGAATCCAGCAGCTCGATCCATCCTAAAATTGCCTTTACTGGCCGGATGCCGAATGATCCTGCCGGGACGATGCGGCGACAAGCTGCAAAACGTGCGCGCACAAAACTGCGTTCTCGCCTGCTACAACGGTATGATCCCGTACCTCTGCCCCGAACTCCCTGGCAAACAAAGAGAAGCGCTTTCCTACCTGGTGAAGGCGCCTCTTATTTACACCCACGTTGCCATTTCCAAATGGACCAGCTTCCACAAGCTTGGCATTCACCAGATCGTGTCTCCTGGCAGTTATCATTGCTATACCGCCCTCGATTTCCCCGTCAGCCTCGGCGAGTACCGCTTTGCCAGCAATCCAGAGGAACCGATGGTCCTGTTCATGCTGCGGACTCCCTGCAAACCCGGACTTCCCGCCCGCGATCAGCATCGTGTTGGACGCGCTCAGCTGATGACCACAAGTTTCACCACCTTCGAGCGCAATATCCGCGAACAGTTGGGAACCATGCTGGGATCGGCCGGCTTTGATCCGGCCCGCGACATCGAGGGCATAACCGTAAACCGCTGGGCTCACGGCTATGCCTACAGTCCCAACCCGCTCTTTGATCCGGAGTGGAAAGAGGAAGATAAGCCTTGGGTGGTAGGGCGTCAGCCGTTCGGCCGCATTACTATTGCCAATTCCGATGCCGCTGCTGAGGCCGAAACCGACGCCGCCATCGACGAGGCGCATCGCGCTGTGCATGAAATCCTGCAAGAGAGCTCGATTAGGGACGGTGCTTCAGCACAAGAAAAACCCTACTCCGCTGCCTTCTGCAAGTCGCTGATTCCGTGACTCCGATTTTCGTGGTCGAAGCGTTCGACAAACACCCTTTTTTGAAGGCGAGCGGATCGAGCCAAGTCGAGATTCATGAGGGTACGTCATCGAAAGCACTCATGAACCATCACTCCTCACGTTGCCGGTCTTCGTTTTTCTGAAGAACACAGCGAGCGATTATAGCTCCGACTCTGATCTGGCGATAGGTGGTCCGGACCAGAGTCACGGCCCACATTATGATTGAACGTATAATGACGGCCAATCATGGCTCTCGCTCTGGGAACAAAACTCGGACCCTATGAAATCGAGTCCCCCCTCGGCGGAGGTGGCATGGGCGAGGTCTACCGGGCCCGGGACACGCGCCTCGACCGCACCGTCGCCGTCAAGGTCCTCTCTACCCGGCTTGCCGACCGCCCTGACCTGCACAAGCGCTTCGAGCGCGAGGCCCGCACCATCTCCAAGTTGTCGCATCCTCACATTTGCACGCTGCACGACATCGGCCAGCAGGAGGGCGTGGACTTCCTGGTGATGGAGTACCTGGAAGGCGAGACCCTGGGTCACCGGGTGGAGCGCGGCCCGCTGCCCATCGAGCAAACCCTGAAGTTCGGCATCGAGATCGCTGAAGCGCTGGAGGCAGCGCACCGCCAGGGCATCATTCACCGCGACCTCAAGCCCGGCAACATCATGCTGACCAAGGCCGGAGCCAAGCTGATGGACTTCGGGCTAGCCAAGCTGGTGGAGCAGTCGACGCCGGTGGCCGTGGCGCCCTCGGAGATGAGCACGGAGGCGTCCTCGGAGAAATCGCTGACCGAGGAAGGCGTTATCATGGGCACCTTCCAGTACATGGCCCCGGAGCAACTGGAAGGCAAAGACGCCGACGCCCGCACCGATATCTTCGCCCTCGGCATGGTGCTCTACGAGATGGCGACGGGGCGACCCGCGTTCACGGGCAAAACCATGGCCAGCGTGATTGCGGCCATTCTCTCATCCGAGCCTCCGCCCATCTCGACTTCGCAGCCGCTGACCCCGCCCGCCTTCGATCGCGTCGTGAAGACCTGCCTAGCCAAGGACCCGGAGGAGCGCTTCGCCACCGCGCACGACGTTAGGCTGCAACTGAAGTGGATCGCGGAAGCGCCCATGGCCAAACTGACTGGCGGCGTCCCCGCCGAGCCGAAGCGCTGGCGCGAGTGGGTATTGGCGCTACTAGCAGGCGCAGCGATCGCGAGCGCGTTTTGGTGGATCAGTGTCCGCTTTTCCAACCAGAAGACGCCGATGCATTTGAGTGTTGCATTAGCGCCTAGAACGATATCCGCCGCGGGTTATTTCTTCGACACATTTGTGATTTCACCCGACGGCAAATGGATTGTCTATGTCGCAGTGCGGGGTGGAAAGCAGCAACTGTTCTTACGCGCGATCCGAGAATCTGAGGAGAAACTGATTAACGGAACGGAGGATGGCGGCCACCCATTCTTTTCTCCCGATAGCCAGTGGATTGGCTTCGCCTCAGGTAACACACTGAAAAAGGTGCCGGTCAGCGGGGGTTCGCCGATTGCGCTCTGTCCGTCGAGCACATTGGCCGGAGGAGGAACAGTAGCAACAGGATTCGTTGGAGGAACTTGGGGTTCAGATAGCAGAATCATCTTCGTGCCCCAATTCAACGCCGGCATCTGGGTTGTGTCCGCAACTGGGGGCACGCCCCAGCTGCTGCTGAAGACCGACGAAGAGAAGGACCGAGTTGCTTACCTCAACCCACAGGTCCTACCCGACAACAAGGGCATTCTGTTTACGATCGTGCCAGGCCGGGCCACGACAGCGGATGAATACAACATCGCAGTGCTCGAGCCCGGGGCGACAGAACCCCGCATTTTGATCCAGGGTGGGGGGAATGCGCGATATGTTTCCACAGGGCATCTCGTCTATGTTCGCAGTGGCGCCCTGCTGTCCGTTGCTTTCGATCTTTCCCGGCTATCGGTGACGGGAACGCCGGCTTCCGTCATTGACGGCATGCAAACGGATCCGGTGGGCCAGGCTCCCTATTCTGTGTCGGAGACTGGGACGTTGCTGTACGAACCCAGAGGGGATTTCAAAGCCGGTGCAAAGTTGGCAGTGGTGGATAGCAAGGGCAATATTCGACCGATCACCGACGGTCGTGATTTTCCCCTAGAGTTTTCTCTATCGCCCAACGGCCGGTATGTTGCTGCAAACGTGATTGCGGCCAACGACGACGTCTGGATCTATGACACCGCCCGGGGGACGCCGTTTCGCCTGACGTTCGAGCCTGGCGACGAGATCTATCCGCAGTGGACGCCGGACGGGGCTCGGGTCGCGTTCGGGACGCGTTTTGGGAAAATCTTTTGGAAATTGGCGGACGGCACCGGGGAAAGAGAGGAGATTTCGCATGGCGAGTACCCGCGTTACCCGAGTTCGTTTTCACCGGACGGTAAGATGCTCGCGTTCGTGGAAATCCATCCTTCCAGGCAGCGGGACATCTGGCTGATGCCGCTCGTTGGGGACCGTAAAGCACAAGCCTTTCAGACTAGCAACGCCGATGAATGGGCGCCGAGATTCTCGGCCGATGGGCACTGGATCGCCTATGTCTCCAACGAAACCGGCCGTGACGAAATCTATCTCCGTCCCATTGGCTCACCCGGTGGAAGAAGGCGGATTTCTGCCGAGGGCGGGACCCGGCCTATTTGGTCCCGCAACGGCCGGAAACTTTTCTTCTTGAAGGGTGACAAGCTGGTGGTAGTCACCCTGGATGGACAAGGCAGCCCGGTCGGCCAAGAGCGGGTGGTTTTGGATGCGCCAAAGTTAGGCGATTTCCAGTTTCAGGCAAGCGCTCCCGTCTATGACGTGATGCCGGACGGAGAACATTTCGTGATGCTGCTCAGTCCGCACTATCCATCCCCTACACACTACAATATCGTGGTCAACTGGTTTGAAGAGCTCAAGCAGTCGGTTCCGACCCGTTAGACGGCCCGCCAACGCTTCTGCAACGTTCTGCACGAGCCCATGATGTTGCACTCGATGGGCGCTTCCTCATCAATGTGGCACTCGAACTGGAAAGCTCCGCGTCGATGGTGCTGGTGCAGAACTGGACGGCCGACCTGAAGAAATGTCTACCTGGACGGAAGTTACCCGTCGGCTGCCGGCCGCCAGACTCGTTTGCGAGCTCCGGAGGGTTTTGTTACGGGCTCTAAGAACCGACCAGTGGCAGAAGTGGCTTTCGAAACCGCCAATGCGCATACAGATGGCCGCTTCCGCCAATTCGGGCATTGCGTTCTGCTCCTCCGACAGCAACCTTGAAGCGAACATTACGGAGACTCCGGGTCGAGTCTTTGTCGGTTGCGAACGGTTTGTTTGAATGCTAAGTCCAGGAGGAGCGCGTGGTGTAGAAAAGGCTGAACTCAACGGGAACGTTGATTCAGAGAACAACCAC
>WNGM01006718.1_pt1 | contig 10465 bp, 12 predicted proteins | sample 5400571 | NCBI WGS metagenome assembly WNGM01 (sample SAMN13153378, study PRJNA577476) | soil metagenome | isolation source: 100 cm soil or saprolite under Garry oak tree replicate 2 | place: USA:California | collected 2016-06-15 | reverse complement strand
CTTGCGCATCTTGCCGCTCACGTAGGCTAGTACCTCATGGCCGTTCTCGAGCTTCACGCGGAAGGTCGTGTTGGGGAGCACTTCGGTGACCGTGCCCATCATCTGTATCGCGTCGCCTGCCACTCGCCTGTCGCTCTCCCTTTGGCTTGCCCGTGAGCGCGTGACGCCTCACACTTGCACGTGCGGGTCCATGGTCTCGTCCCGGGGCGGCTCGGCGCGCTCGATGTAGGAGGCGTGGCGGCCGCAGCTCTGGCACGTCAGGGTGACGCGCTCCGGCGCCAACGACACTCGCCCACCATGGCGCCGGGGCGACCGCACGATGGACCGCGTCCCGCACGAGGGACATACCAAGGGCACGTGCTCGCGGTCCGCCGCGATCAGCGCCAACGCCTCCGGCGCCCGGTATTCCTTGATGCCGCGTCGCCCCACGGTTTGTCTGGAACCTCCGGCCGAAATCTAGCCACCCCGGGAAGGCCAGCAACGCACGCCGCGCCGCCTTGACACCCCCGGTCCGGGGCGTATCTCTCACGGCAACCGGAGGTTGCCATGGACCGCCCCGAGTACGAGCCCCTGGCGGAGATCGAAGTCGACGCGGCGAGCCCCTCGCACCAGGGCTTCACGCTCACCGGCGAGGGCCTCGATCACGCCGAGTACCAGCTCGATCTGCGCTTCGAGATGCCACTCGACCCGCGCACGCGCGCGGTGCTGGGCGAGCTGCTCTCGCACTCCGATCTGACCATCTCGCGGCGCGCGCCCGGCGGCCTCGCCGCAGCGCTGCGGCAGCGACGTAACCCCGCGCCCCAACGGTAGTTCCCGCAAAAATCCTTGACGGTCTACAGGGGGGGATGTAGCTTGGCGCGACCTTCAGCGCCGGAGCAGCGTGTTCGATGCCCCCCCCAGCTGAGCTCGGCGGGTCGCAGATCTCTTCGCTGCTCGAAGCCCTCCCCGGCATCGCGAGCGTACTGCGCAGTCCCGTTGCCGATGCGCTCGTCAAAGCCATCCGCGCCGCCGCCGGCGTGGGTGAATTCACCTTCGATGACGCCGAGGAGCTGGTCCACTACGCCGTGCGGCGGGGCCTGATCGGGCCCGAGGAAGGCGACCGTCTCCTGTTGGACGTGGATGGCCCTCTCAAGTCCAAGCGCAAGCCGGTGCGCGGCGCGAAGCCGAAGGCAGGGGCGGCGCCGAAGAAGAAGCCCGGGAAAAAGAAATCACGGCGGTGAGCCAGCGACTGCGTCCGCTCCTCTTGGTGGGCCTGGCCGGGGCGTGCGCCCGCGCGCCCCGGCCCGCCACCGTCATGCCCGCCGACATTCCCGATCTCATCGCTCAGGCCCAACTGCAACCCAACAATCGAGCGCGGCCACCTATACTGCGAATCGCGTTCCCGTACGCGACTGGGATCCCCTCAGCGTCTCGAACGATTTCCAGCCGAGCTGGCGGCCCTAGACCCGGAACCCCCGCACCAACCCTCGCAGCTTCTCCGCCGCCTGGAGCAGCTCTCCCGCCGCCGCCGCCATTTGCTGGGTGGACGCGCCCTGCTCCCGCGGGCCGCCCCTTCCGCGACCGACTCGATCCCGCGGACCTTGGCCTGACCGACGGTCATCGTCGCCGTGACGTCTTCCATCTGCTCGCGGATGAGCGCCGTCGTGCGGGTGACCTCTTCCGCGGCGCGCGCCGACTCGTCGGCGAGTTGCCGCACCTCCTCGGCCACCACCGCGAAGCCGCGGCCGTGCTCGCCGGCCCGGGCGGCCTCGATCGCGGCGTTGAGCGCGAGCAGGTTGGTCTGCGACGAGATGCGCTTGATGAGGTCGACGAAGTCATCGATCGACGCGCTCAGCTCGGCGAGCTGCGCGAGCTGCTTCGACGTGGTCTGCACCACCTCGCGCACGTCGAGCAGCGCGCTGCCGGCGGCCGCGACGTCGCCGCGGTGGCGCTCGGCCACGGTGCGGATTTCCTCCCCCAGCTGCGCGGCCCGCTCCGCGGCGTCGGCCATGTCGGCGGTGGCCTTCCGCAGCTCCTCGATCCCCGTGCCCATCGAGCCGAGCGCGGCCCGCTGCTCGTCCGCGCCGCTCGAGATCTGGACCATCGCGGTCGATACCTCACTGGACGACGCGGCGAGCTGCTCGCTCACCGCCGAGAGGTCGCCGGCCGATCCCGCGATGCGGTCCGACTCTCCGATCACCTCGCCCACGATCTGCCGCAGCCGGTCGCCCATGTGCTGCATCGCGTCCGCCAGCACGCGGAACTCGCGCGGCATGTCGCCCGTGGTCACCGGACGCAGATCCCCCGCCCCGAAGCGCTCGGCGGCGGTGACCAGCCGGCTCAGCGGCCCGAGCACCGACTGCAGCGTGTAGCTCGACAGGAAGAACCCCACGAGCACCAGGGTAGCGACGAGCACCCACAGCTTCCGCTCGCGGTCGGTCGCTTCGGCTTCGAGGCGGTCGGCGGCATGCCCCGCCTTCTGCGCCTGCCGCCGCGACAGGTCGCGCACCAGTCGGGTCAGCTCGGCTGCCTGCGGTCGTACGGCGCTCACCCGCGCGAGCGCCTCCTGACCGCGCCCGAGGTCGCTGAGCGCGTGCGCGATGGAGTATTCGCTCTGGATCGTGGCGTGCAGCTGCCGCAGTCGGTTGATCGTGAGCCGGTCCTCGACCGCCAGGCCGCCCAGCGCGGCGAGCCGCTTCTCGGACCCGAAAGCCTCCTCGGCCGACCGCTGGAACTGCCGGCGCGCCTCCGCGGTGGGCGTCACGAGGTACTGCTCCGCGGCCCGGATCTCCTCGAGCACGCTCGTCACGAGGCCGCTCCCGATCTCCGTGGACGTGCGCAGGGCGGCCAGCTCGTCGGCTACGGCGCCGCGCAGTTGGCGCAGGGTCGCGGCGCCGCCCACGGCCGTGGCGACGAGGCCCGCCATCAGCAGCACCAGCCCCATCAGAATGCGCGCGCGGATCGTGTCCAGCGGCCCGCGCATCACTCCTCCGCCAGCGTGACGAGCTGCCCGCCCCGCACAACGCCGATCACCACCGGCTTCCCCGAGACGTCGCCGCTCGAATCGAACGCGATCGCGCCGGTGACCCCCTCGAACTGCGCCCGCCCGTGACCCACCCGCGCCAGGTAGTCCCGGATCGCGCGGCGGCCGGTCCCTGCGGCGTCGATCGCGTGTGCCAGCAGGAGCACGGCGTCGTACGCGCCGGCGCCACGATGGTCCGGCCGCTCGCCGGGATAGGCGCGCGCGTAGACCGCCACGAACGCGGCATTGCGCTGGTCCGGGCGGTCGGGCAGGTACGCCGACGAGACCCGCACACCCTCGGCGAGCGCGCCGTCGGCCTCGATCCCGGTCAACGCGTCCCCGCCCAGCACCGGCCACTTGATCCCCAACGCCTGCATCTCGCGCAGCGCCAGCTCGGCCCCCGGCCGCTCGGTCGCGAGCAACAGGACGCCCACGCCCCCGCCGCCGCCCCCGCCCTCGCCCCCCCGCCGCATGCGCGAGAGGTAGGGCTCGAGCGAGGCGGTCGTCGGCACATACGGGTCCGCCTCCACGATGGTCCCGCCCAGCCGGGTGAACTCCGCCGCGAAGGTGCCGCGCACGCCGCGCCCGTAGTCATTGTTGATGTAGATGATCCCCGCGCGTCGCGCCCCGAGCGTCCGCCAGGCGAACCGGGCGAGATGCGGCCCGTGCTGCAAGTCGCTGGGGCACACCCGGAACACGTAGGGGCTGATGCCGCTCAGGTCGGGGCTCGAGGCGGAGGGCGAGATCATGACGACCGGCGTCGCCCCCGCGCCGTACACCCGTGCGGCGGCGATCGACGTGCCTGAGGTGAGGTGCCCGATCACCGCCACAACGGCCGGGTCGGCGTACAACTGCTCGGCGACCCGCACCGCCCCGTCCTCGCTTCCCGAATCGTCCGCGACCTCGAGCTGCAGCAACCGGCCCCGCACGCCCCCCTGGGCGTTGACCTGGTTCACCGCCAGGCGGGCGGCCTTGAGCATCGAGACGCCCCGCGGCTGCGCGAACGGGCCGGCGAGGCCGATGACGATCGGGCCGCCGGGCTGGGAGCACGCCGCCATCCACAGGGCGGCGCCGACGAGAGCTGACCTTCGCACGGGCCCTCCTATGTGACCTCACCCCCTGACCCCCCCTCCGCCACGCGCAGAGGGGGAACGGGGGTGAGGTAGACGCGCGGCAAGGTTAAGCACGCCCGCGGGGAAGCGCAACATTCCCCGCCTTTCACAGGATTTCCACCCAGTTTTCCAGAGCGATGTGGACAACCGGGTTTGCTTGCCCTCGCGCCGGGCCCGCGTAGTTTGGTGCGGATGGACGCGCTGCGCGGCCTGTGCCGTTTCGCCGACGCTCTCGAGCGACTCCTCGCGGCTCCGGATGCGGCCGCGTTCGAGGGGGTTTGGGAGGCGTCGCACCTCGACCGGATCGCCTGGGAGGCGCTGGCGCTCGCGCGGCGGGCCGATACGGCAGCGCTCGAGCGCGCCCTGCACCAGGTGGATCGGCGCCTCCTCGCGGTGCTGGAGCGGTGCCGCGCGTTCTGCGAGCGGCACCTCGTGACGTTCCGCGTCCCCGAGCTCGAGCGGTGGCAGCACGCGGCGGCGGCGGCGCTCGTCGGCGCGCGCTGGGGCGTCGCGGGCCTGCGCACCATCATCGCCGACACCGCGGCGCCACTCGCCCGCCGCTACTTCGCCTTTCTGGCGCTGGCCGAGCGCCATCCCGAGGGCGCGTGGCCGCTGTTCGAGCGCTACCTCGTGACTCCCGGCGCGCACCACGCGTTCGTCGCCGCCGCGGTCGAGGCGGCCCGCTATTACGCGGGACACGCCGACCTCCTCGTCCGCCTGTTCGAGCGGATCCGCGGCGACCAGCTGCTGCGGCGCTTCCTCGGTCCCAAGATCCTCGAGTCGCTCTACGTGCTCGGGGAGGAGCGCAGCCTCCCGCTGTTCGAGGAGCTGCTCGTGGCGGGTCACACCGATCCAGACGTGGACCGCTGTGAAGTGACGCGCGCGCTCGTCGCCGTGCGCAAGCTCACGGGTCGCGTGGCACCGAGCTCCAAGTTCGGTGACGGCGACGAGGCAGCGCTGCGCCGCACGCTCGACGACGCCGAGCGGCGCTTCGAAGCAGCCCGGGACCGCATCGTGCCGGTAGTGGTCATCTGACGAATTCCCAGACCTTGTCCCGATAGTCTCGCCCGCCCACGGCGTAGGTGTCGTTGTGCCCCGAGCCGTGGATCAGCACCACCTCCACCGGCCCCGCCGCCGCGGCCGCCACTTGCATCCCCATCGCTGTCGGGACGAGACGGTCGGCGGTGCCGTGGAAGAGGAGCACGGGGCAACGCACCTGCCGGATGTTCGCGAGGTTGTCGAGCTGCAGCCTGAGGGCGAACCGCGGGAGGAAGCCGTACAGGTGCCGGGCCATCGCCGGGGCGCTCGTGAACGGCGACTCGAGAATCAACCCCGCGACCGGGTGACGCGTGGCCGTGTAGGTCGCGACCGCACTGCCGAGCGAGCGGCCGTACACGTAGATGCGGCGCGGGTCCACCCCCGGCCGGGCCGCGAGCGCCGCGTACGCGGCGTCGGCCGCCGCGTACAGCCCCACCTCGGTCGATCGGCCTTGGCTGCCGCCGTAGCCCGGGTAGTCCACCGCGAGCAGCGCCGCCCCGGGGGGCTGGAAGGCGCGCAGCACAGGATGGATCGCGGCGATGTTTTCCCCGTTGCCGTAGAACCAAAGCAGGGCGGGGAAGGACGCGGGAGGGCGCGGGAGGGCGGCGCGCCCTTCCGCGCCCTCCCGCGCCCTTGGTTCCAGGTACCACCCCACCAGCTTCGTCCCATTGCCCAGCATTAGTTCGATCCGCTCCCCGTGCGCGATTCCCAGTTGCCGCGGATCCGGGAGCGGCGCGCGCGGTGCGGGGAACGCGAGCCGCTCCTGGAGCAGCCAGGCGAGCAGCGCGACCAAGGCGTATCCGATCGCGACGCCGAGAACGACCCGCAGCAGCAGCATGCGGGAGAAGTTAATGCGCCGCCATTGCATGCCGCACACGGACTGCAAATCTTTGTGGCCGTGCCGACTCAAATGACGTGCTCCTCGTGCCGCGCCGCCATCCCCTCCGGCTCGGCATTCTGCCCGTCCTGCGGCACGCCATCCCCCACGGTAATCACGAACGAGCGCGTGGCGGCGCCGCCCGCGGCACCGGCGACGGGGCTGGCCGGCGTCCCTACCGCGCAGCGCCTCGCCCGCGCGCTCGGGACGAAGTACGAGGTCCGGCGGCTCGTCGGTCGGGGCGGGTTCGCGGAGGTGTACGAGCTGTGGGACAAGGACCTGGATCGGCGACTTGCCTGCAAGGTGCTTCACCCCGAGATCGCCTGGACTCCCGGGATGCTCGCGCGGTTCCGCCAGGAGGCCAAGGCGCTGGCCCGGCTCCAGCACCCGGCCATCCTCCCCATCCACTTCGCCGGCGACGGCGAGGGGCTCGTCTACTACGTGATGCCGTTCGTCGAGGGCGAGTCGCTCGCCGACGCACTCCGCCGCCGCGGTCCGTATCCCGCGAGCGAGGCCCTGAAGATCGCCGAGCTCATTCTCCAGGCGCTGTCTCACGCGCACGCCCAGGGGCTCGTGCACCGCGACATCAAGCCGGACAACGTGATGCTCGAGGCGAAGACCGGCCGCGTCCTGCTGCTCGATTTCGGGATCGCGAAGCTCCTCGACCCCGGGCCGGGCGCGGGGCAGGGGGAGGGGGAGGGGGAGGGGGCCGCGAAGACCGCCACGGGGTTTACCGTCGACACGGTCCAGTACATGAGCCCCGAGCAAGCCCTGGGCCAGCCGAACCTCGACGGGCGGAGCGACCTCTACGCGTTCGGCGCCATGTTCTTCCAGATGGTGACCGGCGCCCCGCCCTACGACGGCAACTCGAGCGCCGAGATCGTCGGCAAGCACCTCGCCGATCCCATCCCAGTCGCGAGCGACGTGAACGCCCGGATCCCGCGCTGGCTCTCGGACGTCATCGTGAGGTGTCTCGCCAAGAAGCCCGAGGACCGGTTCCAAGACGCCGACGCGGTGCTCGCGGCGCTCGCCGGCGGACGCGTTTCGAAGCCCGGGAAGCTGGTCGGCGCGGCGACGCTGGAGCGGCAGGTACGGCGCTCGGGAGAGGTGCGCACGCGGACCCCGTGGCTCGGCTGGGTGGCGTCTGGGTTGGCGGTGCTGGCGGCGGCCCTATTGCTGGCGCACCGTGCCGGCGTCGTCGGCGGGGCGGGCTTCGTGCACAACGCTCTCGTGGAGCCGGTCGAAGTCGTGCGAGGTGGTGTGTCGGTGGACACCGTGGCGCCCGACGCCACGGCGCGGCTCGCGGTGCCGCGGGGCGGCCAGGCCGAGCTCCGCTGGCGCCTCATCCGACCCGGCAATCCGCCGATCGGCGAGCCGATGGAGGGCCCCATCCCCGAATTCCGACGAGTGCTCGGCCGGCGACTCGCAGGCATCACGGCGGAGGTCGCGGGTCAGAGCTACTTCGCGCCGCTCGTCACCAACACCAGTCCCTCCGACATCACGCTCGAGGTGAATCCCGGCACGGCGGCGGCCGTGCGCTGCAACTGCGTGGTCCCAAAGGGAGCGGCCCGGACGCACATCGGCTACTACCGCCTGTATCGCAATTCCGCGGTCGCGGCCTACAATACGGCGCACCCCTACATCGGCCCCCACGCCGACCGCGCGGGCTTCGCGACCCGGGTGGCTCCGCGCAGCGGGGCCGTACTGTTGACGTTCTAGGCTCGTGACCGCGCCCCCCGCGCCCCCCGCCCCCGCCCCACAGCTCGTCACCCGGGCGCGCGGCGCCCTGCTCGGGCTCATGGTCGGCAACCAGCTCGCCGTCCCTACGGAGCCCCTCGGCACCGCCAAGGCGATCCGCGAGGCATTCCCGCACGGACTCCGCGACCTCGCGCCGCCGCCCGAGGGATCGCCGTTCGACGACGACACCGCGATGACGCTGCTCCTCGCCGAATCCCTCGTCGCGAAGGGGGACTTCGACGCCAATGACGTGGCGGATCGGTGGGTGAAGTGGCTGGCGACGGACGGTCGCGGCATCGGCCTGACCACGGAGCGGGCACTGCGCCTCATCGAGCAGGGAACCGAGCCGTTCGAGGCGGGCCGGCTGGCGCGGAGCGCGGGTGCCGCGGCGTCGAACGGCGCCGTGATGCGCTGCATCCCGGTGGCGCTCCGCTATCACGACAACGTCGAGAAGCTGGTGCGCGTCTCCACCCAGCAGGCCGCCATTACCCACGCGGACGAGCGCTGCACCTGGGGAGCCGCTGCGGTGAACCTTGCCGCGCGGGAGCTGCTCCATGGCAACCCGTACTTCGTGGAGGAAGTGCTGCACCGTGTGGAGGGCGCCGCCCCGCGGGCGCTCGTGGAAGCCATCGGGCGCGTCCCGTGGGAGCAGGAAAGCGACCTGCCGATCGCGGTCCCCGGAGAGTACGGCTACGTCGTGCACTGCGTCGAGACCGCCTTCTGGTGCGCGGTGCATCGGCCGTCGCTCGAGGAGGCGTTGATTTTTCTGGCTGTGGCGGGAGGAGACACCGACACCAACGCCGCGGTGGCAGGGGCGCTGCTGGGTGCGCGGGACGGCGAGGCGGCTATTCCGCCGCGTTGGCTCGACCAGCTCGGCACGGCAAAGCAGGCCGCCCCGCTGGCCGAGCAGTTGGTGCGCGGGGACCGAGGTCCCTAGGTCCTAGCCCTTACGTCGTGCGGCCGGCTTCACGTACCGGACGATCCGGTCCATGACATCCTTGTCCGTCAGCTGGATGGCGACCCACCGCGCGGGGCCACGACCCCGCCAGGTGAGCCGCACCAGCTTGTGGCCGTAGCTCCACTCCCACATGCCGGCGTGGGCCCGGCGTGGCCGTCCGAACACCCGCCTCAGATCGTGCTGCGTACGGGCCACCAGCGCCGGTCCCTGCGTGTCGTGGAAGCCCGCCGAATCGTAGAGGGCGATTATGTCCGCGGTCTGGTCGACGAAGTGCCCACTCAAGTAGAACCGGGCCCCGTCGGCCGGGTCGCGGATCACCACGCCGCATTGCAACAGCGCCGCGGTGTTGTGCGCCGTGCGGCACGCCAGAACGTCGTGATCGGCCAGGGCGTTGGCCCGCTCGACGAAGGCGCGATAACTGAGCCCGGGCGTGAGACCGCGATACGCAGGCGTCACGGACGCCCGGGACCTCGTAGCCTGCGGCGGCGCGGCCTGGGCGAGGCAGACGGTGGGAGCGAGCAGGGCGATGAGCCCCGCGCGGATCGAAAGCATGGCCCAATATAAGGGCCCCTAACGAAACAGGCCCGGGTTTGCGTCCCGGGCCTGCCGCTGCAGGGTGGCTCAGACCTTGCGAACGTTCTGCGCTTGCAAACCCTTGGGACCCTGGGCGACCTCGAATTCGACCGTATCGCCCTCGGCGAGACTGCGGAAGCCCTCAGCCTGGATCGCCGTGAAGTGGACGAACACGTCCGGACCCGACTCTTGCGCGATAAAGCCAAAGCCCTTTGCGTCGTTAAACCACTTCACCTTACCCTTTGCCATACCGTTTCAACCTCTGCACTAAGGGGCACGGCCCCGGAAACGTTCGGCCCTGGTCACCGCGACCAGAGACGGGCTCAAACAAAAACCGCGAGACAAGTGGTCCTCGCGGAGCGCAGACAAACCGGTGACGGTGCCACGTATTGCTTGAACCGGGGCCAAAGCTAGGATACGACGGCACCTGTGTCAATAGCGCCACCATCCCGACATCGTACGGCCACTACGGATGCCTCGCCGCCTTGGACGTGTCGTCCTTTACCGGCAGCCCGACGGCTATCCGGAAGTCGCGCACTGCCGCGTCGTAGGTCTTCACGCGCTTGCCGAGATCGGTGGCGATTGGGAGCGGGGTGGCCGCCGCGCCCTGTTCGCAGCTCGCAGCGTGGGCGATGAGGGAGTCGAGCTGCATGACCAGCCGGCGCGCCGTGGGCTGGACGGAGTCGGCGTACACGGTGGGGTTCAACCGGGGGCGTCCCCGCTTCATGAATGCGCGCGCGCTGCCGCACAGCCCGGCGAGGAAGCGACCGGCCTTACGCTGGCTCGCCGTGTCGCTCGTCGCCTGCGCGCGTGTGACGCGGCCGAGGCCGTCCTTGAGCTGGGCGATGCCCCGGGTCGCCGTGCGCAGGCCATCGACGAAGCGCTGCTGCTCGGGGCTCGGGGGCGTGCGGGCCGATTCCGCCCGCGCCGAGTCGGGCGTCGGCGGGATGGGCTGCTGCGCCCCCAGGGACGTCGCAGCGACGCAGCAGAGAACGGCCAGACAGCGCATCGGTGCTCCTCTATCCGGTGAGTGGAAGCCTGGGTTATAATGTCACAATGACGGTTCCCGCAACCTCGCGCCAGACCCGTACCTTCGAGGATCGCGCCGACGCGCTCGCGCATTTCTTCCTGCGGGCGGGCGAGGCGCCGCGTCTCCTCGCGTACGACGA
>WNGM01008842.1_pt1 | contig 10467 bp, 9 predicted proteins | sample 5400571 | NCBI WGS metagenome assembly WNGM01 (sample SAMN13153378, study PRJNA577476) | soil metagenome | isolation source: 100 cm soil or saprolite under Garry oak tree replicate 2 | place: USA:California | collected 2016-06-15 | reverse complement strand
CGGGATCTCCGGCTCCGGGATGGTGGAGCCATCCCGCCCACCCGACCCAGGCAAGCCGAGCAGACCGCCTCCGGGGCCGCCAAGCGTCCGTGCGACCGCTCACCGTCCGTACATCGGGGCAGCCCCGGGGTCGGCCCGTTCCCCGGAGAGTGGGTCGATGGCAGACGGGATGGCAGGCAGAGGGGGCGGTCCGACGACGCTCGGCTAGTTGCCGTACTGGTAGCGACAGGCCGCGATCTGGATCTCGTCGCCAACGATCTTGTAGACGAGCCGGTGCTCGTCGGTGATCCGCCGGGACCAGAAGCCTTTGAGGTAGCGCAGCAGTTCGGGCTTACCAATCCCCTCGTTGCCGTTGCGCGCGATATCAGCGATCAGCGCGTTGATCCGCTTGAGGATCTGCCGATCCTGTGCCTGCCACCACAGGTACTCGTCCCAGGCGTTCTCGTCGAAGGTGACCTTCACTCCTCGTCGACCTCGATCAGCTCATGGACCTCGCCCTTGCCCTGCTCCAGTCGGTCAATCGCCGCCAGCAGCCGGCGCGCGTTAGCTGGCGAGCGCAGCAGGTACGCGGTCTCCATCAGAGAGTCGTACTCCCGCTGCGAGACGATCACGACGTTCGGATGCCCGGCGCGGGTAATGATGACCGGCTCGGCGTCGTTCTCCACAGCGTCGAGCACTTCGGCATACCGGGCGCGCGACTCCGAGTAGGTCATGGTCTTCATGATGGCACCCCAGGCGTTGGTTGTACAGCTTCTTGTACAGACCTTACCCGCTTGTGTGCACGCGAGCAAATCGCCGCCGAACTCGCCCCGCGCGGACGGCACCGACGAGTCCACGTCACCCAGGTGGCGTGGGTGGGACGCCCGTGCCAGATCCGTGCCAGATGCAGATGGTCAACAGGGGGAGTGGCGGGGAACAACGGAGCCTCGCCGATCCTGGGCCGCAGGCCCGGCCGACCTCGGCAAAGATCGTCTCCCGAGTCCCGTCCTGGCAGTGTGGGGGTCAGGGTTCGAGATCGCGGTAGGGGACCGCCCTCGCGGGCGGCCCCCCGCACAGATCCCAGCATGCGCTACTAACGCACTGGGCTCCTGCCTCGGGTGCGAACGTCGAAGCGTTCGTCGGGGTAGGGGTGCAGGACGCAGGCGGGTGGTAGCCATCGTGTCGCCAGGCGGTTCATCCGGTCCCAGTTCAGGCGGTGACGCTGGCTGCGGCTGCGTAACGCCGCGAGCCAGTGCCGGGTCACCTGTTTCCGGAAGGATCGAACCGCCCGGACGTTGCCGGGTACGGTGTAGTAGGCCAGGTGGCCTCGTATCACGCTGCCCAGCCACCGAGCCAGAACCGCCCCTCCCGGGTCTTCCCGCAGACGTGCGTAAAGCCCAGAAAGTCGAACGTCTCCAGCTTCCCCAGACCTCGCGCCGCCCGCCGCTCGGCCGCAAAGCGGCCGAACTCGATCAGGCGCGTCTTGTCCGGATGCAGTCGCAGCGAGAACTTCGCGAACCGCTCGCGCAGGTCCCGCATGAACTCCTTCGCGTCATCTTGTCGTCGTCGGCGGTCATGCGGACCCCCGGAGACTGCCATCCGGTGGCCGGGTCGCGATGCTGGTGACGATTTGCGCGCCGGAGGCGGCGGGATCCCTACCCGAAGGGGACGGTGACCGGACCGGGCACGGGTCGGTAGACGGCGAAGAAGTCACGGTCGTCGGGGACGAGGTAACGGGTGGGCGCTTGCATCGGGTTGGGCCCGACCATGGTCGGGACGAGACCGTTAGCGCCGTGGGTATAGGTGATCAAGGTGTGCCACTCAGGGTTGATGTCGAACTCCATCGCCTGCACCGCACCGAGGTGCTGGAGGATTTTCGCCAAGGTGATCACCGTCTGGCCGTCGGCGGCGACGTAGATGAGGTTGCCTTGACGATCGATGCCGACACCGCTGCGCCAGACGCGGGTGGCGCCGCCGAGCGTGTACCCCCACTGCGGGCTGTCCGGGTTGTCGTTCAACTGCGGGTTTAGTTGTCCGTTCCAGACGATTGGAGCCAGGCTCTGGCGGGCCCACGCGACGTCCGGCCCTATGTTCGGGCCGCCGCTCCACTTCACGATCGCGATGCGACCGTCGCGATAGCCGATGAGCGTGGCATTGCCGTTCTTCAGCGGCTCGTTCGTGCGGCCGTTGTCGGCCGAGCCGTTGGCGCCGTCGGTGTAGGTGAAGCCGCCGTTGAAGGTCGCAAGCAGCCGCCAGCGTTGGTCGTACGGGACCATCATCGGCCCGCGTACGGCGGCGTTCGGCGGCTCGTAGCGGCCCGGGTAGTACGCGGTCGCGGTGCGCGTATGGTCGAACCAGGCGACGTAGGCGACGAGCTGCGGATAGTTGAGCTCAGGCCGGAAGGTCGTCACCAGCACCGGTGGGCCACCGTCGACCGGCGGGCCGGTCGGCTTCCAGACCCCTTCGCCAGGTAGCGGGTGCGCGAAGACCGGCTCGATCGGCGGCGGCCAGGCAGCGACGTGTGCAGGCGCCGGGGTGCCGCTGGTTGGCGGCTGGCTCAGCCCGACCGTCGGCAGGCTCTTCAACGGCGGCCCGCCCTTCTTCGGCGCCGTCAAGGTGTAGTAGATGCGCTCCACCTCATCGACCAGCCAGTTGCCGAAAGGTACCTCCTGTCTGACCCACTCGACACTGCGTACGCCCCACGACAGGCTCGTAGGCTGCAGCATCCAGACCGTATACGAAGCAATCGCCCACAACAGCACAACCAGGACGCCGCCTGCGCCTGACCGCAGGGCCGCCCAGCAGCTCTCCCCCCGCCGAACCCGTGACGGGGGACGCCGGTGAGTCAGCCGCATCCGGCGGAGCACTCACGCCAGAACCGGAGCCAGATCGCCACAGGCGCTTCATCCCATCACGTCCTAGCCTCGACCGAGCAAGACACGGACAACAAAATGATAGGTCGGCGGCGAGCCCAGCGCCGGGGCGCATCCGGGGCACACGGCGCAGTGAAACGTCGCCAGTGAGCGAGCGTTCATGAAAGGTCCGAACGCCGCCTGACCAGAGCAACCGCCACAGCGGTCCCGGTCGGGGGAGAGCCGATCTTAGTTCCGGTCCAAGACCCGCATCGCCCATGATCGACTGCCTAAGCACTCGATGAGCCGCGCCGGTGCAGCGTGCCTCGTACCGACGCCCAGGCCGTCGCCAGGCCGCCAGAGGTCCACAGGCAGCCACCAACGTCCACCATGGACCACCAGTCCCGGCCCAGGTCGGGGGCAGGATCGACGATCCGCCCTGCCCCTTCCCCGCCCCACGTAGCATTTCCGGCGCACCTGGCCGATTAGCGTCACGCCAACACCCATCCAACTGGCGAGATCATCGGGCACAGATCCGGTACAAGCGAGGTTGAGAAACGCCAGACGACGCTGTCAGACGTTGGCAAGCCTTGCGCATGTCAGCCAGCCCTTCTGCCCGTTCGGTGTCGATCTCCCCGGCCGTCGCAGAGGGGTTCAAGTCCCTGCCGGTGCTCGCTCGACCACATACAAGATCGAACGTGCCTTTCGCGTGCCAGTAACCCGTGCCGGGAGCGGTCACCAGCGGGCATGAACGGTCATGAGCACAGCGGCAGCGACCAGGCGAACCCGGCGTACCACCCCGGAAGATCAAACTTCCAAACTGACGGTGCGGGTTCGATTCCGGTCGGCCGCTCCACGTTCCAGCAGCTCAGGCACGTGATCTACACTCGCGTTGTCCTATGTAATGATCAAATGCTGGGAATCCTGTTCGGGAAACCGCCGACTCCCCGATTCACCGCCATGTGGGGCCAGTACCCGGAAAGATGAAGGCCCTGCGGCGCTGGCTGATCCGCCTGGCCCACCAGCAAGCCTGATCACCGTCCTGGGTCGATCCTGTGCGGCGGCCAGGAGTCATCGGCCGAACTGGAGGCCCCGCGCGCGCCAGATGGTCGCGGCGATCGTGTTCAGTAGAACCACCACGGCGAACGCCGCACCAAGCGCCGGATGGCCGGTCCAGAACAATCCAAGTGTGGCCGCGCCGAACACGAGGGCCTTCACCGCGAGTTGGACCGCCAGGGGAACCTTGTACCGGGCACGCGGGGCCGCGAACAGGGCCCACAAGATGATCGCAGCCACCGGCAGGACGATGGCGACGGCGAAACCGCCGGCCTTCAGTCCCCAGTACCCGAGAACCGCCAGGGCGACGAGCTCCACGACGAACGCCAACACCTCGTTCCCCGTGAACAGACCACGGTTCATCTGGCGACTAACCATTCCATTGCCCGATCAACCGGACCGTCGGCGCGACCGCCGAGCTGAATGCCAGTGACAACACCAGGCCATCGTGCCACCGGGAGGCGGCGTTGCCTGCCGGCCCGCGGATCACTTGAATCGCCGGCGGTTCGGCGCTGGGCGGCTATCCAGCAGCCGACGCTGCCGCGCCACGCCGGTCGCGCCCAGCGCGACGGTGGCCAACTCGACCGGCCAGCCCAGGGCAACCGGCCCAGGGCCAGCAGCAGCGGGACGACCATCAGCAGCGCAACCACCTGCAGCGCGTACACGGGTGCTCCTTTTGCGGCGACCCGGCCAACTATGCCAGCCTGACCGGCGTCTGGTTGGCTGGGGGCGTGCAGGTCAACACCGGCCCGCCGCTGCCGCGGCGGCTGCTGCTCGCCCTCGGCGCGCTGGCGCTGCTGGACGGCTGCACCAACCCGGTCACCACCCGCTGGCAGGGCGCACCGGCGACGTCGGACCTGCCCGGCGACTCCCACCCGGAAGCGTCTCCGTCCGGCCCGTCGCCGAGTACCCAACCGTCCTGGCGGATCCCCACCCCGGCGACGGCGACTCCGGGCGTGTGCCCGGCCGTGCCCGGTGTGATCCAGCACCCCGGCGGCCCGCAGCATTACCTGCCCTGTTCCGGTACGAACATCGCGCTGACCATCGACGACGGCCCCGACCCGCAATGGACCCCACAGATTCTCGCGCTGCTGGCCCGCTACCAGATCCCGGCCACGTTCTGCATGATCGGCCGGCACGCCGCCGCGTACCCGCACCTGGTGGCTGCGGTCGTCGACGGGGGGCACCAGGTCGCCAACCACACCTTCACCCACCCGATCCCGATCAGCAGACTGACCCCACCACAGGTCCACGACGAGGTGAACCGCGCCAGCGACGCGATCACCGCCGCCTCCGGCGGCCACCGGCCCATCCTGTTCCGCTCACCCGGCGGAAACTGGTCCCCGGAGGTACTGGCCGCCTGCGCCCAGGGCGGGATGCGGCCCCTGGACTGGTCAGTGGACCCCCGTGACTGGTCACGGCCCGGCGTGCCGCACATCGTCGATGTCATCCTCACCAGAACCCGACCCGGGGCGATCATCCTCGACCACGACGGCGGCGGGAACCGGCAACAGACCCTCGACGCCCTGACCATCGCCCTACCCCGCCTGCTGGACGCCGGATACCGGTTCACCCAACCATGAGAGCCGGCTCACTGCGCTACCCCGACCGGTGACCTGACCACTGGCTCGCCCGAAACGTCCACCGACCAGCCCCCCGGAGGAAACCGGCCGCGACGTCGGCGACGCCGCCACGCCCGTTCACCAACCGCCGGAGGACAGCGCCATCAATGGCATCCCGGCCACCATGATCATTTCTTGTTGAAAGACAGAGGTTAGTCGCACGCTGGCCGATCGTCGTCACTCAGCGGGGTGTCTTACGACCCAAACTGTCAGACGGTCCAGCTAATGTCACTCTCCGGATGAGACGCAAGGGAGGCGCATGATCAACGACGAAGAGGAACCGGCACGTGCCGCTGTCACGGACGCCGCGCCGCGTGACACGTCGTCCCAGCGTGCGCTGTTCTCCTACCTGACTGCCGATGTCGCCGACGAGTACCTCGCGATCATGCGGCTGTTCACCAGTACGCTGCTCGCCGACCTGTCCGCGGCGGAGGTCGCGGCGCAGCTCGCAGACCGGGGCCTGACTCTCGACCCCGATACGGTGGAGAGCCGGTGCCGGCAACTCGTGGACTGGGGCAATCTGGTCCGGTCGGTACGCGAGACCCGGGTACCCACGGTCGCCGCATACCACCGGTCCCGCTCCCGGTACCAGGTCTCCAAGCTCGGCGGCCGGCTCCACCGGGAAGCCGAGGAGATCCTCCGGGCCGTGGACGGTGCTCGCGAGGTGGCCCGTGAGCTGCTCGCCCGGATCGTCGACAGTCTCAACCAGATCCTGCTGCAGGTGGGCAACGTCAACCGGCCCATCGACGCGGAAGCCCTCGCAGGCGCGGTCACCGGGGTATTCAACGACCATCAGATGTTCACCGAGTCAGTCACCGACTTCTACGCGTATCTGGCCGGCGTGCTCACCCGCTACGATCTGGCCGGCGAGGAGTACGCCCAGTTCAAGGGACTGCTGCTCGACTATGTGGACCTGATCAGCGCGGACGTCAACCGCAACTCGCCGGAGATCCTGGAGCGGCTGCTCGCCCTCCTCAAGCTCATCGACCGCGTGCTTGACAACCTACCCGCCGTACCAGCCCTGGCCGGCGGGATGATCGCCATCGAGCGGCTGCCCGGCCGTACCCGGACGGACTGGGAGGAGCTCGCCGCCTGGTACGGGGCTGGCGACGCCCGCTCCGGCCCGGACCAGCTGCGTGCCGCCGCCCGGCAGGCGCTGGGTCAGCTGATCACCAACGCCCGCAGGATGCTGACCGCGTCGGGTACCGGCCTGTCCCGCCGGGCCGATCTGCTCAAACTCGCGGCCTGGTTCCACACTGCCGACAGCGAGACCGCCCATCGCCTGTACGACGCGGCGTTCGGCTGCTATCCGGCACGGCACCTGCTCATCGGACCGGAGGAGCCCGACCTGTCGGCAGGACCGGGCACGTCATGGTGGGATTGCGCGCCGGTGGACGTTCCGGTGTCGCTGCGCGAGCGGGGTGACCGGGCGGCCCGCGGTCGCAGTTCGCGGGTACCGGATCCGGGCGCGGACGCGCAGCGCCTGCTGGCGCGGGCGCAGCGACAGAGTGAGGCGCGGCATGCGGCGGCGGCCGAGCTTCTCGCCGCCGGTTCGCTGCACCGCAGTCGGCTCAGCCGGGCGGCCCGGGATCTGCTGCTGGACAAGCTCTCCGTCCTGTTCGCCGCCGTGTCCGCGGGACGCGCGGCGGTGGAGCATCGCGATGCCGATCTCGGGCTCCTCCTGCGGGCAACACCGGCCAAGGGACAGGCGACGGTCATGACCGCCGACGACGGGACCGTCACGATCCACGACGTCACGCTGGTCGCCATGCCGATCGGCGTCGCCGGTCGGACCACCGGGTTGGCGGCCACGGCATGAGCCCTCGTCCCACAGGTACCGCGTCGCAGGCGGCCCGGGAGCGCATGGATGCGGCGCGGGCGCTGCTGGCACGCCCGTTACTCACCGCCGCTCACCCTGAGGAGTTGGCGCTCGTGCGGCTGCACGCCCCGGCGCTGCGTAGCACGTTCAAGACCGTGCTCGGCTACGGCCTGATCGTCGAGTCGACGTTCGCCCGGTTGACCAAGGGGCCGGTCAGCCCGGACGGACCGGCCCGACCCGCGCGCCGCCCCGACAGCAGCACCTTCACCCCGCCGACCTACACGCATCTGGCACTGTTGGCTGCCGCGCTGCTCGCCCCCGGTACCGGTGAACAGACTCTCATCTCCGCCCTGATCGACCAGGTGCGTTCCGACGCGGCGACCATCGGGGTTCAGATCGGCGACACGCTGCCGGAGCGACGAGCGCTGGTGACCGCGATCGGCCACCTGGTCGGCTGGGGTGTGCTGGCGGAGACCGACGGAACAGCGACCGGCTGGGGTGAGCGCCGCGACGAGGCGCTGCTGACCATCCACCGGGCGGCGTTGCCGCACCTGCTCGCCCGGCCGCTGTCTGGCATGAGTCACCCCGACGACCTGCTCGCCGCCGACCCGCAGCTCGCCGACCAGCCACGCCGGTCCCTGCGGCGCAAGCTGGTGGAGAACCCGCTCGTCCGCCGCGAAGACCTGACCGACGCCGAACGCGACGTCCTGTCCCGCGAGCGCAGCGAGCTGACCCGGGTACTCGGGGAGAACTTCGGGCTGACCGTTGAGGTGCGAGCCGAGGGAGCGCTCGCGTACGACAGCACCGGGAGCCTCACCGATGTCGCGTTCCCGGGCAGCGGAACGGTGAAGCAGGCGGCGCTGCTCCTGCTCGCGGAGCTGATCGACCTCCGGCAGCCCACTGCGGGTACCACGGCGAGTCTCGACGACGGACGCACTGTCCCCGGCGGCGGCGTCTCGTGGGACGAGGTCGATGGGGCTTTGGCCCGACTGTCGGCGCGGCACCGGCGGGCGTGGGGTGCCACGCTGGTCGACCAACCGGACCGGCTGCGCGAGGAGGTCATCACGCTGCTCACGGACCTCGGCCTGGCGACCGTTAAGGGTAGCGGAGTGGTGATCCATCCCGCCGCCGCCCGGTACCGGCCGCAGCCGCACACGGCACCGGCGACGCGTGCGGCCCGGCGCCTTGCCGACCAGCCCGCCCTGGACCTTACGACCGACGACTTGCTTACCTCCGCGGAGGAGGAAATATGACCGACACGTTCGATCAGACGCCGCTGCGGCACCACCCGTACCGGTGGCGGCTGTCCCGCGCTGGGTTCGTCAACGTGTGGCACTACTACGAGAACACCTTTGACATCTCCGGGGGACGGCTGATCCTGCGCGGTACCAACGGGTCGGGCAAGTCCCGCGCGCTGGAGATGCTGCTGCCGTTCCTGCTGGACGCCGACCGGCGCAATATGGGTACCGGCTCCTCTGTGCGGATGGAAGACCTCATGAACGCGGGGGCCGGGGACCAGGGCAACCGGCTCGGGTACATGTGGCTGGAGCTGTGCCGCGATCCCGACCCGGCCGAGACCGATGAATCGGAGCCGCGGTACCTCACCCTCGGTGCGCTGGTCCGCTTCGCGGTCAGCACCAAGGAGGCGAAGGTCTGGTACTTCACCACGCCGCTGCGCGTCGGCCCCGAACTTCCCCTGCTGGGTGCGGACCGGCACCCGCTGTCCCGCCGGGACCTGGCCGAGCTCATCACCGAGGAGCGCATCACCGACGTACCCGACAAGCACCGCGAGCGGGTACGCACCGAGGTATTCGGGCTGACCGGGCACTTGGGCAAGGAGCGCTTCGACGGCCTGGCCAAGTTGCTGCACACGCTGCGCTCCCCCGATGTCGGCAACCGGATCGAGGAGGGCCGGCTGCCGGCGATCCTCGCTGACGCGCTGCCGCCGCTGTCGGAGGACGCGCTGACCGATGCCGGCCAACAGCTCGACGGGCTTACGAGCACGCGGGAGGACCAGCAACGGCTGGAGGCGGCTCGGGAACAGGTCCGGACGTTCCTCGACGCGTACCGCAAGTACGTGACCGGGGTCCTCACCGCTTCGGTTCGGACGGTCAGGACCGGCGCGGCCTCGGTGCGGGAAGCCTCGCAGGAGGCCGAGCGCCTCGTGGCACACGCCGAGGCGCTCGCGGCGGAGGTCACCGCGAAGCGCACGCGCCTCACCGAGCTGAACGAACAGGCGGAGCAGCTTGACGCGATGCTGCAGGGCCTGCGCGAATCCGAGGCGTATCAGAGCGTGGCGGAGCTCGACCGGCTCACCAGGCTCGTGCGTTCGCTCGCCGCGACGGCGGACATGGCCCTGAAGGCGGCGGCGGGACTGCGGCGGGAGGAGGCCGAGAAGGTCGCCGGCACCAGCGCGCTGGCCGAGGATGTCCAGCAGGCCGCGGCTATGGTGTCCGGGGAGCTCCGGCAGACCCGGGAGCTGCTGACCACCATCGGCCTGACCGAGCATGACCTCCCGATGCAGGTACAGGTTGACCAGCGGCCGGGACCCCGGTTCTCCGATGTCGTACGGATTTCCCGCGACGGGGAGCCCGAAGAGCTGCACCGACCCGCCACCGATGTCCTCACCCTGGTACCCGCAGACCTTGCCGTACTCGCCGATGCGGCGCGGCGGGCGGAAGGCGCCGCGCGGGCCCGCTCAGCGCAAGCGGTCAACCGGGCGGCGGACGCCAGAACGCTCGCCGAGGAGCGACGGAAGGTCGACGCAGCGGCAGACAGGGCGGACGGCGCGGAAACCCGGGCCGGAGAAGACGAGCAAGCGGCACAGCAGATGGCGGAGCAGCGCGACGATGTGGCGCTGCTCCTCGTAGACCGGTGGCGTGCGTGGATGGCCGATCCCGCCATCGTCGACCTGCTCGGCATCGCCGACTGGTCACCGCACCCGGTACTCGGGCTGGTTCTCGCAGACCGCACGGCACTGTGCGGCGATGCCGACGGTATGGTCACGCTTCCGGACCTGGACCGCGCCGCTGACGATGCGGTGAGCAGGGCCGGGTCGACCTTGGCCGCCGCGTTGGGCCGGCTCGACGATGCCGACGCCGTCGACGGGCAACGCGTGGATGAACTCGCCGCCGAGCAG
>WNGM01004938.1_pt1 | contig 10469 bp, 11 predicted proteins | sample 5400571 | NCBI WGS metagenome assembly WNGM01 (sample SAMN13153378, study PRJNA577476) | soil metagenome | isolation source: 100 cm soil or saprolite under Garry oak tree replicate 2 | place: USA:California | collected 2016-06-15 | reverse complement strand
GTGAGCATGCCGCTGTATCCTCCTAGCTCCGCGCGCCGGCGAGTACCGCCGCCTGCCGCAGGAGCTCCAGTTTCCGCCGCCGCTCTTGGGCGAGGTGCAGATTCAGATACGAGTTGCCCGGATCCGCCGCAAGCGCGCTTTGCGCGTCCCGGATAGCCCGGTCGATGATTCTCAGGTTCTTCTCGATCACGCGCACGGTGGTGGTGTCGAGCCGGCCGCGGTTTTGCGCCAGCGTCCGTTGCAGGTCCGCCACCGCCGTGTCGTAGCGCCGATCGGGCTCGCGCGTCCCGGTGTTCAACAGGATCGCGGTCGGTGCGCGCGTCAGGTCGGCCGCCGGCGGCGGAGTGCGCGGTGACCGCAGCAGCACGGTCGCCGCGGTCCCCGACAGCACCACCAGCGCGATCGTGGCCGCGGCGAGCTGTGGCACCGTGAACGAGACGCGGCGCCGCGGGCGCCGCCCCCCCCCCGGCAGACTCACCACCGCGTGCGCGTCCGGACCTGGTGCAAGGCCGATGCGCGTCGCGACATCGGGCCAGAGATCCGCCGCCGGCGGCCGGTCGTCGAGCGCCGCGGCGCGGGCCACCACGCGGCGCAGCTCGTCCAAGGTCGCCCGGCATTCAGCGCAGGACGCGAGATGCGCGTCGAGCGCCGTGCGCTCCGCCGCGCCCAGCTCGTCGTCCAGATACTCGCTCAGTCGCTCTGTCCACTGGTCTCTCATCGTTCCCCTCCTTCAGCGCTCGAGATGCTGGCGCAGCGCCATGCGCGCGTGATGCAACTGCGACTTCGACGTCCCCGGCACGATCCCCAGCATGGCGGCGATCTCTTCGTGCCGGTAGCCCTCGACGTCGTGCAGCACGAACACCTGCCGCGCGCCGTCGGGTAACCGGCTGATGGCCTCCTCGAAGTCGAGGGAAAGCTCCACCGCGCGCGGCCGGCTCGGGACCACTTCCAGCGTGTCCTCCCCGGTGTCGTAGCGGGCGCGCTCGGTGCCGAGGCTGGTGCGGCGCGCCAGGATCACGTTCACCGCCAGCCGGTGGAGCCAGGTCCCGAACGCCGCCTCGCCGCGGAAGCTCGCCAGCTTGCTCCACGCGCGGACGAACACATCCTGCGTGATGTCGTCGGCGTGGTCCGGACCGATCATGCGTCGCGCGAGGCTCGAGACCCTGGCCACGTGCGCCCGGTACAGTCGCTCGAAGGCGCGGCCGTCGCCGGAGGCGGCGAGCGCCACGTCGGCCGTTTCCGCATCCCTCGCCGCCTGGTCCGGATCTCTGCGCAGTGTCGCCACCCCGGGAGTGGTGAGCTCCATGTGCCCCATCTGATAGGGCTTAGGCCCGAAAAGGTTGTAACAAGATGCAGCCCTTTTTGTCGCCTTGACGCGCCCGGTTCCGGAGGGTACGTGAGAAGGCCCACTCAGGAGGACAACATGCGCAAGGGCACCCTGGCGATTGCGCTTTCGCTCTGGACGGCTGCGGCCCCGCCGGCGACGGGGCAGTTTTACCGGCAGCACAATCTGGTGGCCGACGACGCGGCTTTCGGGCCGGACTTGGTCGACCCCAACCTCGTGAACGGCTGGGGCATCACCGCCAGCCCGACCAGTCCGTGGTGGGTCTCGAGCAACGGAACGGATCTCGCCAAGCTGTACGGCGGCGACGGCGTTCCGCGCGCGCTCGTCGTCGCGGTCGCCGGCGGGCCGACCGGCATCGTCTTCAACGGCAGCACGAGCTTTGTCGTCCGCAACGGGCCCGCGGCAGGTCCCGCGCGGTTCATCTTCGCGAGCGAGGACGGCCGCATCCGGGGCTGGAACCCGGCCGTTGCGCCCGCCGGCCAGTCGCTCGTGATGGTCGACAACTCCTCCGCGGGCGCCATCTACAAGGGTCTCGCCGTCGCGCTCACGGCTTCCGGCAACTTCCTCTATGCGACCGATTTCCACAACGGCCGCGTCGCCGTGTTCGACGGCAACCTCACGCCGGTCACGAGCCCCGCCGGGTTCGTCGACCCGGATCTCCAGAAGGGATTCGCGCCCTTCGGGATTCAAGCGCTCAGGATCGGCGACCAGGTCCAGATTTTCGTCGCGTACGCGGAGCAGGACGAGGCTGCGGAGGACGAGATCGGCGGCCAGGGCCTCGGCTTCGTGAGCCGGTTCGCCACGGACGGAACGTTCTTGGGCCGGGTCGCGACGAGGGGTCAGCTGAACGCGCCGTGGGGGCTGGCGCTCGCCCCCGCAGACTTCGGGAAGTTCAGCGGCCATCTGCTCGTCGGCAACTTCGGCGACGGTCAGATCCACGCCTATGAAATACTGGCCAACGGCCATTTCGAGCATCGCGGCTACTTGAAGGGGGAGGACCAGAAGCCGATTCAGATCGACGGCCTCTGGGCCATCGCGTTCGGGAACGGCGCGGCGGCCGGTCCCACGACCACGCTCTTCTTCGCGGCCGGTCCCGGCGACGAGAGCCACGGCCTCTTCGGGAAGATCGACGTGGTTCAACCCGCCACGCAGCAGCCGTAAGGGCGTCGGGCGCGCGGTCGGACGCGGTTCACTGTTGCTTCACGAAGAACCGCGTACCTTTCTGCGGTCATGACGCCCAGTGTCTTCGGCCTCGCAGGCCTTGGCCTGCTGTTGGGCTTGCGCCACGCGTTCGAGCCGGACCACCTGGCCGCGGTCTCGACCCTCGCCACTCGCCAGGGCAGCCTGCTCGACGCGTGCCGCTTGGGCCTGGCGTGGGCCGTCGGCCATGCCGTGAGCGTGGGGCTCGTGGTGCTCGCGATCATGGCGGCCGGGCTGCAGCTGCCCCCGCGGCTCTGGCCGGCGGCGGACTTTCTCGTCGCGTTGCTGCTCATCGGCCTGGGCGGGTCGGTGATCGTGCGCTACGCGCGCGGGCGCTGGCACCTGCACGTCCACACGCACGATGCGGGGCCGCACCTCCATTTGCACAGCCACGCTCACGGTCCCGCGCATCGGCACGTCCATCCCCGCGGCGACGCGCGCCGTTCGCTCGGGTTCGGAGTGCTGCACGGGCTCGCCGGGAGCGCCGCGATCCTCGTGCTGCTCGTCGCCGCGGCGCCCACGCGCGCCGCTCAGCTCGCCTACTTCCTCGCGTTCGCGGCGGGTACGATGCTCGGCATGCTGCTGGTATCGGTTTCGCTCGCTGGCGTCGTGCGGCTGGCGTCGGGCCGCGGAGCGCGCTGGGCGACGGTGCTACACGTGGGCTCGGCAGTCGCGAGCGTGACGGTCGGGCTGCTGCTCGCGGGGCGAGTGGCAGTGGAGTTTTGAGGCACGCCTGGCGGTTCCCAGGACCCAGTGAATAGTTAACGGCCTCACCTTCACGGGAGGCCGTTTGTGTTCTGCGTTCGCTCCACGCTCGCCGCCACACTCTTCGCCGCCACCGCTGCTGCGCAGGAACCGGCGCCCCCCCCGCCCCCCCCGCCCCCCCCCGACACGACCTCATTCCGGAGCGGCCAATGGGCGATGCAGTTCGGGGGCGGGCTCAATCTCGCGACCCTGGGGCTGCTCAAGTTCACGGGACCGGCGCGTGCGTGGCTCGTGGACTTGGCAGTGGACGGCGGCCACCAGCACAGCACGATCCACGCCACGTCTCCGACCGACACCACGCTGTCGTCGTACTCGTCGCACGCTACCGTCACGCTGCGCCTGGGGAGGCGGTTCTATCGGGCCCGCAGCGGACGCGTCGTCACCTTCCAAACCCTCGGCGTGCTCGGCGGCTTCGGCCACTCCGCGGGGTCGGGCTTCTTCGGCGGCGGGGGAAGCACGAATGGCTGGAGCGCCGGAGCGTTCGGCGAGATCGGAGCGGCGTTCCTCGTGGCGTCGAAGCTGAGTGTCGGGGGAACGGCGGGGGCAACCTGGACGTACGCTCGCTCCGTGAGCAGGTCTTCCACCGAGCGCCAGGTGAGCTGGAGCTACCAGGGGAGCGGGCCAGCGGCGAGGTTCGTGACGACGATCTACTTCTAAGAAGCCTGCGCGCAGCTCAGGGGCCGTACACCCTGCCGCGCCATTCGACCTTCCTGCTCCCCCGCAGGGCGGATCGGATCATGATGTACGCCACCATCCCTGCGCCGAGCGGGTAGAGCAGCGCGTACCCCACGGGTGCACCCTCCGCCCGGTACACCGCGAGCCAGATGACGAGTGAGATCGTGGTCGTAACTGCCGCCCATGCCCACCTGAACCACACCCACAGAACGGGCGGGACGATCCACACCAGCGCCGGCAGCCACATCAGGTAGGGCGCAGCGAGCCGCAGCAGCCGGATCGGCGGGACCATCAAGGGGACGCCCAACGCCAGGTTCTTCGACCACCCTTCGATGATCCCGGCGAGGCTCTGGTACATGCGGACGCTCATGTACTGCGGGCCGTGTGTCAGGAAGATGTCGAGACGCTGTCGCACGTAGCGCTGGGCGAGCGCCACGTCCTCGGCGACGCTCTGCTTCACCGCTTCGTGGGTTCCGACCTGCTCGTACGCGGCGCGCGTGGTGAGGATGTACGCCCCGCTGGCAATCGCGTCCCACTCGATCCGGGTGCGGTTGACGCGCCGTAAGTCACCCACGCGAGAGGCGAGTGCCACGAGGACGTGTGGCTGCACGAGCCGCTCCCAGAACGTTACCGTCTCCTGGCGCGGCAGCACGCTCACGAGGTGCACGCGCTCGTGGGCGAGGGCGCGCATCGTACGCGGGAGCAGCTCGGGATGGTGCCGGGTGTCGGCATCGGTGAAGAGGAGCAGGTCGCCTCGCGCGACCCGGTAGCCCTGGACGATCGCCCACGGCTTGCCGAACCACCCGCCCGGGAGGTCCGCCCCGCGCACCAGGTGCAGCCGGCCCGCCGCCTCGGGGGGGGGCGCGCGTGCCAGACGCTCCACGATCTCCGCCGTGGCGTCGCTCGAGCGGTCGTCTACGACGATCACTTCGACGGGCCGGTACGCCGTCGCGAGGACGGAGCGCACGCACGCTTCGATGTTCCCGCCCTCGTCGCGCGCCGGGATGATCACCGAGACGAGCGGCCCGCGCGTCTGGAGCTCGTACTCGCCGAGACGGGGGCGGCGGGAGACGTAGCGGTAGACCAGCAGCCCGAGGAACAGGGCGTACCCCGTGGGGATGAGCCACGTCACTCGAGCTTTTCCCCTTCGAGGGCGGCGGTCACGACGGCGCCCGTCAGGGTCCCCATGACATTGGTCATGGTGCGGAACATGTCGGGGACACGGTCGAGGCCGAGGAGCAGCGTGAGCCCCGCCAGCGGGAGCCCGGTGCTCGCGAATGCCGGTGCGAGGCTCACGATGCTCGCCGACGGCACGCTCGCCACGGTGAGCGACGTGAGGAACACGGCGGCCCCCGCTTGGAACAGGTCGCCGAGCCCGAGCGCGGCGCCGTACAGCCGGGCAACGAACACCAGGGCCACTGCTTGGAACAGCGCGCTCCCCGCCCGGCCGATGCTCGCTCCCAGGGGGAGCACGAAGCTCCCGACCGTGCGCGAGATGCGCAGGTCGTTCTCCGCCGCGTCGAGCATCACGGGGAGGCTCGCGAGCGAGGAGGTGGTCGAGAAGGCCATCAGCAGCGAAGCGCGAGCCGCCCGCAGGAAGCGCCACACGCGCAGGCGGGCCACGAACGCCACCGCGGGCAGGTACACGAGGGCGATGAACAACGCCAGCCCCGCGATCACCGCCAGCACGAACACCGCCATCGTCTTGACGAGCGCCCACCCGAACTGGGCCACCGCGCCAGCGACGAGCGCCAGGATGCCGAGCGGGGCGAGCAACAGCACCCATTGTACGATGCGGATCAACGCCTGCGTCGCCACCTCGGCGAGATCGGTGAGGGTGCGTCGTTTCTCGTCGGGGAGCGCGGCCGCCGCCACGGCGAAGATCGTGGTGAATACGATGAGCGGGAGCAGGTTCCCGTCCACCGCCGCCCGCACCGGGTTCGCGGGGATCAGCTCCACGATGAAGCGCGCCCCCGTGGGGATCTGCTCGGCGGCGTGACGCACGAAGCCGGAGTCGGTTGCAGCGGCGTGGCGCAGCGCGGTCTGCTGGTCGGGGGTGATGGATGCCAGCGGGAGGAACAGCGCCGCGGCCACGAACCCGATGAGAATCGCCGCGAGGGTCGTGCTCCAGAAGAAGCCGAGCGTGCGCGCGCCGAGCCGGCCCACGCGCCGCAGGTCACCGAGGCCGGCGACGCCCGCGAACAGCGCGGTCGCGACGAGCGGGATCACGACCATCGAGAGCAGGTTCAAGAACAGCGTGCCCACCGGGCGCAGCCACGTGCCGGCCAGCGCGAGGAGCACCGGCGCTTGCGTCGTGGTGGCGGCGAGGCCCAGGGCGAGCCCCGCCGCGAGGCCGACCGCCATCCAGACATGGCTTCCGAGTGATCGCACGGTTTTATTTCCGAGCACAATGATCAACGGAACTTCACTGCCCTTCCCCCTCTCCACAATGTGGAGAGGGGGTCAGGGGGTGAGGACCGCGTGATCACGCTCGCGACGGTGCGCCGTGCGCTGCGGGACCATCGTCCCCAGCGTGCCGACGCGCCCGGGGCGCGCCCGGCGGCCGTCGCGCTCATCCTCGTCGAGGACACCAACGGGCTAGAGGCCCTGTTCATCCGCCGTGCGGAGCGCGCGGACGATCCGTGGTCGGGGCAGGTGGCGCTGCCGGGCGGCCGCCGCGATCCCGCCGACCCCGATCTGCTCACGACCGCGATCCGCGAGACACGCGAGGAAACGGGGGTCGACCTCGCGTCCGCCGAGCGCCTCGGTGTGCTCGACGACCTGTATCCGCGCACGCCCACTATGCCCCCCGTCGTGGTGCGACCGTTCGTGTTCGCGCTGCCGCGCCGCCCGGCGCTCGCGCCGGGCGAGGAGGTCCAGCGCGCCTTCTGGCTGCCGCTCGCGCAGCTCTCAGCGCCCGGCGTGCGCCGGGATGTGACCCTCACCGTGGGCGGGGTCGAACGCACGTTCCCCGCCTACCTGGTCGGTGAAGACGCGATCTGGGGCATAACGGAGCGGATTGTGACGCCGCTTTTCCACCTGGCCGGCGAGTTGTAGCGACTAGAAATCGATATCTTCGCTTGACAACATCAATGAATTAGTTTAGTCTAATTCCCGCCCGACTGTAAACCCGAAGTTATTGCATCGCCGCATCATACGCGGCTCCTGATACCTGATTTTGGCGCGCCGTTCCGGCAGGGAGAGTCGGCATGCACGCTATGCTGCGACCCACTGACCCCCCCCTCACGCGGTCGGTCGAGGACTACCTCAAGACGATCTACCATCTCTCGAGCCAGGGCGGGTTTGCTGCGACGAGCGACATCGCCGCGATGCTCGAGGTGGCCCCGCCCTCGGTCAGCGGCATGGTGAAGCGGCTGTCGGAGACAGGCCTGATCGAGCACGTGCCGTATCGCGGGGTGCAGCTCACGGCCCAGGGGCGCCGCGCCGCGCTCACGATGATCCGCCGCCACCGCGTCCTCGAGCTCTACCTCACGCAGCGGCTCGGCTACGACTGGGGCGGCGTGCACGCCGAGGCCGAGCGGCTCGAGCACGCGGTGTCGGACGATTTGATCGAGCGGATGGCGAGCGCCCTCGGGTACCCGCGGTACGACCCGCACGGCGATCCCATCCCGACCGCCGCAGGCGAGATCGAGGAAGCGGAGCTCGTTGCCCTCGCCGACGCCCGGCTGGGCAGCAAGCTCGAGCTGCGGCAGGTGGGGACGCAGGATGCCGCGCGGCTGCGCTACTTCGCGGAGCAGGGCCTCACGCCGGGCGTGCTCCTCACCGTGGCCGAGCGGCAGCCGTTTAACGGTCCCACCACCATCGCGCTCGTGCCTTCGGGCGACCCGCGCGTGGTCGGGCGGGAGCTCGCGCAGCTGCTCTTGTGCCGCGAAGTGCCGGTGGAAGAACATGGCCACGCGAGCCGCTGAAGCCGCGGCGGGCGGGCGGCCGCCGGAGCCGGGGTGGCGCCGCCCCCGCCTGGCGCCGAGCCTCGCCGAGGTCTATCGCACCGTTCCGGTCAGCGAGGGGGCGTGGTGGCGCAAGGCGCTCGCGTTCGCGGGTCCCGGCTACCTCGTCGCCGTCGGCTACATGGATCCGGGCAACTGGGCCACCGACCTGGCCGGCGGCTCGAAGTTCGGCTACGCGCTGCTGAGCGTGATCCTGCTCTCGAACCTCATGGCGATCCTGCTCCAGGGACTCGCCTCGAAGCTCGGCATCGTCACGGGGCGGGACTTGGCGCAGGCGTGCCGCGACCACTACTCCCGGCCCACGTCCGTCGCGCTGTGGGTGATCTGTGAGATCGCCATCGCCGCCTGCGACCTGGCCGAAGTCATCGGGTCCGCGATCGCCTTGAACCTGTTGTTCGGGATCCCGGTGCCGTGGGGCATCGCGATCACGGCGCTCGACGTGCTGCTCGTCCTGTTCCTTCAGCACAAGGGCTTCCGCCTCCTCGAGGCGCTGGTCGTGGCACTGATCGCCACCATCGCGGGGTGCTTCCTCTTCGAGATCATCATCGCGCGCCCCGATCTGGCGGCGGTCGCGGCGGGCTTCGTCCCCAGTTCCACGATCCTGGCGGACGGCGACAAGCTGTACATCGCGATCGGCATCCTCGGCGCGACGGTGATGCCGCACAACCTCTACCTGCATTCGTCCGTCGTGCAGACTCGGCGCTACGAGGAGACGGCCGCGGGGAGGCGGATGGCGGTGCGATACGCGTTCATCGACTCCACCATCGCCCTGTCGTGCGCCCTCTTTATCAACGCCGCGATCCTGATCGTCGCGGCGGCGACCTTCCACACCTCGGGCCATACCGGGGTCGCCGAGATCCAGGACGCCTATCAGCTGCTGACGCCGCTGCTCGGCGTGGCCGGCGCGAGCGCCGTGTTCGCCCTCGCCCTGCTCGCATCCGGACAGAACTCGACCCTCACGGGGACGCTCGCGGGGCAGATCGTGATGGAAGGGTTCCTCAACATCCGGATCCGGCCCTGGCTGCGGCGGCTCATCACGCGCGTGATCGCGATTGTGCCCGCCGCGCTCACCGCTATCTTCTTCGGTGCGAGCGGCACTGCCAAGCTCCTCATCCTGAGCCAGGTGATCCTGAGCCTGCAGCTGTCGTTCGCGGTGTTCCCGCTGGTACGGTTCACTTCGGATCGCGCGAAGATGGGCGAGTTCGTGAACCCGACGTGGCTGAAGGCGCTGGCCTATACCGTGGCCGTGGCGATCGCGGGCCTCAATGCGTGGCTCCTCGCCCAGACGTTCCGTGGCTGGCTCGGGTGATGTATTCGCGCATCCTGGTCCCCCTCGAGCACACCCCCGCCGATGAAACGGTCATCGCGCACGTGCGCGAGCTCGCGCGGCGTCTCGGCTCGAGCCTCGTGCTCATCCACGTGGCGGACGGCTGGGTGGCGCGCAACATCAAAGAGCTCGATCTGCGGGAGTCCGAGGAGATGCGCGAGGACCGCGCCTACCTGGAGGAGGTCTCCGCGCGGTTAGAGGCGGAGGGGCTGGATGCCGACGCGGTGCTCGCCGCGGGCGACCCGGCCAAGGAGATCGCCGAGGCCGCCGTGCGCGAGAACTGCGACCTGATCGCGATGGCGACGCACGGCCACCGGCTGCTGGACGACGTGGTGCACGGCAGCACCGCGACCGCGCTGCGGCACATCACCAGAGTTCCGATTCTCATGGTGAGGTCGGACAAGAAATAACGACGTCAAGAAGCAAGGCGTCGAGGGGAAGCGTCGAGGAGAGACGTTCGTCCTCGACGTCTGTCCTCGACGCTGTCCCTCTTGACGTCTTACGTAGTTCGCGCCTGCTCCAGCGCTCTCAGGATAGCCGAAAGCCTGCGGTCGCGCGCTTCCCGCAGCTCATCCACGTGGCCCTTGTAGGCGCGCTCGACGCTGTGCGTGAGGACGCGCTGCTGCTCGGGCTCGAGCCTCTGCCACGTGGGGAGCTGGGCCCACCGGCTCTCGAAGGTCGCGAGCAAGTGCTGCAGGAAGGCGGTCACGCCCTGGTCGCCCGCGGCGAGGTGATAGGTGAGGTGCGGGCCCGCGGCCGCCCACCCGAGCGCGGGGCCGAGGGAGACCGCCCGGTCGAGCTCGTCCACGTCGATGACGCCCTGGAGCACGAGATCGATACACTCGCGCCACACCGCGGCGGCAATCCGCCCCACCACATAGCCCGGGATGGGCTTCTTGAGGAGGATCGGGATCCGGCCGAGCGAGCGCAGATACTCGTTGGCCCGCGTGACGTTCGCTGCGGACGTGCGTGCGGCGGGCACCACCTCGACCAACGGGATCAGCTCGGGCGGGTTCAAGGGGTGGGCGACGAGACAGCGGTCCTGGCGCCGACAGCGCGCGAACACGTCGGCCGGCAGCAGGCCGCTCGACGAGCTGGTGAGTAGGGCATCGGGCGCCGCCACCTGCTCGATCGACTCGAACAGCTTTTGCTTCGCGATCTGGTCTTCGGTGATGGCCTCGATCACCCA
>WNGM01011858.1_pt1 | contig 10470 bp, 8 predicted proteins | sample 5400571 | NCBI WGS metagenome assembly WNGM01 (sample SAMN13153378, study PRJNA577476) | soil metagenome | isolation source: 100 cm soil or saprolite under Garry oak tree replicate 2 | place: USA:California | collected 2016-06-15 | reverse complement strand
CGACGCGCGACGCGATCCGCCACTGGGCCCATGGGATCGGCGACCGCAACCCGCTCTGGGCCACGGCACGAATCGCGCCGCCGACGATCCTCTTCGCGATGGACCGGATCGTCTCGGGCTACGTCACCGGGCTCCCGGGTATTCACGCGATGTACGCGGGCACGGATTTTCGCTGGCGGCGACAGATCCGCGAGGGCGACCGTGTCGCGGGCCAGAGCGTCCTGCTCGACCTCGAGGAGAAGGCCTCGACGTTCGCACACCGGGCGATCAAGCAAACCTACCGCACGACATTCGCGGACGACGCGGGGGCGATCGTCTGCGAGGCGGATTCGTGGTGTTTCAGGACCGAGCGCGACACCGCGCGCGAGCTGAAGAAGTATGGAAAGGTCGAGCCGCATCGCTACTCGCCTGACGAGATCGAGAGGATCCGCCGAGCCTACGCCGCGGAGGAGATCCGCGGCGTCACGCCGCGGTACTGGGAGGACGTGAAGGTCGGCGAGCCGCTCCCGGCGGTGGTCAAGGGGCCGCTCACGGTGACGTCCCTCATCGCCTTCATCCAGGGCTGGGGGAGCCTCTACGTGCGCGCCCACGGCCTCGCCTTCGACCTCTTCGAGCGCCACCCCGCCCTCGGGATCCCCAACGAGTTCGGCGTGCCCGAGCCGCCCGAGCGCGTCCACTGGGATCCCGCGCTCGCCGGCGCGGTCGGTGTGCCGGCGCCGTATGACTACGGCCCCGAGCGCGTGGCGTGGCTCGGCCACCTCGTCACCAACTGGATGGGCGACGACGGCTTTCTCGCGCGGCTCAACGTCCAGGTCCGGCGCCACAATCTGATCGGCGATACCACGTGGTGTCGCGGTCGCGTCGCCGCGAAGGCGGTCGTCGACGAGCGAGGGGAGGTCACGCTCGATCTCGTCGCCGTGAACCAGCGCGACGAGACGATCGCGCAGGGCCAGGCCGTCGTCGTCCTGCCGCGCCGGTCCGCATGACATCCGAGCGGGAGCCGGGCGCCCCTCGTCGACCACGCTAGCACTCTGAGCGTGAGTTCCCTTCAGGCGGTCGGCTGCGAGACGACGCCCAGAAGCTACGGGTCTCCGAGGGGTGCCCGGCTCCCGCTCGGATGCTGGCGGCGCCGAGGCTAGGGCAGGGTGTTTTCGCGGCGGAGGCGGTCGAGCGAGCGGTCGAATGCGTCGACCATCTGGTCGATGTCGGCGTCGGTCATCGCGGCGTTGAGCCAGCCGTTGGCCGAGCCGCGGTTGTAATCCACGCCGTTCAGCAGCATCGCGAGATGGAGCTTCGCGCCGAGCGGGCCCATGCCGCGATCCAGGCGCGCGGCATCAAAGGTCCAGTCCTCGAGCCCGAGGGCGTGAGCGTCGGCGCCCAGGTGGATACGGAAGATCGAGGACGCGCCGTAGACGACGCCCAGGATGCCACGCGTCTTGAGGACCTGGTTCATTCCCGCGCGCAGCCGGTCGCCCTTCCTGTTTAGCTCGCGCTGAACCTCGCCGGTCTTGAGGATCTCGAGCGCGGCCACGCCCGCGGCGGCGACGATCGGCGCCGCGCTGTAGGTGCCCTGGTCGGCGACGCGATGCGTGCGGTCGCGCTTCGGGTCGCCGGCGAAGGCGATCGTATCCATCAGGTCAGTGCGGCCGACGAGCGCCGCTCCCGGCAGCCCCCCGGCGACCGCCTTCGCGAGGCAGGTGAGATCGGCGGTCACGCCGAAGTACTCCTGCGCGCCGCCCGGCGCCATGCGGAGGCCCGTGACGACCTCGTCGAAGATGAGGACGACGCCGCGCTCCCGCGTGAGCTCGCGGAGCGCGCGAAGGAAAGCGGGGTTCGTGGGCACGGTCATCGAGCGACCGCCCGCCGGCTCGAGGATGACGGCCGCGACCTCGGGATCGCTGAGGAGCTCCGTCACGAGGGCGAGGTCGTTGTGGCGCGCGACCAGCGTGGAGGCGAGGGTCGCCTTGGGGACGCCCGCCGACATCGGAATCTCGAACGGGTCTTTCACCGCGGCCACGAGCCCGTCGTGGACGCCGTGGAAGTGACCCTCGAACTTCACGACCTTCGACCGCCCTGTCGCCACGCGGGCGACGCGCACGGCGAGCGCCGTGGTCTCGGTGCCCGTCATCGTGAATCGGACCTTCTCCGCCCCGGGTACGCAGGAGCGGATCAGCTCCGCCCAGCGCACCTCCAGCTCGTGGCAGGCGCTGTAGTGGAGGCCGCGCTTCGCTTGCTCGGTGATCGCCGCCACGATCGCGGGGTGGTTGTGGCCGAGGATCAAGGCGCCGTGGCCGCTCCAGCAGTCGAGGTAGATGTGACCATCCACGTCCCACTTGCGCGCGCTGTCCGCCCGCTCGACGTAGAAGGGGAAGGGGCTGAAGACGCGGCCGTCGTGGGCGACGCCGCTCGGCATGTTTCGGACTGCGCGCTCGTAGAGGGCGCGCGACTTCGGGCGGGTCTCGATGTATTCCTGCTCGATCGTCGGCATCGCTCGGCTCCTCCCGCTCATCGCCTCACACGGGCGAGGCGTGCACCGCCGCTGCGATCTGCGCCGCGTGTTCCTCGGCGTGCTCGCCGACGCGCCGGGCGAGAAACTCGATGGACATGACGCCGAGCGAGGGATGGCGACCTTGGCGCGACCACTCGGCGTCGGGCAGGGTCTGGAGCAGCCGCACGAGCTGCTCGTGCTCGGCGACGATCGTGTCCAGGAGGTCTCCGGTCGTCTCGCCGCGAGCGAGGCTGGCGCGGCGATAGCCCTCCTCGTCGAAGTCGGCAAGGAGGGGAGCCTCCTCGTAGAGGAGCCGCCGGATCCGAAGCCCGTAGACGTGGACGACGACGTCGCGTAAGTGGGTCAGCGTCTCCAGCGCCGACCACTCGCCTTCCCGAGGCGGCCGGGTGAACCGGCCTGGCGGCGCGGCCTTCACGGTGCGCCGCACGACGTCAGCCGACGACCGCATCCGATCGAGGATCGTGCGATGCGCGGGCGTCATTCGCAGCCGAATATAGCCCTCGCGCGCTGGGCCGGCAAGACATAGCGCGAGCCGACCGGTCGCGCCCGCGTTTAGCCGGAGGCGCGGTCAGCGGGCGAGCGCGATGACGACGAGGCCCGCGAAGATGACCGCCGCGCCCGCGATCCGCGTCGCCGAATGGCGCTCGCGCAGGACCAGCACGCCGAGGACGGCCGTGACGACGATGCTGACCTCCCGCGCGGCGACCACGTAGCTAACGGGCGCCATCGCCATCGCCGCGAGAACGGCGAGGTACGCGGCCATCATCAACACGCCCACGGCGACGGTCCGTCCCCACGGCGCGTCGCGCCCGAGCGGAAGCGTGAGCCCCCCGCGCACCCATCGCACGAGGTGGATCAGCGCTGCGTCCACCCCGAAGACGAGGAAGGCGTAGAGTGGCACCGGCACCAGGCTGACGCCGAGCTTGTTTACGAGCGAGTAACAAGCCGTGAAGACTCCCGTGAGGAGCGCCAGTGCCAGCGCGCGGCGGTTCACCCGTCCGACCCGGCTGCCCGCGAGCCCGGCGTGGCTCGCGTAGATGCCGAGGACGATGAGGCCGATCCCGGCGAGGCCCTGCCATGGCGGGCGCTCACCGAGGAGCATGATCGCGAGCGGGACGACGAAGATCGGCGGCGTTCCGCGCGCGACGGGATAGACGAGCGAGAGGTCGCCGGCCCCGTACGCCGCGGTCAGCGCGAAGACATAGGCCGTCTCGAAAAGCCCGGACACGAAGATCACTCCCCACGCGAGGCGACTCACGTCGGCGAGCGAGTAGATCAAGAGGACGGGGGAGCAGAGGAGGACGCCGACGATCAGCGCGCCCGACTGGATCTCGAGCCGACGGGCATCGGTCTTCACGAGCAGGTTCCAGGCGCTGTGGCAGAGGGCCGCGCCGAGCACGAGCAGCAACGCGGCGAGCGGCATTCCACGAGTCTGCTATGCTTACCGGCGGATGTCCATCTTCGAGGGGCGAGGATCCACGCGATGAGTGACCACCACGATCACGACCACGCGGGCGCGCCAGGCTCGCCGCTCCCGGAGACCGACCTCAGAGTGCGGGCGCTCGAGTCCCTCCTCGTCGAGAAGGGGCTCGTGGATCCGGCGGCCCTCGACGCGCTGATCGACACGTACGAGACTAAAGTGGGACCGCGCAACGGCGCCCGGGTCGTGGCTCGCGCGTGGGTCGATCCCGCGTACAAAGCGCGGCTCCTCGAGGACGCGAGCTCCGCGATCGCAGAGCTCGGCTACATGGGCCGCCAGGGCGAGGACATGGTGGTCCTCGAGAACACGCCCAAGGTCCACAACCTCGTCGTCTGCACGCTTTGCTCCTGCTACCCGTGGCCGGTCCTGGGGCTGCCTCCCGTCTGGTACAAGTCGGCGCCGTACCGGTCGCGCGCCGTCCTCGACCCGCGAGGCGTCCTGCGCGAATGCGGCCTCGAGCTGCCCCAGGACGTCGAGGTGCGCGTCTGGGACTCGACCTCCGAGGTGCGCTACCTCGTGCTGCCGGAGCGCCCCGAGGAGACCGAGGGTCTGAGCGAGGAGGCGCTGGCCCAGCTCGTCACGCGCGACTCGATGATCGGTGTCGCCACGGTCACGCCGCCGACGAGGGGATCGCGGCGATGAACGGCGTCCACGACATGGGCGGCATGCACGGGATGGGGCCGATCGCACGCGAAGCGCGCGAGCCCGTCTTCCACCACGAGTGGGAGCGGCGTGCCTTCGCGCTGACAGTCGCCGCGGGCTTCAGCGGTGAGTGGAACATCGACATGGCGCGCCACGCGCGCGAGCGGATCCCGCCCGCCCGGTACCTCGCGTCGAGCTACTACGAGAAGTGGCTCCTGGGCCTCGAGCTGCTCCTGCTCGAAACGGGCCTGGTCACACGCGACGAGATCGAGACGGGTCGGCGGCACGGCATGGCGTCGCCAAAGCGAGTGCTCAAGGCTGCCGACGTCGGCAAGGTGCTCCTCAAGGGCGGCCCGGCGCGACTTCCGGACAGCGTCCCGCCCCGGTTCAAGCCCGGCGACCGCGTCGTCGCGCGCAACCTCAATCCCGTCGGCCACACGCGACTGCCGCGCTACGTGCGCGGTAAGCGGGGCGCCATCGACCGCGACTACGGCGTCTTCATCTTCCCCGATACGCACGCGATGGGGCAGGGCAAGAAGCCGCAGCACCTCTACAGCGTCCGCTTCGCCGCGCGGGAGCTGTGGGGGCCCGAGGCCTCGCCGCGTGACGCCGTCTACGTGGACCTCTGGGACGATCACCTCGATCCCGCGTGAAATCGGTTGGCGCATGACGACGCCTGATCTTTCTGCCCTGCCGCAGGTCCCACGGGATGAGGAAGGACCCGTCTTCAGGGAGCCGTGGGAGGCGCAGGCCTTCGGCATGGCCGTGGCGCTCCACGCGCGCGGCCTCTTCACGTGGAAGGAGTGGGCGACGTACCTGGCCGACGAGATCGCGGCGGCCCGCGCGCGCGGCGAAGTGGACGACGGGAGCCGCTACTACCACTACTGGCTCGCCGCCCTGGAGAAGATCGTCGCCGCCAAAGGGCTCGTCGGGGCGGACGAGCTCGTCACACGGAAGGACGAGTGGGATCACGCCGCGCGCGCCACGCCCCACGGCCAGCCGATCGTTCTCCCATCCCGCCGCTAGTCCCGCGGCGTTCTTCGAGCTGCTCGAGCGTCCGCGGCCAGTCCTCCTTGAGCAGCCGTGAGAGCGCGCGGTCGGCGAGGAGCCGGCCGCCCGTCTGGCAGCGCGCGCAGTAGTTCGTCGCGTTCTCGGCGTGGACGATCCGCTGAACGGGCGCGCCGCACGCCGGGCACGGCTTGCCGTAGCGCCCGTGGACTGCCATCCCCTCGCGAAACGCCGTGACGCCCTCGGGAAAGCCGTCGCCCGCCTCACGCCTCAACCGTTCGCACCAGTCCAGCAGCGTCGCGCGCGTCGCCTCGAAGAGGCGCCGGATCTCCTCGTCCGCGAGCTGCTGCGAGAGCTTCACGGGCGAGAGGCACGCGCGGTGGAGGATCTCGTCGGAGTAGGCGTTGCCGATGCCGCTGAAGAGCCGCGCGTCGGTGAGCGCCCGCTTGAGCGTGTGCTTCTCGGCGAGCAGCGCCGCACGAAACGCGGTCAGGTCAGCCTCCAGCACCTCCAGACCGCCCGGATCGTGCTCGCGGAGCGCCTCCTCGCCGCGCACGAGGTGGATCGCCGCGCGCTTCTTCGTTCCCGCCTCGGTCATCACGAGGGTACCCGTGGCGAAGTCGAACGCGGCGAGGCCGATCTTCCCCGGCGGCCGGGCGCCAGCCGGCCGCCAGTGGAGCCGTCCCGCGATCATCAGATGGAGGACGAGGAAAAGGTCGCTCTCCAGCCCGACGACGATGCGCTTGCCGAGACGGCGGAGCCCGCTCACCGTCCGCCCGGCCGCCGCCGCGAGCGGCGGATCCACGGAGCGGAGCACGAACGGGCTCAGGACCCTCACCCGCTCGAGCCGGGCGCCGCGACGTCGGGCAGCTCCGGCATTCTGCGTATACTGTGCCTCATGACCGACCTCAGCGCACCGCTCGATCGCTACCGCGACCGCGTCCGGCCCGAGTGGATCGACTACAACGGCCACATGAACATGGGCTACTACCTCGTCGTCTTCGACTTCGCGACCGACGAGTTCCTGGACTGGGTGGGGCTGGACGAGCGTCACCGGCGCCAGCATCGCGTGACGACCTTCTGTCTGGAGGCGCACGTCACCTACCACCGCGAGGTGCGATCGGGCGACCCGCTCCGCTTCACCACGCTGCTCCTCGAGCATGACGCCAAGCGCATCCATTATTTCCACGCGATGTTCCACGCCACGGAAGGCTATCTGGCGGCGACGAACGAGCTGATGTCGATCCACGTGAGCGAGGCGACGCGGCGGAGTACCTCGATGGCCCCGGAGGTCCTCGAGCGCCTCGCGCGCATCCAGAAGGCGCACGACGCGCTGCCGCGGCCGCCGCAGGTCGGGCGGACGATCGGCCTCGCGTCGCCCCCGACGACGCGCTAGACCCTCGGAGGGGGCCGTCGAGGCCCCCGCCGATAAGCTCACGCCGGGGCCACGTCCACCATCGCGTCGAACGCGGCCTGGCCTCCCGAGAACCCGAAGAGATCGACGGCCTCGTCAGGGATCGCGGCGTCCCCGGACGTGAGCCGGTTCAGGCCCTCCCAGCCGTCGCGCATCCACACCGTGCCCGCCGGGATCTTCTCGGTCACGCGCGCGCGGGCGTGGAACTCGCCGCGCTCGTTGTGGATCTTGATCGCTGCGCCGTCGGCGATCGCGCGCGCCGCGGCATCGGCGGGAGCGATCCAGAGATAGGGCGCAGGGTCCGCGTTGGCGAGCGTCGGCAGTGCGCGGCCGTGGTCGTAGAAGCCGTGGAATTGGGTGAGCGTCCGGCCCTGGCGGAAGGCGAGCGGGTAGGGGGACGCGGGCGGCTCGACGTAGACCGGGAGCGCGGGGAGCCCGAAGGACCGCGCGCGGTCGGAAGAGAACTCCACCTTGCCCGACGGAGTATGGAACTTGCGGTCGGAATAGGCGACGTGGGAGATCCTGAGCGCGCGAATCCCGTCCTCGGCGCGGAGCGCCGCGACGGTCGCGTGGCCGGTCGCCGGATGGTCGAGGATCGCGTCGATCGGCCCCTCGTCGCTCTCCCACGGGTAGAAGTCGTCCACGCCGAGGCGGCTCGCCAGCTCCTTCAGCACCCACGCGACGGGGCGCGTCTCGCCCGGCGGCTCGAGGACCTTGGGCATCAGGTAGAGGTGCGTGTTCGTCGACTTGCAGCCGAGCTCTTCGAGCCACGCCGTCGCCGGGAGCACGACGTCGGCAAAGCGCCGCGCGGTGTCGTTCATGAACAGGTCGTAGCTCACGACGAGATCGGCCCGCTCGAGTCCCTCGGCCACGCGGCCGGCGTCGGCGTATGAGGAGAGCATGTCGGTGCCGAAGAGCAACATCGCACGGACCCTGCCGTCGAGGAGCGCCTCGGTGATGCGCACCATCTGGTTGGGGACGTAGCGTCCCGGCGGGCGTCGGTCCTCGGCGACGATGCTGGCGAGCCCCTGGCCGTGGACGGCGCTGCCGTGACGCGGGCCGAAGCCGCCGCCGGGTATGCCGAGGTTGCCTGTGAGCGCCGGCAGGCACCCGATCGCCCGCCCGCCCGTCCAGCCGTTGGCGCCCTTGTGCATGGAGCTGCCGCCGAGCACGATCATCGCCGGTCGCGTCGTCGCGTAGCGGCGCGCGAGCGTGGCGATGCGCTCCGCGGCGATCCCCGTGACGCGCGCGGCCCAGGCGGGCGGGTAGTTCGCGACAAGGCCCCGCAGCTCGTCGAAGCCGAGCGTGTGGCGGGCGACGAACTCACGGTCGTACAGCCTTTCGCCGACGATGACGTGCATCAGCGCAAGGGCGAGGGCCGCGTCCGTGCCGGGGCGGATCAGGAGCGTCTCGTCCGACTGCGCGGCGGCCTCGGTCTCGCGCACGTCGAGCGTGACGACGTAGGCGCCGCGGCGCTTCGCCGCCGCGACGTAGCGCGCCGTGTTCGGCTGTGAGGCGAGGTTCGCTCCCCAGAGGAGGATCAGGTTCGCGTGCGCCCCCATGTCCTCCTTGGTGTTGGTCTCGAGCGCGCCCGTGAGGCCGAGGCCCCAGGCGCCGAGGCCCCAGCAGATCATCGTCGGGTTCCACCACTGACAGCCGTAGAGGTTCGAGAAGCGGCGCAGGAGGTGCGACGCGATCCGCGTGCCGTAATTGTTGGCGAAGAGCCCGTGGCCCGCCCACGTGCCGACGGCCTCGCGCCCGACGGCGCGCATCCCCTCCACGATCCGGTCCAGGACCTCCGACCACTCGGCGCGCCGCCATGCGTCCTCGCCCCGGCGTGCGCGGACGAGCGGGTGGAGGAGGCGACGCGGGTTGCCGATGATCTCGCGCGAGGCCTGGCCGCGGATGCACAGAAAGCCCCGGCTGTCGGGATTGTCGGGATCGCCCCGGACGCCGAGGAGCCGCCCGTCCTCGATCTCGACGAGCATGCCGCACAGGGTGGGGTGGCAGTTCATCGGGCACATGGTTCGCACGAGGCGCGGCATGTGGGACATTATAGGCGTGGACGCCTCCCTGTACCGAGCTCGTTCACTGGGCGAGGCAGTGACCGTCTCCAAGATTGGACATTGACGAATGTAGCCCCGTGAGGCTACATTGAGGTCGTGCGAACGGTTGGAATTCGGGAGCTGAAAAACGGTCTCAGCGAGTACGTGCGACGGGTGCGCGCGGGTCACGGGTTCGCTGTCACCGATCGGGGCCAGGTCGTCGCCGAGCTGTTGCCTCCGCGCGCCGCCGTCGCCGACCCGCGGCGGCGCCGGACGCTCGCGATGCTGGTACAACGGGGCTCGCTCTCTGTCGGCGCCCGCAACGGGCCCGGACTCTATCGCGCGCTGCCGCGACGCCTGCCTCGAGGCCGACTGCGCCGCCTGCTCGACGAGGCGCGGGGACCGCGCTGAACCTCTACGCCGAGTCGAGCGCAGTGCTCGCGTGGCTCCTCGGCGAGCGCCGTGCGTCGGACGTGCGTCGGGCGCTCGCAGGGGCCGACGTAGTCGTCGCGTCCGACCTTACGCTGGTCGAGTGCGACCGGGTCTTGATCAGGGCGGCGATTGGCGACGATCTCGCCGAATCTGAGGCTGAGAGGCTGCGCGCCTTGCTGAACAGGACGGCGACGCACTGGAGCCTCTTGAGGCTCAACGGTGAGGTGATCGAGCGTGCCCGGCGGCCGTTCCCAGGGGAGCCCGTGCGAACGCTCGACGCGCTTCACCTGGCGAGCGCGCTCGTCGCGAGCGCGGCGGTCGAGGATCTCGTCCTGCTCAGTCTCGACGAGCGAATTCGGGCCTCTGCGGCCGGGCTCGGCCTGCGCCTCGCGCCGGTATGAGTATCGACGTCGCGTCGATCAAGGCGCTGACCTTCGACGTCTTCGGCACCGTCGTTGACTGGCGGTCGAGCCTGATCCGCGAGGGTGAGGCGCTCGGGCGCGCCAAGGGCCTGAAGGTCAGCTGGACCGCGTTCGCTGACGCGTGGCGCGGCCTCTACCAGCCCATGCTGGAGCAGGTGCGGAGCGGCGCGATGCCGTGGACCAAGCTCGACGATCTTCACCGGATGGCGCTCGATCAGCTCCTCGTCCGGTTCGGCGTCACCGGACTCACCGAGGCGGAGATCGACCACCTGAACCGCGCCTGGCACCGCCTCGACCCGTGGCCCGATGCCGTACCGGGGCTCGTGCGCCTCAAGCGGAAGTTCATTCTCGCGACGCTCTCGAACGGCAACGTCGCGCTCCTGGTGGACATGGCCAAGCGTGCCGGGCTCCCGTGGGACGCGATCCTCGGCGCCGAGGTCGCGCGCCACTACAAGCCGCAGCCCGCAGCGTATCTGACGACAGCGGAGCTGCTCGGGCTGGTACCCGCCCAGTGCGTG
>WNGM01012451.1_pt1 | contig 10471 bp, 10 predicted proteins | sample 5400571 | NCBI WGS metagenome assembly WNGM01 (sample SAMN13153378, study PRJNA577476) | soil metagenome | isolation source: 100 cm soil or saprolite under Garry oak tree replicate 2 | place: USA:California | collected 2016-06-15 | reverse complement strand
GACTCGTACACGTTCACAGGAACGCACCGGCGAGGAACGCCGCGAGGGCCACGATCATCGCATACTTCGTGACGCGCTGGGAGCGCGCCGGATTTGCCGCCGAGTGGAGGGCGGCGTAGATAAACATTCCGTCCGCGGGGACCACGAGGATCGCATAGCCGATCCCGAGGACGCCGAGGTAGAGCGGCAGCGCGCTCAGCGCTACACACAGGACGAGGACGATTGCGGCGATCGCTCCCGCGCGCTTCGCGCCGATCAGTTGCGGCAACGTGTGCCGATCGACATCGCCGCGCATGTCCTCGATGTCCTTCGTGATCTCGCGACCCAACGTCGCGAGGAACGCCAGCGCGGCGAGGATCCCCGTCCGGATCAACGGATCGAACGCGGATCCGAACACGGAGACGCCCGCGAAGAGGAACAACGAGCCGACCAGGTACGCGATGACGAGGTTCCCGGCGGCGCCGCGGGCCTTCAGCCAGCATCACATTCACCGCGACAATCGCGAGGGCGGGACGGTTGATGAACAGCGCCAAGAGGGCGGCGAGCGCGAACGCGGACACCGCGAAGATCCGTGCCGCACCGAGCGTGAGTCGACCGGAGGCCAGTGGCCGATCCGGATGGTTGATGCGGTCCGTCTCGCGGTCGAAAATGTCGTTCAGGGCGTTCCCGCCCGCCGTGAAGGCCGCCGCAGCGGCCGCGGCCAAGACCAGCGGGGCCGCCAGCGCGGCCCACGCGGCCGATCCGACCCCCACGATCCCGCCAATCCCCACGCCGACGGCAGACATGAGGCAGTTGAGGGGCCGCGCGAGACGCAGGATTCCGGCCACGACCGCGGCGTACCGTTCGTCTTGTAATAATCCTGTCCATTTCCGATATCGAGAACGGGACTGTCGAGGCGGTCATCGGAACCATTATCCCCGGTCCTTTCCATCTATTCCATAACCCACCGGTCTGGCGCGGAATTTCTTCCGGCGCCTTGCCCGAGCGGGTCGCAGCGCGGGGGCGTTTCCATGGACAACGGGCGAGGGACGAGCGTCGGCTTCCTCAAATCTTCGAAGGTGCGGAATGCCGAGGAAGCGATCGGTCAATCGGAAGGTCTCCTGACGGTCCTCCGCCTCACGCAAGCCGACATCAAGCCGGCCGAAGACGCGCTGCAAATCGCGAAACGATTCTTCGATTCGAACCAGTTCGCGAAGGCCTTTCACGCGGCGAAGAAGGCGGAGTCCCTCGCGATCACCCTCGACGAACGCTTCGGCGGATATCAGAAGGCCGCGAAGGCGCTGCAGTCCCGGATCGATTCGATGCGCCGACTCGGCCTGCGGACGGAAGAGCTCGAGACGCTCCTCTCCCGCGCGGAGAAGAAGGTCCTCTCGGGGATCTGGGACACCGGGGCATTCGTCCCGAACTACCTCGAGGCGCGGGTCCTCGTCGAACGCGCAGAGGCAGAGGGCCGCGCGTTCCAGGAGCGCGCCGAGCAGGCATCGAACGCCATCTTCCTGGCGGAACTCGCGATCGAGTCGCTCGGAGAAATGAAGGGACCGGCTAATCCGGAAATGTTCGCCGACGGCGCGGCCTCCGAACTCGGAGAATCGCTCCACGAGGCGACGCGGCAGCTTGCCCTCGGCGACACGGAAGGGGCCACGAAGGTCGCGAAGGACATCGAAGCGAACGCCACGCGCCTCAAGGACCTCTACCTCGATTCGACGAGATCCCTCGACGCGACGGAGGCTCAAATCACGTACCTGCGAGGCGAGGGCGTCCTGACGAACGGCGCGGAGGCCGACCTCAAGAGCGCGCGCGGCATGCTCGACAAAGGGTTGATCGAAGGGTCGAACGCAGCCGCCATCCGCATCCAAGGCGAGCTCGAGGTCATCGGCAACGCCTACCGGAAGGCGACGACCGGCATCGCGGACGCGGAGATCCTCTACGGGCGTCTGCAGCGCGAGGGATTCCACTCGTACGAGGCCGAGGTCGCCCTGCGTGACGCAAAGCGGTCGGTCCGGGAGGGGAACTACGCGCGGGCGGTCGAGTTCCTCGAGCGGGCATTGCATGCGTTCGCGCGCCGGACGAATGCGCGGGAGGCGCTCGCGCGGGCGATCGAGGAGGCGCGGAAACGCGCGCAGTTCCTCCGCGGGAGCGGACTCTCGTTTCTCCCGGACATCCAGGAAGTCCTGACGCGCGCCGAGCGCGAATTCCAGAACGGGAACTTTGTCGGATCGAGCGAGGACCTGCGGATCGCGACAGTCCTCCTGGACCAATTCATGCGAGCGCCAACCGGAAAGAAGTGAGCGGCGCACTTAAGCCGAGTCCGCGGTTCTCTTCGTCCGAATGGGTGAGCAATACTTCGCGGCACGACCGAAATCGAGGCGGCGTCCGGCGGAGATTGAGGTCGAGGTTCGGGGCCACGCGTTCACGTTCCGCACGGATGCGGGCGTCTTCTCAGGCGGCGAGATCGACCGAGGGACGGAACTCCTTGTCGATGCGCTCGAGATCGGACCGTGCGAACTCATTGTGGACCTAGGATGCGGCTACGGCGTCATCGGAATTGTCGCCGCACGATTGTCAGAAGGCGGTCACGTCATCCTAACGGACGTGAACGAACGGGCCGTCGCGCTCGCGCGGAAGAACGTCGCCGCGAACGGAGTCGCGAACGCCGAGGTTCGTTCGGGCAGTCTGTACGAGCCCGTGGCCGGGTTGGCCTTCGATCACATCCTCTGCAATCCGCCGATCCGCGCCGGCCGTGGGGTCGTGGACCGGATCGTGGCGGAAGCACCGACCCACTTGCTCGAGGGAGGGAGGTTGTGGATGGTCGCCCGCACGCGCCAAGGAGCCGACTCCTTGCGGCAGCGGATGGCCCACGCCTTCGGAACGGCCGAGATCGTGAAACGCGGCAGCGGATTCAAGGTGCTCCGCGCCACGAAAGAGGCGGCGTGATGTCCCACGCCGTCGACTACCGCGAAGTCCAGAAAGACGACGCGCCGAAACTGGTGCCGCTCTTCGAGGCGTTCTACGGGCAATGGTTCGGTGAACCGGTGACCACGAGCGCGGTCCATCGACGAATCGACCAGGCCCGCAGCATCGAGACCTTCGTGGTCGCCGAGCGCGAGGGGAAGCTCTTGGGATTCGCGAGCCTGCGCCTGGTGCCGTCGCTCGATCTGACCCCGTACGCCGAGCTTTCGGACCTCTTCGTCGCGGAACCGTATCGTCGTCAAGGCGTGGGACGTGGTCTGTTGGGGTTCATCGAACAGCGTGCCCGCGAGCGAGGCGCGGACCGCCTCATCCTGACGACGGGTCTGAAGAACGTGGAGGCGCAATCGTTCTACCGCGCCGTTGGATTCGAAGACCACGCCCTCGCGATGAAGAAGTCCGTCGGAGCCACCAAGACAGGTAGCCCACGGAAAATCCGCGCTCCCCGGCGATCGGTCCTCTGGCGGCGGGTGGACGCGACCGGAACCGAGAGCTTCCTGCTCTCGCGCGATGACACGGGTTGGCACCTCGAGGGAAATGTGGTGACCCTGTTAGGCCGCGAGCCAGCGCACGTCCGATACCGGGTCGTGTGCGATCCGAGTTGGCGCGCGCTTTCCGCGCAGATCTCTCAGGAACGCGCGGGAGTCCAGCGGGAACTCCATATCACGGTCCGGGAGGACGGGCGTTGGTGGGTCGAGGGCGAGGAGGATGCCCGCCTTCGCCAATGCACGGACATCGATCTGGAAATCTCGCCCTCCACGAACACGATCCCGATCCGCCGTCTGAACCTGGGAATCGGAAAGGAGTCTGAGGTCAGCGCGGCCTGGGTCCGGTTCCCCGGGTTGACGGTCGAGCCGTTGCATCAACGGTACACGCGGACCGGCACGAACCGATATCGATACGCCAGCCGCGACTTTGCGACCGATCTCGAGGTCGACGACCTGGGCCTCGTCACGCGGTACGAGGGCGGGTGGTCTCGGGATGCCGTAGCCGAGCCCGACTCCTTAATCCTTAAATAGCGCTCAGAGTTTGGAGCACCCCTCTCTCAGGGAACCGAATGCCGGACGAGAAACCCACACCCGAAAAAGAAGGCCCGCCCGCCCCGGCGCCGCCGGAGAAGGCGGCCCGGCCGTCGAAGAAGAAGGACGAGGAGAAGGAGGAGCCCAAGGCGCCGCGGGCGCCGAAGAAACTCGAGGGCGTGAAAGAGGACTTCCGCTACATCGTCCGCATGGCGAACTCGGACCTAGACGGCACGCGATCCGTCGGGATCGCCCTGACCGCGATCCCCGGCGTCGGGATCCGGGTGGCCGAGGCGGTCGCCGACCTTGCCGGCGTTTCCCGGTCCGAGCGTCTCGGCAATCTGTCGGAGGAGCAGACGGACAAGATCGAGGCGACCCTGGGCAACCTCGGCGAGCTGTTCCCGCCGTGGATGGTGAACCGCCCGAAAGATTGGGAATCCGGGCTCGATCTGCACCTGGTCGGCTCGGAGGTCGAAGTCCGCCTCCGGGACGACATCAACCTGATGAAGATGATCCGGTCGTACAAGGGCGTGCGCCACGAGACGGGCCAAAAGGTCCGCGGGCAGCGCACTCGGTCGAACGGCCGCACGGGCCTGACGGTCGGCGTGACGAAGAAAGCCGCCCTCGAGGCCGCGAAGGCGAAGAAGGCGGAAGAAGCGGCCCCGAAGAAGGAAGAAAAGAAAGAAGAGAAGAAGCCGGCGGAGAAGAAGGAGTGAGCCATTGGGCGATCCGAAGTTCTCCCGTGCGAAGTTCGAGCGGCCGTCACATCCGTGGGAAGCAGAGCGGATCAAAGCGGAGAACGAGCTCCTGAAGAAATACGGGTTGAAGAACAAGAAGGAGCTGTGGCGCTCGCAGTACACGCTGAGGCGGTTCCGGCAGCGGGCGCGGGAACTGCAGGCCCGCGTGCGGACGGGCGACAAGCAGGCGGAGAAGGAACGCGAACAGCTCCTGCGTCGACTCGGCCGACTCGGACTCTTGCCGCTCGAAGGCACGACGCTCGACGACGTCCTCGCCCTGGACGTCGAGGCGATCCTGTCCCGGCGACTCCAGACGCTGACATTCCTGAAGGGACTCGCATTCACGCCCCGTCAAGCGCGGCAATTCATCGTCCATGGCCACGTCTCAATCGCGGGACGGCGCGTGACGATCCCCGGGGTCCTCGTGAGCCGCACGGAGGAGAACGGCATTTCATACGACGAGCGCTCCGTAATCTCGAGCGACCTGCACCCGGTCCGGCAGACGGGCCAAATCCCGACGCCGCCCCCCGCGGAAGGCGGCGAGGACGAGGAAGGACCCGACCTCTCCGGCAACGAGCCGGCGGCACCCGGGCCCGGTTCCGCGCCGAAGGAGGACTGATCATGCCGCGCTGGGGCATCGCCCACATCTACGCGTCGTACAACAACATCATCATCACCCTCACCGACGTCACGGGATCGGAGACGATCACGAAGGCGACGGGCGGCATGGTCGTGAAGGCCGCGAAGGACGAGGCCTCGCCGTACGCCGCGATGAAGGCGGCCGAGCGCGTGGCCGATGCCGCGAAGGAGAAGGGCATCGACTCGATCCATGTGCGGGTGCGCGCGCCGGGCGGGAACAAGTCGAAGTCTCCGGGGCCGGGGGCCCAGGCTGCGATCCGGGCGTTGTCGCGAGCGGGCCTGCGGATCGGTCGGATCGAAGAAGTCACGCCGGTGCCGCACGACGGCACGAAGGCGAAGGGCGGTCGACGGGGGAGGCGGGTCTAGATGAAAGTCAAGGTCCTTGCGAGCGCCGAGGACTCGATGCACCTGCTGCTCGAGGAAGTGGAGCCCGCGTACGCGAACGCATTGCGCCGCGTGCTCGTGTCCGACGTGCCGAAGATGGCCATCGAGGACGTCGAGTTCCACCTCGGGCCGATCCGGGCGGACGACGGGAAGGAGTACGAGAGCGTCGGCCCGTTGTTCGACGAGATGATCGCCCACCGCCTCGGTCTCGTCCCGATTCCGACGGACCTCGCGCTGTACAACCGCCGGGAGGATTGCCCGACGTGCCACGGCGAAGGGTGCCCGAACTGCACGATCATCTACTCGGTGAACAAGCGCGGTCCCGGGATTGTCACGTCTGCGGACCTGGAGCCCATTGGAGACGCGAAGCTCCGGCCGAAGGATTCGAAGATCCCGATCGTCAAGCTCGGGGACGGCCAAGCGATGCTGATCTATGCGACCGCCGTCCTGGGCTCGGGGAAAGACCATGCGAAGTGGCAGTCGACGCATGGCGTCGGCTATCGGTACTACCCGATCCTGAAGGCCGGGAGCAAGACGTTGGACGCCCTCGATCCGAGCGTCCCGTTCTGCGAGAGCCACATGCAGTCCACCTCGACGGAAGAGGAGGAGACGCTCGAGGTCTCGTCGGACTGCGTGATGTGCAAGAAATTCATGGACCAGTACAAGGTCGACTCTGTGAAGGCGGGGAACGATCCGACGCGGATCGTCTTGGAATTCGAGACGGACGGGTCGCTGAGCGCGAAGGCGGTCCTCCTCGCGTCGCTCGACATTCTTGCGAAGCGATTCTCCGAACTTGCGACACAGGCGACCGCCCTCGCTTGATACGTCAGCGTCCGGTCGTTCACTTCCTTTGGACAAGTTTTAATTAGATTACTATCCTTGTAGTAGTCGTATGGAACTTGGCGAGCTTGAGCTGGCAGTTTTGCGGGCAGTCCGTAACCTTCTACGCAGAGGTCCGAAAGACGCGAGACGTCGCATACACCAGCGTGACGACGACGCTCTACCGCCTCGTGGACAAGGACCTCATCGCAATGCGAAAGGCAAGCGAAAAGAAGGTCTACTATCGTCTCAAGGAGGGCCGGGCGTACCGGAAAGCGATGGCCTCGATGATCGACCGTGTGGTCGACACGTTCGGTGGCGCGGCCGTCTCATATCTCCTCGGCAACCCCGGATCCGCAATAGGGGCGCAGATTGCGGACCTGAAGATGCAAGTCGACAAACGCCGGGCCAAGGAGAAGCGGGATGCCTAGTCTATTCGAGGTGATCGGCGAAGCGCTCCAGGCGTACTGGTTTTCGCCGCTTTCCTTGAGCGTTCTTGCGGTCTGCGGGGCTTCGATCGGCACCCTCCTCTACGTGTTCGTGACGAATGCTCAGAACGCAAAACTGCGCGTGAGCTTGCTGACCGGGCTGTACGCTCTTTCCATCTTCTTCTGGGCCTTCATCGCGGCGAGCCTCGTGCTTTGCGTTTCGCAGGCCCGAATGATTGCGTACGCCCGGTTCGGAGTCCCGGTCGCGGTATTTGGCGCGGTCGCGGGAGGATTGACGGCATCGACTCTGATTTCGTTCCTGGTCTGGCACTTTGGCAACAAAGCCGTGCTCCGCAGGTTCCCTCTTCGAGACCTGCGAGCGGAGGAGGGCTGGATCGGGGAGTATCTGAGTTTGCTTGCGCGGTTCGAAGGATTACGGGGAGTCCGCCTACGAATTGTCGAGTCCGACGAGGCCTTGGCGATGGCCATCGGCGGGAAAGAGCCGCACATCTTGGTTTCGCAAGGTTTGACGAGCTTCCTTGATCCTGACGAACTCGAGACGGTCGTTGCCCACGAAGTGATGCACCTCAAGCACCACGATGCCGAATTCAAAGTCTTCTCTAAGGTCCTGTCCCGGATACTGTTCTTCGACCCGTTCAGCAAGTTCTTCGATCCCGCGGTGCACCGCGAGCGTGAATATCTCGCGGACGAGACGAGCGGACGATCGACCGGAAAACCCGCGGCCTTGGCGTCCGCTCTCCTGAAGATCGTGGACCGAGGGGCGCCGACGAAAGCCACGTGGGGCCTGAGCATCTACGCTCCGGGACGCGGCCTCTTCAGCCGATACCCACCGATCGACGAGCGTGTGCACCGACTCCTGCTCCTGTCCGATTTGCTCGCGACCCGATGATACGTGAGTTCAAGCCGACAGATGCACGCGGGCAAACCGAACTCGCGCGGCATCCTTGATCCGGGTTAGATCTTCAGCGAACACTCCGAGTGAAAGCAAATAGATTGGAGTCCTCGAGACCGTCGCGCGCGGGTAGGGATCCATCTGCTTCCTCCCTCCTTCGGGAAATGCGAAGGCGGACATCATGTCACTCGCATTCGCTTCCCTCGGCGTCAGGGAGGGTAAGTCCCAATTCGCGGCGATGAACTTCAGAATCGACGTGTGGTCCATCACCTCGTGGTCAACAACGCCCGGCTTCGAAAAAGGCGAGACGATAATCATCGGGACTCGAAAGCCATAGCCCCACTCATCGACTTGCGGCGGAGGCACATGATCGTAGAACCCACCCGACTCGTCCCACGTAAGAAAAATAGCGCAATCGGGCCACATCGGGCTCGCCATGATGGACGTGATGATGCCCGCAGTCCAGTCCTGGCCCACCGTAACGTCTCCCGGTGGATGTTCGCTGATCTTGAGGGAGTCGGCCAAGAAGCCGTTGGGGTCGATATACGTGACCGAAGGAAGGCTGCCTGAGCCGATGTCGGCGGCCACGGTGTCCAAGTGGACCACGTTCGAGGACATCACACGGCTCTCAACGATGTGCGGAAGCTGCAAGGGCGTTGTCGTCTCGAGGTCGTTTGTGATTCCGTAGTAGCGCCAAGAGATTCCCCGCCCCTCGAGTTGATCGAAAATTGTGGGGACGTCGATTCCGGATCCAAACAGCGGATTGTTGACGAGTCCTCCGGCGAATCCTGCAATCGAATAGAGTCGATTCGGGTCCGTTGGGCCGAGCATCGAAGAAAAGTAACGATCCGCCAAGGTGAAATTTCGCGCAAGAGACCAGTAGAAGGGGACTTGCCGGTCGTCGTAGTGTCCCACGGAGGTGTTCCCCAATCCAGGGAAGACATGTTCGGCAACCGCCGCAAACATGTCATTCTTACCGCCATCGAACGCCTGGAGCATGTCCGCCCGCGTGTGGGGGAGATCGAAGGTCCAGGACGCGTTCAGCCAGTGGGGGTATACCGTGCCACCCGTGCCGTCAAGGAGAGATGTATTCTCGGGAATACCGTCCGCCCCAGGGAAGGTTCCAAAGTAATTGTCGAAGGCGTGGTTTTCTTTCATGATGACGATAACACGCCGGACCGGAGTTGCACCCGGGACGAGGGACCGCACGGCCGAGGAAGGCGACGGCGCGCTCCACCAGAGTCCATAGGATGTGGCGGCCACAGTCACGGAGACGACCGCCGCCAATGCCAGGATATGAAACCAGAGGCCTCGCGAGCTTTGCGAACCGCGGTCGAGCACCACGAGGACCGATTCGTCTGCGAGCTTGCCTCTCTTGATAAACTCAAATCGCGTGGATAAGCCCTCTGAGCCCCGAACAAGCAACGGTTCGCACCCAAATTACACTTGGCCAACCGGTGAATTCCTATCGGCCGTCGCGAGAATGCGATTCTAACCGAGCACGCTCGGGATTCGCGGCGTGGTCCACCGCTCCAAAAGAAGCATAGACGATGGCCGGCGGTGTCCCTCCGAAGGACTCCGTAAGATGGGAAAAACCATTTATACTATTCAAATAGTAACTCGGGATCGAAGAAGGAAGGCACCTTGTTAGCCCAGCCTTTTGAAGCTCAGGAATCCCACGGAGGTCTCGCCGACCGGGCAGGAGAAACACTGAAGCTCATGCACCGGTGGGGCTATGCTCCTCGAATCGAGGTCCTCTCAGAGCAACTTCTGGGCGGGCCTACAACCGCTGAGCACCTACACCGGGAACTGGAGACCCGCCCTGATCTCGTCGTCCAAGACGGATTCGTCAGTCTGAAGGGGTACGCGCATCTCATCCGCAAGTCGCAACGGCGGATTCACTCGCACCAGAGCTTTCAAGCAGGTGCCCTTGCGATCGCACGAGATTTCGCAAGAGATCTAGCAAGTGCATGTCCTATGGTCGAATGCATCGCACTTTCAGGCTCTCTCGCCGCGGGCGGATACGGTCCGCAGGACGACATCGATTTCGATCTCCTCGTTCAGCCTGGGACGAAGTACATCTGCTATCTTCTCGCCCACCTCGTCGGCCTGAGATTCAGCTGGAGGTACCGGCATCTCCGTCTCGACGAAGTTCACCGAACACCGCTGTTTCCGAAGATCACCTGCGTCAACGTCGTCTGGCCGGAGGATCAAGCCAAACCGTTTGTGAGGCGTGATGAAAACATGGCCTTTGAGCTGTTGCGTTGCGAACCTCTCTACGGCGCTCAGGCGTTCAAGGCCGCTCTGGAGAGCAATCTTTGGCTCCGAGACTACTTCCCCCAGGCATACAGGCGCGAGTGGCCGAGTGAAGCGAACGCGCCGTCGAGCATCGTTGGCCGAATCCTCCAGGGAATCGGTCGGAGTCCCAAGATGCTCCGATGGCTTGAGGGGACCAGCCGCAAGATCGCTTGGATTCTGTATCGGTATGTACAGCGATCACGGCGCACCAGCCCAAGGGCGGTCGCGCGGATGGAGTTCCTCCGGCGAGTCAAGTTCCCATACGAA
>WNGM01009695.1_pt1 | contig 10473 bp, 8 predicted proteins | sample 5400571 | NCBI WGS metagenome assembly WNGM01 (sample SAMN13153378, study PRJNA577476) | soil metagenome | isolation source: 100 cm soil or saprolite under Garry oak tree replicate 2 | place: USA:California | collected 2016-06-15 | reverse complement strand
ACCAGATCAAAGGTTGAGACAGGATAGCTGGTGCGCAGCTTGATGACGTCTTCAACATGCACTGACACTCTTCCGGCAAGATCATTGTGCCGAATATTCCGTTCTACAAGTGCCGCCATTTCCGGATTGATTTCGACCGCCACCACCGAAGCCGCCGGGTTGACCCGGGCCAGCAGCAGCGAAATAATGCCGCAGCCGGCTCCCAGATCGATTATCCTTCCCCCCGGTTTTAATTCCCGGCAGAACCGTGCCAGCAGGAGGGGATCCAGTGAATAACGATAACCATGACGGGGCTGGAACATCTGCAAATCGAACAGCTTGAGATCGTCTATCGTCACCCTTCACCCGTCACCCTTTTGCGACGCATTAGCAATTCACGAATCAGCATTCCTGCAAAGAATGCAAAGGAGCCTAATGTCAGATATTTGCCGATCTTGAAGGGGAGCGGATCGAAAACATATTCAACTTTATGAGAGCCGGGTGTGAGATACACTCCGCGAAGAACATTGTTTACCGGGTAAATATCGACCCTCTTTCCGTCTACAAAGGCTTTCCATCCCTGATAATATTTTTCCCCAAGCACGAGCAGGGCATTCGCCTTGTTGACGGCTGTCAACTCGATATGTTCCCCCTCATAGCGATTAACAGTAACCCCATCGGTCAATGATAGCTGACCCTCAAAGGGAATCTGCGGCGCTGTTTCCACCAGAGCGACCTGACGCGGGTTAAAAGCGGGGTTTTGCAGAATCTGCAGCGTCTGCATCCGGTTTTCGACGACAAAGACTGAAGGCACAAGCCACGCCTTGGGCATTACGTTCCTGTTTTCCAGCACGACTTCCGTTCCATTCGGAGAAGTAAAAACCAGAGCATACTTATTGCTAATCGGTGCCCCTTCCTTGTTGAAATCATCTTTGGACATAATCAGGTATTTGAGATTCAGCATATCAGCTATGGGAGAAACGACAGAAAAACTATCGAGTATTTCCTGCCAGCGTACCTGTTGCACCGCTTGTGAGGTGTAGAATATCGGAATACCATGTTCAGCGAAATAGCTGTTGTCTCCGCCGAGAGACAGTACTCGATAATGCTTGGATTGAGACGCAAGAAAATCAACTATGGGAGTTTTAGCACCTGTGGATTGTTGGGGCACCTGAGTGAGAGGCATGAATTTATAATCCACCCGACCGACATCGCCAACAAATACGAACAGTAAAACAAGCGGTGCAATCAGAGAAAAACGACGCCATCGCCATGCCGCAACCATGACTGCGACATACAAAGCTGACACAACAACCGCAATTCCGGTTTCATAAAAAATATTGTTCCAGCGTTGCCACATAAGCTGTTCGCCCGCTTCATAGCGGGTGGGCTGGGATATCATATCCATGAGCATATTCAGCCACAGATTCTGTCCCGTCTTCAGCGATGCCATGAGCAGCAGTAAAAATAACGGCAATAACGCAATTCCCAGCAGATAGCGTTTAAATATCTTTGTTGCACGCAGGGTCTCGTCTCTAAGGATGTCGATTCCCCGCGCTGCCATGACTCCTAATCCGATAACCGGTATGAACATCATCATCTTGGGCACGCGGAAACGGTTGATGCCGGGAAAATAATCGAACAGAAGATTATAAAAAAACGTGTATTTGCCCATAGAAAAGATAATGCCGCCGATTATGCCGAGCATTGCCAGGAGTGTGTAGCGATCGCGTCTGAATAGCAACGGTAACGGCAGCAGCAGCCATGGGAGCAGTCCAAAGTAACTGGTGGTTTGAGTGAAGTTCATCCTGCCCCAGTAGTATGATCGAATATTGGAAGGATTTTCACCAGCGTCCTGACGGGAAAAGCCAAACAAACCGGGAATAACGAATGCGGCCAGCTCTTCGGGAGGCATAGACCATGACATCGCCTCCTCACGACTCAACCCACCCTTACCCTGATTGGCTCCACTCTGCGCCCCCCTGTTAGTGTCAGTTGACCATGACGCCAGCGGAATAAGTGAGATGGCAACAGTGGACAAGAAAAAAAACAGCGTCACCAGATTCATACCGATCAACCGGCTGGCAATCGCCTTGTCGCTTCGCTCTTCACGAATCACCAGGATCGTTCTGATGACACCATAGAGCCCGACCGCGAGACAGGTATAGTAGGCAATCTGCCAGTGAGTGTAAAAGAACTGCAGCGCCAGCACCAGACCGGTGGTCATGAACCAGATGACTCTACGTCGCAGTAATCCCTTTTCCAGAAAGAAAAACGCCCAGGGTGCCACGCTGATGGTGGCAATCTTTGCCACATGGCCGGCATTGATAAGTGTCGCCACTTCGGGCGCCAGGGCAAAAATGGCAGCGGCGATAAAAGCGGCTGAACGACTGGTGCCAATGGCGCGGCAGTAGCAGAACAATCCGCAAGCGCCTAGAAACAGATGAAATACGATATGCCAGGCAACGGCCGCCGGCAGGGGAATAAAAATATAAATCAATTTTTGCCAGAAATTGAAGTTTCCTCCTACCCCGCCACCAAGCAAGGTATAGCCGGAATTCGGCTCAATGGCCCAGGTTGCTTTCAGGTTGAAACAGAAAACGTCGCCGAGGTTCAGCTTGGACATTCCAATAGCTGACCAATAGTATTCATGCAGTATGTCCGGAGCACGGATAATTTTATCCGTAAAAAGAATTTGAGAAAAGAACAGCACCAGCAGCACGAATAACAGTGCCAAGGATATACAGTTTTTTTTAAGTGGAGTCATTGCCATTCCAATCAATACATCACGATTAATTTACAGTTCAATATTTGTAACACTGAACAGTCCTGACGAGACCATCCTTGAGCTCCGTCTTGGGAGTCCATCCCAGTTCTCTCTTCGCTAACCCAGCGTTGGAGAGGTAGTCGCCGGTTTCAATCGCCCGATATTCCTCCGGCCATGTGACAGTGACTATCTCACCATTACCAGCGATTGTAACGGCCAGTTCCGCAAGTTCACGCAGGGAAATTGATACTGAATTCCCGATATTGAATATTTTCGACCGAGCTTCCTCTTTCCAACCTGCTAACAAAAACGCTTCCACAAGATCAGCGACATAGAGATAATCCCTGGTCTGCTCGCCCTGTCCGAAAAGGGTGATCACTCCTCCGGCAGCGGCGGACCTGAGAAAACTGTTTATCACACCGTATGCACGCTTATCACCTGCCTGCATAGGACCATATGGATTGGAAATTCTCAGCACCGTTGACTTCATTCCGTATAACTGACCATAGAGAAGATGGTAATTTTCCACGGTGAGTTTGTGCACAGCATAGATAGATTGTGGTGCGACAGGATGCAACTCGTCAACAGGCAGATAGAGGGGCTTGCCATACACCAGCCTGCTGCTTGGGAAAACTATGGCAACATCAGGATTCAGGCGGCGACACGCTTCCAGCAGCACAAGATGTCCCCGACAGTTAATATCCAGGTCATTCAAGGCGGCCTTGTTACTGTCGACCGCACCTGACTTCCCGGCCAGATTGAAGATTACCTCTTGCCCTTTTATCAGACGCTCAATTTTATCCTCGTCTCGAATATCCGCAATGACGACCCGGACATGTGTCAGCATTTTCTGCAGTTGTCCCGTATGATCGGGAGGCATTATATTATCGAGCACCGTGACATCTGCACCTAGATCCAACAAATATTGCAGTATATTCAGACCAATAAAGCCCAATCCTCCGGTGATCAGAACTTTTTTGCCACGATAAAAATTTACACACCCTTTATTTTTCACTTCTTCCTCTCTTCTAAAGCGAGCACATCCTGATAGATTTCTTCCAGGCGGTCCATCATTCTCTCTGCGGTAAACTGACTGATAAATTCTTTACCTTTTTGTACCAGTTGTTCCGACAGCTTTTGATCTGTTAGACATTGAACGATTCGCCTGGACAGAAACTCCTTATCGTCCAATGGCACAATAAAGCCGGTCTCCCCATCCAGGACAATCTCAGGATTTCCCCCGGCATCAGAGAGTATTGCGGGGACACCGGCCATAGTAGCTTCAGACGACACCAGTGGAATCGCCTCGATCTCTGAGGGCATGACAAAGGCCTTGGCTTTGCCATAAGTCTTGTAAAGCTCGGCGCGTGGCATGCCGTAAACGAATTCCACCGGCAGTCCTCGAGCGAGAAAACGCGCAAAAAATTTAACATAGCAGTAATCGTTACCTATCACCATCAATCGGGAATCCGGAACTGACTTGAGTACCAGCGGCAAGGCTCGTAACAAGCGGTGAATCCCTTTACGGAAATAATCCCCCCCTACAAACAGAATCAGATTTTCTTTTTTCTCCCACGGTTGGGATTCGATCTCACTATAGTCAAGACCGTAGTAAAAATTCAAAAACTTGTGCGGATGTACATAAAGGTCAAATACATAGCGACCATGCAGAATAATGCCGTCAATATGATGGAACAGGGAACGATACTTTATCTTGCGGATTTGCTGCAGCAGAAAGCGAACCGGGAAGTCTAGACAGAAAAAGTGGAAGTAACGAATCCAGTAATAATCATGGCTGTCCACAACCAATGGGCAGTTCAACTTTTTAGCAACGTCAAGAGACAGGTGTTTCAAATCTGAGCAGTGGGCAATATCCCAGTCGCCCGGTAAAACCGTCTGGTCGTTGAAGAGAGTGACGTCGTGACGTTTACTGAGCTCGCGAAAGAGAAGCTTATCGTAAGTTCCGGCACCTGTAAGGGAGTCACCCTGTTTGCCGATCATGAGGATTTTCATGCCAGTCCTGCACACCAGTCAGCGTCCACTTTGTCCTCCATAGCGGTAGAATACGGCACCTTCAGGGTAAGTTTGCAAGAACGAGCTTGTGGAAAGCCCAAACTCCCTTACTACATTATTTACAAGCTTCATATCATCAGCAGACCATCGTAATATCATCACAGCTCCAATCTTGTAGTCCTTAAGGTTCCTTCTGATAGCCAGGTAGTTAGGCCTTGTAAAATCATCATTTTGAAGCATTACTGCCCGCCTCTGCAAATAATAAGCTGGTTCCGAGCTATAACTCCATCCGAATACTATTATGACGTCATCGGGATTGGTAAAGTAATCAATGTCGCGTTTCATCTGGGTGAAATACTCAGGGGTACTGCCCTGTAACGGCAAATATGATCGGTAATAATGGAACCATGAACAGGTAAGCACCAACACGAACAATATCACACCGGCTGCACGTTTGAAGAACGATCCTGAAACAGCCAACTCCGCACAGATCATGCCGACAGCTGCCAAAATAAAAATTCCATGGCCGTAGGCATAGTAACCATGAACTAAGTTGAGGTTGCTAAAGACCACAAGATGCAGAACCGAAAAGAGAAATACCGTAAAAGCAAGGAGACGGACACGCCAACTGCAAAAAACCAGCGCAACCGCTGCGCACAAAAGTAGCGTGTTATTACCGAGAATATCTGTGAAGGTGACATTATAGAACTTAACCCACGTTTCCGGGGACAGCTTTTGATCCAACGTGCCGAAGCACCAACTGCTCATAGCGCGTGAGGTGGAACCAGCAGTAAGCGGATTTTGCAATTTGACCGAATCGCAGAAATTGGTCCAGCTGATAAACGCCTGAACGGGGATGACAAACGCGCACATGATAAATAAAAAGTCTGATTTCAGAGCAGTTATTGTCGTTCTCAAACCGCTTTTGCTCAACTTTTGATAGTAAAGAACGGCTGCGGCAGTGAACGCAGCACAGATGAATGGCAAGAAAGTCGTTACCTTGACGCTGGCGGCGCCCCCCCCAGCAAAGGCAATGAAGGCATTCAAGTATAAAGCGTTTTTAAACACCGATAATTCGCGCTTAATATATTCCAGTACAAGCCACAGGTACGTCACTGCCAGCGCCAGGGCTGTAGACTCAATCATTAATGTACGCGTCCAGAACAGGTATTCGGCGCTGGAGCATAGGAGACAAAGGATTGCCAAGCTCTGGTTACGCGAAAATTCCAAAAGTCGCAAAATCCGGTAGCATGGGTAGAGAGATGCGACAAAAAACATGATGCCTAACAATCTGCCAGCCGGGGCCAGCGGCAACAATCCAGTTTTGACTATCAGCGCCACCAACCATTGATAAAGGGGAAATTCGAACGGAAACGACCAGGGGGGGCCTAAAATCGGTGTTTCATATGCCAGCCATGGCCCACCCTTCAATAGAGCTGAAACAGACAGGGCCGTCTGGGTCTGCCTGAACCCGAATTTTTCGCTGATAAATGGCGTTTCCCACCCCGTCAGTGTCATGTAAAGGAACATAAAAAGGCATAATCCGAATGTTGCGTATGCCATCCATCGGCTATATCTATTTTCAGAAGCCATCCCGCCGACTCCTTCTCTGAATCATCTCCAAAATACGTTGTTCAAATACTGTGTTGGTTGTCTTCGTGATAAAAATATTTCTGAAACTCCTAACTATACGGGCAGGCCGGAGCAGGTACGAAAGGCCATAAAAAAGAGACATTCCAACAAGTCTCATCCAACGAATGGTATGTCCAGACATTTTTTCACTGTATACAGTACATGAATTTATGTCCATCTGGCCCAACAACGAATTAAAATAATCGTCATTAATCTCTGGAATGCGTTTTGTTCTTTTTAAGTATTTGAACAGCTCCGACCCAGGATAAGGTGAAAAAAGATACATGGGAACATCATCAACACCATACCAGGCCAATTTTATCTGAAACAGCAGTGTTTTCAGCAAATCCTTGAGCGTTTCTTCGGGAAATCCTATCACCAGGTTACAGCGAGTATGAATTCCGTTTTTGACTGCCATTCGTACGGACCGAACCAGAGCATCCAGGTGCACTTCCTTGTGTATATCTTTCAATGTTTTTGGTGATCCGCTTTCCGGGGCATATACCAGATATTTACAATTTGTCCTGAACAGCATCTCTATAACATCCCGGTCAAGAGCCTCCGATCTCGTTCCCGTCGGCAGGCTCCATGTAGTTTTCAAATTATTCTCAAGGTAGATCCGACAAAACTCCATGATCCATTCTTTATTTATGATTGCAGTAAGGTCATAGAATTCAATATGCTCGGCCTGATAAATTTGGATATAGTACTTAATCTCATCAATAACCGCACTCGGCGAACGCATCACATATTTTTGTCCCCACATTGATTTATTAGAACAAAAACTACATTTATATGGACACCCCCTAGTGGCATGCGTTGCGGGTTAATTATAATATCATCTTTATCTCGATAGCATAGCCCTGTAATTTTTCTAACATCCTTTCCGCTCCTCTTAGCGGAAATAAATTCCAGCAACAGATTTTCGCCCTCTCCTCTTCCGCAAAAATCAAGTGCCGCGCAATCTCGAAGACTGAATTCAGCTAAAGCAGTAATGTGTTCGCCACCAGCGATGATCGTTAAATACGGGTAGGTTTCCCTAATACGGTTGATAAGACTACGTATAAGCGGCCATTCCTGCGAGAACATGATAGATACCGCTAAAATATCAGTGTCAGGCACTATCCGGGCGATAATATCGTCGAAAGACAGACCTTGCGCATTCCGTCCCTGTGGCATGGCCTCAATATGCAGCCAAGGTAAAGCAAGATACAGGCGGGTAAAGAATTTGTTTGCAGGCAGGACACCACGAAATGAAAACGGCAAAAACCTCGGAATACAGCGTTCAATATTGTATCCAGCCGAGTATAGTAGTTCCTCCATGGATATATGAGTAAGTGGAGTTCTATGGTCGGCGCAGTCGAAATAGTTATGCGCGCAATACTTGAAATTCGGCCCCATGACCGAGATCACTCCCCCAGGCTTTAGACTGTCCTTAAACTTGGCCAACAGGTCATATATATCGGCCTGATTGTCCAGATGCTCAAAAAAATTGGACACGAAAATACCATTGAAATAGCTGGCAGGAAGTTCCAAAGAACGGATATCATGTTCAATAAAATGGATACCTTTCAGTGAGCTGTCGTCTATTGCTTTAACAGCATCTACCATCCAGCGTTCATTTACTTCAGGAAGAGAACGCAAAAACTCTCCCCGCCCACCAGCCGGATCAAGGATAATCTCCGGATTTCCCATTAGTTTTTTAATATATTTGGCGATAACCGACCATACTGCTTCACGTGCACATTGATCTACGCCGGCAAAACGGTACTCATAAATACGCTGGTAATTCAACGTCGTCTCCTCTTTCCAGCTTCATCCTTCACATTAAGATCTTTCTCGGTAGACACGCGATAATCACCCTGGCTAAGCCATTTTTCCATCAGGCAGTAAAGAACTATAAAAAGATAGCGCGAACCCATTTCCTTAATACGCAGCTTGGAAACACCAGTTTTTCTGTTGATCCAGTTATTAGGCACAACACTATAGGAATAACCGCGCACTATAGCTTTCAAAGGCAATTCAACGGTCAAATTAAAATGATGGCTGAGAAAGGGCTTCATGCCTTCAATCACATTCCGACGATAAAGTTTAAATGCATTGGTCACGTCGTTGTAACGCAGTCCAAATAACATCTGAATAAAGGTATTAGCGAGCCGGTTAATAACCAGCTTGAAGACTGGATAATCGACAACCCTGGATTGAAAGGTAAAGCGGGAACCAAAGACGCAATCCAAATCCTTGTCAAGCATCTCCCGATAATAGCGAACCAGATCGGACGGTGGATCTGAAGCATCGGCCATACAAATAGCCACTGCGTCTCCGGTGAAGGCCTCCAGACCCCTCCTAACAGCAAATCCGTAACCGTTTGGCGGCTGGTTGTCGATACACCACAGGGTCGGAATACGCTCCTTCAACCCGTCAAGAATAGAGGCCGTACTGTCAGTGGAATTGTCGTTCACCACAATCAGTTCGTGCTCAATCCCCTCTTCAGTAAGCTTGTTGTAAAGATCAGTGATGGTCTGCCCGACACATCCCTCTTCGTTGTGGGCCGGAATAACGACTGAAAGCTTCATGTGCCTCCCATGGAGCGGTTTTTAGCGGCCGTTATAATCTCTTCTACGATATCATAAAGCCCGTAACGATATGACCATTCGGGATAGTCATTCTGGAAACGCCGCACATCAGAGATCCACCAGATGTGGTCTCCCGAACGTGACTCCTCTGAAACGGTGTAATTCATCAGTGTTCCGCTCACATCTTCGATAAGGGAGATGGCCTCCAAAACCGAACAGTTGCAGTGGCGTGAGCCACCCATGTTATAAACTGCAGCGGGGCGGGGTTTTTCAAAATAATGCCAAAAAGCGTTCACCAAATCAAAGGAATGGATATTGTCACGCACCTGCTTTCCTTTGTAACCGTAGATCGTGTATTGACGTTGCGTGACTGCACATTGTACCAGATATGCCATAAAACCGTGCAGTTCGGCTCCGGAATGCGCCGGACCAGTCAGACACCCTCCCCGAAAAACTACTGTGTTCATGCCAAAATAGCGACCATATTCCTGAACCATCACGTCTGCCGCCACCTTGCTGGCCCCGAAGATGCTGTGTTTCGATCCATCAATGCTCATTGACTCGTCAATGCCGAACTCATGCCATTGATGACCAGGATCAAGTTCCCAACGTGTTTCATTCTCGATCAGCGGCAGAAAATTGGGAGTGTCACCGTAGACTTTATTGGTGGAGGTGAAGATAAAAGCTGTGTGAGGGCAATAACGACGGGTTGCCTCCAACAGCACCAGAGTGCCGTTGGCATTAACAGAGAAATCAGTGAATGGTTCGCGGGCAGCCCAATCATGGCTTGGCTGTGCGGCAGTATGTATAACCACCGAAATATCGCCGGAAAGTTCATCAAACAGTCTGAAGACGGCCTCTTGATCTCGAATATCACAAGCCACATGACGGAAACGACAGAACTCCTTCTTCAGACGCATGGTGTTCCATTCGGTAGACGCTCCACCGCCAAAAAAGTAGGCCCGCATATCGTTATCAATTCCTACTACATCAAACCCTTTGTCATGAAAGAAGCGTACCGTTTCACTTCCAATCAACCCAGAAGATCCAGTTATTAGAGCAATTGCCATTTCATCCCTTTCTTAGTTGGTTTTACTGGATGTCTTCAGCAGATACCGACCAGTAATTCGCGGTTTTTTTCTGCCCAGCAGGCAGTTTCATGAAGAATCTCGGTAACCCCTTTGCGGGGGGTCCAACCATAAGCCGATTGCACCTTTGAATAATCTGTCACATAGAGGGGTATATCTACTGGCGAGGTTTCAGGCTTAAAACTCAACGGCACCTCCCGACCTGTCACGCTTCGGCACAGCTCTGTAAGCTCACACATGGAAACAGAAATGTCCCTACCACCGCCAACATTGTAAATTGAAGCGTCCCAGGAAAGTGTGCTTTCCCACTGTCGGACGAGCAGATCAAACAGGTCCTCGGGATGCAAGAGATCTCGTACTTGTTTACCCGTTCCGCCGAAACCGGTATAGCTCAGGGAACGTCCGAATAGATGACTCG
>WNGM01008775.1_pt1 | contig 10476 bp, 9 predicted proteins | sample 5400571 | NCBI WGS metagenome assembly WNGM01 (sample SAMN13153378, study PRJNA577476) | soil metagenome | isolation source: 100 cm soil or saprolite under Garry oak tree replicate 2 | place: USA:California | collected 2016-06-15 | reverse complement strand
GGGGAAGAAAACTACCGCGGCGCCATGCGGATCGCGCCGTCGAGCCGGATGGTCTCGCCGTTCAGCATCGCGTTCTCCACGATGTGCACCGCGAGGTTGCCGTATTCGGAGGCATCGCCGAGCCGCGCCGGATGCGGCACCTGCGCGCCCAGGCTCTTGCGCGCCTCTTCGTTCAACCCCATCAACAGCGGCGTCAGGAACAGGCCCGGCGCGATGGTGTTGACGCGGATCTTCTGGCTGGCGAGATCGCGCGCCGCCGGCAATGTGAGGCCGACCACACCGCCCTTGGAGGCCGAATAGGCGATCTGGCCGATCTGGCCTTCATAGGCCGCGACGCTGGCGGTATTGATGATGACGCCGCGCTCTTCTCCGATCGGCTCTGCGGTTACGAGGCGTTCGGCGAACAGCCGCAGCACGTTAAAGGTGCCGATCAGATTGACGTTGATGATGCGCGCGAACTTGGCCAGCGGGTAGACGCCGTCCTTGCCGACGATGCGCTGCGATCCGCCGATCCCGGCGCAATTCATCAGCACGCGCGCCACGCCATGGGCGGTTTCGGCTTTCGCAATGGCGGCCTTGACCTGCTCCTCGTCGGTGACGTCGGCAACCACGGCGACGCCTTTCACTTCGGCCGCAACCTTTTCGGCATTCTCCCTGCTTTGATCGAGCACGGCGATCTTCGCGCCTTTGGCGGCCATGGCGCGCGCGGTGGCTGCACCGAGACCGGAGCCACCGCCGGTAATGAGAACAGCAACGTCTTTCAACTGCATAATAGAGACCTTTCCTTGGGCGTTTCTTCTCCAGATCGGCGAACAGCGAAAAGGGAGTAGCGAGTGGAAGATAAAAACATGCCTGTTATCCATTCGCTATTCGCTACTCGCGATTCGCGCCTTCCTTTGGTTCAGCATGCCGCCGCAAATCAGCGCTTCCATGTGCCTGATGTATTGCCGGCAGACTTCGTCGGTGACCGGCCCGACGCCGGTCGCGCGCGACATCGCGTGTCGTCCAAAAAACAGATGGTCGCAGGCGCCGATCAGGCTCGTATAGAACAGCACCGGATCGATGGCCCGGAACTCGCCGGCCTTGACGCCTTCCGCGAGCAGCCGGCGATGAAAATCCAGCAGCGGCGCGACAAAAAACTTCGACACCTCGTCGGCGGCCTCGGCGCTGCTTTCATGCAGCAGATAATGGATCAGCCGGTTCATATAGGGAAACTGGTGGTACGCCCTGATGATGCCGGCGATATGCAGCCTGAGCTTCGCGGTCGGCGCGATCGGCTGCGCCAGCAGATATTCGAGCTGCGTCACCTCGGTCGCGGCATCCCGCGCCAGCAAGGCCAGCAGCAGGCCGTCCTTGTTGCCGAAATGATATTTCACCAGAGCGGCGTTGACGCCGGATTTCTGGGCGATATCGCTCAAGGACACCTCGATCGAAGAGCGCTCGATCATCAACTCGCTCGCCGCGACGAGGAGCTTCTCGGCCGTGGTGTTTTTTCCGCCCGGAAGCCGGTTCGGCACGCTGGTATTCAACTGTGATCCCATGGCCCGCCTGTCGGGAACTAGGTGCGCAGATAACCCGATGCGGAAGCCGCACTCAAGAGTTAATTGATTGATTGACTAAATCCGTCAGCGCCACTTAAATCCGGCCCGTCATTCAAAACACCGCCCAAAACAATCAGGGAGAACAGACATGGCCGAGGCCTATATCGTCGCCGCCGCGCGCACCGCGGGCGGCCGCAAGGGAGGACGCCTCGCAGGCTGGCATCCGGCCGATCTCGCCGCTTCGGTGCTGGATGCGCTGGTGGAGCGCTCGGGGGCTGCTCCCGACCAGATCGAAGACGTGATCATGGGCTGCGTGATGCAGACCGGCGAACAGTCCAACAACGTCGCGCGCAACGCCATCATGGCATCAAAGCTGCCGGAAAGCGTCCCCGGCACCTCGGTCGACCGTCAATGTGGCTCGTCGCAGCAGGCGCTGCATTTCGCGGCGCAGGCGGTGATGTCCGGCGCCATGGATATCGTGATCGCCGCCGGCGTCGAGTCGATGACGCGGGTGCCGATGGGCCTTGCGTCGCAATTGCCGGCGAAGAACGGCTTCGGCACCTACAAGAGCCCGAACATCGAGAAACATTATCCGAACATCGTGTTCAGCCAGTTCACCGGCGCGGAAATGATGGCGGAGAAGTACAACCTCTCCAGAGACGATCTCGACAGCTACGCCTACGAGAGCCACCAGCGCGCCATCGCTGCGACCCAGGCCGGCAAGTTCAAGGACGAGATAATCCCGCTGCAGATCACCCGCGCCGATGGATCGACCGACACCCACACCATCGACGAAGGCATCCGCTTCGATGTCAGCCTCGACGGTATCAAGGGCGTCAAGCTGATCGCCGAGAACGGCAAGCTTACTGCCGCCAGTTCCAGCCAGATCTGCGACGGCGCCTCCGGCGTGATGGTCGTCAACGAAAAGGGCCTGAAGGCACTCGGCGTCAAGCCGATGGCGCGGGTCCATCACATGACCATGATGGGCGGCGATCCCGTGATCATGCTGGATGCGCCCCTGCACGCCACCGAGCGCGCGCTGAAGAAGGCCGGCATGTCGATCAACGACATCGACCTGTTCGAGGTCAACGAGGCCTTCGCCTCGGTGCCGACGGCGTGGCTGAAGTCCACCGGCGCCGACCCTGCGCGGCTCAACGTCAACGGCGGCGCCATCGCGCTCGCCATCGCGCTCGGCCATCCCCTGGGCGGCTCCGGCACCAAGCTGATGACCACGCTGATCAACGCCCTCAAGCAGCGCAACAAGCGCTATGGCCTGCAGACCATGTGCGAAGGCGGCGGCATGGCCAACGTGACGATTGTGGAGCGACTGTAGGAAGAGGCGAGTGGCGAATGGCGAGTAGTGAGTGGATGAAGGCGCAATTGGCCTTCTTCCTTATTCGCTACTCGCCATTCGCTATTCGCCCCGCTTGAGGACCCCCCATGACCCATCCGTCGGTTTACGCGCGGACCCAGCCTGACAAGATCGCCTACCAGATGGCGGGCAGCGGCAAGGCGATCAGCTATCGCGAACTCGACGAGCTATCGAACCAGGGCGCGCATCTGTTTCGTGCGCTCGGCCTGAAGGCCGGCGATCACATCGCGTTCCTGATCGAAAACCGGCTGGCGTTCATGGAGACCTGCTGGGCGGCACAGCGCTCAGGGCTCTATTACACCGCGATCAGCCGCTACCTCACCCAGGACGAGATCGCCTACATCGTCAAAGACTGTGGCGCGCGGCTCGTCATTACCTCGCCGAAATGCGCCGACCAGATCAAGGGGCTCGTCTCCGAGACGCCCGGCGCGCCGATGTTTTTCATGATCGACGAGCCGCTGCCGGGCTTCCGCTCGTGGGACCGCGAGTTGGCAAAGCAGCCGACCACGCCGGTATCGGATCAGGTCGCCGGTTACGACATGCTGTATTCGTCCGGCACCACCGGCCGGCCCAAAGGCATCAAGCGCGCGAACGAAAAAAAGCCGATCGATCTGCCAAATCCGCTCCTGAAGATTCTCTGCGCCGATATGTGCGGGATGAATTCCGACAGCATTTACCTGTCGCCGGCGCCGCTGTACCACGCCGCTCCCTTGCGCTTCAACATGATGGCGATCACGCTCGGCGGCACTTCGGTGATCATGGAATCGTTCGACGCCGAGGAATTCCTGAAGCTGGTCGAGAAGCACAGGATCACCCAGTCGCAACTGGTGCCGACCATGTTCGTGCGCATGCTGAAGCTGCCGGAAGAAGTGCGCCTGCGCTACGACGTCTCGTCGCTGAAGGGCGCGATCCATGCCGCGGCGCCCTGCCCGGTCGACGTCAAAGCCAAAATGATCGAGTGGTGGGGGCCGATCCTGATCGAATATTACGCGGGCTCGGAAGGCAACGGTGTCACCGTATCCACCTCGCAGCAATGGCTTGATCATCGCGGTACCGTCGGCCGCGCCGTGGTCGGCAAGGTCAGGATTTTGGACGAGAACGACCAGGAATTGCCGGCGGGCCAGATCGGCACGGTGTATTTCGCCGACGCGCCTGTGTTCACCTATCACAACGATCCTGAGAAGACGAAGCGCGCCTATAACGCCAGGGGCTGGTCGACACTCGGCGACGTCGGCTATCTCGACGATGAAGGCTTTCTCTATCTCACCGACCGCAAGTCCTACATGATCATTTCCGGCGGCGTGAACATCTATCCGCAGGAGACCGAGGACGTATTGATCACCCATCCTGATGTCGCCGACGTCGCGGTGTTCGGGGTACCGAACGAGGAGATGGGCGAAGAGGTCAAGGCGGTGGTGCAGCCGCACGACATGGCGCAAGCGGGGAAGGAACTTGAAGCCGAACTGATCCTGTTCTGCCGCAAGCATCTGTCGCCGATCAAATGCCCCAAGAGCATCGACTTCGAGGCCGAACTGCCACGCACCCCCACCGGCAAATTGGTGAAGCGGCATCTGCGCGATAAGTATTGGCCGAAGCAAACCGCGAGGGCATGATGGGTTGCCGCCCCTCTCTCCAGGGAGGGTCGATCCCGGCCTTGATTGATGGCGGAGCCGACCAACATGACCGCCAATGGACTTCTGATATCGGCCCCGCGTTCGGGCTCCGGCAAGACCACCGTCACGCTCGGTATTCTCGCGGCGCTCAGGCGTCGTGGCGTTTTGATGCGCGCGGCGAAGGCAGGCCCCGACTATATCGATCCCGCCTTTCATGCGGCGGCGACCGGCTTTGGCAGCGTCAATCTTGACAGCTGGGCGATGCCCCCGCCGCTGCTCGATACGCTGCTCGCCGATTGCGCTGAAGATGCCGACATGGTCGTTGTCGAGGGCGCGATGGGCCTGTTCGATGGCGTGCCAGGAGCCGCGAGCCGCACCGGCGCGGCGGCCGATCTGGCGGCGCGATTTCATCTGCCGGTTCTGCTCGTGCTCGACGTATCCGGCCAATCGCAGTCCGCCGCGGCGGTCGTGCGCGGTTTTGCAAGTCACGATCCGTCGATCCGCATCGCCGGCGTGATCCTGAACCAGATCGGCAGCGAGCGGCACAGGCTGCTGATTGCCGACGCCATCGCTCAATTGAACGTACCCGTGGTTGGTGCGATTCCGCGCGACCCGACGCTCACCTTGCCCGAGCGCCATCTCGGCCTGATCCAGGCCAGGGAGCACGGCGATCTCACCGCACACCTCGATCGCCTTGCCGACATGGCTGAAAAACATCTCGATCTCAACGCCATTGCCAGGCTGGTCGCACCTCTTGAAACCCTGCGCCACGATACCGTGTCCGCGTTGTCGCCGCCGGGACAAAGGATCGCACTGGCCCAGGATGCCGCGTTCAGTTTCATTTACCCGCATTTATTGAGTGGTTGGCGGCGCGCCGGCGCCGAGATCGTGACCTTCTCGCCGCTCGCCGATGAGGGGCCGCCCGACAGCTGCGACGTCTGCTGGCTGCCGGGCGGTTATCCTGAATTGCATGCGGGTACCCTTGCCGCCGCCCAACAATTTCGGAATGGTCTCGCGCGTTTTGCCAAGACAAGCCCCGTTCATGGCGAGTGCGGCGGCTATATGGTGCTTGGTGAAGGCCTCGAGGATGCAACCGGCGTCCGCCACGCCATGACCGGCCTGCTCGGCCACGCCACGAGCTTTCATCAACGCAAGTTGCATCTCGGCTATCGCGAGGCGCAGCTGCTTGCCGATAGCGTGATCGGCGCCTCGGGCACGCGCGTGCGCGGACACGAATTCCACTACGCAAGCCTGATCGCAGGCGGTTCGGACCAGCCGTTCGCCGACCTGAGAGATGCGCAGGGGCGGCCCGTTGCCGAGCGCGGCGGCCGACGCGGTCTCGTCACCGGGACGTTCTTTCACGCCATTGCGCAAGCTCCCGCGAATTGATCCACTGCACCAAACACGCCCAAGGGAGCGGCAACAAATGGAACCGATTGATCACAACGTATTGCCCTCCGGCATCCGATCCCGCTTCGTCGACAACATCAACGGCCTGCGCATGCATGTGCTGGAGGCGGGCTTCGAGACCAAAGGCCGACCTTGCCTGCTGCTGTTGCACGGTTTTCCCGAGCTGGCCTTCAGCTGGCGCAAGGTAATGCCGGTGCTGGCGGAGGCCGGCTATCACGTGATCGCACCGGACCAGCGCGGCTATGGCCGCACCACCGGCTGGGATGGTAATTATGACGGCGACCTCGCCTCGTTCCGGCTGCTCAATCTGGTGCGCGACGCATTGGGACTGGTTTCGGCGTTCGGCTATCGCAGCGTGGATGCCGTGGTGGGGCACGACTTCGGCAGTTCAGTCGCCGCATGGTGCGCATTGGTGCGGCCCGATGTGTTCCGATCGGTCGCGCTGATGAGCGCGCCATTCGCGGGCCCGCCGCCGCTGCCGTTCAATACTGCAGACGGGCCGCAAAAGCCGAAGCCGGAAGATGCCGTGCATCGCGACCTCGCGGCACTGCCGCGGCCGCGCAAGCATTATCAATGGTACTACTCGACACGCGAGGCCAACGCCGACATGCACCGCGCGCCGCAAGGCGTGCATGACTTCCTGCGCGCCTATTATCATCACAAGAGCGCGGACTGGAAAGACAACAAGCCCTATCCGCTGAAATCATGGTCGGCGGGCGAACTGGCGAAACTGCCGACCTACTACGTGATGGATTTTGCGAAGGACATGGCCGCCACCGTGGCGGAGGAAATGCCGTCGGCGGAAGTGATCGCAACCAATACGTGGCTGCCCGATAGCGAACTGTCTTTCTACAGTTCGGAATATGAGCGCATAGGCTTCCAGGGCGGCCTGCAATGGTATCGCTGCGGGACATCGGGCGCATTCAGCGCCGAGCTCGAGACGTTTTCCGGCCGCCGCATCGACGTGCCCTCCTGCTTCATCTCCGGCAAGCAGGACTGGGGCACCTATCAACGCCCCGGGGTCTATGAGGCGATGCAGAAAAGCGCTTGCACCCGCATGCTCGGCTGTCACCTCATCGACGGCGCCGGCCATTGGGTGCAGCAGGAGAGACCTGCGGAAGTGTCCAAACTGCTGATCGCGTTTCTGCGAGAGGCACCCGCTGCTGAATGATTGACGTCCCAACACCGTCCCTCTATAACGATTTAGAATCATTCTAAACCGTGGAAAAGGCGCTGTTGTGAAGAATTTCGCCGATTTGAGCGAGCGGGAAGTCCTGGCGGTGGCGATCTCCGCCGAAGAGGAAGACAGCCGCATCTACATGACCTTCGCCGAGGACCTCGCCGAGCGTTATCCGGAATCGGCCAGGATATTCGAGGAGATGGCCGAGGAGGAGAAAGGCCATCGCCACATGCTGCTCGAAATGTACGAGCAGCGTTTCGGCAAGAACCTTCCGCCGATTCGAAGGGATAACGTCAGGGGATTTTTGCGCCGCCGCCCCATTTGGCTGACCAAGAACCTGTCGCTCGACACCATCCGCAAGGAAGTCGGGACGATGGAGTTCGAAGCCGAGCGGTTCTATATCAAGGCAGCCGAGCAAGCCCAGGATGTCGGCGTCCGCCGGCTGCTTGGCGATCTGGCGGAGGCGGAAAAAGGCCACGAGAAAGTTGCGGCCAAGCTGACCGACCGGATCCTGAGCCCGAACGTGCGCGCGGAAGAAGACAAGACGCACCGGCGCGTGTTCGTCCTGCAATATGTGCAACCGGGCCTTGCCGGATTGATGGACGGGTCGGTGTCGACGCTGGCGCCGCTGTTCGCGGCGGCTTTTGCCACGCATCAGAACTGGCAGGCATTCCTGGTGGGATTAGCCGCCTCGATCGGTGCCGGCATCAGCATGGGTTTTGCAGAAGCCCTGTCCGACGATGGATCGCTCACCGGGCGCGGCTCGCCGTGGCTGCGCGGCGTAACCTGCGGCGCCATGACGACGCTCGGCGGTCTCGGCCACACCATGCCCTATCTGGTTCCGGATTCATGGGCCAACGCCTTCTGGATCGCGACCGCGATTGCGGGCATCGTGGTGTTCTTCGAGCTATGGGCGATCGCCTATATTCGCGCGCGATACATGGATACGCCGTTCCTGCAGGCGGTATTCCAGATCGTGCTCGGCGGCGCGATCGTGCTTGCAGTCGGCGTTCTCATCGGCGCGGCGTAGGCAGGTTTGCGGTGGCGTAACGCCTTAGAACGTTTCTAGCGGCAAAGCGGTTTCCATTGTGCCAGAGAATGTTCGGACTCTGGCATAAGAAAAATCATGACCGACCGTTTGCAATACGGGACCACCACGAAGGTGTTCCACTGGCTCATCGTGGCGCTTCTGCTCGTACAATATCTGATCGGCTGGTTGATGCCCGACATTCATCGCGGCATGAAGCCCGGTGCCGCCATGACAACTCACGTCTCCTTTGGATTGCTCGTCCTGATACTCATCGTTCTCAGGTTCGGGTGGCGGCTGATCCATCCGGTCGCGCCCGAGAGTTCGCTTTCCCCATGGCAGCGGCTGAGTTCGGAAGCCGTGCATTGGCTGCTCTATGCACTGGTGCTGGCCACGACCGTCACCGGCTGGCTGTTCGCCTCGTTTCGCGGCTGGTCGATGTCATTTTTTTATCTGGTGCCGATGCCGATGCTGGCTGCGGACAATGCAGCGGCGGGAAAGACGATCAACGGCCTGCATCAGGCGATGGAGTGGGCGCTGCTGGTGATGATCGGCATTCACATCGCGGCAGCGCTGGCTCACATTTTCATCTACCGCGACCGCATCATGCAGCGGATGCTGCCGGAATAGCCGTCCTCCGACAGCAATAGCTGTCTAGCGGTCGCCGCCGGATCGGAGCATCATGCCGCACGCATGAACCAACGAAAGCAGGAGTACGCTTTGGCCAAGTCGGAATGGAGTTTCAAGACGGCGATTGAATTATCGGCAGCGCTTGCGGCGAGGAAAGTCTCTGCCGTGGAGCTGGCGCAGGACGCGATTTCCCGCATCGAGCGGCACGACGCCAGGATCAATGCGATTTGCGTCCGCGATTTCGAACGCGGCCTCGATGCCGCCCGCGCCGCCGACGCCGCCCGCGCGCGCGGCGAGACCAGGCCGCTGCTCGGCATTCCCCTGACGGTGAAGGAATCCTACAACGTCGCGGGGCTGCCGACGACGTGGGGCTTTCCGGCGCAGAAGGATTTCACGCCGCCGGAAGACGCGCTGTCGATTTCCCGCGCCAAGGCCGCGGGCGGCGTGATCCTCGGCAAGACCAATGTGCCGGTCGGGCTCGGCGACTGGCAGAGCTACAACGAGATCTACGGCACCACCAACAATCCGTTTGATCTCGGCCGCACCCCCGGCGGCTCCTCCGGAGGATCGGCGGCGGCGCTCGCGGCCGGGTACGGGCCGCTGTCGCTTGGTTCCGACATCGGCGGTTCGCTGCGGGTGCCGGCGTTTCACTGCGGCGTCTATGCGCACAAGCCGACCTTCGCACTGGTACCGTCGCGCGGCCATACCCTGCCGCCGTTTCCGCCACTGCCATTCGACCGCGACCTCGCCGTGATCGGACCGATGGCGCGCTCCGCCCCGGACCTGTCCCTCCTGCTCGACGTGATCGCAGGACCGGATCCGATCGAGGCCGGCACCGCATACAAGCTCGCGCTGCCGCCGTCGCGTCACGGCGCGTTGAAGAATTTCCGCGTGCTGGTGATCAACACCGATCCGGTGATGCCGACCAACGCCGTGGTGCGTGCAGCCATCGACAAGCTTGCCGCGAACCTCGGCAAGGCCGGCGTTAAAGTCGACCGCGAGAGCCCGCTATTGCCGGACTTCGCCGCGTCATCGCGGCTTTACATGCGGATGCTGATGTCGTTCCTCGCCGCGTCGTTCGCGCCGGAAAGCTATGCGGGCGCGCAAGCAGCGGTGGCGAAGCTCACGGCTGACGACATAAGCCTCGCGGCGGAGCGATTGCGCGGCATCGCGCTCAGTCACCGCGACTGGTTGCTGGCCGATGGCGGGCGCGCGCGCTTGCGGGCGCAGTGGCGCGAACTGTTCAAGAGTTTCGACGCGGTGATCTGCCCGGTGATGCCGACACCGGCCTATCCGCACGACCACTCGGCGGACCAGGACGCGCGCCGCATCGACATCGACGGCAAGGATTACGTCTACCCCGATCAATTGGCGTGGCCCGGCATCGCCACCCTGCCCGGCCTGCCGGCGACAGCCATACCGATCGGCGTTTCGCCGCAGGGATTGCCGGTCGGCATACAGATCCTCGGCCCCTGGCTGGAAGATCGCACGCCGCTCGAACTCGCAGCACTGATCGAGCGCGAATTCGGCGGCTTCGTTCCGCCGCCGATGTTTGATGACTAAATGCCTGCCAACAGCCGGAGAGCGAAAACCGGAAATGCAGCCAACACCCCGTCATTGCGAGCGAAGCGAAGCAATCCAGCTTCGAAAGAAAGAATGGATTGCTTCGTCGCGGAGTTTATCATCGGGCCGGCCGAAGGCCG
>WNGM01004933.1_pt1 | contig 10477 bp, 10 predicted proteins | sample 5400571 | NCBI WGS metagenome assembly WNGM01 (sample SAMN13153378, study PRJNA577476) | soil metagenome | isolation source: 100 cm soil or saprolite under Garry oak tree replicate 2 | place: USA:California | collected 2016-06-15 | reverse complement strand
GCCGGGACATCCGTTCCTTTCAGGACGCCCAGGGGTTTCGCGTAGGGGCCGAGGGGCGGCGCGTGCGGGCCCGGGCCACGGGCGCGCAGATGTTTCATTATGGCTGGGCCCGGCCGCCGGAGTCCATGCGCCGGAAGGTCCTCGCCGCACAGGAGATTTTCACCGAGGCCCGAGACCGTTGGGAGCGACGCGCCACGCAGGACGCACTCAACTGGACGCCGCTGTTGCGGCGGTTCGCCGGGGCCCATCCGCGCGCGGTGCAAGCCTGGATCGCCGACCGGCAGGCGGCCGCTGCGCCCGCCGTGGGCCCGCGACGCTTCCGGCCCTCGCATGTCCGGCTCTACGTGTCCGACTGGATCGAGCGCCTGACCGGGGTGCGCCTCTTCGAATACCGGAACTACGTGGACGTATGACGGCGGGGCCCTCCCCCCGGGCGCCGTTCGCGGGCCTGCGCGTCGTGCTGGTGGCCGCGTTCAACCGGCGCTATCACCGCAGCGGGCTGGCCCTCGCGGCGGCCCTCGGTTCGCTCGGCTGCGAGGTGCGCTGCTGTGAGGAGCGGCTCCGCGGTTGGAACTCGATCCTGGGGCGCCCGCTCGTCGCACGCCTCACGGCCCACCTCCGGCGCGAGCCCGCCGACCTCGTGCTGGTGTTCAAGGGAACGCAACTCTCCCCGACCGGCGTCGCGGAGCTGCGGCGCCGCTTCGGCGGCCGCTGGATCAACTGGTTCCCCGACGACCCGCACGACCACGAGTCGTCGACCCGCCTCGCGCCCGCCTACGATTGCTTCTTCACGCACGACAGCGCGAGCCTCGGGCGTCTGCGCGCCGCCGGAGGGCGGCCGCACTACCTGGCGTTCGGCTGTGATCCCGAGTTCCTGCGGCCGGCCGAGGACGGCCCGCGAGCGGTGCCGCTGGTGTTCGTCGGGTCCCGCGACCCGGTACGCGAGCGCGTCGTGCACGCCCTCGACGATCTCGGGCTCGCGACCTGGGGACCGGGGTGGTCGACCGGGCCGGTGTACGGACGCGATTTCGTGCGGGTGCTCGCTACCGCGACCGTGGGTTTGAACATCCACCAGCAGTTCGGCGCGGGCGGCGAGACCGGGCGCTACGGGACCGGCGCCAACATGCGCGTGTTCGAGCTCGCGGCCGTCGGCACGCCGCAGCTCTCGGACGCGAAGGCGGACATCGCCCGGCATCTCGAGCCGGGGCGCGAGATCGTCCTCTATCGGAGCGTCGCGGAGCTGCGCGCGCACACTCGCGCGCTGCTCGCCGACGAAGCCGCCCGCCGCGCGCTCGCGGCCGCGGCCCGCGCGCGCGCGCTGCGCGAACACACGTGGCGGCATCGGCTGGAGGAGCTGCTGACCGTCAGCGTCCGCTAGCGGGGAGGAGAGATCGCGTGACACGGCTGACGCCGCGGGAGATGCGACTGCTGCTGCTCGCCGGGATTGTGTACGCATTGGTCGCCATCCCGGTCGGCGTCCGCCGAGGCGGCGACCTCGAGGCGCACTTCACGCCGGCGCGCCTGTGGCTCGAAGGCCTGCCGTTGTACGCGAGGCCGCCGCACGCGGGCGTGTGGTGGCCGCCCTTGGCCGTGCTGCTCGTCGTGCCGTTTGCGCTCGCGGCCCAAGTGAGCGCGGCGTTGGCGAAGGCCGCTTGGGCGGCCGGCGGCGTCGCGTGCATCGGCTGGAGCGTCGCGCACCTGCCGCGGGATCGCTGGCGTCCCGTGGCCCTGGCCCTGATCGCCGTGGCCGTTCCGCTCCATCGGAATTTCGAAGACCTGAACCTCAACGCCATCTTGCTGGCGTCGCTGGTCGCCGCGGCCGGCGACCTGGCCCGCGGACGCGACGGGGAACGTCGGGCCGGCATTTGGATCGGCATCGCGGCAGCCCTCAAGGTGTTCCCCATCCTCTGGTTTTTCTATCTCGCCGCCCGACGGCACTGGCGGGGGCTCGCGATCGCGGTCGTGGTCGCCGCGGGCTCGAGCGTTGCGCCGCTGTTGCGGTACGGCGTGCCGGGGGCGTTCGACGCGATATGGGACTGGGTGACCAACAGCGCACCCGTGGCTTGGGCGCCGCTCGGCAGCAACCAGTCGCTCGCCGCCCTCGCGACCCGGCTGCACGTCGCCCCGGCCGGGACGCTCGTGCTCGATGCCACCTGCGTCACCCTCGGCATCCTTGCGCTGCGCCAGCCGAAGGTCGTCGCTGCGCCGTTCGAGGAGCTCGCCGTCGTGGGCCTGGTCGCCGTGCTCGTTTCACCCATCGCCTGGGTGCATTACTTCCTGTTCGCGCTCCCCGTGTGGGTCGTCGCGCTGCGCCTGCGGCCGCTGGACCGGCCGCTCCCGTGGTCGATCGCGTTGCTGCTCGCGGGCGTCGCCACCTCCGGGATCGCGACGGTGTGGTCGCTTTCCCTGCGTCGGGCGCTGTTCGACCTCTCCGTCTACACGTGGGGGGCGTTGCTGCTGCTTGTCGTCGCGGCGTTCGCGCCCCGTCATCGGGCCGGCACCGTCGCGCCCGATTGATGTCGGGTGGCGACCGCTCAGGGCGTCGAGCGGCCCGGGGCCAGGGTGCCGCTGGCGAGCAGTGTGCGATACATGCGCACATACTCCTCCGCCATCACGAGGTGCGAGAAGTGGCGCTCGGCGCGTGCCCGACACGCGTGGGGGTCCCACTCCGCCAGGCGACCGCGCAGCGCCACGAGTTCGTCCAGCGTTGTCCCCAGCCCTCCGGTGTCGGGGGAGACGAGCTCCGGCAGGGAGCCGCGAGGAGATCCGATGACCGGTGTGCCGCTCGCGAAGGCCTCGAGGATGTTCACCGGGCAGGGGTCCTCCCACTGGACGGGCATCCACAGACAGCGGGCGCCGGCCAGCAGCTCGCGCTTCTTCACGCCCCCTACTTCGCCCACGAATTTCACGAAGCGCGAGAGACTCGGCCGCCGTCCGCCGGCGAGTACGAGACGAACGCGACACCGCTTCGCCGCCGCGATGGCTACTTGCCACCCCTTCACGCTGTGTAAGCGCGCGAGGAACAAGTCGTAGGCGCCCTTCTCGCTGCGGAACTCGTACTCGTCGAGACGAACGCCGTTGCGGACGAACGTATCGGTTCCGTGGCGGCGTGCGTGATCCTCGCTGACACAGATCGCGCGGTCATCGATCCGCCGTCCGCCGCTCAGGTTGCCGTGGAGGGTCCACACCCAGCTGACGCCCGGCGGCGGGTAACGAACCTCACAATGGTAATGCATGATGTCGACGCGCTCACGGACGTACCGGCTCAGATCGAACCCGGGAGACCGCACCAGCTCGGGAAGAACTTCCACGACACGCACGCCGGGTACGCGACTCCCTGGCGGCGCGAGCAGAGTCACCTGGTGACCGAGCTCGACCAAGCCCTGGCATAGCCACACCGCGATCCGCTCCGCGCCGCCATACTTCGTGACGGGGAGTCGCACATGATGGAATTGGACGATGTGCATGGCGCGGCCGCCGACGCTTCACGTCATGCGGCCACGGGTGTCTGCTTCCCCGCCGGCAGCGCCCCGGTCTCCAGCAGATGGCGATACATCCGGAGGTACTCTTCCGCCATCACCAGGTGCGTGAAGAACCGCTCGGCGTGGGCCCGGCAGGCCGCGGGGTCGCGGCTGTGGATTCGCTCGGCGGCGGCGATGATCTCGTCCATCGTGTCGCACAGGGCCCCGACCGCGGGCGTGACCAGCTCGGGCAGCGCGCCACGCCGCGTGCCCAGCACCGGCGTCCCGGAGAGTAGCGCCTCGACGCTGACGAGCCCGAACGGCTCGTCCCACTGCGCCGGGTTCCACAGACAGCGGGCGCGCGCCAGTAGCGCGGCCTTGGTCGTGCCGTCGACTTCACCGACGTACTTCACGGAGCCGGTGAAGCTCGGCCGCCAGCCGCCGGCGACGATCAGGCGATGCCCGGTGCGCTTCGCGGCCTCGACCGCCCAGTGATAGCCCTTGGCGCTGTGCAGCTTGCCGAGGAACAGGTCGTACTGCTCGGCGCGCTTGGGAAAGCGGCGGAACACGTAGTCGGCCGGATCGAGCCCGTTGTACACGAACGTCTCGCTTCCGTGGCGGCGGGCATGATCGTGAGAGAGAAAAATGCTGTTGGGGGAGGGGGGCGTGCCTGGCTTCAGGTTGCCGTGCACCGTCTGGATGAGCGGCGGGGTTCCCCGCGCGTGACGCAGCGGGAAATGCACGTGTACCAGGTCTGCGTCGCGCGGCACGTAGGGAGCAAACGCCGCGCCGTCGCCAAACTTTGGGGGCGGCACCGGCACGACGGTCACCTCCGGGACCCGCGTGCCGGGGGGCGCGAGCAGCGTGACGCGCGACCCGAGCGCCGCGAGCCCGCGCACCAGCGCCATGATGACGCGCTGCGGACCGCCGTAACCCTTGGCCGGCAGCGGCTGATGGGAGGCGACCGCGATGTGCATGGGCGAAATAGTATAACTACCTTTGTCGCATGCCAGGCCGGCCGCTTACGATCTTGCAGGTGACGCATCAGGGTGGCGGATCCGGCTCGACCGTGGCGATCGCGAACCTGAGCCGCCAGCTCGCCCGGCGCGGGCATCGCGTGCTGATCGGGGGTCGGCCCGGCACGATGCTCGCCGGGCTTACGGCCGAAGCGGGGCTCGAGCACGTCCCCCTGGACTTCCGTCGCCTGGGCCCGCTCGCCGCTGAGCTAGGCGACATGATGGCGCGCGAGGGCGTGGACGTGGCGAACAGCAACGCCACGCGCGACCGCCGCGCGCTCACCTGGCTGCGGTGGCGGCGACGGCTGCCGCACGCCTTCGTCGTCACACGCCACACCATGCCGCTCACGCTGACGCCCGCGCTCATCGCCGTGGCGGTTTCCGCCGACCGCACCATCGCCGTGAGCCCGGCGGTTGCGCGCGCGCTGCGCCGCCGGCTGCACCCGCGCGCCGGCCTCCGCGTCGTGCCCAACGGCATCGACCGCGACCGGATCGACGCGGCGCCGTCCGCTGCCGACGTCGCCGCCGCGCGCGCGGCTCTCGGTGACCTCGCCGGCCGGCCCGTGGTGCTGGTGCTGGCGCGCCGCAAAGACCAGCACGTCCTGCTCGAGGGCCTCGCGGCACTGCAGCGGTCCGTCGTGGTGGCGTGCGTAGGCATCGAGGGTGATCCCGCGCTCCGTGCGATCGAGCGGACGGTGCCGGAGCGCCACCGCGTGGTGTACGTGCCGTTCACCGCGCGGCCCCTCGCCTTTTGTCGCCTCGCGACCGTGTCGGCCCTGCCGTCGCGCATCGAGGGGCTCTCCATCGCGCTGCTCGAGACGATGGCTCTGGGATTGCCCGCGGTGGCGTCGCGGGCCGGAGGAAACCCGGACGTGATCACGTCGGGAGAGACCGGCGTGCTGGTGTCCCCGCTCGATCCCGTGGCCTGGGCCGGCGCGCTGGAGCGTGTGCTCGGCGATCGGGAGTTCGCGCAGCGCATTGCGCGGGCGGGGCGTGACCTCGTGCGGCGTGAATTTACCCTGGAGCGGACCGCCGAGCGGACCGAGGCGGTCTATCGTGAGGCGCTGGAGCGACGGCGCGGTTGAGCCCGACTCTGCTCCTCGCCCTCAACTTCCCGCCGTTCGGCGGCGGCATCGCCCGCATGATGGGCGAGGTCGCGCTCCGCTATCCTGAGCACGGCCTGCTGGTCTCGACGGGAACCTGGCCGGGAAGCGAGGCCAGCGACCCGCGCTTCCGCCAGACCATCGACCGCGTGGCCGTGGGCGCGAAGCGGCTGCGCACGCTCAACGGGCTCATCCGTTGGACCCGACGCGCCGCGGCGCTGGCGCGCCGGACCGAGCCAGCGTTTGCCTGGTGCGACGAGGTCAAGCCCGCGGGGTACGCCGCGGCCTGGCTGCACGCGCGCCGTGGTCTCCCGTTCGGCGTGCTGGCCCACGGGGCGGACCTGTTGCTGCTCCAGGCGAAGGTGGGTCGCTCGCGCTTCAAGCGGTGGACGGCGCGGCGCATCTTCGAATGCTGTGCGGTAGTGGTCGCCAACAGCCGCTGGACCGCGGATCTCGCCCGCGACGTGCTCGAGTCCCTCGGCTGCCACGCGCTCGCCGGCGATGTCCGCGTCGTGCACCTCGGTACCACGCCCGCTCACTTCCGCCCCGGCATCGACCCCCGGCCGGTGCGTCGCCAGCACGGGCTCGACGGAGGCCCCTGGCTGCTCACGGTGGCCAGGCTCGACTTCCACAAGGGGATCGACACCGTCATCCGGGCGCTCCCCGCGATCCGGGCCGCGGTTCCGGGCGCGCGCTACGCCGTCGCCGGCGTAGGGAGCCGGCGCGATACACTCGAGGCGCTGGTCACGGAGCTCGGTCTGGGGGACGCGGTGCGCCTGCTCGGCTTCGTTCCCGACGGCGAACTGCCCGCGCTGTACAACGCGGCGGACCTGTTCGTGCTGGCGTCCCGGCGACACGACCTTCTAGTGGAGGGATTCGGAATCGCCTGTGTGGAAGCTGCTGCGTGCGGTCTTGCGGTGATCGGCAGCCGCTCCGGCGGCATCCCCGAGGCCATCCGCGAGGGCGAAACCGGCTTGCTCGTTGATCCGGAAGACCCGGGCGCACTGGCGGCGGCCGCCGTGCGCGTGCTCGCAGATGATGCGTTGCGCCGCCGCCTGGGCGCGGCCGGGCGCGCGGCGGTGGAGCGCTACTACAATTGGGACCGCGTCACGGCCGACCTGCTCCGGATCGACCGGGAATTCCGCCGACCACGACCGTAGATTGTTCCCGATGACGACGCTCCTCCTGGCGCAGGACTTCCCCCCGATGGGCGGCGGCATCGCCCGCTTGCACGGCGAGCTGGCGAAGCGGTTTCCGCGTGGCGACCTCGTGGTTTCCACGCCCACCGATCCCGACGCGTCCGAAGTGGATGTCGGCCTGCCCGCCGTCGTGGACCGGCTTCCCATCGGCGCGCGGCGGACCAAGACACTGCCGGCGGTCTTGTTCTGGGCGCGGCGCGCGGCCGCGCTGGCGCGCCAGCATCGCGTCGGCTTCGTGCACTGCGGGAACGTGAAGCCCGCCGGGTATCCGGCCCGCTGGGTCCACGAGCGGCTGCACATCCCCTACGGGATCTTTTTCCACGGCGCCGATCTGCTCAGCGAGCAGCACAAGATCCGGCACTCGCGCCTCAAACGCCGCACGGCGCGCGCCATTTTCGGCGGGGCCGCGGTGCTGATGACCAACAGCGCCTGGACCCGCGACCTCGCGCTCTCGCTGCTGGGCGACCTGGGTCTCGACGGGCACGGCCGGCGGCTCCGCATCGTGCACCTGGGCACGGACCCGACCTATTTCCGTCCCGGCGTCGATGCGCGCGCGCTGCGCGAGCGGTTCGACCTGCCCGACAACGGCACACGCTGGCTCGTGACCGTCGCCCGCCTGCAGCAGCACAAAGGGATGGACACGGTGATCGAGGCGCTGCCGACGATTCTCGAGCGCGCGCCCGACGTGCGCTACGCGGTGGCCGGGACCGGGCCCGACCGCGAGCGCCTCGAGAAACGGGCGCAGCAGCTGCGGCTCGGCGACCGCGTCCGTTTCCTGGGCGGGATCGGCGATCAGGACCTGCCGGCGTTTTACAATCTCGCGTCCGTGTATGTCGGCGCCTCGCGGCGTGCCGAGCGCCTCGGTGTGGAGGGGTTCGGCATCTCGCTCGTGGAGGCGTCCGCGTGCGGCCTGCCCGTGGTGGCGGGCGACTCGGGCGGCGTTCCCGACGCCGTGCGCGACGGCGAGACGGGCGTGCTCGTGCCTCCCGAGGACCCCGCGGCCATCGCCGACGCGATCTGCCGTCTCCTGGCGGACCCCGCGGCGGCCAAACGAATGGGCCAGAACGGCCGCCGCGCGGTCGAGACGTACTTCAACTGGGACCGCGTGGTGCGCGATCTCCGCGACATCGAAGCCCACGTCGTGTCCGGCCCTTGAGCGCGGCGGATGGATGACATCCGCTGGTTCGCTCCGGATCCGTTCTTCGCGCTGGTGGTGCCGCGGCTGCGGGCGCGCGGACTCGCCATCGTCTCGGAGGGCGACCGACCGGCGCGGCTGGCAATTGCGATGGACGCACGGGTGGCGGCGTCCGCGTGGTCTGCTCAGCGTGTCCCGTCTCACCGCGCACAAGGACCATGCGGCCGTCATTCGCGCCACGGCGCGGTTCGAGCCGAAGCTGCGGAGGATGAGATGGCGACCGCCTACCGCAGCGCGGAGGTCGTGGTCTGTCCCAGCCGGTTCGAAGGATTCGGGCTCACGCCGATGGAGGCGATCGCGTGCGGCCGGCCGGTGGTCGTGTCCGACATTCCGCCGCAACGGGAGTTCCTCGGGACCGCGCCCCGGTTCTTCGCGGTGGGCGACGACGACGGCCTCGCCGCGGCCATCGCTGCGGCGCGGTCGGGTCCGCCGGCGCGGCCCGAGGTACTGCGCGCGCTGCGCATCGAAGCGGCGGCGGAGCGCTTCAGCGTCGGGCTCGCGCCCTATCTCGCCTAGCTGTAATTGACGAGGTTGTTCGCTGAGCTCAGCCGATGGGCCGAACGGCGTGAAAACACGAGGCAGCCGACGAATAACAGGACCTCGGCCCAGACGATGACGCTGTAGCCGTCAACAATATGCTGGACCTTCAAGCCGACCAGATCTCTCCCGGTCAGCCCGACTGCCATCATCATGGCCACCAGCACGTACACGAACACCCGGGGCCCTGGCTCGAGCTCTCGAATGCGGATTGACAGAAAGCAGTAGAAGGTAAAGAGGAAGGTCACCAGATGTGCCTTCCATGTGATGCCCGAGAGGAGGTGCCCCGCGAGAAATACGCTGCTCAGCTCGAACGCATTGACGGGGGCGTCCCTTAACCGCAGTGCGAGGAGATTGGCGACGAATGCCAGCAGCACGACGGCGACGAGCGTGCGGTAGATCGCCCCGGCGGTCCGTTCGGAGGTTGGTAGCAGCGGCCGGTAGTCTGGGTTGAAGTCGTCGGGCGTGGGAACGGTCAGCCGGTACACCAGCGCGCCGAGGTTCTGGTTGGTGGAGCTCGAGATCACGTGGCCCCGCTCGAACCGGCCGAGGACCTTCGTCTGGTACTGGGCGAGGTCACGCACCCCGGTCTCCGCACCGCGGAACACGAGGGGTAGGGTCAGGCAGGCGGCGACGGCAGGGACCAGCGCCAGGGCAGCGCGGGGCCGGCCCCGGAGAACCAGCCATCCGACGAACACCCCAGGCACCAACTTGATGGCGGCTGCAGTGACGAAAGCGGCGGCCGCCCAGCCGTCGTGGCCGTCCAAATACGCCTTGATGCCCAGGAGGCAAAGGACAAAAATGATCTCATTCAGCTGGATGAGATTGAAGGTGTTGAGGAAGAATTGCAGCGAGAGAACCACAGCGACGACGAGCGGCCAAGCGGCGCGATTGCGCTGCGGATGGAGCTTGTCGAAGATCCCCTTCGTGAGATAGACGGCGACGGGTAGGAGCAGTAGGTTGACGAAGTACACGATCGCGGCCGATACCGGCAACGGCAGCAAGGCGAACAGTTGGAAGACCATCCCAGCGAACGGTGGGTATGCGGGGCCGCGGACATTGGGCGGGAGGTCGAAAAGCGGGCGTCCCGTCAGGAAGTAATATCCCTGCAGCCAGAACGCACCGAAATCGCTGTGCACGACCGTCTCCCGCGCCCCCCGCGCGGCCGACACCCTCCACAGCACCAACAGGAGGAGCAAACCGGCCAGCGCCGCCAACACCTGCTGCGACGTCCAGACGTGGCGTCGCAACAGCCGTTTCAACACCTGCCGCTGCCTCGCGGAGCGAGGTACTCACGGGCTGCCGACAGCGCCTGGGCCTGGACGCCGGCGATCGTCCCGTCGAGCGACGGCCCCACCGCCAGATGCGCCAGCTTCTCCACGTCCACGTCACCGAACGAGCGAAAGCTCACGCTTCACCTTCCGTTCGCAAGCCGGGGAGACAAGAGCTCCAGCCGGACACCCGCAGTGGAGCGCGCGTACTCGACGATGCCGTCCAGATCGTCGGCGGTAGCCCCATGGCGCCCCGGCGCATCCGGCGGAGCGGCTGTGAACAACGTCTCGTCAATTACAGCTAGCCCGCGGCGCCCGCGGCCTTGGGCTCGGCGGCCGGCCGAGCGCTGATCGCGTACGTCGGGCAATGCCGGATGAACTCACCGTCGATCGGCGACCACTCCTGGTCGGGCCGCGTGACGACCGCCTTCCCCTCGGCATCCAGCACGAACATGCCGGGCGGCGCCTGCACCAGACACGCGCCGCAGCCGATGCAGCGCTCGCGCTGCACGCGCACCGACACGGGGCGGCGCGGGTGCACGCCGGTGTCGCTTGACCCGGGCCATTCCTCCGGCCGGTCGAGCGCGGCGACGGTCGCCCGATACCCTTCCTCCACCACCTCGCGCAGGTGATTGAAGTCGAAGGCCGAGATGTGCTCGACGCGTGGGTGGATATAGTAGATCGGGGGCGTGGTC
>WNGM01006304.1_pt1 | contig 10479 bp, 7 predicted proteins | sample 5400571 | NCBI WGS metagenome assembly WNGM01 (sample SAMN13153378, study PRJNA577476) | soil metagenome | isolation source: 100 cm soil or saprolite under Garry oak tree replicate 2 | place: USA:California | collected 2016-06-15 | reverse complement strand
ACATCGCCAAACTTACCAGCACGGCGCGTCAGGTGTTGCGTGACAAATTCGCGTGCGCGGATCTTGGTATCAGTGGCGTCAATTTTGGCGTCGCCGAAACCGGCACGATTCTGATTTTGGAAAACGAAGGAAATATTCGGCTGACTACGAGCCTGCCCAGGACGCACATCGCCTTGATGGGAATCGAAAAGGTGATACCGCGCTTCGCCGATCTTGAAGTGTTTCTGAAGTTACTGCCACGCTCGGGCACGGGCCAGCAATTGACTACCTATCAATCGTTGATTACCGGAACCAAACGCCAACTTAACGATGAAGGACCCGACGAGTTGCATATCATCCTGCTCGACAACGGCCGATCGCGCATGCTCGGCCATCCCGTCACACGGCAATCGCTCGCCTGTATCCGCTGCGGCGCATGCCTGAACGCATGTCCCGTTTATCAACAGATTGGCGGACACGCATACGGTTCCGTTTATGCTGGTCCTATTGGGGCGGTCATCACGCCGCAGTTGTTCGGCCTGGCAAAGTCGGCGCAACTGCCCTATGCCTCCAGTCTGTGTGGCGCCTGCAGGGATGTCTGTCCGGTCAAAATAAATATTCCGGAGGTGCTTCTGCATTTGCGCGCGGAGATCACACAAGGCAGTAGGCAGAGGGCAGTAGGCAGTATGCAGGAATCAGAAAACAATAACGAGAAACCGGTTAAGCGTGCCCGAGCCGAGCGAATCGCCTTTAAAATCTGGGCCGCGGTGATGAGTTCACGTCGCTTGTATGAATTGAGCGGAAGCCTCTTTCGTGTGTTACAGCGTTTTATCGTGCGCGGAGGAAAAATCGGAAGCATCGGAGGTTTGCCGGCGCGTCTGGCGCCACCGCTGGCGGCGTGGACGACGAGTCGCGATTTGCGACCTATTGATAAGAACACATTTCGTGAACGGTGGCGAAACGGACTTGATAAATCGACCTCATGAGTAAGGCGATAATCAATACATCAATGGGCGAGGCGCGGGCCACGATCCTGCAGTCGATCCGCGAGCATCTGGCTGAGAGCGGTGTTTGCCATGCCGCAATTGAGGTAGTGGAATCCGCGCCCACCACCACCGAGTCATCGATCGAACCGGATCCGGCGGCTTCAGAGGATGGATATAAGAACCATGGCCACCATTCCGCCGTCGAGATGTTTCGCGAACGTGTCGAAGCCGTCGGCGGGCGCTGCTTCGTGGTGTGCGGCGAACTGGAAACGGCGTGCGCTTTGAAAGGCCTCATTGCGGAACTGCGCGCGACTTCCGAACTAACCGCCGAACCGAGCGCAGCCGAATTGTTCGATTATGACGTCGGCCTAACGACAGCTCAGGCGGCGATTGCCGAGACCGGCACGCTGGTGCTGGAATCGGATAGCGAGAACCATCGTCTGGTCTCGCTCGTGCCGCCGGTGCATATTGCCATAGTCAATGCCAAAGACATCTGCCTGACGATCGGGGACGCTCTCAAGCTGGTACGAAGCCGTGAAGTAGCGGACATGAGTCGGACAATCACGTTTATTACCGGGCCCTCACGTACTGCAGACATCGAGTTAACCCTGACCGTCGGCGTGCACGGACCGAGGGAGTTGTACGTCATTGTTAATACCTGATTGTTAACCAGGATAGACGAACCCAATGGAAATCATAAGCTTCACGACGAAAGAGACGGGCCGGCATTCACCGCGGGTGGGCGCGCTTTTGAACAACGAATACTTGCTGGATTTTGAACGTGCTCTTAATGCTCATCCGCCGAATCATCTTGCCTGGTTGGATATGGATAGCTCGTGGTTTCAAAATTCGCACGAGAAATATTCAGCGCTTGCGCGTGATGCGAAGGCTCTCAATCAGGCGGCTGAAAAAGGCCGGTTAACGAAGAGAAAGGACGCGTACTGGCTAGCTCCGGTCCCTCGTCCGGGCAAATTGATTTGCATTGGACTCAATTACCGGGACCATGCGGCCGAAAGTAATACGCCGATACCTTCACGGCCGGTGGTGTTTTCCAAATTTTCGACGGCGGTAATTGCGCCGGGAGAACCGGTCATCCTGCCGGAAGCCAGCGCGCAAGTTGATTACGAAGCCGAACTGGCAGTTGTTATCGGGCGGCGCGCGAAGAGAGTGAGCGCGAATCGCGCTCTCGATTATGTGCTTGGGTATACCTGTTTCAACGATGTCAGCGCGCGTGATTTTCAATTTGCAGACGGTCAATGGCAACGTGGAAAGTCGTGCGACACGTTTGCGCCTATGGGGCCGACGATTGTGACTGCCGATACAATTTCAGATCCCCACAAACTTTCGATCAAGCTGGTGCTTAATGGCCGCACGATGCAGGACTCAAACACGGATCAATTAATCTTCGGCGTGCCCGAACTGATCGAATTCCTTTCCCAAACCATCACGCTCGAGCCCGGCGATGTGATAGCTACCGGCACGCCGCCCGGGGTGGGCTTCGCGCGTAAGCCGCCGGTGTTTCTGCGACCAGGCGACGTTATGGAAGTCGTTATCGAAAGCGTGGGTTGGTTGAATAATCCTTTGGTGGCGGCGGGCGAAGCGGTCGGGACTTCTGCCTGATCAAAACAAAAGTGAGAGATAAACGTGCGTAAAATCATTTCGATATTGGTTGTGTTGGCGTCAGTTGTGGCGTTGAGCTGCAACCGTTTGGGATCGAAGAACGCGAAGAAGAAATTGACGATCGCTGTTATTCCGAAAGGCACGTCGCACGAATTCTGGAAAAGCATTCACGCGGGCAGCATTAAGGCGGCGCGCGACCTCTCGGCGCAGGGCAGCGAAGTTGAAGTGATCTGGAAAGGCCCTTTGCGAGAAGACGATCGCGAGCAACAGATTCAGGTAGTCGAGGGATTCACTTCGCAGGGCGTCGACGGCATCGTGCTGGCGCCCTTGGACAATCGCGCGCTGGTCCGTTCCGTCGAAGAAGCGAGCAGTGCGGGGGTGCCGACCGTGATCATTGACTCAGCTCTCGACTCGAACTCGATTGCCAGTTTTGTCGCGACTGACAATCGAAAAGGCGGGATGCTGGCCGCGGATCGCCTCGGCCAACTCCTGGGCGGTAAAGGCAAGGTAATCCTTTTACGCTATGCGGAAGGCTCGGCGAGCACGCAGGATCGTGAAGATGGATTCATTGAGGAGCTCAAGCAGAAGTATCCGGCCATCGAATTGATCTCCAGCGACCAGCATGCAGGCGCCACGCGCGACACGGCTAAACGCGCGTCCGAGAATCTTCTTAATCACTTTGGCGACGAAGTGCAAGGGATTTTTTGTCCGAATGAATCGACAACTGCCGGAATGCTTCTGGCCCTGCAGGATAATGGCAAGGCCGGCAAAGTGATTTTCGTTGGGTTTGATTCCAGCCAATCGTTCATCGACGCAATGCGCGCCAAACAGCTGCAGGGCATCGTCGTACAGAATCCTTTCAACATGGGTTATCTTGGCGTGCGTACGATGGTCGACCATCTTCAGGGCAAACCAGTCGAGAAGCGGATCGATACCGGGGTCACCCTGATCACGAATGACAATCTGGATGCGCCCGAGACGCAAGCTTTGTTGCGCCCTCCATTGGATCAGTATCTGAAGTAGCCAGACATAAACTTCAGTCTGTCACCTGATAACACCGGATGACGGGAGTCGACGCTGCGATTTCGGGTCGCGAATGATCGCCGGGACAAAAATCCAACGCTGTCAACTCGATTTCCAACCTGGCGCTCGCCTGGCCAACCGGCCGGGATCACCCCCGGCTTGATGATCGGCGCGTTGATTAATGGCTTTAGTTCAAACCGAACATTTGCAAAATTAAATGACCGCTATTACCAACGTTATCGTTCGGGACATTCGCTTCCCAACCTCGGCCACACTCGACGGTTCGGACGCGATGAATCCGGATCCCGATTACTCGGCAACCTACGTCGTTCTACAAACCGACAGTCCGCGCGGCCTGCAAGGTTACGGGCTGACCTTTACTAACGGCCGCGGCAATGAGATCTGCGTCGCGGCCGTCCACGCTCTGAAGCATCACGTACTGGGCCGAACTCTGGAATCCCTCACCGCCGACCTCGGCACCTTTTGGCTGCGCCTTACCTCAGACAGTCAGGTGCGCTGGCTGGGGCCGGAGAAGGGTGTCATTCATCTCGCCACCGCCGCGCTGGTAAATGCGGTCTGGGACCTTTATGCCAGGGCGTCAGGCAAGCCGTTGTGGAAACTTCTCGTCGATATGTCACCTGAACAAGTTGTGTCTTGCGTTCCTTTTCGGCACATCACTGACGCTTTAAAACCGGAGGAAGCAGTCGAGATGCTGCGGCGCCACGTAATAACGAAATCAGCCCGCGAAGAGGAGATGCGCAAAACCGGTTATCCCGCTTACACGACTTCTGCCGGGTGGCTGGGTTATTCAGACGAGAAGATGCGCGGTCTGGTGCGCGAAGGATTAGCTCAGGGCTGGACCCACTTCAAAATTAAGGTTGGGCGGAACCTCGAAGACGACATTCGTCGCGCGCGCGTTATCCGCGAAGAGATCGGCGCTGAACTCAAGTTAATGATGGACGCGAATCAGGTCTGGGACGTCGACCAGGCCATTCACTGGATGAAGCAGTTGGCAGTATTTCAACCGCATTGGATCGAAGAACCGACGTCGCCCGATGACGTGCTCGGCCACGCCAGGATTGCGAGAGCGCTGGCGCCCATCGGCGTGGCTACTGGCGAACACTGCCAAAATCGCATCATGTTCAAACAACTGCTGCAAGCTGACGCAATTAGCTTCTGCCAGATAGACAGCTGCCGGCTCGGCGGCGTGAATGAAGTGCTTGCGGTGCTCCTAATGGCCGCGAAGTTCGGCGTGCCGGTTTGTCCCCACGCGGGCGGTGTCGGTCTCTGCGAGTATGTGCAACACCTGTCGCTGTTCGATTACATTGCGGTAAGTGCGTCACTCGAGAATCGAATCATCGAGTATATCGATCATCTTCACGAACACTTCGTCTATCCAGTGACAATGAAGAATGGTCGCTACATGCCTCCGCTGGATTCGGGATATAGCATTGAAATGAAACCCGCGTCGCTTGATAGCTATGAATTTCCGGAGGGCGAGGCCTGGAATGCATGACGGTCCTGCCGCTTTACAAACGGGCGGTGGGCAGTGGAAGTGGAGAGGAGAGAATCAGATGAAACGCCCAATGTCTTGTTGCGTCCTGCTGTTTGCCGGTCTCACCTGCGCGCTTGGGCAATCGGCGCAACCGACACCGGATTGCACGGATATCCAAATGCAGGTCAAGCGTTTGCAAACCAAACTGAACGATTGGCCGGAGCTGGCGCGCTATCGCGATGCGAACCTCAAGGTTATTGCGCCCGCGATAGGTGAGAACCGCGTCGTCTTTATGGGGGATTCAATCACCGATTCGTGGGATGATCCGAAATACGGGGACTTTTTCACGGGCAAGTCTTACCTCGATCGCGGCATCAGCGGGCAAACGACGCCCCAGATGTTGGTCCGTTTTCGCGCGGACGTAATCGCCCTGCGCCCAAAGGTGGTGGTCATTTTAGCGGGCACTAATGATCTCGCTGGTAATACCGGGCCCACAACGCTGGCAACGATAGAAGACAATCTCGCGTCGATGGCTGAAGTGGCAAGGCTTAACCACATTCGCGTGGTGCTTGCTTCTGTACTTCCGGTTAGTGATTACGAGACGCGAGACGGCAAACAAATAGTTCAAACGCTGCATAGACCGCCGGAACGAATCAAAGCTTTAAATGCCCGGATTAGAAAGTACGTGGCCGAAAATAACTTGACCTATCTCGATTACTATTCGGCTATGATAGACGAAAAAGGTTTTTTGAAAGCCGAGTTGAGCGACGACGGACTTCACCCTAATCGGAAGGGTTATGCAGTCATGGGCCCGCTGGCAGAAGCAGCCATTGCCGAAGCCCTGAAACGCCAGAGATAATCGCGAAAGCCGGGTCACTGCGCCGAACTGGACAAAAAGATGCCTACCACTCTTGCTGATATCGCGCGTGCTTTGGGCGTCTCAAAGATGACGGTCTCGCGGGCCATCAACAATCATCCCGAAATCAGCCCTGAGACGCGATCCCGAGTTCTGGAGGCCGCTCAGCGCATGAATTACCGGCCAAATCAATATGCGCGGGCGCTTACTACCAATCGTTCCTTTCTGTTGGGCGTGGTAGTACCTGATCTTATGCATTCGTACTTTGCCGAAATCTGTCGCGGAATCGAGTCAGTAGCGAAGCCCTTAGGCTACCAAAATCTGATCTGCAGCACCGACGAAGACGCGCCCAACGAACAAGTCGAGATAGGAGCTTTGTTGCCACGCACTGATGGATTGATCCTTGCCTCGTCAGCGGCGCCCGGCGACACAAAGTTCTATCGCCGTATCATTCGCGAAGGCGCAAAACTGGTATTGATGGATCGGCAGCTCGAAGGCTTGCGGTCCCCGACGGTAACCACGGACGATGTAAAAGTAGGAATGCTGGCGACCGAACACTTGATCAATCTGGGACATCGGAGAATTGGACATTTGAAAGGCACGGTTGCCTCGACGGCGGCGCGGCGATTCGAGGGTTACAAAAAAGCGTTGGCGAAACACAGATTGACTCTCAATGAGTCACTGGTGCGTGAGTGCGGCTTCACCGAAAAAGATGGTTACGAGTCGATGAGTGCGTGGCTCAGGGAAGGCAGCGTGCCCTCCGCAATTTTCGCGGCCAACGATCCGGCCGCAATCGGAGCGATGAGCTCGATCGCCGAAGCTGGTCTTCGAATTCCCGAGGACGTGGCCATCGTGGGCGGCGGGAACATTCATTACGGGGACATGCTGAAGGTTCCGCTGACCACGGTGGCGTGGTCGACCCTGGAGATGGGGCAAGCAGCAGCAAGGCTTTTAATAGAGCTCGTCGAAGGCAAAAAGGGGCGCAAAGAACATCACGTTATTGTCGAGCCGGAACTGGTTGTGCGGGAATCGTGCGGCGCGACGAGAGCCGTTCTCGCTTAATACCTCGAACGGTTTCTTCGGCTGCGAGTGATCTCAAATTCGGCGCGCTAAAAATTTCAATAAAAAGTTCTTGACAAAGTCCTTGGTCGAGGCATATTGTTCGCACCTCGAACAATATGCCGGTTTATGCGTAAAATCAACACCAGGGATTTCAAAGTTGCCCGCCGGAGCACATCGCGCGACATCAATCGACGCATTGCTCTTAATGTAATCCGCGAGCGGCAACCGATATCGCGCGCAGATCTCGCACGTCACATGAAGATGACTCGCGGGGTAGTGAGCGTCCTGGTCCAGGAGTTGATTACTCAGGGATTGATTTACGAGGGTGCTACTGGCGAGGCTGCCCGGGGACGCAAACCTACCTTTCTCCACGTCAGTACGCAAAACCGTTTAGCGATCGCCGTTGATGTGCGATTCAGCAAGACTTATTTGATGTTGTGCGATCTTTCAGGACGCCAACTTGGGATAGAAATCTTTGAAACAGTCTTTTCGTTACCTGGTTTCGTCAGGGACCTGGCAGCCCGAATTAAGAAAATACTCAAAGGGCGGGGTGTTAACGTCGCGTGTGAGGGAATCGGGCTGGTCGTTCCGGGTATGGTTGATCAGCGTACCGGAAGGATTCTGAACGCGCCGGCGCTCGGCTGGCGCGGAGTCGACATACAATCAAAGCTTTCAGCAGCAACCGGCCTGCCCGTACACGTCGAGAATTCGGGCCGCGCGTGCGCACTGGCGCAACTTTGGCTCGAGAAAGGCGAGACCACAACCGGCCATAACTTCGTTTACATCAGCGTCTCAGATGGTGTCGGCACCGGAATCGTAGTAAATGGCGAGCTGCTTCGCGGGCGCGATCACGTGGCCGGTGAGTTTGGGCATATGCCGTTTAGCCTGGACGGCCCGAGGTGCATGTGCGGCGCCAGAGGATGCTGGGAGGCATATACGTCCAATCTCGCTATCCTGTCACGCTATTTTGGACGGAATTTGTCCAAACTCAGTCCAAAACATCTGAAGCAGGTCGAAAGGAAGTCCTTTACGATCCTGGACTTGATTACGCGCGCCCGAAGCGGTGACGCGCGGGCACTGAACGCGCTTCAGATAAGCGCGCGTTTCCTTGGTCTGGGAATCGCAACCATCGTTAACACAGTCAATCCGGACGGTATTTATCTCGCCGGCGAAATCACAGCCGCATGGGATTTGATCGAAGGGGTTGTTCGCTCGGCCATTGCTGAACGCGCTTTGACGGACGCGGCAGCACGCACGCCGCTGCATGTGACGTCAGCGCAGGAATATCCGCGATTGCGGGGAGCCGCAGCGCTGATCGCCGCTCCGACTTATGCCGCTCCGCAGGTCGCGTAAAATTCAGCGGCTATCGTTGAGAACCAGAAACTGGAATTAGTATTCGCGTTCTCAAGAAATTGTAGAACCAGGGGCTCGGGGATTTTACATCGGCAAATCACGCTGGGACACGTGGGCTCAGCTTCTTGCCTGCATCTCGAATCTTTCTTTGGAGGTGATCAAAATGCAAAAGACAAATAGTTCAGGGCGAAGCGGTTTGACGATGACGAGAGTCAGTGCGCTGGTCTTGTTGCTGATCTCTGGTGCTCTCAGTGTACAGGGACAGACGATCTTTGGTCGCATTTCTGGCACGGTAAAAGATACCGCGGGCGCGGCCATTCCGAACACCACCGTCACGGTTACTAATCCGGCCAACAATCTTACGCGCACGGCTACAACAGACGACGACGGGTTCTATACGGTGACCAACTTACCCGTCGGCAGCTACAGCGTAGAGGCAGAGCGAACTGGTTTCAAGAAAGCCGCCCAATCGGGTATCTCGGTGGTGGCGGATGCGCGCCTAACGGTTGATGTCACGCTCGAGGCGGGACAGGTAACTGAGACGGTCCAGGTCACAAGCATCGCTGGTGAGACAGTAAACACCACCTCGGGCGAGGTAGGGCGTCTTGTCGATCAGCGGCAGGTGCAGAATCTGGCGCTGAATGGCAGGAATTACATGCAACTGGTTACGCTGGTTCCAGGCGCCGCCATCCTCGATGAGGATCAACTGGCACTCACCACCAGTTTGAGCATCAGCCAGGCGGCGATCAACGGCAACCGGCCCAACTACAACAGTCTGACCGTTGACGGTGGCTTCAATATGGACTCAGGCAGTAACAACAGCCAGATTAACAACGTCGGAATCGACTTTATTCAGGAGGTCAAGATCCAGACCTCGAATTTTTCAGCCGAATACGGGCGTAACTCCGGCGCTTCGGTTAACGTCGTTACCCGAGGAGGCGGCAATGATTATCATGGCAGCGTTTTCTATTTTCTCCGCAATGATAAACTTGACGCGCGCTCATTTTTTTCTCCTGTAAGAGGGAAACTCCGCTTTAACAATTTCGGCTGGAACTTTAACGGCCCCATCAAGAAGGACAAGTTTTTCTTTTTTGCTGGTCAGGAGTGGAAGTACATACGGCTGGATTCGGCGCCGGTGCGTCGCACGATGCCAACCAGAGCGGAACGAGGGGGCGATTTCTCGCTCCGCTTGCGGGGCCCGGACGGTGTCATCGGCACCGCCGATGACGGAGTTTTGCGCAATCCTGCGAACCCAGCCAATACGTGCGTTGCCCCGGTTTTCAATCCTGATGGCAGCATCAAGACTGCTGCGATCCGGACCGGTTGCTTCGCCGGAAACGCCATCCCTCCTGGCTTGCTGACTGCTGACGGCAAAGCTTTTGCCGCAGTTTACAGCGCCATGGAAAAATTGGCCGTGGCTTACACGGACACACCCACCGGGAACAACGCCACTTTTCAGCAACCCAATCCCTTCAACTATCGCGAAGACAACATCCGCCTGGATTATCGTTTCAACGACAAGCACAGTATCTATGGCCGTTACCTCCACGATCATTATGACCTGATTGATCCGTACGGAACGTTCATCACTTCGCAATTGCCGACAATCCCGACCAATCGTTTACGGCCGGGCGCAAGCTATCAAGTCTCCCATACCTGGCTGATCAGTCCGACGAAGATCAACGAAGCCAAGATAAACGTTTCGTACAATGGCCAACGCATACCGCCCGTTGGTGAATTTTGGAAGCGCGCCACCTACAACCTCACTTATCCGCAGCTTTTCTCAGGCGGTCTTTACGACAATGGCATTCCGAACACTACTATTACCGGCTTTGCCGGTTTCAACGGCCCCTCGGGATCCCTTTTGTCACCGACCACTGATATTGCACCCAGCGACAATTTCACCCTGATCCACGGAAAGCACTCGATCAAGATGGGGGTTGTCGTGGTTCGTAATCGAAAAGATCAGAACGGGCGATCCGGCTACACGGGCAATCTTACTTTCAGCACCAGTGGCAATACGAAGACCACCCAGAATGCGTTCGCGGATGCGCTGCTGGGGAACTTTCGAACTTACAATGAAGCAGACAATGATCCGATCGGAT
>WNGM01004929.1_pt1 | contig 10481 bp, 10 predicted proteins | sample 5400571 | NCBI WGS metagenome assembly WNGM01 (sample SAMN13153378, study PRJNA577476) | soil metagenome | isolation source: 100 cm soil or saprolite under Garry oak tree replicate 2 | place: USA:California | collected 2016-06-15 | reverse complement strand
GCGAGCAGGACCTGGGACGACTTCGTGAAGGAGCGCATCTTCGTGCCGCTCGGCATGACCGAGACGGGCACGACGACCGCCGCCTTCACGGGGAGCGGCAACACGGCCACCCCGCACGGCGTCGACAACGGCAAGCTGCAGGTCGTGCCCATCGATTCCGCGGACAACATCGCGCCCGCCGGCGGGATCGTTTCCAACGTGACCGACCTGGCGAAGTGGGTGCTGTGCCGGCTCGACTCGGGGCGTTATGCAGGCGGCCGGCTGTTCAGCGAGCGCCAGGCCCGGGAGATGTGGGCGGGCCAGACCATCCTGCCGATCGCGGACCCGCCGCCGCCGCTCGCCGCGCTGCGGCCCAGCTTCTCCGAGTACGGGCTGGCCTGGCGGCTGCGGGACTACCGGGGCCGGAAGCTCGTTTCCCACACGGGCGGTCTCGCGGGCATGACGTCGCAGATCACGCTCGTCCCCGCCGAGCGGCTCGGCATCGTGGTCCTTACGAACGGAGAGTCGGACCTGATGGCGGCGCTCACGTACCGCCTGCTCGACGGCTTTTTCGGGGGCGGGGCCCGGCCCACGGACTGGATAGCGGCGTTCACCGAGGCGGCCCGCCTGGATCGGGCCCGCGCGGACTCGATCCTGGCGGCGGGGCGCGTCGCGCGGGACTCCCTGTCCAAGCCCTCGCTTCCCCTCGAGAAGTACGCCGGGCGATACCGCGACGATCTCTACGGCGATGCGACCATCACGCTCGAGAACGGTCGTCTGGTGCTCCGGTTCACCCACTCCCCCGCGTTCACAGGCGAGCTGGAGCACTGGCAGTACGACACGTTCGTCGCGCGCTGGCGGGCGCCCCACCTCGAGGACGCGTACGTGACGTTCTCGCTCGACCCCGACGGCTCGATTGACCGGTTCCGCCTGACCGCCGTGTCGCCGCTCGCGGATTTCAGCTTCGACTTTCAGGACCTGGAGTTCCGGCCGGTCCCCACGCCGCGTTAAGATTCCCTCTCGAGGAGGCGCGCGACATGTTCGGGGAGCTGCTGCACCGGCCCTGGCCCTGGTACGTGACCGGCCCGCTCTTGGGGCTCGTCGCCGTGGGCCTGCTACTGCTCGGCAACAAGCCGTTCGGCATCTCGAGCAACCTGCGGCACCTGTGCGCGGCGTGCCTGCCGGGCGACGTGGCGTACTTCAAGTACGACTGGCGGCGGTCGGGTCTGTGGAACCTCGTCTTCCTTGCGGGCGTCGTGGTCGGCGGCTTCGTGGGCGGCGTGCTGCTCCGGAGCCCACACGCCGTCGCCATCACCGCCCAGGCGCGGGCCTCCCTCGCCGCGCTCGGGATCCATGACTTCTCCGGCCTCGTGCCGCGCGAGATTTTCACGTGGCACGTCCTGCTGAGCGTGCGCGGCGTGCTCATGGTAGTGGGCGGCGGCTTCCTCATCGGCTTCGGCACGGCGTACGCGGGCGGGTGCACGTCCGGGCATGGCATCTTCGGCCTCGCCGACCTGCAGCTGCCGTCGGTCCTCGCGGTGGTTTCGTTCTTCGCCGCCGGCGCGGCGGCGAGCTTCCTGCTGCTCCCGCTCCTCATCCCATGACGACCGCGACCGCCACGACTCCCGCCCTGGCTCGCCCCCGGGAGCGTCTGTTGCCGGCGTACCTCTTCGGTGGCGTGCTGTTCGGCATCGTGCTGACAAAGGGCGAGCTCGTGTCGTGGTTCCGCATCCAAGAGGCGCTGCGCTTCAAGGGGCCGTACCTCTACGAGGTGTTCGCATCGGCGCTCGCGGTGGCTGCCCCGGCATTCGCGTGGCTCAAGCGCCACCGCGTGCACTCGCTCGCCGGCGAGGTGATCGCGATACCGCCCAAGGCGCTCGGCCGCGGCGTCCGCTACGTGTATGGCGGTCTGCTCTTCGGACTCGGTTGGGCACTTGTCGGCGCCTGCCCGGGACCGCTCTTCGCGCTGGTCGGGGCGGGCGTCGGCGTGATGGCGGTGGCTTGCCTCGCCGCGGTGGCAGGAACGTGGGTGTACGGGTACCTGCGGCCCCGGCTGCCGCACTAGCCCGCGCGCGACTCGCGGCGGCGGCGGCGGTCCTCGCCGCCGCCGTCTTGCTGCGGTTGTACGAAATCCCGCCCTTCCCCACGTGGTTCTACGTCGTGGCGTGGTACCCTACCCTCCTTATTCTCGACCAGACGGTAGTCCTCTTGGGCGGCGAGTCGCTCCTCGCTCGGCCCGGCACGCTCGCCGCGATGCTGTGGTGGTCCGCGATGATCTGGTTTCTGTTCGAGGCGATCAACTTCCGGCTCGAGGACTGGTACTACGTCTTCCTGCCCGCGAACCGGTTGACTCGCTGGGTCGGGATCACCGTGTCGCTCGCGACGGTCGTACCAGCGGTGCTCCTGCCGGAGCGCCTCCTGGAGCGTTTGGGGGTGTGGCGCGAGCTGCGCGGGCGGCCCGTGCCGCTCCGGCCCGAGCACCTGCGGATCGCGCTCTGGGTCGGGGGTGCGACGCTCGCCCTAGTGCTCGCGCTCCCGCGCTATCTCTATCCGCTCACCTGGGGCGCCGTGTGGCTCATCGCGGAGCCGCTGCTGTATGCCCGCGACCCCGGCCGCTCGCTATTCGCCGACATCGCGCGCGGCGCCTGGGGCCGCGTCGCGCGGCTCATGGCGGCGGGGCTCTTCGCCGGAGCGTTGTGGGAGTCGTTCAACGGCCTGGCGCGGGGACGGTGGATCTACACCGTGCCGTTTCTGGAGCACGGGAAGGTCTTCGAGATGCCCCTGGTCGGCTTCCTCGGCTTCCCGTTCTTCGCGCTCGAGGTGTGGTCGCTGTACCACCTGCTCGCGCCCCGCACGACGCCGCGCACCGTCGCGGCGTCCGCGCTAGTCGCGCTGCTGGTCCTCGCCGGCATGGACGCCTGGACGGTGAGCTCGACGATGCCGGGGCTTGCCCTCCTCCCAGGGGTCACGAACGGGGTGATCTACCGGCTGCGGGACGCGGGCTGGACGGACGTTTTCCGGGTGGCGCGGGCGAGCGTAGCGGAACTGGCCTATAGCGCGAACGTGAGTCCCCATGACGCGCGAGCCGCGCATGAAGCCGCGCGGCTCGCGACGCTCGAGGGGATCGGCACGGCCCACGCGGCCGTGCTCATCGGGGGCGGCATCGGGACCGTGGAAGCGCTGGCCCGGACAGACCCCGACTCAGTGTGGCGCATCGTGCATCACAGCGCGCGCCCCACTCGCGCCGAGGTGCGGGTGTGGGTGCGGGCGGCTCAGGCGGCGATCGGCTCGCCCACCCCGCTCCACTCCTCCACCAGCTCGTCCACCGTCCGGAGCTGGCGGGCCGGATCGGTCGCGTACCACGCTTTGAAGTACTCGAGCCCGGCGCGGTGCGCGTCTTCGGTGAACGCCTGCAGCCCGTCCGTCACCCAGACCAGATCGTAGCCTCGCTGGAACGCGTCGCCCGACGCGTGGCGCGCGCAGCAGTCGGTGTGCAGTCCCGTGACGTACAGCCGCGTGATCCCGCGCTCGACGAGCGCCCGCTCGAATGCCGGATTGAGAAAGGGGCTGTACGTCTGCTTGCCGATGACGACGTCGCCCGACTGCGGCGCGAGCCCCGGCACGATCTCGGCGTTCCACGTGCCCGCCATGGCGTGCGGCGGCCACTTGCGCAGCTCGCTGTCGTTGGGGGTGTGGGCGTCGGTCGCGTACACGACGGTGACGCCGGCGCCGCGCGCCGCCGCCATCAGCCGCGCGAGCGGCTCGATGATCCGCTGGGCACGCTGCTGGTAGTCGGACCCGCCCGCGTCGGCGATCACGCCGCCGGGGTAGACGAAATCGTTCGCCATGTCGATGACGACCACGGCGCTGTGCTGGAGATCGGGGTGTGGCAACGAGGACATACGACGCTCCCATTGTTGAAAGACCGGCACCGGGGGGCCGATTGGGCAACGCCTGGATCCGGCGGAGATGCCGGATCGCTCCCGACGCGGGGCGCGCGCTGCAGCTCGCGCCACCGGGAAATATAACCTCAGGGCATCAGCAGCACTTTCCCGGTCGTTTTCCGGCCTTCGAGCTGGCGGTGAGCCTCTGCTGCCTGCGCGAGCGGGAACTCGTGCCCGATACGGACCTTGAGCCGGCCCGTCTTAAGCCACCCCAGCACCTCGCCCGCGCGCGCCTGCAGCTCGTCACGCGTCGCGATGTAGTGCCCCAGCGTGGGCCGGGTGAGAAACAGCGAGCCCTTCTGGCTCAACAGCTGCGGGTCGAACGGCCCCACCGGCCCGCTCGACTGGCCGTAGAGCACCATCATCCCCCGCCGCGCGAGGCAGTTCAGACCCTTGTCGAAGGTCGTCTTGCCGACGGAGTCGTAGATCACTTGCAGGCCGGCCCCGTCTGTTAAACGTTTGACTTCGGCCTCGAAGTCCTGCTCGGTGTAGCGGATCACCTCGTCCGCGCCGGCCTCGCGGGCGAGCGCGGCCTTCTCGGGCGTCGACACGGTCCCGATGACTCGGGCGCCGCGCAGCTTGGCGATCTGGCACAGCAGCAAACCCACGCCGCCTGCGGCGGCATGCACCAGGCACGTGTCGCCGGGTTTGAGTGCGTAGGTGGTCGACGCCAGGTAATGCGCCGTGATCCCCTGGAGCACCACGGCGGCCGCTTGCTTGCTGCTCACGCCGTCCGGGAGCACGACGACCCGGTCGGCGGGCACGACGGCGTACTCCGCGTACGCGCCCTGCACTGCAGCGTAGGCGACGCGGGCCCCGACCTTCACGTCGCTGACCCCCGGCCCGGTCGCGGCTACGGCCCCGGCTGCTTCTTGCCCCAACGTGAGAGGCAGCGGCGCCTTGTACAGCCCGGTGCGATGGTAAACGTCGATGAAGTTGACCCCGGCCGCCTCGATCTTGAGCAGGACCTGTCCGGCGCCGGGCGTTGGCTGCGGCACGTCTTCGTAGCGCAGCGCGTCGGGACCGCCCGGGGCGTGCACGCGGATCGCCTTCATGGTGCGGCGCGGACCATGCCTCCATCGAGTTCACGGAAGCTGGCGTCGTCGAGCTCGAGCAGAGCGGCCTTCGTGTTCTCCTCCAGGTGCCGTACGGTCGACGTGCCGGGTATCGGCAGCATGACCGGCGACCGCCGGAGCAGCCAGGCGATCGCCACCTGCGCCGCGGTAGCCCCGGTCCGTTGAGCGACCCGGGCGACCGGGCCCCGCCGCGCCAGGCTCCCGGCCGCCAGGGGATACCACGGCAGGAAGCCCATTCCTTCGCGCTCGCAGTACTCGAGCACGTCCTCGGACTGGCGGTCCGCCACGCTGTAGCGGTTCTGGACCGACACGATCGGGAGGATGGTGCGCGCGTGCTCGATCTGAGCGACGCTGACCTCCGAGAGTCCGACATGCCGGATTTTGCCCTCGGTCCGCAGGTCCTTCAGTGTGCCAAGCTGGTCGCCCACGGGGACGGCCGGGTCGATGCGGTGCAGCTGGTACAGATCGATCCGCTGGAGCTTCAGCCGTCGCAGACTCCCTTCGCACGCCCTGCGCAGATGCTCCGGGCGGCCGGACTCGACCCATTGATCAGGCCCCGGGCGGACCAGCCCCCCCTTCGTAGCGATGGTGAGCCCGTCCCGGTACGGATGGAGCGCCTCGGCGATGAGCCGCTCGCTCACCTCGGGTCCGTAGGAGTCGGCGGTATCGATGAGCGTGATGCCGAGCTCGACGGCCCGGCGCAGTACGGCGATCGCCTCGTCACGGTCGCGCGGTTCTCCCCAGATCCCCGGGCCCGTGATCCGCATCGCACCGAAGCCGAGGCGGCGCACTCGGAGGTCACCGCCGATGACGAACGTTCCGCTCTCTATCACTTCGCCCCCCCGTGGCTCAGCGCGTACACGTAGGCCGCCACCGCGCGGATCTGGACCCGGGTCAGCTGCGCCCCGCCTGACGGCGGCATGACGCCCGCGTGCTCTTTGGGGGTCGGCACGCCCTGCGCGATGGTCCGCTCGATCGAGTTGAAGCTCCCATCGCCCCACAACCAGCGGTGGCCGGTGAGATCGGGGCCGAGCGGCGACCCTTTGGCGTCCGGGCCGTGGCAACCGACGCAGGTCCCCCCGCCCACCTGGCCGTGATAGACGCTGTCGCCCAAGGTGATCATCGCGGGAGTGATCCCGGCGGCAGCGAGCGCGGCGGCGTCGGCGTGAATGCCTTCGGGCGGCCCGGGTGCCGCAGCGGGCGCCGCCGGTGGCGGTGCCGCCGCAGGCACGGCACCCCTGGTCGCGCCGGTGTACGTCACGCGCCAGATCCGACCGTGCGCGTCATCCGTGATGTAGAGCGCTCCGTCGGGGCCGACCGCGAGCCCGGCGGGACGGTGGGCGGCCTGTCCCGGCTGCTTCACGGCTCCCGCGAACCCGTCGGCGAAAATCTCGTAGCTCCCCGTGGGCTTCCCGTTCGCGAACGGCACGAACACGACGTTGTAGCCGCCCTGCGGGAAGGGCGCGCGGTTCCACGAGCCGTGAAAGGCGATGAACGCGCCGCCGCTGTAGTGAGCCGGAAACTGGGTGCCGTTGTAGAAGATGAGCGCGTCCGGTGCCCAATGCGCCGGAAACACGGCGACCGGGGCCCGCTTGGTCGCGCACGGGCCGAGGCTCCTGCCTCCGTTGCCGCCGTACTCGGGCGCCAGCACCAGCTTGCCCTGCGCATCGTCGTAATAGCACTCCGGCCACCCGTAATCGGCGCCGCGCTCGATGCGGAGCAGCTCCTCCGCCGGAAGGTTCGCCCCCTGCTGCGGCTGGTACAGGCTCGGCCAGTTCTCGGCGAGCTGGTCGCGCCCGTGCTGTGTGGAATAGACGCCGCTGCCACTCGCGTCGACGGCGATGCCCACCGCGTTCCGGATGCCCGTCGCGTACCGCTCGGCAGGCGAGAAGCGCTGCCCGGTGCGATTGGCGTCATAGCGCCAGATGCCGCCGCGCGTCTCGAGCTCCGTGCACGGCTTATGGCCGGGGGAAAGGGCGATGCGGTTCTTGAGCTGGCACGAATTCGACGCGGACCCAAGATCCATGTACAACCCGCCGCCCGAGTCGATCGCGAAGGGGTGCATCGGATGGTCGCCGCTGAGCGGCAGGCCTTGCACGATGGTATCGGGGGCGCCGGTCGGCGCCACGGCCCCCGCCGGCAGCGCGTAGCGCAGGATCTTGTCGTTCGCCTCCGCGTACAGCGCCCCATGATAGAGCGCGATGCCGGTGCCGCCGGCGCCGCCGCTCGGCACGCTGTCGCCGAACCGAACGATCAGGTCGGCCCGGCCGTCGCCCGTCGTGTCCCGGAGCGCGACCAGAAAGCCGCCGGCGGGCGGCTGGTCGTTGCCGTAGTACCGGCCGCTCCACGTGTTGACGTAGACGACGCCCTTGGGCTCGACGGCGATGTGGCGCGGGTGGCCGAGGTTGTCGGCGAACACGGTCGCGCAGAACCCCGCGGGCAGCGTGAGGCCGGCGTTGTCCGGCGGACAGTCCGTGCCATGGCGCGTGACGGCGGCCATGGTGGCGGCGGCGGCGAGCGCCAGGGCGATCAACCGCGACTCGGTTCCATACCCATCCATGCTCATGGTTTCCTGATGATTGGTTGGTGAGCACGCGGGGAGGCGGGCCACCGTCGGGGTCTCCTGGCTTGGGCGAGGCGACGCAATCCGCGACCGGTCAGCTCACTCGGCCCGCTCCCCATCGTGCGCAACAAGGAACGCTCCAGCCGGCGTTGCGGTTCCAGGACGGCCGCTGGTCGACCGCTGGATCAAACTCCGTGAACTTGCGCACCCGACCCCGCGTTTGTCTATCGGGGGATGCAATGAAAGCCACCGTCACGTTGAGCTTGCCCGAACTCGTATACCTGCGCTGCCTTCGCGTCCTCGGGGCGTGGTGGTGCCTCGGCTCGAGCGCGCTGCAACCGTCGGTGCTAACACGGTACGAGGCGCGCCCGTGAGAACTGCGCCGCTTCACGCGACGGCGGCGGCGTTGGGCTTGATGGCCCTGCTGGTGCTACACGTCGGGGCGGCCGGCACGGCGGGCGCGGCGTCCATGACGGCGCGCGCGCTGGTCGTTTCCGATCAGGCGCGCCGCTATCTCAGGCTGGCGTACGGCGCGCTTCCCACCGAGTTTATGGGCTGCATGATCGGCCAGGTCCGCGGCCCCGTGGTGTTCGTGCAGCGCATCGCTCCCGCCGACGTGGACCCGGCCCAGTCAACCCGGACGCACGTGGTGCCGCGGGAGACGTGTGAGGAGGCGGGATGGAAGGGGACGGTGGGGATGATCCACAGCCACCCGGGCGGCGACCGCTGCTTCTACTACTTCCCCGGCACCCAGGTCCCCAGCTCGGACGCTGAGTCGTTCGCGCGGCAGCCGTATCCGGTGGACGCCATCATGTGCGGCGACAGCATCGTATGGATCAGTCGCGACAAGGTGCAGCGACAATTGATGCTCGTGACGGCGTCGACACGGGCCACCCCCAACCGTCGCCCGGGAAATCGCGTGCACACGGGGTCCCTGCTTTCGGCGCAGGGAGAATGAAAGCGCTCGCCGACCGTTGAAGAGCACGCTCGATCGTCTCTACCGCATCGGCCTCTGGATCAAGGGTATCGATGGCGTCTTGGAGATGGCGGGCGGCCTGTTCCTCCTCGTCGTCAGCCAGCCGCAACTCGGCCAGCTGGTGACTTTCCTGACCCAGCGCGAGCTCACCGAAGACCGGAGTGATTGGATCGCGAATCACCTGCGCGATGCGGTGAGTCAGTTGTCCCCGAACACCAAGCTGTTCGCAAGCGTGTACCTGCTGGGTCACGGTGTGATCAAACTCTTCCTGATGGTCGGGTTGGTACGCGGCTGGCCGTGGTCGTATCGGCCCGCCATCGCGTTTCTGCTGGTCTTCATTGGCTATCAAGTCTACCGGATGAGCCTGCACTTCTCGCTCGCGCTCTTGTTGGTCTCGGTGATGGACTCTGTCATCGCCCTACTGGTGTGGCGGGAGTATCGCAGCACCTACCGAGGAGATGTATGACACAGACGACGCAACACACGGAAACGCTCCCCACGGCGCGAGCGGGGGCGGACCTATGAAGGTCGGGTTCATCGGCCTCGGCGGCATGGGGTTGCCCATGGCGCGCCACGTGCTGCAGGCCGGCCACACGGTCACCGTGTACAACCGCACGCGCGCCCGCGCCGATCAGCTCAAGCACCTGAACGCGGGCGTCGCCGACTCGCCCGCCGCCGCCGCGCAGGGCGCCGAGGTGTTGATCACGATGGTCGGCGATGATGCCGCGCTCGAGGAGATCATGCTGGGCGAGCGGGGCGCGCTCGCGGCGCTTCCCAAGGGCGCGATCCACGTCTCGATGAGCACCGTCAGCCCGGGGCTGTCGCGTTGGCTCGCCGAGCGTCACAGCGCGGCCGGGCAGACGCTCGTCGCGGCGCCGGTGTTCGGGCGGCCCGACGCCGCGGAGGCGGGAAAGCTGTGGATCGTGGCGGCGGGACCGGGGGACGCCATCGAGCGATGCCGCCCGCTGCTCGAGGCGATGGGTCAGGGCGTGATACGCGCGGGGGACGACCCACCTCGCGCGAACGTCATCAAGGTCGCGGGCAATTTCCTGCTCGCGGCGGCGATCGAGGCGCTGGGCGAGGCGTTCGCACTGGCGCGGAAATACGGCGTCCCGCCGGCTGAGCTGCTGGACGTCGTGAACGGGCGGCTGTTCCGCTCGCCGATCTACGAGAACTACGGCAAGCTGATCGCCGAGGAGCGTTACGAGCCCGCGGGCTTCAAGCTCCGGTACGGACTCAAGGACGTGCGGCTCGCGCTCGAGGCGGCGGACGAGGCGACGGTGCCCATGCCGCTCGCGAGCCTGATGCGGGACCGCTACCTCTCAGCCGTGGCGCGCGGCTGGGGCGACGCCGATTGGGCGGCGCTCGCGCGCGTCGCCGCCGCCGACGCGGGCCTGTGATGCGTCACAGGACCTGCCGCTCACCCTCCCGCGATCGCCGGGATGACCGTCACCTCGTCGCCGTCCTGCACGGGCGCCGCGAAGCCGCCGCGGAACCGGACGTCCTGGTCGTTCAAGTAGAAGTTCACGAACGGATAGGGCTTCCCTTGGGCGTCGCGCAGCCGGGGGCCGAGCGCCGGATAGCGCGTCGCCACGTCGGCCACCGCCTCGCCCAGCGTGCGGCCGGTGGCCTCGATCGTGCGCGCCCCGCCCGCGTGGGTCGCGAGCACCGACGGCAGGTTCACCGTGATCGCCATATCAGCTCCTCTCCACGAGTGCCGCGACCTCGCGCAGCCGCGGGTCAATGACGGGCGCCACGGCGAGCGCGCCGCTCACCGCCTCGAGCGTCTTCAAGCCGTGCCCGGTGATGCACAAAACCAGTTCGTCGTCCGGCCGAAACCGGCCGGCGCGGGCGAGGGCGAGGGCCGCCGCGGTGGTCGCCCCCGCCGCCGTCTCGCCGAACACGCCGACGTCCTCGGCCAGGACCCGGATGCCGGCGACGAG
>WNGM01011078.1_pt1 | contig 10486 bp, 13 predicted proteins | sample 5400571 | NCBI WGS metagenome assembly WNGM01 (sample SAMN13153378, study PRJNA577476) | soil metagenome | isolation source: 100 cm soil or saprolite under Garry oak tree replicate 2 | place: USA:California | collected 2016-06-15 | reverse complement strand
AGCGTCTCGGCCTGATTGACGGCCTGCCGATCGATGGCGAGGCTCGCGGCGAGCCGCACGCGCCGGTCGTGCCAGGGCGACTTCGGGTCCCACTGATCGAGGAACTCCAGCCAGAAGACAGCCGGAGGCTGCGAGGGCACGAGCTGGAGGCTCGGGGTTCGCCTGACATCCTCGGCGATCGGCCCACTGAGCAGATAGACGATGTCTACTTCGCCGTTCTTCAGGGCGGCGGCACGCGTCGCTTCTTCAGGAATGGAGCGGAAGACGAGCCGCTTGACGCTGGGCGTCTTGCGCCAGTAGCCGTCAAAGGCCTCCATCACCAGCTCCACGCCTGGCGTGAAGCTCACCACCCTGTACGGCCCCGCGCCGACCGGCGCCTTCTTGAAGCCGTCGTCGCCGACCTTCTCGACGTACTTCCGGGGGACGATCCAGGCGGCGCCGGATGCCGAGGTGCCGTAGAAGGTCATGAAGTCCGGCCAGGGTTCCTTGAGGTGGAAGCGCACGCGCCGGGCGTCGACGACCTGAACCTCCCGGACCTTGTCCTTCAGCAGCTTGGCCGCCGCGCCTTTGTAGCGGTCGAACGAGAACTTGACGTCGTCGGCGCTCACGGGGTCGCCGTTGTGGAACGTCGCGAGCTTCCTCAGCACGAACTCGTAGGTAAGCCCGTCCTTCGAGACCGACCACGACTCGGCGAGGCTCGGGGTGTTGGGCCCCGCGGGCATGGGCTTCACCAGCGCGTCGTGGATCGCGTAGAGGACCATGAAGGGCGTGATGAGGGCTTCGGTCTCGGCGGGGTCGAGCCATCGCGACGCCAGCGTCACGTGGAGCCCCCAGGTCATCGTCCCCTCCGGCGCGGCGTTGAGTGGCGCCGTCCATCCGAGGAGGAGGAGGGCAAGAATGGCCAGTGCTCGGGCCATGGATGAGCTGCTGGCCCCGGTGGCGGATCGCCCTGGTCGGCTCATGGATGTCATCCTCCCGGAGAGCGAGGCTGCGTGATTATCCGCGAACCACGCTCCTTGTCAACGACTCAGGGCGTCAGAGGCTTCTACTTCTTCCCTTGGTGGGCGATGATGTCGTCCTTGATCTTGTCGTACGTCGCCTTCGGGACGATGTGCTTGCTGACCAGCTCGTCCTTCCGCTTGTACGGACGGTTCTCCACGATCTTCTTGACGTAGGCCTCGCCGATCCCGGGCAGCGTCTTGAGGTCGGCCTCCGAGGCGCTGTTGAGGTCGAGCTTCTCCTTCCTCTTGCTCTCCGCCTTCTTGGCGTCGTCAGCCTTCTTCGCGTCGGTCTTGGCAGGCGCGTCCTTCTTCGTCGGGGTCTGGGCGAGGAGCGGCGAGGGGCCGAGCGAGAGGAGGGCGAACGCCAGGGCGACCAACAGCGCGATCAATCGGGCCATTTCTGTCCTCCCGGGGATGGGCTTGACGTCGCCGATTAGATACCACGCTTCGGCAGGCCCCAGACACCTAGTCGCTCGCCAGCTTGCCGTTCCAGCCCCAGTTCGACTTCGACGTCCTGGAAGACGATGTGGACCTGGTCGGGCGTGGTCTTGCCGATCTTCACCATCGCCTCCGTGATGGCGGCCGTGAGCTGCCGCTTCTGGTCCTGGGTGCGTCCCGCGTACCACTGGATCGTGATGTTGGGCATCGCCGTCGCCTCCTTACCTGAGCTTCTTCATGTCGTCGGGGAAGTTCGACGTCAACGAATAGGACTTGACCGTGCCGTTCGGATTGAAACGGACGGAGAAGTCCTTGCTAACCTCGCCGCCGGCGTCGTGCGCGGCGTAGAACCAGCGCCACGTCGGATCGCCGCTGTCGAGCCCGACCTGGTAGGGCTCGCCGAACATCCTCACGAGCGCCGCCTTGTCGGTCACGTTGACGATGATCTGCGCGGGATCGGGTGACGGGAACATACGCCCGGCCTTGAGCCCGGCGCATCCGCCGGCGACCACGAGGACCGCCAGCGCCAGGAGAACCGTGAGCCGTCTCATGTCCACCTCCGATCAGGCGAGCGCGACGATGCCGGCCGCCGCGAGCCGCTCGATCTCGACCCGCGAGAGGCCGAGCTCGCCGAGCACCTCGGCGGTGTGCTCCCCGAGCCGCGGGGCCGGGCGGCGGATCGTCGCGGGCGTCGCCGACGCGCGGACCGGGAAGGCGAGCATCTTCGCCTTCCCGTAGCCCGGTTGATCGATCTCCGTCACGAGGCCCAGGTGCCTGACCTGGGGGTCCTCGAACACCTCGTCGAATTCGTAGATCGGTCCGGCCGCGACTTGGGCCGCCTCGAAGCGACTCACCCACTCGGCTGTCGTCGCGCCGCCAAGGGCGGCTTCGATCCGCGTCTTCAGCTCGTCATGATGGGCGAGGCGACTGTCGTTGGTCGCGAACTTCGGGTCGGTCGCGAGCTGCTCGTCGCCGAGGACGTTGCAGAAGCGCCCGTACTGGTCGGGGTTCATGATGACGACCTGGACCCAGCCGTCCTTGGTGCGGAAGGCCTCCGCCGGTGTGAGGTTGGGGTTCCGGTTGCCGAGGCGAGGTGGGCGCTTGCCAGAGTCGAAGTAGTGGGCGACAGGATCGGGGAGGAGCGCGAGCGTCGAGGCGAGCAAGCTCACGTCCAGGTGCTGGCCCTGGCCCGTCCGCAGCCGGTGGACGAGGGCGGCGTTCACCGCGCCGAAGGCGAGGAATCCGGCAGCGAGGTCGGCCACCGAGCCGCCGACCTTGGTGGGTGGGCTCCCCGGCGTGCCGGTGAGAGCCATGATGCCGCTCATCCCCTGGGCGATCGTGTTGTACCCCGCGCGCCGCGCGTGCGGCCCCGTCTGGCCGAAGCCGGTGACGGACGCGTAGACGACCGACGGGTTCGCGGCGCTCACCGCCTGGTAGCCGAGCCCGAGTCTGTCGGCGACGCCGGGCAGGAAGTTCTCGACGAGGACGTCCACGCGCCGGGCGAGCTCGAGCACGAGCCTGGCGCCCTCGGGGTGCTGCAGGTCGACCGCGATCCCCCGCTTGTTCCGGTTGATGGCGGCGAACGTGGCGCTCATGCCGTCGCCGCGCCAGGCGCGCAGGTCGTCGCCGCGGCCGGGCCGCTCGACCTTCACGACGTCGGCGCCGAGGTCGGCCATGAGCGTCGCGCAATACGGCCCGGCGATGACGCGCGAGAGATCGAGGATGCGGATACCGTCGAGCATCATCCGCGTCTCAGCCACGGTCGAGAAAGCCCTCCGTCATTGCGTTGACCTCGGGGATGCCCGTGCGCGCGACGGCGTTGAGCCGCGCCTTGGCCTCTGCGAGCGGCGCGAAGGGCTTGGCGGCCAGGAGCTCGGCGTAGGCCCGCACCTCTTTGAGGAGCGATGGGCCCGGCGCGACGCGGTGGAGGAGGCCCATCGCGTGGGCGTCGGCGGCCGAGTAACGCCGGCACTCCATGATGATCTCTTTGGCGCGCGCGGGGCCGACGAGGCGGACGAAGCGCGTGGTGGAGGCGACGCCGAGCGGCACGCCGAGGTCCACCTCGGGGATCCAGAACTCCGCCTCCGTCGCGGCCCAGCGGAAGTCGCACGCGAGCGTGAGCCCCCAGCCGCCGCCGATCGCATGCCCGTTGATCATCGCGATCGTCGGCTGCTCGAGGTTCTCGAGCAGCGTGTTCGCCCGCTCGAAGAGGCGGCGGAACTGGCTCTTCCGCTGCGCGAACGCCCGCCGCCGCTCGTCCGGCGTCATCTTCGAGCTGAGCGGGGCGTCGGCGCCGGCGGAGAAGACGGGCGGCGCGCCCGTGACGATCACGACGCGCGTGGCGGCGTCGTCCCGCAGCTCGCCGAACGCCGCCCCGAGCTCGGTCAGCATCGCGTCGCTCAGCGAGTTGCGCCGGTCGGGTCGGTTCAGCGTGACGGTCGCGAGTGCGCCGTCGCGCACGAGCGTGACGTTGTCGCCCATGACGCGCGGACGGTAACACACGGCCACCCGGCCGCGCAACGCACCCCGCCGTGCCCGCCCTCAAACCACCAGGGGCGAGGCAGCGCTACGCGAAGAGGCCGAGCGGCGGTTGGGAGGCCTTCCAGCCCGGAAAAAGCGGCGCCGACGGGATGCCGAGGTGGCGCGCGGCGACCTCGCTGAAGAGCGTGCGGAAGTCGGTCGTCACCGCGAGGTCGCGATCCTCGAAGCGCTGCTCCCGCACGAGCCCGGGCCAGCGACCGTAGACACGGCCCCCGCGGACGGCGCCGCCCAGGGCCAGCATCGCGGTCGCGTGGCCGTGGTCGGTGCCGCGGTTGCCGTTCTCTCCTACCGTGCGGCCGAACTCGGACATGGTCAGGACGACGACGTCCGCCATCCGGTCGCCGAGATCCTGCGCGAAGGCGGCGAGCGCCCCGGCGAACTCGCGCAGCCGGGCGGCGAGCTGGCCTTGTTCGGCACCCTGGCCGACGTGGGTGTCCCAGCCCTGAGTGTCGGCGAAGGCGACCTCGAGCCCGACATTCGCCTTGATGAGCTGGGCGACCTGGCGCATTGCCTCGCCGAACTGGCCGCGCGGGTACTCGGCGCCATTCGCAGGCGGGATGCGCGAGGCGTTGGCGCTCCGGAGCATCTTCATCGCCTCGAAGGTCTGGTACCCCGTCCCCGAGAGCACGTCGCTCACGCTTCGGGCGTAGAGCGCCTCGAAGCCGCCGCGCGCGGTGGTGTCCGCTGCTCGCATGTCGAACCGGTCGATCGACTGCATCGCGATCGCTCCTGCGTCGCCCTGGAGCGCGCGGGGGAGGGCGCGGCCCAGCGCGACGGCGCGGAACGGCGCCGGCTTCGCGGGGAGCGCCTTCACGGCGCGCGCGAGCCAGCCGTCGGGCGTGGCCTTCACTCCGGGCGTCCCCGACTCCATGTAGTCCTGGGCGTCGAAGTGCGAGCGGGTCGTGTCGGGCGAGCCGCAGGCGTGGACGACCGCGAGCGAGCGATTCTCCCAGAGCGGCACGAGCGGCGCCAGCGCAGGGTGCATCGCGAAGAAGCCGTCGAGATCGAGCGCCCGGTCGCCCTCGCCGCGTTTGGGTGGCTTGAGCGCGATCGTCGGGCGGGCGGTGGCGTACGCAGGGTCGCCGTGTGGCACGATCATGCTGAGCCCGTCCACCGCGCCGCGCTGGAAGACGGCGACGAGGACCTTGCCCCGGGCGTCCGCCGCCGCCGTCCTGACGAGGAACCGTGGCGGACCTGCCAGCGCCACGAGCGAGCACGCCCCGGATCTCAAAAAAATCCGTCGGTTCATCGCGTGTCTCCTATCGCCGTTGGAACTCTGGGGACCCCAGGACCAGCGCGGCGAGTTTGGCGACGTCGGTGTTCGCGGGGCCGCGGTCGTCAGGGCTCAGGCGCGTGATCTCCGGATTGGTGAGCTGCGCCGCAAGGACCGCGCGCGTCTCTGCGCTCGTCTGGCCGGCGACGAGCACGGCGAGCAGCCGGTCCAGCACCGCATCGGGCGATCGGGGGTCCGCGCCGGCGACGAGCGCGCCCGGGTCCACGGTGACGCGCGGGTATCGGCCGCTCGCGAGCGCGAGGGCGAAGTTCATCCGCGCCAGGAGCGCCCCCGAGGTCACCCACGCCTCGGCGCGGTCCGGGTAGCCTGTCGGGGGCTGCGCCTGGTAGAGCGGCTCGCCGATCTCCGCGCTCGCACGCGCGAGGCCGAACGCGGCTTGGGCGTCCACGGCGGCGCCGAGCGCACGGACCGCGCTCGCGACGAACTCGAACGGCTTTTTGACCTTGGCCCGGTAGGCGTCTTCGCCGTAGAACTCTGGCGACGAGAAGATCGCCCGCAGCATCGCGCGGATGTCACCCTCGGTCTTGAGATAGGTCGCGGCGACACGCGCGACGAGCGCGGGCGGTGGTGTGTCCGCTACGAAGCGCCGTACGAGCTTGGTGGCGATGAAGCGGGCGGTCGCGGGGTGGTGGGTCAGGATCTCGAGCACCCGCTCGCCGTCGTCCTGGCCGCCGCCCGCCGGGATGCGGTGGCCGAGCACCACCTTCTCGCCCGTGTCGTGCATGCGCGGGCGGAAGACGAAGCGCCCCTCCACCTGCGGGCGGTCGATCGACCAGCCCGTGAACGCGCGCGCGACTTCTGTGACGTCTGTCTGCGTGTACCCGCCGTCCACGCCGAGCGTGTGGAGCTCCATCAGCTCGCGCGCGTAGTTCTCGTTCAGCCCCGCCTTCCGGCCCTTGTTCGGGCCCACCGGCACGGTGAACCCCGGTCGGGCGGAGAGCCAGTTGTCGAGGTAGAAGAGCATCGCCGGATGGCGCGCGCTGGCACGGACGAGGTCGGGGAAGCGCCCCAGCGCATTCGGGCGGATGACGTCGCGTTCGTAGGCCGCGACGTACCAGCGGACGTCACCCTTCTCCGCGAAGACGTTGAAGTGGTTGAACCAGAAGTCGACCATGACCTCCTGGAGCTGGCGCTCGCTCTCGACCGCGCGGAGCGTCTTCGCGGCCTGGAGCTCGGCCGCGATCCTGAACGGCCGCTTCTCGGGCGGGTACGTCTCCATCATTTCCGCGCGCGTCATCTCGCCGTTCTGGACCTTCTCTCTGAGCCCCGGATCGGGTCGCGGGTATTCGCGCAGCGCCTCGGGGATCGACAGGCGAATTGACGCCAGCTCGGCGAGCGCCCGCTCGGTCGCTCGGTCGTCGATGGTCTCGGGATGGAGCTGGCGGTCGATCCACGCCTCGAGGCCGACCGCCCGCACCCGCTCGACGTCGCCCGGACGAGGACCGAAGCCGACGCGGTTCAGCACGTGGAGGATCCGTCGCGCTTCGGCCAGAGGTGGGGCGACGCGCAGCGCGTCCGCCGGCGCCGCGCCCGTGGGCGGGGCCGCGCCGGCGCCGAACGCGGGCGCGCCGCATCCTGTCAGCGCGCCAAGGGTGAGCAGGACGAGGGCGAGCCACGTCACCTCGGCGGCTCCTGGCCTCGAGGCGGCCGCTGGCTGCGATACTGCTGCCGGAGCCGTTCCCGCTCCTCCGGCGTCGCGTTCTTCCACTGCTCGCGCAGGCGCTCCCGCTCCTCCGGGGGCATGCGGCGCCAGCGCTCGTGCGCCTCATGCTCTTTGCGTTTGTGAGCACGCTCCTCGGGGCTCATGTTCTTCCAGCGCTCGTAGTTCTTCGTGACGCGCTCCCGCTCCTCGGGCGACATCGTTTCCCACTGGCGGTAGGTCTTCAAAATGCGCTCGCGCCGCTCCGGGGGGAGCTGCTGGAAGCGCTCGTAGGCCTTCTGTAGCTCTTGCCGCCGCGCGTCCGGCAGCTCGTTCCAGCGCTGGAAGTCCTGGAGGATCCGTGCTTTCTCGTCGCGCGGGAGCGCCTTGAAGCGCTTGAAGCTTTCCCGCGCGGCCCGCTGCTCCTCGGCCGACATGGACTTCCAGTGACGGTAGTTCTCGACCACGCGCGCCCGCTCCTCGGGCGAGAGGCTGCGCCACCGCTCGAGGTTTCGTTCGGCGATCGCACGCTCCTCGGGAGAGAGCTTCTCGAGCCCCTCCATCCGCGTGGTCTGGCCCCACGCAACCTCGAGGATCCCGGCCAGCAGGAGCACCAGCAATACGAGAAGTCCCGACAGCCAGCGGGCCCGCATGGTCACCGCACCTCCCTGGGAGGCGCCTCGGTCTGCGTCTGCGAGTCGAGGACGGGCAGCGTCTCCAGCATCCGGAGCCGCTCGATGAGCCGCATCCGAGTGAGGAAACTCCGGTCCCGCGCCAGGTCGGCATCTCTCAGGAGATCGAGGTCGAGCAGCATCTGCGCGTCCGGTTTGGGGTTCGCTGGCTGCTGCGCATCTGCAGGAGCGACGGACGCCGAGATCACGCCGACGAGCAGCACCGCGAGCCCCCCCGACCGTCGGCGCATCACTAGCCGGTCTGCTCGCCGGCGATCCGGTCGAGATCGCGGATCACGTCGAACTCCTCCAGGAGGTCGAGCCGCTCGACGACCTGGTACTGCTCGAGGAGCCCGAGCCGGCCTCCAATGGCAGCCTCTTCGACTGTTGCGAAGTCCACGCCGGTCCCGTTCTGACGCCCGCTCTGGATCGCGAAGAACGCGAAGAAGAGGAGCAGACCCGCGAGGCCCGCCGAGAGGGCGAGCGGCCGGTAACGGCCCCAGTGGACGTCCGGCGGTACCTGCACCGCGCGCGCGAGCTCGTCGAGGACGTCGCGGAACTGCTCGAACTCCGGCTCGGGATGTGTCGCCATGTCAGGTCTTCCCCATCGTCTTCCTGAGTGTTGCGAGCGCGCGGTGGAGGTGCACCCGCACCGTCGCCTCGGAGCACTTGAGCACCGCCGCGATCTCCGGCGTCGGCAGCTCCTCCTGCACCTGTAAAATTACTGCCACGCGCTGCTGTGGCGCGAGCCGGCCCACGGCCTCCCAGACCTGCTTCAACGTCCGCTCCCGCCCGATCGTGTCCACGGGGTCCTGGTGCGACGCCGGCTGGCGGTCGAGGAGCGACTCGCTCGACTCGGGATCGCCCGCATCACGCGTCCAGAGCTTCCACCAGCGGTCCTTGCGCCGGTGGTCGAGGCACAGGTTGACGAGGATGCGGTAGAACCAGGTCGAGAATTTCGAGCGCCCATCGAAGCGCCCCGCCGCCTGGTAGAGCCGGATGAAGGCCTCCTGCGACAGGTCGCGCGCGTCCTCGGCATTCCGCACGATGGACCATGCGAGCCGGTACGCGCGCTCCTGATAGCGCGCCACGAGGACCTCAAACGCCGCCTCGTCGCGCTCGGCCGTGCGCCGGCACAGCACCTCATCGGAAAGCTCCACGCCGCGATCGTCCTCTCGTCCCCACCATCCCACTCCCGCCTCATAAACTGCAAGCGCGGGGAGCCGGGCTCCCCGCCCACCTGTTCCCCGAGCACTTACTTCCGGTCCTCCGCGCGCTTCGGATGCAGGTCGTGGCGCAGCTCGCGCCGGTCCTGGTGGAGGTCCCTCACGTCCTTCCGGATGTCCTGCCGGTCCTCTCGGACGTCTTTGATGTCCTTCTTGACCGCGTCCTTGTCCCCGGCCTTCCGGTCTCTGTAAAGCTGCCGGCGGTCGTGGCGCAGCTCGCGCCGGTCCTGCTGGACATCCCTCACGTCCTTCCGGATGTCTTGCCGGTCCTCTCGGATGTCCTGGACGTCCTTCTTGACCGCGTCCTTGTCGCCGGCCTTCCGGTCTCTATAAAGCTGCCGGCGGTCCTGGCGCAGGTCGCGCCGGTCCTGCTGGAGGTCTCTCACGTCCTTCCGGATGTCTTGCCGGTCCTCTCGGATGTCCTGGACGTCCTTCTTGACGTCCTGAGCCCATGCGCCGCCGAAGCTCAGCGCCGCCAGCGTCCCGCTCACCGCGACCACCTTGAGAGCCTTCATCGCCGTCCCCTCCCAGGTCGAAAATGTGTGCTGCTTGGTTGGTAGGACGGCGGGGTGTATCCGATCGTTTACTGCCGGAAACGTGTGAATTTCCGGATGCCTAGACTAGACGGCCAGCAGCGTGCCGGTGATGTGGGCCGACTGCTCGCGCGCGAGCATCGCGATCGCGTCGGCCACGGCCTCGACGGGCACCCAGCCCCGGCGGTCGCTGTCGGGCATCGCCGCCCGGTTCGCCGGCGTGTCCATCGTGCTCGGCAGCACCGCGTTCACCGTGACGCCGTGGGGGCCGAGCTCGCGGGCGAGCGCCTGGGCCAGGGCGATCACGCCCACCTTCGACACCGTGTAGGCGAGGACGCCGCCCGCCGGCACCACGACCGCGCGCGAGGCGACGAGGACGATGCGCCCGTAGCGCGCCCGGACCATGTGCGGCGCGACGGCTTTCGTCGCGGCGAAGGCGCTCGTGAGGTTGAGGTCGAGCATCCGCCGCCAGGTCGCCTCGTCCGTCTCGAGGAGCGAGCCCGCGGCGAAGCCGCCGACGGCTCCGACCAGGATGTCGACGCGACCGCGCGCCACCACGGTGCGCTCGACGAAGGCGGTCATCGCCGCCAGATCCGTGACGTCCACGGGCTCGGTCACGAGGCGGCCTCGGTCGGCGGGGGTGGCGCGCTCGCACAGCTGGTCGCGCTCCTTCGCGACCGCGTACGGGACGGCGACGACCGCGCCCTCGGTGAGGAACTGCAGCGTCACCGCCTGGCCGAGGGCGCCGGTGCCGCCGGTCACGATCGCGACGCGATGTTGTAGCGGGGCCCGCGCGCCCGGCGCGCTCGGTGGGTGGCCTGAGACCAGGTGCGGCCCGGCTCGGTTCGGCATGTCGCTATTCATTCCACCGGACGCTCACTCGGTCGGCGCGGGAACCGCCATGATCGCGGAGCGCTGGATCTCGTCGTAGCGCACCTTGGAGATGTCGAACGCCTCGAGGTTCTCGCGGAGCTTCTTGAAGGTCTGCTCGAACGGCGGCAGCGTCTTGCGCGCCCGGGTGAGGGGCGTCGTGCGCGCGAGCACGTAGTTCTTCACGTACGGGTGGTTGATGCCGCGCTTCTTGATCTTCGCCACGACCTCGCCCAGCGCCGCGTCCGTCTCGCGGACGAGTCCGGCGCGCTC
>WNGM01004924.1_pt1 | contig 10486 bp, 13 predicted proteins | sample 5400571 | NCBI WGS metagenome assembly WNGM01 (sample SAMN13153378, study PRJNA577476) | soil metagenome | isolation source: 100 cm soil or saprolite under Garry oak tree replicate 2 | place: USA:California | collected 2016-06-15 | reverse complement strand
ACATGCTCGCCGCGCTCCGCCGTGCCCTGCTGGCCGCCCAATATCCGCAGGGTCACCCCGACCAGCACACCCTCGACCTATTCCCAGACGCCCTGCTCACCCACATCGACCCCGCCGCATAACCCCGAAACACGAGATTGTCCCCTTCGCCTTTCGGGTCCAGGTAAGCCATCAGGTCCAGAGATATTCCCTCCAATCTCTCCCCGCTGCGCGGGGGATATAGCAGAGCGCCTCGTGGCGCAGATAAATATTCCAGGACGTGGATGAGGTCGATGAGGATGTGGACCCTCACGCTGCGGCGGGCCGCTTCGACGCGGGCCAGGTCCAGTTGGTGGCGGGCACCGTCGACCAGCACTACCCAGGTGCGCCGGTGGGTCGGATCCCGCTGCTCCGCCTGGTCGAAGACCGCCTGGATGACCTGCTCGCTGTCGGCGGTGACGGACCCGGTCAGCCACTTCGCTTGCGCTTTGGGACCGATCCGGCGGCGGCGCTGGCCGCTTGGGCCCTGGGCGGTGGCAGCGGGGACACAGATGACATCGTGGGCACGGCGGGGGGCCGGCTCGGCATCGTAGACCACTCCCAGGGTGGCCATCCGTTTGCGTCCCTGCTTTTCGCCGCTGGCCAGCCGCGTCCGGTAGGTGCCGGTGGGCTTGGCCTGGGCTGCCTTCAGGGTCGCCTCGCGCAGCGCCTCGGGGCGCATGACCACGCCCTTGCCGTCCACCGACACCACCAGCACGGTGGCGTCGGTGCACGGCTGGGGCGTCATGGCCTGGGAGAACGCGTCGATGTCGGCGGCGGCGGCCACCGTCAGCAGTTCGACCCCCCGCTTGCCCACCACCTGCCCACAGCGGCGACCGATCGCCTCGGTCGCCTGGTCAAACGAGCCACGCACCGCCTCCAGGGCAGCCAGCCGCTGCAGCCCGTGGCTGTGGCGCAGCCTCGGCAGCCGCAGGGCCGCATCGGCGGGGTAGACGTTGACCCGGCCCTGGGCGCGCCAGGCACACCGACCCACCGTCACTGTCCCAAAGATGGTGGCCAGCAGCCGCTGGTGGCCAGTCTCGACCGCGCGACGGGTGACGCCGTCGGCGCCGGTCACCGCTGCCGGCCGGTCGCGGACCGCCAACTCCTCACGGAGCCGACGCAACTCAAGGTGGTCTTGGAACAGTTGCCGCAGCAGCTCCCGACCCCGCAGATCCAGCAGCTCCTCCAGCTCGGCATGCCCCAGCCTGGCGGCCGGCTCGGCGTCCAGCTCCACAATCAGGGCATCAAACACGCTCCGGGAGGCGGCAAACGGATCGGTCGTGGCGGCGGCGCAGGGTTGCATCGGCTCTCTCCAGTTGGAATCCAAGAAGTTGGCGGCGTTGACGCTGCAACGCTACGACCACCGCCGGCCACGACCGATGCGACGAGACGCTCGACGCGATGACGCTATACGGACTCGGCCCGATGGCCGAGACGGCGGACAAACAGACCCACCTCGGGCTCGGCCAGCCAGCCGCGCTGCACCAGGCGCTTGAGCTTCAAGCGCAGCCCCTCCACACTGCGGCGCTCCTCCCCCAGCCCCAACGCCGCGGCGATCTGCCTGGTCCGCAGCGCCTTCCCCGCATCCGCGAGCACTTCCAGCACGTCACGGTAGGCCACTGGCAGCACCGTCTCCTCCATGCCCGGCTGCCACACCGCCACCGTGACCGCCCCAACACCCACCCGCGCAGCCGCAGGGGCCGCCTCCAAGGCGGCACGTGCGACCGGGCCGTCCAGGCGCAACGCGGCCCGAACCCCGGCGTCGCCATCCTGCTCGACACCACCGGGCCGCCCATCGACCCCCTCGACCGCCCCCCACCCGCGGTCGTCACCACCGCCAAGGATCTCCAAGACGGTCTGCCGAGTAATCCCCAACCGGGAGCACAGCCCCTCCTCGGCGGTCAACTGCTCGGTCAACTCGGCGATCCGTGCACGCAACGCCTCCGCCCGGGCCTGCGCCGCGGCTTCCCGCGCTTCCAGCTCTGCCATCAACGAGCCCAACGTCGCTTCCTTCCGTCACCGCACCCTACGTGACGGTCATCCTCTCACGCAGCCAGACCAGCAACCCCAGCTCAACAGGTCCCTACGAACGAGCTACACCCATCTTCAACTACAACGGCCGCCTGGCCAACGGGTTGGGGCTGGTCGCAAACCAGGAGTACCACGGGCTCGGACGAGCGCCCCAGGCGTCGGAGTAGCCCTGGACTCGCCAGCGACGGCTGACCAGCTCTGCCGAAGCTGCTGTGCCGATCAAGCCCTACCGGGCAAGGTCGTGGCTTGGAGTCTTGAGGCGACGGCGAGCACGGTCGACCCTGGAGCTGTCACGGACCCGGGGGCCGACCATCAGCCAGTCGACTGCTGCCTTCACCTTGGTGGCAGCCAAGCCCGGCCCAGCCCACGACCCAGCGCCGCCGGGCGAGCGCGGCGCCGGCAATGGAGACGGCGCTGTTCCCGGCGGTGTTGACCAGCCGGCCGGCCAGGGCCAACAAGGCGAACCCGCGGCCGTCGTCCACGGGAGCCGGGTCGGCGGCGACCGGCAAGGATGGGACGATCACGGCGTGCGGGTGGGACGGTGCGTAGCTGCCGTGGTCCAGGCGCGGGCGGCGTGCTGCTGGAGGGCGTCCCATGGACTGCCAAGCGGCGGGGTGTAGGACAGGTCGAGGTCGCTGATCTCCTCCACCGTGGCGCCGTAGGCAATGGCAGTGGCAAGGATTTCGATGCGCTTGGCGATCTCGGCGCCGACGTGGCCCAGCAGCTGCGCACCAAGCAGCCACCCGCTGCGCCGGTCGCCCGTCAGCCGCAGGCGCAGCGGGGTGGCGCCCGGATAGTAAGCCTTGTGGTCGTCAGCGACCGCCTCGACGGTGACCGGGTCGAACCCGGCCGCGGCGGCTTGGGCGTCGCGCAGCCCGGTGGCGGCGGCGACCTGGTCGAACACCCGCACGACCTGGGTTCCAAGCGAGCCGGCGAACACCCGCCGGCCGCCGATGGCATTCTCGCCGGCCACCCGGCCCTGCTTGTGGGCGGTGGTGCCCAGCGGCAGGTAGGTGTCGGCCCCAAGCAGCCGATGGTAGGTGACAACGCAGTCACCGGCCGCGAACACCCCCGAGGCGCTGGTGCGCATATGCCGGTCGACCGCGATCGCGCCGTGGACACCAAGGCGCAGCCCGGCCTCGGCGGCCAAGCGGCTGTCGGGCCGCACCCCGGTCACCACCAGGACAAGATCGGCGTGCCAGGTGGTGGCGTCGGGGCCGTGAACAACCAGGTGGGCGCCGTCGCGGGTGATCGCGGCCACTGGCGTGTGGGTGTGGACCTCGACGTCGTGGCGGCCAAGCGTCTCCTCGAGCTGGGCGGCCAACTGGGCGTCGAGCGTGGCGGGCAGGACCTGGGGGAGGCGCTCCAGCACGGTGACGCGCACGCCGCGGGTGCGGAGCGCTTCGGCCATCTCCATGCCGAGGTAGCCGGCACCGATGATCACCACCGAGCGGGCCTGGCGCTGCTGGAGACCGCCGGCCAGGGCGTGCATGTCGCCGATGGTGTGCAGCAGGTGCACACCATCGCGGGGGCCCAATTTCTCCAGCCCGGCGATCGGTGGGCGTGCCGGCACCGCGCCGGTGGCGAGCACCAGCTGGTCGTAGCTGGTGCTGGCAGTCAGGTCTGCTCCGGCTGGTCGGGCTGTTGGGTCTCGTACATGCGCACGGCGACCATCAGACCGGAGGCGGCCGTGAGCGCTGCGACGGTCCAGATCGCGGCCAGGCCGACCGGGTCGGCGACGATGACGGTGGCGACCGGGCGGCCTGGTGGGGGGCCTGCCGACTGCGGCACTGTCGGCTGCGGGACCGTTGGCCCTGCGTGGTCCGGGTCAGAGGTCCCTGCCCATGCGGGTAGCGGCATGGACACTGGAAGGTGGCGGGCTGGACGGCGCGTGCGCCGGACCGGTCGGGTGGACCGCGATGCGGGAAGGGTGATGGCGATGATGTGGGGCTACGACTGGGGCTGGGGAGCATGGCTTGCGATGAGCCTGATGATGGTGCTGTTCTGGGGGCTGGTCATCGCCGGGATCGTCGTGCTGGTCCGCTACCTGACCGGCGGCCGCCAGGGCGGCCCGCCGGCCGCTGACAGCGGGCGGGCCAGCGCCGAGGAGCTACTGGACGAGCGGTTCGCCCGCGGCGAGATCGACGACGAGTACACCAGACGGCGCCAGCTGCTGAGGGCGGCCCGGTGAGCCAGGTGCGCCGGCCCAACGTGCGGCTGGTGGTGGCCGCGACGCTGGCCGCCATCGTGCTGGCCGCCGGCTCGACGGTCGGGCTTGCCGCCGCCAGCGGCGCCTTCAGTAGCCCATCGGCCAGCCGGACCCGCTGCACCGTCCCGACACTGGCCGGCACGGTGGTCGACGTCACCCTGACCGACATGGGCGCCATGATGGGCGGCCCGATGATGAGCGGCAGGCGGGGGAGCAGGGGCATGGCGCGGGTGTTCGCAAGCCCTGGCGTGGTCGGGGCCGGGACGGTGTCGCTGCGGGTGGTCAACCAGGGCGCGCAGACCCACGAGCTGGTCGTGTTGCCCTTGCCGGCAGGCCAGGCGGCCGGAACACGCGCGGTCGGCACCGACGGCCAGGTCGATGAGGCCGGCAGTCTCGGCGAGGCGTCACGCACCTGCGGCGCGGGAGCCGGTGACGGCATCGCCGCCGACGCGGCGGGCTGGGTGACGCTGACGCTGGAGCCTGGCCGCTACGAGCTGGTGTGCAACCTGCCCGGCCACTATGCCGCCGGGATGTACGCCGAGCTCGACGTCAGCTGAGGCAATCGGCTGCCACCTCCTGGACCTGAGTTGCCAGCAGGCTCGTCCTGTTCACTCCCTGTCAGGGCCAAGAGCGGCCAGGCTGGAGCCTCTGCCGTGGCGACAGGGCCAGAAGCGCCGCAGTCTGAGCGCCGCAGTCTGAGCGCCGCAGTCTGAGCCTTGTCCTGCCCCTGCCGCGCCCTTGCCGCGCCCCTGTGGTGCCCCGGGCGCGCCCCTGTGGTGCCCCGGGCGCGCCCCTGTGGTGCCCCGGGCCGCCCCTGCTTGATCGACCACGTCTGCTCGACATATCGCGCCTTGAGCTGGCCGGCCAGATCTGCAAAGCCAAGCTCCGCCAACTGCGCGGCCCGCCGGGGATGCCAGAACCCGACTGGACCCGCCGGCCCTGCTCGCCATCGCCAAGTGCCGCGCCGTCCGCCGCACGCCGACCTACTGGATCAGCCGGCGCACCGTGTGCCGATCCGCGCCAAGCTACACCGCCACAGGTGTGGTGAACTCTGGTAGGCCCAGTGGTCCAGTCGGCCCACCGATACGAACCATTCGGATACCAGCGCCTCACCACCATGCTGGCGCTCTGAGCAGCGGCGATAGCAGAGAGGCCTTGGTCTGGCGGTCTGTGGAAGTTGTTGTCGAGCGCGATGTGGCCGCTGTCGCCCTCGTGGCGAGCCGGTCTGACAGAATCGTGACAGCGTTCTGACAACGCGAGGGGTTAGCTCGGGAAGTCCCAGAAGAGCTTGGCCCGGCTGGGGCCTCGGCCATTGCGTCACGTCGTGATGCCGAGGTTGATGAGGCGGTAGCCCATGGCGGCCTCGCTGACCTCGAACTCCTTGGCAAGGAGCAGCGTCGGCGTCTCGGGCGTGGTGATCGGCGGTGAGGAGCCGGCTCACCGATTCGAGGACGAAGCGTTCGGGCATGAGGAGCGCGGCCGCGAATACGTTGGCTTCGATTTTCTTCCCGGATGCCTGGGGGACCTCGAAGGGGACGCGCGCCGCGGCGAGGGCGTGCTTAGACGTCGTTTCGCTCCTTTGGGTGGGATATGGCATGATCGCGTGCCATGACCAGCCTCGTTGACAAGCTCGTCCCCGACGACCTGTGGGCGCTCGTCGAACCCCTGCTACCACCTCCACCCCGCCCACCCTACGGCGGCCGGCACCGCACCATCCCCGAGCGCAACTGCCTGGCCGCGCTGGTGTTCATGGCCCGCACCTCCACCCCCTGGGCCCTCCTGCCTGCCAAGGAGCTCGGCTGCGGCTCGGCCTCCACCGCCTGGCGCCGGCTGGACCAGTGGGCCAAGGCCGGCGTGTTCGACAAACTCCACCTCGCCGTCCTCGACCGGCTGGGGCTGGCCGGCCGGCTGGACTGGTCGCGCGCCAGCGTGGACTCCGCCAGCGTGCGCGCCAAACGAGGGGGGATCACGATGGCGCGAATCCCGTCGATCGCGGTAAGCCGGGGTCCAAGCTCCATCTGGTCAGCGAGCGGGGTGGCCTGCCGCTGACCGCCGCGGTCACCGCTGCCAACGTCAATGACACTCTGCTGTTCCAGGCGCTGTTGGACGACGTGCCGGCGGGCGGTGCTGACCCCGGCCCGGCGGCGGCGCTGCCGGCCCGACAAGGTCGATGCCGACAAGGCCTACGACAGTGCCGCCAACCGCGCCTACCTGCGTCGCCGTGGAATCAAGCCGCGGATTGCGCGGCGTGGGGTCGACTCCTCGAGCCGGCTGGGCCGCCACCGGTGGCGGATCGAGCGGACGTTGTCGTGGCTGTCGTGCTACCGGCGTCTGGCGGTTCGCTGGGATCGGGACTCGGAGCGGTGGTTCGGGTTCGTGCTGCTGGCCTGTGCGCTTGTTTGCTTCAAGCGCCTCTAACCCGCCAACAGGAGCGAACGACGTCTAACACCACCAACACAAGCGACACGACGCCTTATAGGAACCACGGCTCCACGAGCACCAGGAACTCGCCACCCGGCGCTCGCGCAACGTCCATGTCGCTGGTGACCTTCTAGCAGGCCTCGCACTGCACCGCCACCCGAGGCTTGGACGTGCCGTAGGGCGTCAGCACCACGTCGTACACCAGGCCGGTGGTGATGGAGTTGTCGCAGCCGTCGCAGTAGGCGCCGTCGCCAGCAGCAGCGTCGCCGACGTCGGTCACCTTGCCCGTTCCCCAGTCCACGACCGCAAGCGTGCCACGACGTCGGAGTCGCGGTAGCGGCTCCATGCGTCTTGCTGCTACCGATCCTGTGCCGGCCTGACCAGTTGAGATCCGATTGGCACCAGAGAAACTGGCTATTCGCAGTTGGCCGTGGTGGCCTGCTGATTCAAGCGTGTGCGCCGTGGGTGCTCGGGTCGCTAGGGTGGAGTGGTGGCGCGGCTACCGTGGGTGCACGGCGTAGGTCAGGTGCGTCACCCGCGACGACGGCTCCGAACGGACCGGCTCCAGCGCGACCCTGGACGCGTCCACGCCGTCGAACAGGCGGGTGCCGGCGCCGAAAAGCACCGGTGACAGCGTGATCGAGAACTCGTCGACCAGGCCGGCGTTCAGGTGCTCCAGGATCGTCGCGCCGCCGCCGGCGATGCGGACGTCGCGGTCGCCGGCGGCCTCGCGGGCCTGGTCGAGGGCGTGCTCGATGCCGTCGTTGACGAAGTGGAACGTGGTGCCGCCGGGCCGCTCCCACGGGTCACGCTTGGTGTGCGTCACGACGAAGACCGGGGTGTGGAAGGGCGCCTCCTCCGGCCATGCCTGCTCGCCGAGGTCGAACATGCGCTTGCCCATGACGCTCGCGCCGGTGCGCTCGAACGTCTCCCGCGCGACGTCGTTGTCGCGGCCCTCCTCGCCGCCCTCGCCCAGCTTCAGGTTCTCCCGGAAGAACCGCAGCGGGAACAGCCACTGCTGCAGCTCCGTCCACTGCGCCATCCAGCGCTGAACGTCCGGGTCGTCCTGCTTATCGGGCGCGAAGAAGTCGTCAACGGGCACGGACTCGGGCGCGATGAAGCCGTCCAGCGACATCGTCACGCTGAAGAACACCTTCCCGGCCATCAGCCCTCCGCCCCCTTCCGCGCGAGGTCGGTGACGTAGGCCGCCAGGCTGCTCAGGGTCTGCTGGCCGCCCTCGATCGCGTGGTACTTCTCGACCGCCTCGTCGCGCAGTTCCTTGGTGGGGAACACCGTGCGCATCACGATCCGGGTCGCCGCGCCGTCCAGCGCGAAGGTCAGGACCGACTCGAAGGCGTTCGGGTCGTCGCGGGACTCACCGTGCAGCAGCGCGATCCGCTCCGGCGGGGCGATCCGCAGCCAGCGGATCCACTCGGAGTAGTCGGTCCCGTCCGGCCCGTGCAGCACGAAGTCCCACTCCCCGCCCTCGCGGAACTCGAAGGACCGCGTGGTGGTGGTGAACCCCTCCGGACCCCACCACCGCGACAGGTGCCGGACCTCGGTGAACGCCTCGAACACCAGCTCCCGCGGGGCGTCGATGACCCGGGAGATCACGATCTCCCGGTCGGCCGTCGCCGGCTCCGCCCGCGTTTCTTGCCTTGCCCCTGCCATCGGTCATTCCTCCTGTCGTGTCTGCTTGAGGTCCTGCACGTAGGTGTCCAGCCGGTCGAAACTCTCGTTCCAGAACCGCTCGAATCCGCCGACCCACTCGTGGACCGGCCGCAGCCCGCGGGCGTCCAGGCCGTAGAGGCGCTGCTTGCCCGCCCCGCGGACCCGCACCAGCCCCACCTCCCGGAGCACCCGCAGGTGCTTGGACGCCCGCGGCTGGCTCATCCCCAGCTCCTGGGCCAGGTCGGTCACCGGCCGCTCACCCGCCCGCAGCAGCGCTAGGATGTCCCGGCGCTGCGGCTCGGCGATCGCGTTGAACGCGTCCGACGTCGTCGCTGCTCGTGCCATGGCAGCCATCATATTCCTATATCGGAATACGTCAAGCCGGTTGGGAATCGGGCGAGTCTTGTCGGATGACGATTGCAGGCTATTCGCAGTTGGCCGCGGTGGCCTGCTGATTCAAGCGTGTGCGCCGCCGGCGTGTCTGCCGGTGGCTGCGTAGCAGGATACGGCGCTGGTAGTGGTGGTGGTTGCGGTAGCCACGTCCGGTGCGCTTGATGTGCTTGATGCCGGTGTTCGCGGCCTCGGTCCGGGCGTTCGTGACTCTGGTTTCGATGAAGGTCTCGATCTCGTCCCACCAGTCGTTGATGGTCTCCCACAGCCGCCAGGTCTCGGGCATGTCGGCGGCAAGCACCGTGATGCCGAGCTGGCCGCGGGCGGTGTCCGCGGCGTCGAGGTCGGTGCACGCGAGCAGCATCCAGACGCGTTCCTTGACGCCCCAGGCGGCGCCGATCTCGCCGGTGGGGTCATCGTGAGCGAAGACGCGGTCGAGGCGGTGCACGGCACGTTCGGACAGCCGGTCCCCGGCACGGAGCAGCAGCATGCGGTGGGCCCAGGCCAGGTCGTCCTTGCGGCCCCGATGGCCCTTGGTCTCCTGCGCGACGCGTTGGCGGACCTTGGTGACCATCAGGTTCGCGAGCCGCACCAGGTGCCAGTGGTCGACGCTGATCCGCGCCGCGGGGAGGGCGGTCTCGAGGGCGGACCGGAACGTCGCGGAGGGGTCGATCGCGACGACCTCGATCCGGTCCCGCCAGGCCAGGGTGCGGGCGTCGAGCCAGCCCTGGATGCCGGTGCTGTTGCGGCCGTCCACGATGCCGAGGACCTGCCCGGTGTCGGTGTTGACGAACGTGCTCATCCACGGCTCGACCCGCTGCCAGCCACCGGTGTCGTCGCGGAAGAACCGGGCACGAGCGAACCGGTGCTCATCCACCCCCAGATGCCGTACCCGCAGGGTGTCGACCTCGGGCAGCTCGACCACCGCGGCATCGACCGCGTCCTGCACGGTCCACCACGCCACCCCGTAGCTGGCCGCGACTTCCTCCACGGCGCGGCCCGAGTCCAGCACCGCATCGGCCAGGTGTTCCCGCAGCCGGGCCAGGCACCGCGCCCGGGCCGGGAGCTGCTCGGTGGCCTGGGTGAACGTCTTCCTCCAGCATCGGTCCTCGGCGCACACCATGCGGGGCTTCCTGACCACCACCTCGACCACATCACCGCCGGCCGGGATGTCACGGACCCGCTGCTTCACCCAGGCATGCACCCGGGTCGAGATCACCCCGCAGTCCGGGCATCCCTCGTCCCGCTCGACCGCTTGCACCACCACACGCCGGCCACCCAGCGGCAGGTCGACCGCATCGATGATGTCGTATCCGGGCAGGTTGAAGACAACGCTCGCAGCATCACGCCGCGAGCACGTAGGCTCGTCCAAGGCTCGTGTCCTTCTGAAGTTGGATGCTTGACACACCAATCATCAGCAAGGCCACGAGCCGCCTTGCGCTACGACACGACCACGCTCAACTGCGAAGAGCCGAGAAACTGGACAGAACGACACGACTACTCGAAGGCAGCGAGGCTCGTCGAGGTCGGCCAGCGGGCCCTTGGGGGCGCGTTCCGGTAGGCCGCCGACGAGGTGCCCGCTAGGCGGGTCCTTTTCCGGCGGCCCCCCGGGCCGAACCGGACGTGCCCGTTTCCGGGCATCCGGCTCTCCAGTGACTATTGCGTGCATATCGCGGCTGGCGCTCCGGCGTGGATGGCCGCATGGCAGGGGGAGCAAACCACGAGGGTTTTGCGTCGTTTCCT
>WNGM01004923.1_pt1 | contig 10486 bp, 9 predicted proteins | sample 5400571 | NCBI WGS metagenome assembly WNGM01 (sample SAMN13153378, study PRJNA577476) | soil metagenome | isolation source: 100 cm soil or saprolite under Garry oak tree replicate 2 | place: USA:California | collected 2016-06-15 | reverse complement strand
CAGCTTGCCCGCTCGTGATGCTGATTCCTGCTGGGATCGAGACTGCCGGGAGCCGAACGAAGCCGCTGGAAGAAGGGTTCGGCTTGATGCTCTGGCCTTGGTTCCCCTTGCTCGCTACTTGATAGAGCAGAGATTTTTCTGAAAAATCTCTGCTCTTGGAAAACCGCCTGTTTGCTCTGCTACGATGTGGGATGGACTTCGACGTGATGATGTTCGTAATCCATACACCGTCCATCGTCGGGTGGTTCTCCCAGCTGCCATGGCTGGCGTACGCTGGCGATAGCGTTGCGCCAGACGGTTGCCACCTCGTTCTCGCGGCTGCCCAAGCCTCACCCGCAGCGATTCATGGGGGCGCACAAAGTGATAGTACGCGCGCCACTACTCCAGATGGGCCAAGAGCTGGGGAGATTGCTGTGCTGTGGCCCACGTGCGGCGCGCTAGAGCTGAGACACCATGGCGGACGGTCAAATTCGCTCGCTCAATAAAAGCGGTGTTGAGCCGTCCAGATAGGCCTAATCCCTGTAATGCGGCTTTAAGAGCGTCCTCTGTCCCGAGCCGCATCACAGGCGTGACCCGCACCAGCTTGCGCCGTCGGTAGCTTTTCTTCACCTAGCCGTAGATCAGGCCCACTGCCACCTGCCACTGACGTACTTTCCGACCCTTGATCCACTGTCCAAAATGAGCTGTCAAAGCATAAAAGTACACATTTAAGGCTCATCCTGGTTTTTGGTGAGCCATTGAAAAGCGTGAATGAATCTGGTAGGCTCCTGCAAAAGTCAGTTGTAGGAGGTGGCACGGAATGCCAACCACGCCCCTGTTTCCTTTGCCGGAGGGACTCTCAATCACCTCCATCAGTGACACACTAGAGGAACTGCTCATCTGTGTGACCTCGCATCGCCCCAGCTCGCTCTGCCCACTCTGTTCGACGCCCTCCTCAGCTATCCACAGTGATTGACTTCCGGCATCCGCGGGATCTACCCTGCGCCGGTCGTCCCATTCGGCTCGTGCTCACCGTCCGCAAGTTCTTTTGCCGGAATCCTCACTGTTGCCGCAAAGTGTTCACCGAGCGGCTCCCTGATTTCATTGAAGCCTTCTCTCGCCTGACCAGGCGGCTGCGCACGGCCGTGCAAGAGATCGGGTTTGCCACCTGTGGCAAAGGCGGAGAACGTCTGGGTGACAAGCTGGGGATGGGCTTTTCCGATGCCACCGTGCTTTGGTCTCTCTTTCTCGTCCCTCTGCCTAAGATCGGCCAGGTGCATATCATCGGGGTGGACGATTGGAGTTGGCGCCGCGGCAAGCGCTTCGGCAGCATCCTCGTGAACCTGGAGACGCACAAGATAGTGGATCTGCTGGTCGACCGCGAGGCAGAGAGCGTTCGCCAGTGGTTGGCGGCACACCCAGAAGTGGATGTCGTGAGTCGAGATCGTGGAGGCTGCTATATCGATGGGGCCACGCTGGGAGCACCGCAGGCCACGCAGGTGGCGGACCGGTGGCACATCCTTTCGAATCTGGGCGATGCCGTGGAAGCGTTCTTGATTCGCGCGCAGATTCGCCTGGAACCGGGGAAAGCCTCGTCAGGGAAGTGTCAGAAGCCCGACCACCCTCTGACCTCTTTTTCTGCCACTCCTGCCTGCCAACGCAAGTCGCAGGCACGTCTCTTACGCAAATGGAAATTGTATCAGCGGGTACAGGAACTTCACGCAACTGGGATGAGCCTGCGTAAGATCGGGGAAGAGCTGGGTCTCGCTCGTAATACCGTGCGCAAGTACTTCCGCCAGCCTCCAGACCCACCTCTGCCGACCCCGCGCCCCTTGCGCGCCAGTCAGCTTGATCCCTATGAAGACTACCTGCTCGACAGATGGAGCCAGGGGGAGCGCAACGCTGCCCAGCTGCACCGCGAACTCAGCGAGCGCGGATATCCGGGCAGTGCGTCGTTGGTGCGGGCCTACGTGGGCCACTTGCGCACGACCACCGGCGATGGCTCCCCACCCCGCTCGCGCAAGGAGCGAGCAAAGGCCGTCTCGCCACGTGCATTACGGTGGCTCCTGGCACGCAAGCGTGAGGATCTCGAAGAGGTCGAACAAGAAAGGCTCGGTCAGTTGCTGAACCTCTCACCAGAGGTGCAAACGGCCTATGCCTTATTGCAAGCTTTCCTGATGCTAGTGCGCGAACGCAAGCATCAGGAGTTACGTTCCTGGATGGAGCAAGCGATCAGCAGCGGCATTCCTGAACTGGGGAGCTTTGTGATGGGGATCGAGCGAGATTATGATGCCGTCCACGCGGCTCTTCGTCTGCCCTGGAGCCAAGGTGTCACTGAAAGGAAAGTAAACAAGCTCAAGACGCTCAAACGAGTCATGTATGGCCGTGCGGGCTTTGCTCTCCTGCGACAACGGCTCTTACACGACGGCTAACCGTCGAGGGTCTGGTGTACATGAGAAGGTGAGGTGAAGGACTTTTCCCAGCGCCTCACCAAAAACCAGGATGAGCCACATTTAAGCCATCACTGGTAAAGAGCGGGAGGCAGTTGGGCGCCAGGAGCTGTCGCAGGGAGTGGATGAGCAGGTGGGCCGCATGTTGTGTGCGAGGACCCAGATGCAGCACGGGCAGAATCTTGGTGCACGGATCGATAGCCAGCCACAACCTGAGCACCTGTGTGGAACGGCGGAGCCTAGTTCGAATTTCGTCCAACTGCAGGTGCGGGAGGTGTAGGTTGCAGAAGGAGCGCTCGTGCAAGGTCTGAGCGTGCGCGCCAGCGTGCGACAGCCAGGAGGTGATGGTCGCCTGTCGGTAACCGAAGACCCGTTCTGCGGCGGAAGGATCGAGCCCACAGGCTCGGGCAGTCAACACCATTGCGATCTGGTGGGAAGGGGTTTTTAGATGGTACAGCGGGGTGTGGCGCCGAGCTGTGAAGGTGGTCTGGCAGGCCTGAGGGCGAAAGGTCTGGATCCGCTCAACATGACCATGCGTGCCATCCCCGACGAGTGCATGGAGGTGAGCATCTGTGATCCCGAAGTACAAACACTGTTGATTGGGACAGGCGAAGCCGTCGGTGGGTATGCGTTTGGGTGCTCCTCGTCGGCTTTTCACCTCACGCCAGGGACGTACAGGCACAGGCGAAGGCCCCTCACCCGACGAGAGAGTGCCGGAGAGACGACAGATGGGACAATCGCCTGGGGTGCGCGGCTTGAGGAGACGTTGGAGCGTGCTGCGCACCTTCGCTGCCACTCTCGACTGGGCAGGAGCATGATGGGGCCAACAAAGAGAACAAAGCCGGAGCAGGCAGAGCATGAGGCAGGACACGAGCAGGAGTAACAACACATGAAAGGTCATCAGGATCCTCTCTGCTTGAAATGAGGTGAATGGGAAGATTCCTCAGGAAGGATAAACAGCGTCACGAGGCCTTGTCAAGACAGTAGGAGAGAAGGCTGATTTATCCACTATTGAGAGGGGCAGTACCTTATGTCTGTACCTCATATCTCATACGTGTTTCCGGCCGGCAAGTCAAGAGCCAGGGCGAGGCAGTACAGCATCAATGAGCAATTTAGACCACCTGGAAATCCCCAGAGAAAATGGTTCGTGATGAGGCCGACGCAAAGTAGGCTAGTACGCCGTGATAGGTGCCAGGTATCCAATGACCGAAGGGGACGATGAGCTTCACAACGAGGCCTTGCCCGGGATTAAGTGAGTGGAGGCGCGTAACGATCTCAAGCTGGCAGGGAGCAACGGGAGTCCAGGTTCCGTTGGTCAGATGCTGCAAAAGAACGACTGTGCACTCTGTGAGATGATCCGGGAAGTGGATGGTTTGACCACTCTGGTTATTGAGGATGAATACAATTGTATCGCCCGGCTGGTACACCGATGCACTTGCATGCAAGGTCACGGGACCCATCCTAACCGAGCGTGGAGGCGTTGTGGGTGTAGCCAGCGGCGTGGGTAGGGGTTTAATCCTAACTGGGGTTGAAGGTCTCGCCACAGCCGTTGGTGGCGTAGTCGTGCTGGTTGAGCTATTGGTAGTATACGGCCCGCAGCCTGCCAGTAATGTCAGGGCAGCAACAGCACCCAGGGTCACGAGCAACCGGTATATCCGCTTCATAACTGACCTCCTTGTCACTGTATGCCTTCGAGCACTCATAGGAGGTGCCCAGGTAATTCACCTCGCAAACAGGGACGACTTATCCCTCATAAATAGAAGACGTATATAGCCTGGCATAGGTTCCTATGTGCTGACTTTTAGCAGTGAAAGCTTCTATCGAACCACAACGTCAATGTATTTTGCTCACGTCTTCCACTACACAGGGAGAGGAATAATATCTCAAGGGGAACAAAACCCGATATTGAATATGCTCTATCACTTGCTCACTTGCGTGCTGGCCAGGCTCCCCAGGTGATGGCCGCTTACTTCTTATGAAATAGAGCTGAGATGTCAGAGAATCGCATCTATAATGACCCTGATATTTCAGACAAAAATTTATTGGCTTGTAAGGTGTAAAATGGAACATGCAGAAAAAGAAACGGAAGCAGTATACGGCAGGCTTCAAGGCAAAAGTCGTCAAAGAGATGTGGAGGCGAAGAAAAGACGGTGGGGCAGTTGGCAGGCGAATATGAGGTGCTGAGCCTCATGCTCTATCGCTGGCGAGACCAGGCGTTAGCTGGTTTGCCTGGTCTGTGGAGTCGACCAGGCCGCCCAGGAGCTAGCTGAAAGGGAAGCCGAGTGGCAGAAAGAACGAGAAGCCTTGTACGCTGAAATCGGACGCTTAACCCCGCAGCTGACGTGGTTGGGAAAAAAACGGCTGAACGGCAAACTTATCTTGACAGCAGGTGTACGCTGAGGTGGAAAAGCTGGCCTTATTGCGAGCCTGAGCAAAAACGATGGCGAGACGAACCCCTCGACCCGAAGCGAAGTTCACAACCACCCTGACACCACTTCGGGAGACTTGTGAAGCGTGCGGAAACCGCTTGTGGGTGGCATATCATTGTCGACGGAAGGTGATGACCTTGGAGGGTCTTTGGCAACTCCGGGTGGTCATGTGTCAGTGTCCGACCCCCACGTGCCCGTTGTACCATGTGAGATATCATCCTGAAGAGGAAGGACGCTGGGCGCTGCCTCACGGAGAGTTTGGCCTAGATGTGATCGCACGCATTGGCTTCTGGCGCTTCACGGAGCATCGCTCTGTCCCAGAGATGCATCAACGCTTGCAGGCCCGCGGTTTAGCGATCTCTGAGCGAGAGGTTACGCATTTGATGCACGGTATGAAGAACTCGTGACCTTGCGCGTCACCGATCGAGAGCGGATCAAGGCCCGGTTGCAGAAACAAGGACGTGTGATCCTGGCCCTGGATGGCTTGCAGCCGGATGTAGGGCATGAGGTCCTGTGGGTCGTGCGCGACTGCCTCTCCGAAGAAATCCTGCTGGCTCGACCTTTGCTCAGTAGTACCCAAGGGGATTTGACCGCGCTGCTACAAGAAGTTCAGCAACTCCTGGAGCCATTGAAGGTGCCGGTCAAAGGCATTATCTCGGATGGCGAAGAGACGATTAAGAGTGCGGTGGCCTTTGTTTTCCCAGACATCCCGCATCAACTCTGCCACTTTCACTATCTCAAAGATGCCATCAAGCCGTTTTATGAAGCCGATCGGCATGCCAAAACGCTTTTGAAGAAGCAGTTGCGTGGGGTGCGACCCATCGAGCGAGCGCTCGAGGAGCGTCCCACAGCCGAAAATGACGCGATCCGCGACTACTGCCTGGCCGTGCGTGCGTCTTTGACCGATGATGGCCGTTCACCGCTGGAAGCGTCCGGTCTGCGCTTGCACGATCGCATCACGCAGGTCAGCGACTCGATTACCCGTGTGCAGGGAAAAAAAGATTGCCTCCAGCTTTAAAGCAGTTACACCAGCTTCTGACCAAAGGGTTGCAGGGCACAGCGGCGCTGTGGCCACCGCTTGAGCACGCCTACCGCTTCCTGGATCAGGCCAAAGCCATCCTGGCCAACCCGGAGCAGGACACCGGTCAGCACGTCCGGGAACGGTATCTGGCTCTGCTTGCCCAGATGCGGGGGAATCTCACTGCTTTGGGAGAGCTTGCAGAGGCATGTGAGCATTTTTGTCACATCACAGACAACTTCGCCGCAGGATTATTTCACTGCTATGATCTCGCGGGCTTGCCACGCACCAACAATGAACTGGAGCATTGCTTTGGTGTCGCACGGGTCCATGAGCGGCGTGCCACAGGTCGGCGGGGAGCCATTCCTGGCGTGGTAGTTCGTGGCTCGGTTCGTGTGATGGCTTCGGTGACCAGCAAGCAGCAGGTCTTTTCGGTTGAGGAGCTTCGACCCAGGGATTATCAGCGCTGGCGCGACCTGCGCCGACAGTTACAGCAGCGGGAGGAGGCTCGCCGACAGCAGTGGCGTTTTCGCAAAAATCCAGCCGCCTACCTCGCCGATATCGAGGTTCGCTTGCTCCAGTGAAGATTGCCGTTCAGCAAAAACGCTGAATGGCAAACTTCACATGAGTAGTTGAGCTTCCAGAGCCGCCAGATACCGCACAGGATCTTTTCTGGCACACTACGATGCTCCCGAAAACGCCACTGGCCAATCAAGGCAGTCACGTCCAGGCCAAATTCACCATGAGGTAGCGGGAAGCCGCCCTTCTTCTTCAGGACGGTGGCGGCGATGATAGTTGGGGCAGTCAGGTTGGACGCATTGCTGGATGACCAGGCTTAAATGCCACTGGCCGGAGAGCGTGGTCACGTCGCGGTGGCCATGATAGGCTACCCACAACGGCTGGCCACACGCTTCACATACCTCTTTGAGCGGGGTTAACGTCATTTCTTGCGTCGCCATCGGAGGCGGGCTTCGTCGAGCCATCACCATTATCCTCTTGGGGTTGTTTGCTTGCTTCTCCTTTCAGGATACTCCCCTCTTCAAGCCGAGTTTACCATTCAGCGTTTTTTTGAGGGAGCCACCACCACATAATTGTAGCGCTTTCGCCCTTGGAATTCCGACATTTACACTGAAGTGGACTGAACAAGCAAACACCTCCTGACAGAATACGGTCGGCACCATTGCAGACCAACCTCCCAGGAAAAAACACCCAGAATCACCCCGCCGGTGATCAGGGATTCCTGGCTACACCGCGTAAGAAACTAGGCGCGGATGTGCTTCTCAATCAAGAGCAGGGCGTAGTGATACACGCCTGATGAAATGAGGTTCTCTGCGAGATTCAGCTTACCGTCGGTGGACAGATCATTAAAAGAGTCGACTGGTAGGGGTAGTACGTCGTCAGCGCCGTTGTGGAGGCGGCGCAGATTGGGGTTCACTGGTAGACAGTATACTCAATAGATCAACAGCGAGCAAGAACTACTAACTACTCCTTCCAAAAAGTACTAGAGCAACAGCCCAACTAAGGGTGGGTGGATGACCACAGAAATGCAGTGCGCTTTGCTCTCGGGCCAGGCGAGAAGGGATATGACAAGTAGTCCTTGCCTGGTTCATTCTGGCAGTGTGCAAGAGTGTCTGGGTGGCAGTTGAGGGAGTGGGTCCATAAGGGGAGCGAAGCGACACACATCGTGGCGGCGTGAGAAAGATCAGGCAGTGCTGACGGTTTGCATTGCGACAACTGTGTGCTGCGCCGCTGCTGATTGATTGCGAGATGGTACTGTGCCTGGTGGCGTCCATCGTGGTATTCGTGGTGTTCTCGGTGGCGAGCGGTCTGACGCAGTGGTATGTGGCTATGCTGTGTACCTGTCGTCGACCACGAGCGAGGGCAGGTGACACTGGCGTTTCGGTGTAGAGACCTTAAGCACGATCGGGAGGGCTTGTAGGAGCGCTCGCTTCTTCAGTCCTGAGTTTGTCAGTGGAGGGACAAGGCAAATAGAGGTCCACGATCAGCATATCGCCTGGCTTGGCCAGGTGGTCCAGAGGGGCGGCCACCAGGACTGCGTGCCCGCCTCCCCTCAGGACCCCACCAGAAGGACCTCTCTTGGAAGAAGCGCAGAGGAGGGCATTTTCTGATCAGAGAAATGGGATGGGCTGACACGAGCCAGGGATCGCTTCCCCGGCACGCAGGTCAGCCCAGAATGCCCCCGCTACGCGCAGCCAGGCAAGCTGAAGCTCCCGATGCGCGTCTGCCAGCCCCGCGCTGAAGACACCTGATAATATTCGTTGACGTACCAGAAGGTGCAATCGTCGGTGGGGTCAACCGCCATGTCTGTATAGTCGCCCCAGCGAGCGCTCACCGTTTGCGACCCTGAGCCATTGATCAGCACGCCCTCGCCCAGGGTCATTTGCCCCAGCGGGTCGCCCTGCAGCCGGCCGGTGTAGCGGATGCCTGGATAGACCGTCGTCGCGTTGGAGACGCTGTAGCCCAGGGCCAGATTGCCCCGCTTGTCCATAGCAATACTCCCCATCCAGCGGTTCACGCCATCAGCCGGAGCGTACGTGCCCTGCTGGTAGAGGGAGATTTGTTCGCCGACCCGCCGGATCTCGTACCAGCGGACGCCTGCGACGCCAGGGCTGGCCTCGACTGACTGATTCGTGACCAACGTCTCGTACGTCCCGAAGTTGCGGTACGCCAGCCGGAACGTGGGCCGCTGCCGGTACGAGAGGATGTCCACCTTGTTGGTGGTGCCCGGCTGCGGGATGCAGTTACGACTCCCCGGGCTGCACGGGAAGATGGAGTCGAATTGGGCCACGGGGAGCTGTGCCGCCAGGGTGAAAGAAGCGGTCGGGGTGGCTCTCCACGCGAGCGAGAACGCGAAGACGTTGAGTGCATCGAACGGCGCGCCGTAGAAGGCGCCATCATCCATGGAACCGACGAAGAGTTCAGGGCTTTTCGCCGGAGGCCGACGAGTGCCGTCAATGTCACCTGGGAGCAAGCCGTCACCTGTCAGGTAGGGGGTGGTGCCTGGGGCAAGCAGGAACTTCACCATGCGAGCAGACGGGTCACCTTCGAGCATCTTGTCACGCTCCAACGCGTAGGCGCCATCACCTGCGAACGAATTATCGGGGGCAAACTCGCGCGTGGAGAGAAAGTACGCGTTGCTCCAGACCCCATATTTGGGATAGTCCGGGAAGTTCTCCCCAGTGGTGAACGCGTAGCGGAAATAGGCACCCGTGGGGTCACCAGTCAGGGAGACTGCGACACAGTTGTAGAACGTGGGTCCACGGGTGGTCAACTGGCTGAGGAGCCATCGGTCCTCGAGCTGGTCGTAGAGCACAACCGGGTCGCCCGACAGATCGGTGCAGTCGGGCACCGCGAAGCCGTTCCACAGGTCCCCGAGCAAGGTCGGACCGAGCAGCCGGGTGCCGGTCTTGGAGTACACAGCGAACACCACGTTCACCATCTCCACGTAGAAGTTCGGGCTCACTTCGCCGTTGGGGTCGGGTGGTGAGACCTGGAAGGGATTGTCACTATTGGCCAACCCTTCAAAAGTATGCAAAGGGGCAGATATGAGCGGAGAAGCCTGTGGCTTATGTGTTGCCTGAAGCGCTCCGTCGCCGGCGAACCCATGGTCGGTAGGGAGTGGCCCGCGCTCCGGCGGCAGGGTGCGCGGCGTCGCATGGGCAGACACCGGTCGTGCCAATTCACGCAGGGGGCGCGACACATCGAACGCCTTTGCGGCTGAGAACGTTGCGTGCGGCCCCGCTTGCGCAGCCGACGACGCAGCATGCGAGCGAGTAATGGAGCCTGACAAAGGTATGGCAACAGCACTGGCCAGCAGTATCAATGCAATCAGTGTAAAGACAAGTTTTGACCTGAGAAATCCTTTCATGAATGGTTCTCCTTAGAAGAACAACATTTCAAACACAACAAATTATCAAAGAAAAGGTGGCCATCGAGAAGGAAAAACCCAATTGGTGATGAATGTTGATCCTCTTCCATTTGACTATGCAGCGGTAACGAGCGGGTAGTGAACTGGTAAAGATACACTTATGAATTATTAAAATGAGTTGAGATTTCGTAACATTTCTCCACAAGAGGAAGCAAGCAGCCATAGAAACTCTTATGGGGATGTGTCAGAACTGAGGGTACAGCTATGGGACATGGTGGATAAATCGATCAACCTCTGCAAATACACTACGAGCTGGTTTTTTCGCCCTGAGGCAGTCCGGACAAGCCACCTCAGCCTGGATTAAGGCCATCCGACTTCTTCTTCCGATCCCTTCACACACCAACAAACGCCATGACACTGCAACCACCTCTGGCTTCGGTGGCTCTTAAGCGGAAACCGGCAGCAAGGGGTAAGAGAGCACCTCGCGCACGTTCTGTATGGATTACGAACATCATCACGTCGAAGTCCATCCCACATCGTAGCAGAGCAAACAGGCGGTTTTCCAAGAGCAGAGATTTTTCTGAAAAATCTCTGCTCTATCAAGTAGCGAGCAAGGGGAACCAAGGCCAGAGCATCAAGCCGAACCCTTCTTCCAGCGGCTTCGTTCGGCTCCCGGCAGTCTCGATCCCAGCAGGAATCAGCATCACGAGCGGGCAAGCTG
>WNGM01004920.1_pt1 | contig 10490 bp, 8 predicted proteins | sample 5400571 | NCBI WGS metagenome assembly WNGM01 (sample SAMN13153378, study PRJNA577476) | soil metagenome | isolation source: 100 cm soil or saprolite under Garry oak tree replicate 2 | place: USA:California | collected 2016-06-15 | reverse complement strand
TGCGCGGGAAAGCTATTCCACGATCTTCGCAGAACGTGCGCGCGGAGACTGTTGGCCGCCGGCGTCCCACAAGTGATCGCCCGCGACCTCACTGGGCATCGGACGTCGGCAATGTTCGATCACTACGCGATTGTGTCGAGCGCCGATGTTCTCGCCGCCCAGAAGAAAGTCGCCGAATTCCGCAAACAGGCATAGTTCAGCCATAGTTGCCACCCAAAAACAGCAAAGGCTTCCGGTTGGAGCGCCGGAAGCCTTTTGTTTTCTACATCGAATTGGTTGCGGGGGTCAGATTTGAACTGACGACCTTCGGGTTATGAGCTGAATGAAGTCTATGCCCGTCTTTGCTTCTCGATGATTTACGTGGGTGTTAGTAGTTCTATTTTCATGCTGTTCTTGGGTGTTCTGTTCCCAATTTGTTCCTCAAGTTGTTCCCAATCTTTTGTTCCCAGTTCGCATGATGAATCAAGAGTCTTGCCGAGTAAGGCCAACGGATTCAACGGGACTTATGGGGCAGCGACCGCGTTGCAGTGAGAATCCTTGAATATAGGCCTGTTCCTTCCGGGAGTTCGATTATTTCGTTACACCTATGCTCCAGCTAAGGCAAGGCGCGGTCGTTTGACCAAGGCAGTGACTGTGCACAAATAAACGCGATGAGCGTTTGAGGGATTACCTCGCAGCGCCCATGGTTGCGGGAGGCCGCAACGTACTCAAAATTCCGACAATCCCTTTCTCGTTCGCCTTGGCTCCGTTCCGCGCCAGCCAAACCGTCAGCGGACAGGACACCAAGAAAGTTCATCTCTGTTCTTTTTCATCATCTTGGCGCGGAGGGGGCGTTAACCTCATGTTTTACTTCCCCCCTCTTGGAGAGTATTATCGGTCGCATTACGGGCCAGTAACCTATGTGTTCGGCTTCGATCAGGAGCCGCAGACTTCCCAGCGTGGGTTTACAAGGACCGCTGGGCCAGGTGTCTACTCCCAATGGCCGAGCCCCTCATGCAGCCCGACCCAGTGTCTTCCGCTCGCATCCTTAGTGGAATAACCCTCGGCAGATTCGCGATTCATGAGCTCCTCGGCAAAGGAGGCATGGGCGAAGTCTACCGCGCCACAGACCTGCGCCTGAAGCGTCAAGTCGCTCTCAAGCGAGTCGCGTCGCACCTCCGCGGCGACGAGCGCTCGCGCGAGCGGCTCTGGAAGGAAGCGGAATGGGCCTCGCGTCTGACAGACGCCCACATTGCTGCTGTTCACGACGTTATCGAGGAAGAGAACGAGCTCTTTATCGTCATGGAGTTTGTCGACGGCCAGACGTTGCGAGAGCGCCTTGCTGCGCCGCTATCGATTTCAGAATTCCTGCCTATGGCGAGAGAGTGCGCATTGGGCTTGGCCGCAGCCCACAGAGCGGGTGTCTTCCACCATGACATCAAACCGGAAAACATCATGCTGGCGCACTCGGGCCAGCTGAAGATCCTGGACTTTGGTGTTGCCAAAAACCTTCCAGGCCTGCCCGAAACGACGACTGTGAGTGAGGGGTTGGTCGGCACCAAGTTCGCGGGAACTTTGAGCTACATGGCGCCCGAAGTTCTTCGCGAAAAGAATTCCGATGCCCGGGCTGATATTTTTTCCCTGGGAATCGTTTTTTACGAGGCAGTTGCAGGCGGTAATCCCTTCCGCTCCCAAAGCTTTCTCGAGACATGCGATCGCATCCTTCACCATATTCCACTTCCTGTACGCGAATTGAACCCCAAAGCGCCAGCGGAACTCGAGCGCATCATTGCCAAAATGCTGGCGAAGGATCCCACGCAAAGATACTCAAGCGCGGATGATCTCGCAGTCGATCTTCAGGCGCTGCAGGCCACAGCCACGCATTCGGGACTGAGCTCGCTCGAGCCGTTTTCTCGTTCAAGACACCGGCCGGGGAAGCGATGGGGCATGTTCACTGCGGCGCTTTTGGTAACATCCGTCGTCGCCGTTGCCTCATACGCCCCTGCCCGGCAGCGGTTAAAGGATTGGCTTGGCTTTGACTCCATTCCCCGGGCCAAGCAGGTAGCGGTCTTGCCGCTTAGCGTAGTGGGCGGTGACGCGCAAATGGCCGCATTCGGAGCCGGCTTAACGGAAACCATTACCGCGAAGCTTACGGAACTTAGCGGCGATCCTTCGTTGCAGGTGGTACCCGCGGCGGAGATACGCAGCAAGCAAGTAGCGACCGTGAACGATGCACGCAAGGAGTTTGGCGCGAATCTCGTTCTTGAAGGCAGTTTGCATAAATCGGGACAACTGGTGCGCGTGAATTTCGTCTTGGTGGACGCGCGGACCAAGAGGCAATTGCGGGCGCAAAGCCTCACCGTCACTGGGATGGATTCCCTTACCACGGAGGACGCCGTAGTTCACGGCGTAGTAGGAATGCTCGAAATCGAGATCCATCGCGGCCAGCGACAAGCTCTCGAAAGTCGCGGAACACAAGTAGCCGAAGCCTATGATTATTATCTTCAAGGTCGAGGATATCTCCAGAACTACGATCGCGCCGAGAATCTCGATAGCGCGATCGAGGTCTTCCAACACGCACTAACTCTCGACCCCAACTACGCCTTGGCTTTTGCGGGTCTCGGTGACGCCTACTGGAAAAAATTTGGAATCGACAAAGCCCTTACCTGGATGGAAAAGAGCCGCGAGGCATGTCAACGAGCCAGCCAGATAGACTACAAGCTTTCTTCCGGCCACGTCTGTCTGGGAACGCTCTCCGCGGGCACGGGAAACTATCAGGAGGCTGTACGGGAATTCCGGTTCGCCGCCGAGATCGAACCGACCAATGACGCAGCATTTCGGGGCTTGGCGGACTCCTACGAGCACTTGGGCGAACTCGAAGACGCGGAAAAAACATATCGGCGGGCGATTGAGGTACGGCCTCATTACTGGGCCGGCTACAACTGGCTTGGCGTTTTCTACTACCGTCAGGCGCGCTTTCCTGAAGCAGGCAAAATGTTCAGTCAGGTGGTAGCGCTCGCTCCTGACAGCTTTCGCGGTTACTCCAATCTTGGCTCTACGTATGTCGAGCAGGCGCGCTATGCCGATGCAATCAGTGTCCTCGAGCGCTCCCTAGCAATCCGTCCCTCCGACTACGGATACACCAACCTTGGCAACGCCTACTTCTTCATGCGGCACTATGAAGAGGCAGACCATGCCTATGAACAGGCTATAAAGCTTGCGGAAAAAGACTCGCTCTTGTGGTGGAATCTGGGCGACGGATATTACTGGACGCCGGGGAGACGTGCTCAGTCGTCGGATGCATACAAACAGGCAATTGCCATCGCCAAGGAAGATCTACGTGTAAATCCCAAGGATTCGGGATCGTACGGGATCCTCGCGGTTTGCAACGCGATGCTGGGAGAGAAAAAGCCCGCGCTGGAGGCCTTGCGGCTCGGGCTGGAGGTCTCCCCAGACGATCCTGCGCTCCTGTTTCAAGCAGCAGTGATCTACAACCAGTTTGGACAATCGGATGCGGCTATCAATTACCTGACGAAGGCCCGCGCCGCCGGCTATTCCCAGGTGCGTATCCGCGACTATCCAAATTTTGATCCGCTTTGGGCCAATCCTAAATCTCAGAAATTGCTCCGAGACTAATAAATTCATGAGGAGGAACCCATTCAGGTCTGGGATCGGTTGGCTATCTCACTGCCTGACGCCCCCTCCGGGATCAAGATCGTCCTTACCCGGCGCCTGAACTCGGTATTCGTAAATCTTGGAGTCGTCTGGTTCAACATTTATCTTGTCAGAGGACGCATGCCCGTTATTATCGCTACTAAATGAGACACTCTCGAACGGACTCCCCATCGCCTTGTCAAACTTGACTGTAAAGCAAGGGGGGTTTGCCCCGTGATTGTGATTCCGCTTGCAGAACCACTCTGCTACCTCTTTATTCTTCTTGCTGACCCAAAACTCGTGATTGTCGACCACGAGTTTCTTCGGATCTGTCGGGTCATCATCAATGTTTACTCTTTTGGGATTTTTTCCAAACTGTATTGCTGGTGAACTCATACGGCTACCTCCGTTCTATCTCAATCTGGGGACTAGGCAATCCACTTCTGTTGGGGCCGACAAGCGGGACCGTAAAAAGGACGCGACTCGCTACAAATTTGTATCTGTGCCAACGATCAAGGAAGGGAACCTCGTTGCGCGGAAGCATACCAGTGCGTGATTCGCTGTCAAGTGCCAAACAACGGTACGCCGCGCAAAATAGGCTAGCAGCACCAAAACAAGGAGTCTGCGCGCATCTCCATCATGTCTGAGAAGATGACCACAAAATCGCCGAGGCAGCGTATTTCCTAGCCCTAGGGCGAACCTAGAGCGAAGACTCCAGAGGGCTTCTCAGAATAGCCCTGGAATGCAATAGGAAGGCTGTAGGACACGATCTACGGGCGGATGGGTCAGGGATATTCGCCTTTATTTCGCTGGCAGGTTTTGTAGGGCAGACCAGTCCATTAGGTGACGCACACGACATTCTGTTCGCTCGCGTCGAAGGCTTTGCGCTCTTCCGATCGAGGTACCGTCGCTAGTAGGCGTCGATAAAACCCTTTAGGGTCATATCAGAGGTTATGAGCTGTAAGAAGAAGTATCCCGGTCTTTGCCTTTCAATGATTTACGCAGAGATTCTTACTGGGTATTCGACGCTGTTCTGTGATGTTCTGTTCTCAGTTTGTTCCCCAAGTTGTTCCCAGATTCGAGGTCAGTCGGAGGAGCAAATGACGCTAGATTCGCACCCGACGCGAACCAGGTTCAAGAAACGATGCTTCGATAGGGGCACGCCTCGAACCGTGTGAGTTCGAAGCCGTCCGGTACAGGTGCATAGACCAGATCGATTTCTCTGACCTCTATCGAACCGTTTCCTGTCGCGTTGCTCCGAGCCGCAGACGTGAAAAAGAGGGATTCCTGAAATTCTAACCGGCCTGGCAGAAAGGCGAACCATTCCAGATTTGCCTAGGATGACTTAAGCTGCGACTACGTTTCTTTCTTGAGAATGCGACCTACTGCGACACCTCCTTGAAACCTATGACAAGGCACTGCATGGTTTGTGGGACGTGCTCTCAGGGGGTTTAACCTTGTGATCTACGGACATTCGGGTTCCAGCTGGCGCCGGACGTGACATTTTGTCAGTGGCTTAAAAGTAGCCCATGCTGACTGTTTTGCGGTGGCCACATCTGTGACCTTTGGCATTCCAAGTGCATCTCTTTTGAGGGGGCCTGCGCGCGAACCCTAAAGAACTGGTGCCGCGCTTTATACTTAGGCACAGTGGTACTGGAACTCTATAGACAGAGGGCGCAGAAAATCAGGAACATCATGGGAGGATTGGGGTTTTAGAAGCGTGAAAGAGGCTTTGACCCCAGCTGCTAGGACGGCGTTATAATCATGTGTGCTCACAAGAAGGACTTTTCCAAGGTCGCTGAATTCGGGCAACTCGCGATAATGAGTTCAAGCGCTCCAAAACAGGCCACGGGCCAGGAACCTGGGCTTCAGATAGAGCTTCGCGAAACTGGCGGAGTTTCTGGCGTTGAGCGCACGTTCGCCCTGAAGGGCAATACGCTTCAAGTGATCGACAAAGGCCGTATCAGCTTGGAACGTCACGTTCCAACTACAGTAGTCCGATCTTTCGCCGACCAGGTGAAGGCTCTCGAAAGCATCGGACCGAGGCGTAGTTATGGTCGCTATAATTACAATTCCGATATTATTACAACTCAGCTAGAGATTGTCGATGATTCAGAGGCCTTGGAAATGCAGGTCATCTCAGATCCTAGAGACCCGGCTCCCAATCAGTTCTGGGAAATTGTCAATGGCTTGCGCAAACTAAGTAGAATAGACTTACCTACTGCGTCCGATTTTTGAACGCTGCTCGGATCAATTGTTCGTGTTCTCCCGTTTTCTCATTTCCTTTCGGAAAAAGAACCCGATCTGCCTGCACGAGAGCGTCCACGCCCTGTATGATTGTCCTCCATGGCCCAAGGTAACTAAGACTTTGCAGAGCTATGGCATCCGCCGCCTGACCGGCCTGCTGTCGAAGATCCCACAGGAGGCCGGCCCAAATTGTGCCGATCTCGTGTTCGTCGCCTGCAAAGGAACGAGGGAATTTAGCTTGGTTTGCACAACTCCGCGAGCGGCCCGGAGCGAAGTACTCTCCGATCGCAGGATCATTCATTACGGTCGCTGCAAAATAATCGCTAAAACCTTCACTCATCGCTCGAGAGGAGTCGTGAAGCTTGGCGCGGCCCAATTCGCACATACTATCCGAAACCGCGTGGCCAAATTCGTGAAGTACAAGGTCTAGACACCGCGAGGAGCACCGTGGAATGTCGTCCGTCGTATCTCCAAAATATAGCTCACCATTGTCTGGTGCATAATAGGCATTGTTTTGCGCGTCTTGGACGTGAACATTTGCTTTTATGGGTTTGAATCGCGTCTCGTTCATCAACGATTGGGGCGATGCTTGAGCTAATCTATTGATCGCGTCCCAACAAACTTGCAGGAAATAATAAATCTGCGGCTCATCGAATTCGCTCTGACGTGGCTCATACAGAAAGTGGCCGTTTGGAGAAGATACTCTGGATTGGTCTGGGCCCCAGATTTCAGTTCGCGGCCCCGTCAGTGCGATGGGCGGATTTATAAGTCCGATCAATTCGAGATCTTCAACCGAAGGACTACGGAGAGGATCGACTCTGTAACCGCTAGCTTTTCCTGAAGCTCCGCTAGCGATGTTGAATAGTCCTAAGATCTCGCCATCCAAGCCGACAAAGCCCCGCCAATCGCCTAAGGGTCGCCTTGAAATCGCTCGCACGAGGTAGCAACGATGTAGCTCGCACTCCACCGGGAGGAAGAGCTCTTCGGCGCGATAATAGGCCAGATCGTCAACCGATTTGCCGAGAGTGCTGGCGACAACATCTATCGCTTCTTTGAGTCCAAGTTTCTTGGATAGTTCGGGTATGTCAAGATCCTTTGGTGCGGGCGTACCAGCTATTGCATACGCCATTCCTTTGTGGTCGACGTGTACAGCAAACTGGGCCCCGTAGATGGGGAGGCCTTCGATGGTCTGCTGTACGCGGACGACGTTTCCGGCTAGCGACGCGTTCGTCGATTCTACAGAGAAAGCGCCGATGAGTCCCAGACCGTCTCCAATTTTGTGAATGGTCTCCTGCAGATTTCCTGAAGCCTCGCTAGTCCCGATGTGTCCGATATCGCCCGCCACAAACAATCGCCCGGGTTCAGGAAGGTTTTCAACGGCGGTCATGGGAGAACCCATGGCCTTGCTTATGTTGGCCGCGGCCTCGGCGGACTCGACGTTTTGCCACCCCGCCGCCACCCTTGAAAAATTGGCACAGAATTTCTCATGCTCCATCCAAGCGTTAGGAAGGGCCAGGGGATACGCTGCATTTCCTTCTAACACGGACTTCACCTTAGCTTCTTGTGGCGCCGCTCCATCTGGGCTTGCATTCATATTCCTATCCTCATCGTATTGTAGAACCGTGGTTTGATTGGCTTGTCATTTCGGAATGAAGTCGTCTCGTACGCTTGAATCGCTATTCCGGCAGGATTTGGGTCGCGGTCGCCTGGAACAAATATAAAGCTTATGAACCCTCGTCAAACCTCACGACGCAAGTTACGATAAACGACTTGTCTAGCGCAATATTAACGTGTACGGTATTTCACGGCAAGGGGACATATCCAGCGTGCTGCCATTTCGCGACTCAAGATATCATTTCGCATTTCTGCTGCTCGCCTTCCTCACCATTGCGGCTAGGCCACTGCTGGGACAACCACTCCCCCAAATCCAAGCTGAACTTGTGCCCTACGACCTGTCAACGAACAAATCTGCGATGCTTACGGTAACCGTGACTTGCCCTACCGCCACTCCCGACTTGAGCCTTCAGGTGCTTGCGCCGATAGGTTTTACGGTGACGGCCAGAAGCTCCGCACAACTGGGCAACTGCTCTGGAATGAGGGCTGCCACCTTTGAAGTGGATGCGCCGCATACATACGTGAGTTCAGCGAGCTGGAAAATACTAATACTTCTATCCGATAAGAATGGACAGGTTGCAAGTTCAGTTTTGCCTTTCGAGTACCACTCTGGCATTTCCCTTTGGTTGTATTTTACGGTTGGCCTCGCCGGGATTGCGTTGGGCTACGTCGTGCGACTGATTGTTGATTCACTGAATAACCTTCCTCGGCCTGTCATAACTGTAGCGGCTGCCGGGCCGGGCGGGGCTGTCGTACCAAATCTAGGGAGGTTCACGGACTTCATAAAGAACCATTACTACTTCATGGATTTCCTGGTGACCTTCGTACTTGGATTTCTCGCCTTGGTAGCCCTGGTGAAAGACAATCACACCCCGGACTCAGGCCTATACTGGTATTCGGCGTTCGGCTTTGGATTCGGGATTGGTTTGCTCACAAACAGCGACCTTATAACACGATTGAGGACAAAGTAATCGTCGAGCTCCACCAATCTAAGGGGTAACACAAAATGTCAACAAAACTCGAAGACGTTGTCGTACTTTCAAGATATCGGCCCAAACTCAAAGCGCTCGGCTACAAAAGCGTTGAGTCTTTCGTTGCGTCCGCTCGAGTTGCTGCCCGAGAAATGTCCGGCTACCTCAAAGAGGATGTTGACGCAATCCTTAGCCAGCTACCCGATAACTTCCGCACCCAAGCATTCCCAGCCTCCCTGCCGCCGGCGTTTTCTCTTGGCGTGGATCTGGCCAGCATTCCACGAACCTACGCCGCGTTTAGTTTTGCAATGGCTACCCCCGGCGTCGCTGCGCTCCCCGCAAATGTAAACTGGATTAGCCAAATGCCGCCGATTCATGATCAGGGTCAAAGGGGTACGTGTGTGGCATTCGCTGCGCTAGCGGCCGTCGAACATTATCAGGGGAGCCAAAACCAGTATCAGGACATGTCTGAACAGTTTCTATATTGGAACTGCAAGCAGAATGACGGGAAGCCAAATGGTTATGGGACATTTCTCGCGGTTGCCATGCCCTTGCTACAGCGAGACGGATGCTGCCTTGAATCCGATTGGCCTTACAACCCAACTGTTATCCCTGGCAGCGAGGGCCAAGACCCGCCCCCAAGTGGCGCCCAATTACAAGCATTACAATACAAGGTAAGCCCATACAATCAGCTTGCTCCGACGTCTGTGCCGGACTTGAAGAACGAGTTGGCAAGACAAAGGTGTGTCGCATTTGATATCCCAGTTTATAACTCGTGGTATCAAAACACAGAGGTTGCTCGTACGGGTGAGCTGACACTCCCTATTCCTAGCGAAAGGCCCGTCGGCGGACACGCGATGTGTCTCGTGGGCTACGAAGACTTACCTGGGGAAGAAGAGATAGGAAGTGGCAAATTCATCCTTCGAAACAGCTGGGGTACGACGAGTTGGGCTTCTCAGTCGCCTTATGGCGCCGGCTACGGGACGATTCCCTATGCCTATATTGCCCGCTACGGACAGGAGGCGTACTCTATCTATTGATTGGTTCTTGAGTTTTGCAATTTCTGTGGAGCAGTCGTGTCATTGGCTTTTCTGAGTAAGCTCGGGTTGGATGACGACGAGTATAGGAAACTGGCCAACTTGGGCGCCTCCACTCCGGCAGCTCTGTTAGGTGTACGCCGCGCGGCCCCCAAAGCGTTTGATGATTTGCTCGGAGCGACGCGAGCTCGCGAGGTGACTGCTCGACTCGAAAGTCTATTAACCTCAGAGGAGCTGGAACGACAGTCGTTGGCGCAACCTCCCAACATGTATCCTTTGGGAGCAATGCTCGGAACCAAGCCCGAAGAACTTCCTCGGCCTAAATACGATATCGTAGAACGAGATCGGCTATTTAACGAACTTCGGTCGCTAAGGCAGTCTCGTCATCCTTCGCAGGCGGATAAAATGAGGATGGCTGAACTAGAACGTCGTCTGAACGCGCTCCTCGAGTCCAGGTAGCAAATTCGTTGCTAGCGCTCCATTACTGCTTTCTTGGCACAGCCGAATGAAATATATGCCCGTCTTTGTTCTCAATGATTTACGCGGATGTTAGTGGTGCCATTTTCGTGCTGTTTCTTCGTGTTCTGTTCCCAATCTGTTCCCCGACTTGTTCTCACCTTAGACTAGGTGACGAAGACATGCACGAGAAACGAGAATTCGATCGGAAAAAGGAAAAAAGGACAGACTCAATCACAGAAAATCGGCGCTCTTTCCAGATTAATTCAATTAATTCTTAGCCGTTCCCCCGACTCGAGCTGGGTTCATCCTCAAATTTTGGCCATTGGATTAAGATGCCGCCGCAGAAATCATTTTCCCGTGCCCGTCAAGCTGACCGTTTGCGGTGTGTTGGACGCGTTGTCAGCGATCTTTATCGAAGCGGCTCTTGATCCCGCGCTCGTAGGTTTGAACGTTACTGTAATTATGCAGCTGCCACCGCTCGGAACCGAGGCACCACAAGTATTTGTCTGCCCGAAATCGCTGGCATTTT
>WNGM01014342.1_pt1 | contig 10491 bp, 7 predicted proteins | sample 5400571 | NCBI WGS metagenome assembly WNGM01 (sample SAMN13153378, study PRJNA577476) | soil metagenome | isolation source: 100 cm soil or saprolite under Garry oak tree replicate 2 | place: USA:California | collected 2016-06-15 | reverse complement strand
TGCATGTAGATCTGGTCGACGTCGGGGCGCTCTTCGCGGTCCACCTTGATGTTCACGAAGAGCTGGTTCATGAGCGCGGCGATGTCTTCGTTCTCGAAAGATTCGCGCTCCATGACGTGACACCAGTGGCAGGCGGAGTAGCCGATCGACAGGAAGATCGGCCTCCCCTCCCGGCGCGCGCGCTCGAGCGCCTCCTCGCCCCACGGGTACCAGTCGACCGGGTTGTCGAGGTGCTCGAGGAGGTAGGGACTCGACTGGCCGAGGAGGTGGTTCGGCCGCCTCCCGACTCCCGCCTCCGCGGCGGCGCGCGCCGCGGAGCCATCGCCCGGATCCTGAACGAGCGCCTCGTCCCCATCAAGGTCGACCGCGATGAGCGGCCCGATCTCGACGACCTGTACATGACGTCGGTCCTGGCGATGAACGGATCGGGAGGCTGGCCGCTGTCGGTCTTCCTGACTCCCGACCGGAAGCCGTTCTACGGCGGAACCTACCTGCCGAAGGATCGCTTCCGGCAGACGCTCCTGGCGATCGACGACGCCTGGACCCACCGCCGCCCCGAGGTCCTGGCCTCGGCCGACAAGGTCCGCGAGGCGCTGGAGCAGGCGCGGGCCCGGCCCGTGGCGCGGGCCGGGGAGGGCCCCGGCGGCGCGGCGCGTCAGGCGGGTGGGGCGCGCGGCTCTCTGCGCGACGCGGTGGCGCGGCTCGAGGCCACCTTCGACCGGGCGAACGGAGGGTGCGGCGGCGCCCCGAAGTTTCCGCCCCACGGCGCGCTCCGCCTGCTGCTGGAGGCGGATCGCCGGGGCGAGGCCGGGGCGCTCGATCTCGTCGTCCGGACGCTCGAGGCGATGGCGCGCGGCGGCCTCTACGATCAGATCGGCGGCGGCTTCCACCGCTATGCCACCGACGCCGCCTGGCTCGTGCCGCACTTCGAGAAGATGCTCTACGACAACGCCCTTCTCGTCCCGCTCTACCTCGAGGCCTGGAAGCGCACCGGACGCGACGACTTCCGGCGGGTGGCCGAGGAGACCCTGGCCTGGGCGGTGCGCGAGATGACCGACACCCGGGGAGGGTTCTGCGCGTCTCTCGACGCCGACAGCGAAGGGGAGGAGGGCCGGTATTATCTCTGGACGCCGGAGGAGGTCCGGACGGCCCTCGGCCCCTCGGACGCCGCGCCCGCGATCGCCTGGTTCGGCCTGGGGGACGGCGGAAGGTTCACCGGAGGGCGCGGCCTGCCGCACCAGGCGCGGCCGCTCGAGGCCTTCGCCCGGGAGCAGGTGATGACACCCGACGCGGCGCGGGCGCGGATCGAGGTCTGGCGGCGCGGGCTCTTCGAGGCGCGGGCCGGGCGGGTGCCGCCGCGCCGCGACGGCAAGGTGCTGACCGCCTGGAACGGTCTGATGATATCCGCCCTGGCCCGGGCCTACGCCGCCACCGGCGACGACCGCTACCGCGCGGCGGGCGTGCGCACCGCGCTCTTCCTGCGTGACCACGTCGAGGCGCCGGACGGCCGCCTGCGGGTCTCCTGGATCGACGGGACGGCCGGGCCTCCGGGGTACCTCGACGACTCCGCCTTCCTGGCGCGCGGCCTGATCGATCTGTACGATGCGACCGCCGACCGGACCTTCCTCGACGAGGCGGCCCGCATCGCGCGGGGCGCCGATCGGTTCCTCGACCGGGAGGCGGGTGGGTACTTCTTCGCCGCCGCCGATCAGAAGGATCTCCTCCTGAGGACGATGAGCTTCGAGGACCAGGCGCTGCCGTCCGGCAACGCCGTCATGGTCGAGACCCTGGCGCGGCTGGCGCGCGCGCTGCGCGACCCGGCCCCGCTCGAGACGGCGCGGCACGCGGTCGGCGCGGCGGACCCGATCCTCTCGCTCTCGGCCCTCGCCGCCCCCTCGATGTTCCTGGCGGCCGAGCTCCTGGATCGCGCGCGGCCCGGCGCCGCCATCCCCGCGGCCGTCGTCGCGACGGTCCGCGCCGGCCTGATCGACACGCCGGCGCTCGCGGCCGCTCCCGCGCGACCCACAGCACCGGCCGAGGAGGGAGACAGGCTCATCAAGGGGACGGTCGTCGGCAGGGGGAACGCGCCGCGCGTCGTCGAGTCGTCCGTCGCCGTGCCGGAAGGGACGCTGCGGCCCGGCCAGTCGCTGACCGTCTCCGTCGGCCTCGACATCCAGCCCGGGTGGCACGTCAACTCCAGCAGGCCGACGCTCGAGTACCTGATCCCTACGAAGATCGAGCTCGCCGATCCGTCCGCCGCGACGGTCGAGGACCTCGCCTACCCCGAGGGGATGCTCGTGACGCTCAAGTTCGCGGAGGAGAAGCTGTCGGTCTACCAGGGAGCGACGATGATTCGGGCGACCCTCAGCCCGCCGCGCGACAGCGGCCAGGGCCCGCGCACGATCCCGATTCTCCTGACCTACCAGGCCTGCAGCGACCGGACCTGCCTCGCCCCCGAGAAGGTCCGGTTCGAGATCCCGATCGTGGTGCGGGGCGAGCCGGTGGCCGCGACCGCGGCGTGGCCGGCCGCACCGATCGGCGACCGGCGACCGCCCGCCGCCTCCCGCGGCGGGCTCGCGGCGCTTCTTGGATCGGGCGGCGCGGGAGGAGAGGGGGTGCGGGCGCTCATGGAGCAGCGGGGGCTCGCGGTGCTCCTCGGCGTCGTCTTCCTGGCCGGGCTGGCGCTCAATCTGACCCCCTGCGTCTACCCGATGATGCCGGTCACCATCGGATACTTTCTCAACCAGGCGTCGGGGGGCTGGGGACGGAGGATCGGGCTGCCGGCCCTGTACGTCCTCGGGATGGCGGTGACCTACTCGATCCTCGGCGTCGTCGCCGGCCTGACCGGAAGCCTCTTCGGATCGATGCTGCAGAAGCCCTGGGTCACCGGGCTCCTGGCGCTGATCTTCATCGTCATGGCGCTCTCGATGTTCGGTCTGTTCGAGATCCGGATGCCGGGGTTCCTGACCCGCATCACCGGCGGGCGCCGTGGCGCGGTCGGCGCCTTCCTGATGGGGCTGACGATGGGAGTGGCCGCCGCCCCCTGCATCGGCCCCTTCATCGTGCCGCTCCTCGCCTTCGTCGGCGCCTCCGGGACGCCGGCGCTTGGATTCTGGCTGTTCTTCGTCATGGCGATCGGCATGGGGCTTCCCAACCTGGTCCTCGGGGTCTTCTCCGGGGCGCTCGCCGGCCTGCCGCGCTCGGGGAGCTGGCTGATCTACGTCAAGAAGGTGATGGGGACGGCGCTCCTCGCCGTGGCGCTCTATTTCCTCCAGCCCTACCTTCCCGATCGGCCCCTCGGCTGGATCGTGCTGGCCTTCGCGCTCCTCTCCGGCATCTACCTGGCGATCTTCGAGCGGACGAAGGTGGCCGCCGGATGGTTCCGGCCGCTCAAGGCCGCCGTCGGCCTGGCCGTCGTCGCGGGGGGCGCCTGGATCGCCGTGCCGATGGTCGGCGCGCGGCCCGAGCCGATCTTTCACCCGTACGGCGCCGAGGCGCTCGATCGCGCCCGGAGCGAGGGACGCCCGGTGATCGTCGACTTCTTCGCCGCCTGGTGCGTGCCCTGCAAGGAGCTCGATCGATTCACCTTCAGCGACCCGCGCGTCCTCGAGGAGGCGGATCGCTTCCTGATGCTGAAGGCCGACCTGACCTCGTTCGAGTCCGCCTCGGTCCGCGAGGTGCGGGAGCGCTTCGCGGTGCTCGGTGTGCCGACCGTCGTCTTCCTCGATGGCCGCGGCGAGGAGCGCAAGGATCTCCGGGTGTACGGCTTCGAGGACCCCGCGAGCTTCCTCGCCCGGATGCGGCAGGTCCACTAGGTGTCCGACCCGCGGACACGGAGCGGCCTCGAAGCGCCCGCACCGGCGCCGGGGGCGATCCGGAGCGCCCTCGACCGTCTCGAGTGCGCCCGTTGCGGCACGGCGCGCCCCTTCGGTCCCGACCCGGCGACGGTGTGCGCCTGCGGCGCACCCCTCCTGGCGCGGTACCGCATCGATGAGGCGCGCCGCACCCTCCACCACGACGCCCTCGCAGGACGCCCCGCCAGCCTCTGGCGCTACGCCGAGATGCTCCCCGGCGTGGAGGCGATCACGCTCGGGGAGGGGCTCACGCCGCTCCTCCGGGCCCGGCGCCTCGGGGCCGACCTCGGTCTGCAGCGCCTGCTCGTCAAGGACGAATCGAGGAACCCGACCGGGTCGTTCAAGGCGCGCGGCATGGCGGTCGCCGTTTCGGTGGCCGCCGCCCAGGGGGTGCGCGTGGCGGCCGCCCCGTCGGCCGGGAACGCCGGATCGGCGCTGGCCGCCTACGGGGCGCGCGCCGGCATCGAGGTCCACCTCTTCCTCCCGGAGGCGACGCCGGCGCCGTTCGTCCTGGAGGCCCGCCGCCTGGGCGCGCGGGTCCGCCTCGTCCCCGGATCGATCGCCGACGCCGGTCGGGCGATGCGCGAGACGATGGGGCCTCCGGGCGACCGCTTCTTCGATCTCTCGACGCTGCGCGAGCCGTTCCGGATCGAGGGGAAGAAGACGATGGGGTACGAGATCGCCGAGCAGCTCGGGTTCGTCCTGCCCGACGTCGTCGTCTACCCGACCGGCGGCGGGACCGGCCTCATCGGCATGTGGAAGGCGTTCGACGAGATGGAGGCTCTCGGCTGGATCGGCGCGCGGAGGCCCCGGATGTTCGCGGTCCAGGCGACGGGCTGCGCCCCGATCGTCCGCGCCTTCGAGCAGGGGGCGGAGCGGGCCGACCTGTGGGTCGATCCGCGCACCGCCGCCGCCGGCCTGCGGGTCCCCGGGAGCCTGGGGGACGTCCTGATCCTCCGAGCGATCCGGGCGAGCGGCGGTGCCGCGCTCGCGGTCGAGGACCGTGAGATGATGGAGGCGGCCGGGCGGCTCGGCTCCCGGGAGGGGATCGACGCCTGCCCCGAGGGCGGGGCGGCCCTGGCCGGCCTGCGGCGCCTCACGGAGACGGAGCGGATCGGCCCCGAGGAGACGATCGTCATCTTCAACACCGGCACCGGCCTCAAGTACGCCGGCTGAACATTCGCGTTTGCATGGACGTCGGTCGAGGAGGTCAGAGATGGGAAAGCGAGCGGGACGGAACGCGTTCCTCGTGTTGGCGGTCCTCGCGGCCGCCCTCGTCCTCGTGGGGATCGCGGCGCGCGGCGCGGAACCGTCGGCGACGCCGGCTCCGCAGCCGACGCCGCCGTCCTCTCCGGCGCCGACGCCGGCGTCGTCCCCCCCTGCCGCGCCGGCCCCGTCGTCCTCGCCCGAGCCGGCCCCGGCGCCGCTGCCGCGCATCATCCGGGTCGTCTGCACCGACCGGATCTGCGGGAACTGCGACGGCAAGTGCCACAAGAACAGCGGACACGTGGCCATCGACAAGAAGGGGCACTGCGCCTGCACGCCCGCGGAGGGCGGTCCGCTCGACCAGGCGACGCGCCAGGCCTACCAGAAGAACCAGCCGCAGTGATCAGGAGACGCGGCCGCGAGACGCCCGACCGCGCCCGGCTGCTGCGCGCCGCCCGTCTGTTCGTGGCGGCGATCGGCGAGCGCGACCTTCGGCGCGACCAGGCGCGCACGCCGGCGCGCGTGGCGGACGCCTGGAGCCGCGAGATCCTCTCCGGCTATCGGGCCGACCCCGCCCGCATCCTGGCGACGAGCTTCCGTTCCCGCGAGAGCGGGATGGTCGTCGTGCGCGACATCCCGTTCGTCTCGGTCTGCGTCCACCACCTCCTCCCGTTCCACGGCAACGCGGCGATCGCCTACCTCCCGGGTGGGCGGCTGGCCGGGGAGGCCGAGCACCTTTGCATGACGATCCGCGGACCGCGCACGCGCGGCGCGCGCGTGGTCACGTCCGCCTTCAGCGGGGCGTTCCGCGGGAGCCCGTCGCTGCGCGCGGAGTTCCTGCGACAGTGTGGACCGCCCGGGGCGCGCGCCCGCCGGGCCCCGTCCCGATCGCTGTGGTAGACTTCCCGGCCCGATGACGAAGCCGATCCGCGCGTCACTGCTCGCCATCGCCGTGCTCGAGGCCGCCCTCGCGGTCGCGGGTCCGGCCGCGCGGGGTCCGGAGCAGGCCCCGCCGTCCCCGGCCGCAACACCGTCCCCGGTGGCGATCCTGGCCGCCGCCCGGTCGCAGAAGGTACGGATCGGACTGACCAACGATCCGGTCAAGGTGCGCGTCTTCGCGGACGGTGGCGTCGTGGTGCGCGACCCGGTGAAGCGGGCCCCGATCTGGAAGAAGAGGTTCGAGTCGGGCGTCTACCTCGTGAGCGACCTCTCCGGCTCCGAGCCCGGCCTCCTGTATCGCGTGCAGGTCGCCTCCTTCGCCGCCAAGGATCAGGCGGAGTCGAAGCTGTCGGAGATCGAGGCGCTCCTCCCGAAGGAGAAGGGGGTCCTCTCCTTCAACCCCGATCGGAAGAGCTGGCGCGTCCGCGTGGGGGAGTTCCGCTCGCGCGAGGACGCCGCCTCCCTGGTGCAGAGGCTGAACGACGAGGGGTTCACGGAGCTCTGGATCACCGAGGAGGGGCGCGCGGTCGGCGGCCGGCGCCGCATCCGCCTGGTGGACGATCGCTGGCACAATTTCCTCACCGGCCACGATCGCGTCCTGATCGAGCCGGCCCGGCCGGGGGAGGCCCTGCGCCTCGACCAGGGCTCCTACCGCGGGCGTCTCGAGGCGCGCGTGGACAAGGCGGGAAACCTGAGGCTCATCAACGAGCTCGAGATGGAGGAGTACCTCAAGGGGGTGGTCCCGAACGAGATGGGTCCCGGGGTCTATCCGGAGCTGGAGGCGCTGAAGGCGCAGGCGGTCGCGGCGCGCACGTATCTCGTCGCCAACCTCGGGCAGTTCTCGGAGGACGGCTACGACGTCTGCGACTCCGCCCAGTGCCAGGTCTACAAGGGGGCCGGGACGGAGTACGCGCTGACGAACCAGGCGGTCGACGAGACGCGCGGCCTCATCGCGACCTGGAACGGCCGGCCGATCAACGCCCTCTACACCTCCACCTGCGGCGGCCACACCGAGGACGGGAGCCTCGTGTTCCCGGAAGAGAAGGGGGCGTACCTGAAGGGGGTCCCCTGCTACCCCGAGGTGGAGGCCGAGAGCCGCACCGTCTCCGGCAACGGCTGGGTCGAGCCGGTGGTCCTGGAGGATGGCGCGCCGGTGAACGAGGAGGTGACGCTGCTCGAGAAGCTCGGGATCGTCGGCCCGGAGGCGTCGGGGCGAGGCTACCTGCTGGCGGTGTGCGGGCCGGTCGAGGCGGAGCGCTGGACCACCTTCGCCCTCGGCCTGGTCGGCAAGAAGCCGCCGGAGCCCGGGCTCAGGCCGGGCGCCCTCGAGATGTCCGACCTGGCGATCTACTTCGCCCGCTCGCTCGGCTGGGACGAGAAGATGCGCCTGTCGCTCGACGATCGCGACCTGCCGTACCTCCTGGCGTTCAAGGATCGCGACGACGTGCCGCGGGAGGCGCAGCGCCCCTACGCGATGCTGATCCTCGAGGGGATCCTGCAGCCCTTCCCCGACAACACCCTGCGGCCGCACCACCATCCCTCGCGCGGGCTGGTGCTCCGCTCCCTCTTCCGCATGCTCGACTACTACAACGCCCTCGGGCGCGTGCAGGCGAGCTACCGCGGCACCGACAACGACCGGATCCTGCTGGAGGGCAAACGCGACGTCACCGGCCTGCAGGTCTCTCCGGACGTCGCCCTGTTCCGATCCTTCCGCGACGTCTCCTACCCGTCGCGCAGCATCCCGCTCACGCTCGGCGATCGCGTCGTCTACCACCAGCAGAACGACGCGACCATCGACTACCTCAAGGTGATCACCAACCAGCGGGGCGTCTCCGATGACCGCTACTCCTCCGCCTACCGCTGGGACCAGCGCTACACGCGCGGTGAGCTCGAGGCGCTGATCAAGGCGCGGGTCGACGTCGGGAAGCTCGTCGACATCGAGCCGACGCAGCGCGGCGTGAGCGGCCGGGTGGTCGAGGTGAAGATCGTCGGCAGCCGCGGCACGTTCTACCTGCGGGGCTTCAAGATCCGGACCGCCCTCGGCATCCGCGAGAACCTCTTCACGATCGATCGTACCCTCGCCACGGACGGCGCGGTGGAATCGTACATCTTCAGCGGCAAGGGCTGGGGGCACGGCGTCGGCCTCTGTCAGGTCGGGGCGTACGGCATGGCCCTGCGCGGCAAGACGTTCGAGGAGATCCTCCACCACTATTACACGGGCATCGAGCTCACGCGCCGCGCCGCGCTTCCGTGATCCCCGCCCGGCTCCCCGCGTTGACACCCTGGAGGCGGGCGGACGATAATCGCCCCGCATTCGGTGCGACACGTTGACGATTCCCCGGTCAGGCGAGATCGACGAGGCGAGGGCGGCGGCCGAGGGGGCGTTCCGCGGCCGCTTGAGGGCGCTGAGCGTCGCCGACGTCCTGAATTTCCTGCGCGTGCTGAACCGGAAGGGGCTCCTCTCCCTCACCGCGGGCGGGGTGTCGATCGGCCTCTACCTGCGCGCCGGCAGGGTGGTCCACGCGGTCTCCACGCGCGAGGGCGATCGCCTGACCGAGCTCCTTCTCCGCTGGGGCCTCCTCACCCCCGCGCAGCACGAGGAGACGATGCGGCGGGCCGCCGCCGGCGAGCGGATCGGCAAGGCCCTGGTGGCCTCCGGCGGCGCGACGCCGCGGGGCCTCATGGAGGCGCGGTTGCGGCAGGTGCGGCAGATCGCCCTCTCGGTGTTCGACTGGGAGGCGGGGGAGTTCGTCTTCCTGGAAGGGGAGGAGCCGCAGGACGAGGGGATCCTCGTCGATCTGGGCCTCCTGGATCTGATCGTCGAGGGGATCCGATCGGTCGGTCGCCCCGGCCTCTTCCGGGAGAGGATGCCGTCTCCCGACTGGGTGTTCGAGGCGATCGCCCCGGAGGACCGCAAGGCGGCCGTCCCGCTCGAGCCGCACGAGGAGCATGTCCTCCGTCTCGTGGACGGGACACGGACCGTCGGTGCCATCGCCGCCTCCTCCGAGTTCACCGACCTCGAGACGCTGCGCATCCTCTTCCTCCTCTTCACCATCGGGCATCTCAAGATGCAGGCACGCACGGGACCCGACATCGAGGAGGGACGCGGCGAGGAGATCGAGGAGATCCTGGAGCGCTACAACGGAATGCTCGGGCGCGTCTACCAGTACCTGATGCGGGAGGTCGGCCCGATCTCGGCGCCTCTCATGGAGAAGTCGCTGCGCGAGATGAAGGGGGAGCACCCGATCCTCTTCAGCCGGGCGTCTCTCGGGGGGGACGGGACGATCGACGGGGCCGTCCTGCAGGAGAACCTGAAGGGCCTGAGCCCGTCCCGCAAGCGCGAGACCCTGGTGCGGGGGCTCAACGAGCTGCTCTACTCGGAGCTGCTCATCCTGAGGCGCGCCCTGGGGGTGGAGCACGAGGGGCGCGTGTTGCGGGCCCTCCGCCGGACGACCTCGGCCCGCCCCCCGGCGTCGAGCCTGGGCCCGCGCTGATGTCGAACCTCCTGTTCCGCGTGGGGGGGCTGCTGATCCTCGGGGCCGTCGCCTACCTGGTCGTCGTCGAGGTGGCTCAGGGCGGCGCCAACCACGCTCTCGTGCGCACCCTGCTGTGGGCCGGCGCCATCTCCCTCGCGGGGGGGATCGTCGCCCGGATCGGGGGGCGGGCCACCGCCGCGATCGTCGGCCGCTCGTGCCCGCGCTGCGGGCGCAGAGTGGCGCGCGGGCGGGTTTACTGCGACGAGCACTTGCAGGAGACGATCAACGAATACCGGGACCGCCAGCGCGACACCAAGGGCTGAGAGCATGTCGACGGGCGCGGGGGCGCCCGGCCCGGCCCCCCTCGTGGTGGTGCTCGGCCCGACGGCGGCGGGGAAGAGCGAGTTCGCCCTGCTCGCGTGCGAGCGCTTCGGCGGCGAGGTGCTGAGCGTCGACTCGATGCAGGTCTACCGTGGCCTCGATCGCGGGACGTCGAAGCCGGCGCGGGAGGCGCTGCGCCGCGCGCCGCACCACGGCATCGATCTCGCCGACCCGGGGCAGGACTTCTCCCTGGGCGACTTCGTGCGGGAAGGGGAGCGGACGATCGAGGCGATCCGCGCTCGCGGGAGCCTCCCGATCCTGGTGGGCGGCACCGGGCTCTACCTGCGCGGCCTTCTGAAGGGGATCGTGGAGGCGCCGCGCCGCAGCGAGGCGTTCCGGAGGCGGCTGCGGGCGATCGAGGGCCGGCGCGGCGCGCCGTTCCTCCACCGGATGCTCCGGAGGGTCGACCCGGCGGCGGCGCGGCGGCTCGGACCGCGCGATCGCCAGCGGGTGGTGCGCGCTCTCGAGGTCTTGTTCGCGGCGCGCCGCGGGCTCTCGAGCCTCATCGGGGAATCGCCCTTCGGCGCCGATCGCTACCCGGCGATCAAGATCGGGCTGGAGATGCCGCGCGCCGCTCTCTACCGCAGGATCGACGAGCGCGTGGTGGCGTTCTTCGAGAGCGGGCTCGTGGAGGA
>WNGM01007528.1_pt1 | contig 10493 bp, 19 predicted proteins | sample 5400571 | NCBI WGS metagenome assembly WNGM01 (sample SAMN13153378, study PRJNA577476) | soil metagenome | isolation source: 100 cm soil or saprolite under Garry oak tree replicate 2 | place: USA:California | collected 2016-06-15 | reverse complement strand
TGCCGCGGTGGCGCTCGCTCTGACCGATCTGGCTACGTGTCTGGGTTATCTTCAACTTCGGCATCGTTTGTCTCCTCCGCCGCAGCCGGCTCCTCGACAGCTGCCGGTTCTTCGACAGCGGGGACCGGCTCGGCGACGGGCTCTTCCTCGACTCTCGTCGGGATCGGCAGCACCTGTGAAACCGTCAGGCCGCGGATCTGCGCGACCTCCTCGGGCCGCCGCAGGCGACGTAGACCATCGACCGTCGCCTTGAGCATGTTGATCGGGTTCGTCGTCCCCAGGCTCTTCGCGAGGATGTCGCGAACGCCGCCGAGCTCGAGCACAGCGCGGACGCCGCCGCCCGCGATCACGCCCGTCCCCTCGCTCGCGGGCCGCAGCTACACGCGCGCGGCGCCGAACTCGCCCAGGATCTCGTGGGTGATCGTCGTGCCCTTCTTCGGCACGGTGAACAGGTTCTTCTTCGCGTCGTCGACGGCCTTCGAGATTGCGAGCGGAACCTCTCGCGCCTTGCCGTAACCGACGCCGACGCGGTCGACCTCGTCCCCGATCACGACGAGCGCCGTGAACGAGAACCGCCGGCCGCCCTTGACGACCTTGGCGACGCGGTTGATCTCGACCACGCGCTCCTTGAGCTCGCGCTCTCGCTCGCGCTCGATGACCTCACGTTCGACCGGAGTCGTGCTCAAAACTTCAGGCCTCCTTCGCGTGCGGCCTCTGCCAGCGCCTTCACGCGTCCGTGGTACAGGTAGCCGCCTCGGTCGAAGACGACGGATTCGAGGTCCGCCTGCTTCGCCCGCTCGGCCAGCAGCTTGCCGACCTCGGCCGCCTGCTGGGTCTTGTTGCCCTTGAACGATTTCTTCAGGTGCAGGGAGCTCGCCGCCGCGAGGGTCTTCCCCTCGCCGTCGTCGACGAGCTGCGCCTCGATCCCGGCGTTCGAGCGGAAGACGACCAGGCGCGGCCGCTCGGCCGTCCCGTAGACCTTGCCGCGGACGCGCTTGTGCCTGCGGGCGCGAGCTTGGGGTTTCGTCAGAACCGCCATTACGCTCGTTTACCGACCTTCCTTCGCACGTACTCGCCCTCGTAGCGGATGCCCTTGCCCTTGTAAGGCTCGGGCGGCCGCACCTTGCGCACCTGCGCCGCGATCTCGCCGACCTGCTGCTTGTCGATCCCCTTGACGAGCACGGTGGTCGCGTCCGGGACCTCGAAGGAGATCCCCTGCGGCGGCTTGATCACGACGGGATGCGAGAAGCCGACGTTCAGTTCCAGATCCGTGCCGCGCAACGCCACGCGATAGCCGACACCCTGCAGCTCGAGCCGCTTCTCGAAGCCCTTCGTGACCCCTTCGACCATGTTCGCGACAAGAGAGCGCGTCAATCCGTGCAGCGCCCGGTCGTCGCCGCGCTCGGTGGGGCGCTTGACGACGAGTGTGCCGTCGTCCTGGTCGATCTGCATCCGCGCCGGCACGTTCTGTGAGAGCTCGCCGAGCGGGCCGTTCACCTGAACGCGCCCAGGCGAGATCGCGACGTTGACGCCGGAGGGAAGCTCGATGGGCTGTTTACCGATTCGGGACATGGCTCACCAGATGAAGCAGATCACCTCGCCGCCGACGCCCTGTTGCTGGGCGGTGCGGCTCGTGATGAGGCCGTTCGAGGTGGACAGGATCGCGACACCCATGCCGCCGAGCACGCGCGGCAGCCGGTCCTTGCGCGCGTAGATCCGGCGTCCGGGCTTGGAGACGCGCTTCAGGTTCGTGATCACGCGCTCACGGCTGCGGCTGTACTTGAGATCGATCACGAGCCGCTTGTAGGAGCCGCCGTTCTCGACGTGGTAGTCGCGGATGTAGCCCTCCTCCTTGAGCAGGCGGGCGATCTCCTCCTTGATCCGCGAGTTCGGCATCTCCACGTGGTCGTGGAGCGCGCGATTCGCGTTGCGAATCCGGCTGAGCATGTCTGCTATTGGATCAGTCAACATAGGCTTCTCCTCTATCTCCCGAGCGAAGCGATCGGGACAAACCAGCTCGATGGAAAATGCGAAGCATTTTTCATCGTCACTACCAGGAACTCTTGGTCATGCCGGGGACTGGATGTCGTCGTAGTTGATCTCCGGGAAGATGATCTGCTCGCGGATCCCGAGCGAGAAGTTGCCGCGGCCGTCGAACGAGCGCGTGCTGAGGCCTCGGAAGTCGCGGATCCGCGGGAGCGCGAACGAGATCAGGCGGTCGAGGAACTCCCACATGCGCGCGCCGCGGAGCGTCACGCGGACGCCGACGGGCATCCCCTCGCGCAGCTTGAAGCTCGCGATCGACTTGCGCGCGCGGCGAACCTGCGCGCGCTGACCGGCGATCGTGGTCAGCTGGTCGAGCGCGTTCTCGAGCACCTTCGCCTCGGTCTTCGCGTCGCCGATGCCCATATTGAGCGTGATCTTCTGCAGGCGCGGGACGTCCATCACCGACGAGACCTGGAGCTGGCCCTTGAGCTGCGGGCGCAGCTCCTGCTCGTAACGCTCCTTCAGGCGCGGCTGGTAGCCGTTGCCGTTGGCGCTTGTCTTCCTCGGGCGCGCCATTACTTGTCGATCTCCTCCAGGCAGTCGGCGCGCTTGCAGACGCGCACGTGCAGCACCTTGTCCTTGACCGTCTTCGCCTTCATCCCGATCCGGGTGGGCCGGTTACAAGTCGGGCAGACGACCATCACGTTGGCGACCGAAACGGGCGCGGCCTTCTCGATCACGCCGCCGGGCGTCATCTGCGTCCCGCCCATGCGGCTGGAGTCGCGCATCGGCTTCGGCCGCGTGTGCCGCTTGACGACGTTCAGGTTCTCGACGATCACCCGCCGCTCCGCCGGACGCGCGTCGATGACGCGGCCCTGCTTGCCACGGTCCTTGCCGTTGATCATGTGGACGAGGTCGCCCTTCTTCACTTTCATCTTCGTAGTCATTTGGTTCACCACCGGCTTCGCTTGCGATGCCGGCTAGAGGCCATGGCGGCTGTGCCGACGTGGCCGTCTTGACCCGGCTTCAGGACAGGGGAATCGTTGGAAATCAAGTTGAGCATTCTTAGAGCACCTCTGGAGCTAGGGAAACGATCTTCATAAAATTCCGTTCGCGCAATTCACGTGCTACCGGCCCGAAGATGCGCGTGCCTCGTGGATTGTTCGCGTTGTCGATGATCACGGCCGCGTTCTCGTCGAACGCGATCGACGTACCGTCGTCGCGCCCGTACGGCTTGCGCGTCCGGACGACCACCGCCTGGACGACCTCGCCTTTCTTGATCGCGCCCTGCGGGGTCGCCGTCTTCACGGTAGCCGTGATCACGTCGCCCACGCGGGCGTAGCGGCGTTTCGAGCCGCCCTTGACGCGGATACAGAGGATCTCGCGCGCACCGGTGTTGTCCGCGACGCGCAGCCGGGATTCCTGCTGGATCACAGGTCACCTTCCGTGGGGCTCGTGCCCGCCAGCCGGGAAAAGCCGCTCTGGCAAGGACGCAGGGAGTGTTCGTACCTGGAAGCTACGGACGCGACTGCGTAACCGGGGCGGACGCCAGTGGGCTTTGCAGCGCCCTGGCGGGTGCGAGACTCGCGGGAAGGGGCCGTCGCCGTCATTACTGCGCTACCTCCACGATCTCGGCGAGACGCCAGTTCTTCGTCTTCGAGAGCGGGCGCGTCTCGACGATCCGGACGACGTCGCCGACCTTCGCCTGGTTCTCCTCGTCGTGGGCGTGGAACTTGGTCGAGCGGCGGACGACCTTCAGGTACTTCTTGTGCGCCTTCACGGCATCGACCCGGACGACGATTGTCTTGTCCATGCCGCTCGAGACGACCACACCGCGGCGCTCCTGGCGCCGGCCGCGCGGATGCTCGGGCTTCGGAACTCGCGTGATCGCCTTGCGCTCGGCCGAGCGCTCGCGCTTGGCCTTCGAGTGGCGGTGACGCAGGGAGCGCGGCAGGCGCTTCCGCTTCCGCTTCGGCTCCGGCGCCTCGGCTGCTGGGGCCTCCTCTGCCGGAGCGTCTGCTTCGGGGGCTTCGGCAGCCGCTGCTTCGGCCTCGACGTCCGGCGCAGGCTCGGCCTCGGCGACGGGTGCCTCTTCGGCCGGAGGCGCCTCGGCGGCCGGCTCTTCGGCCACAGGCTCCTCGGCTGCAGGGGACTCCTCGGCCACAGGCTCTTCGGCCGCCGGCTCCTCTGCAGGCTGCTCCTCGGTTTCGGCCGCAGGAGCGACCGGCCCCTCGGGGGCGGAGACAGTCTCTTCAGCCGCCTGCTCGTTCTCTTCGGGCTGTTCGTTCTCTGTTTGCTCGTTCTGTTCTTCGTCAGCCATTCGTCACTCGATTCGCGTTCGCTTCTCGTTCGGTCCGGACGGTGAGGATGCGGGCGATCTCGCGCTTGGCGAGCTTCAGCCGCCCCGTGTTTTCCAGCGCGCCAGTTGCGCCCTGAAAGCGCAGGTTGAAGAGCTCCTGCCGCCTGTCGGCGAGCTGCATGTCCAGCTCCTCGTCGGTGAGGTCCCTCAGGTCTCTAGCTCGCAAAGAGATCCGCCTCCCGTTTAACGACTCTCGTCTTGATCGGCAGCTTCCGGCCCGCGAGCCGGAGCGCCTCCTTCGCCAGCGGCTCTGGCACGCCGGCGAGCTCGAACATGACACGCCCGGGCTTGATCACCGCGACCCAGTGTTCCGGCGCGCCCTTCCCCGAGCCCATCCGGGTCTCGGCGGGCTTCTGCGTCACAGGCTTGTCCGGGAAAACGTTGATCCAGACCTTGCCCCCACGGCGGATCTTGCGCGTCATCGCGATTCGCGCCGCCTCGATCTGGCGATTCGTCACCCAGCCGTTCTCGAGCGCCTTCAGACCGTAGTCGCCGGCCTGCACAGCCGTCTGGCCCTTCGAGAAGCCGCGCCGGCGGCCTCGCTGGTACTTGCGGAACTTCGTTTTCTTCGGAAGCAGCATTTAGCTCTCGTCGTCCTTCTTGGTCGTCCGCTTGGCAGCGGGCTTTGCCTTGGCGGCCGGAGCCTTCTTCGCAGCCGGCTTCCTCGCGGTCTTGGGCTTCTCGGCGCTCGGGTCGCCCGACTGGTCGAGCTTGGTCGGGTCCTCGTGCATCTGCTTCTGCGTCGTCGTGTCCGGCGCATCGGCAACCGCCGCCGGCGTCTCCTCGACCTGCGGCTCGATCGCGGGCTGCTCACGACCCTCCGCCGAGACACCCTGTTCGTCGGTGCGCGGCTGCTCGACGTTCTCGGCAGGCGCGTCCTCCCGCGGACGACGCGGGCCACGGCCCTGGCCGCTGCCGCGGCGCGGGCGGCGCTGGCGCACAGGGCCGAGCCCTTCGCGGTCGGCGCCGCGTCCCCGGCCGCCCTGGCGGCTCTCGCCGAGTCCCTCTGTGCGGCCGCCGCGGCGCCGTGCCTGGTCCTGCTCGCCAAGCCGGGTGTCGCCCTGCTGGGCCGAGCTCTCGTAACCCGACGGCATGATCTCGCCCTTGTTGATCCAGACTTTGACACCGATCCTGCCGGTCGTCGTCTTCGCCTCGGCGAAGCCGTAGTCGATGTCCGCGCGGATCGTGTGCAGCGGCACACGGCCCTCGGAGTAGCTTTCCGAGCGGCTCATCTCGCCGCCGCCGAGCCGGCCGCCGCACTGAACCTTGACGCCCTGCGCGCCCGACCGGATCGCCGAGGCGAGCGACCGCTTCATCGCGCGCCGGAAGCTGACCCGGTTCTCGAGCTGCTCCGCGATCGACTGCGCGACGAGCTTCGCGTCGAGCTCGGGCCGCTTGATCTCGTTGATGTTGATGTGGACGGCCTTGCTGGTCATCCCGTGGATGTCCTTGCGCAGCGCGTCGACCTCGACGCCCGACTTGCCGATCACGATCCCCGGCCGAGCCGTATAGATGTCGATCGTGATCCGCTGTGCGTCCTTGCGGATCAGGATGTCCGACAGGCCGGCGTGCGCCAGCTTGTTGTAGATGTGCTGGCGGATGCGGACGTCCTCCTGCAGGAAGTCCGCGAAGTCCTTGTTGCCCGTGTACCAGTTTGACTTCCAGTCGTGGATAACGCCGACGCGCATCCCGCCGGGATGGACCTTCTGACCCATTAGTCCTCCGTCTCCTCGGTCTTCTTGCGCGGGGTGCGCTTTGGCTTCGGCTTTGGCTCTGGCGGCGTTTCGGCTTGGGCCTCAGGCTCCGTCTCTTGCTTGGGCTCCTCTTCGGTCTCGACCTGCGCGTCAGCCTCCGGCTCCTGCTTCGGCTCCTCAACGGTCTGTGCCTCGGCTTCGGGCTGTATCTCGGCTGCGGGCGCTGGCTCGGGCTCAGGGGCCGGAGTAGGCGGCACGGCCGGCGCAGTCGGCGCAGGCGTCGGCGCGGTCGCGCCGTCCGCCGCGGGCACCAGCTTGACCGTGATGTGACAAGTCGGCTTCTTGATCCGGGCAACGCGGCCGCGTGCTCGCGCGCGCCAGCGCTTCATGACCGGTCCTTCGTCGACGTAGGCGGCCGAGACGACGAGGCTGTCGCCGTTCAGGCCGTGATTCGCCTCGGCGTTCGCAACAGCGGAGCGCAGCACCTTCTCGATCTCGCGGGCGGCCGCGCGCTGAGTAAACGCGAGCACGGTCCGCGCCTCGGGCACGCTGCGCCCGCGGATGTGCTCCGCGACGAGCCGCGCCTTGCGAGGCGACATGCGCACCCACTTGGCCACCGCGCGAACCTCTTGTGTCGCGACAGCGCTCACTGGGCAACCTCGTGAGCGGTTCGTTGGACCGCGAGATGCATTCCGGCCGGAGTCCTCCAGCCAAACTGGACGCGTAGCGTACTCACTAGGTCCTCTTGACCTCCGTCTTGCGGTCGCCGGAGTGGCCGCGGAACATCCGCGTCGGCGCGAACTCGCCGAGCTTGTGGCCGACCATCTGCTCGCTGATGAAGACGGGCACGTGCTTGCGACCGTCGTGAACCGCGATCGTGTGCCCGACCATCTCCGGGAAGATCGTCGACGTCCGCGACCAGGTGCGGATCATCTGCTTGCTGCCGGACTCGTTCATCCGCGTGATGCGGCCCATCAGCCGCTCCTCGACGAACGGGCCCTTTTTACTGGATCTACTCAACCTGTTCCTCCATTCCTACGAGCGCAGCGAAGTCCAAACCAGCACCCGGGAAAATGCGCAGCATTTTTCCGGTAGTCATCGCTTGTCCTTACCCCTCCGTCTCGCGCGGACGATCAACTTGTCGGATTCCTTGTGCTTGCGGCGCGTGCGCTTGCCGAGCGTCGGCACGCCCCAGGGCGTCACCGGATGGCGGCCGCCCTTCGACTTGCCCTCGCCGCCACCGTGCGGATGGTCGACCGGGTTCATCGCGGAGCCGCGGACGGTCGGGCGCTTGCCGCGCCAGCGGCTACGGCCGGCCTTGCCGTCGGTGACGTTCTCGTGGTCGACATTGCCGACCTGGCCGACGGTCGCCCTGCACGTCAGCGGAACGCGGCGCATCTCGCCCGAGGGAAGGCGCAGGACGCCGTAGCCCTCATCCTTCGCGACCAGCTGGACGCCAGAGCCCGCCGAGCGCGCCATCTTGCCGCCCTGGCCGGGCTTCAGCTCGACGTTGTGGACGAGCGTGCCGGTCGGGATGTTCGTCAGCGGCAGGGCGTTGCCGGGCTTGATGTCGGCGCCTGGGCCCGACTCGACGACCGCGCCGACCCGCAGTCGCGCGGGGGCGAGGATGTACGCCTTCGCGCCGTCGGCGTAATGGAGCAGCGCGATCCTGGCCGACCGGTTCGGGTCGTACTCGATCGCGGCCACCTTCGCCGGGATGGCGTCCTTGACGCGCTTGAAGTCGATCTGGCGGTACTGGCGCTTGTGGCCGCCCCCCTGGTGACGGCGGGTGATGCGACCGTTCACGTTTCGCCCGCCGCTCTTCTTGAGCGGCTCGGTGAGGCTCTTCTCGGGCTCGGTCTTCGTGATCTCGTCGAACGACGAGACCGACATGAAGCGCCGACCCGGGCTCGTAGGCTTGTAGCGGCGGATGGCCACGGCTACGCCTGAGCCCCTTCGAAGATCTCGATCGACTCGCCGGCCTTGATCTGGACGATCGCCTTCTTCCAGCCGGGCTTCCGCCCCTTGACAAGACCGCGCCGCTTCGGCTTGGAGCGCACCTGGATCACGTTCACGCGCTCGACGTGGACGTCGAACAGTTCCTCGACGGCCTGGCGGATCTGCGTCTTGTGCGCGTCAGGGTGGACGCGAAACGAGTAGCGATGGTTGGCCTCGATCTGCTCGTAGCTCTTCTCGGAGACCACGGGCGCCAAAAGAACCTCGTTCGGATGAAGACTCATGAAGCCCTTCCCTGCACCAGCTCGAGCGCGCCCTCGCTGACGAGCAGCGAGCGCGCCCAGACGAGCGCCGAGATCTCGACCTCCGACGGCGTCACTACGTGCACGCCTTGGAGGTTGCGGAAAGACTTGGCGATCGCCTCCTGCTCCTGCTGGGCGACCACGATCAGCGGCGTTTGCTTGCCCCATGCCTCGACGACCGCCGCGGCGTCCTTCGTCGAGGGCTCGTCGAACGAGTCGTTCGCAAGGACGGCGAACGTTCCCTCGTCGGCGTGCGCCGAGAGCGCGGCGCGGAAGGCGGCCTTGCGCTCCTTGCGGTTGACCTTGCCAACGAAGCTGCTGCGGACCGCGAAGGCGACGCCGCCGCCGGTCCAGTTCGGCGCCCGCGTCGTGCCGGCGCGCGCACGGCCGGTGCCCTTCTGGCGCCAGGGCTTCGAGCGCCCGCCGGCGACGAGCCCGCGGCTCTTGACGCCGTGCGTGGCCGACCGGTTTGCGTTCTGCTCCGCGCGGACGGCCTCGTGCACGAGGTGCGGCTTGACGTCGGCGCCGAAGACGCTCTCGTCGAGCGTCAGGTCCTTGGCCTTCTTGCCGGTGCCGTCGAGGACTGGTGCTCTTAGGCGTCGACTCGGCGACGCCGCCTGGAGGTCGGCCGGGCTTTGCCCGGTCGACCGTTTTGTCCCGCTTCCGGCCCTAGGAGCCGCCACGGCGCACCTCCTGCCGCACCTCGACGAGGCATCCGCTTGCGGATGCCGTCTGGAGGTCGTGCGGGCTCTGCCCGTGCGACCGATTAACCCCGGCTGCAAGGTCAAGAGCCACGGCGGACCTCCTCGCGCACCTCGACCAAACCGTTCTTCGGGCCGGGGACGGCGCCCTTGACGAGCAGCAGGTTCTGCTCGGGGTCGACCGAGTGGACGGTCAGGCCGACTTGCGTGACGCGCTTGCCACCAAGCCGGCCGGCCATCTTCATCCCCTTGAAGACACGCGAAGGGGTCGCCGAGGCGCCGACCGACCCCGGCTTGCGGACGTTGTGCGAGCCGTGCGAGGTCGGGCCGCGGCTGAAGTTGTGCCGCTTGATCGTGCCGGCGAAGCCCTTGCCGATCGAGACGCCCGAGACCTTGACCTTGTCGCCGGGCTCGAAGCTCTCGACGGTGACGGACTCGCCCTCCGTCGCGCCCGTCAGGCCGCGCAGTTCGAGCAGGTGCCGGTGCGGGGCGACGTTGTTCTTCTTCAGGTGGCCGAGCTTCGGCTTCGAGAGCCGGTGCTCTGCGACCTCGCCGTAGGCGACCTGGACGGCGTCGTAGCCGTCGACGTCGACCTGCTTGACGGAGACGACCGGGCACGGGCCGGCCTCGATCACCGTGACCGAGGTCACCTGGCCGGTCTCCTCGTCGAAGACCTGGGTCATGCCCAGCTTCTTGCCGACGATGCCTTTCACAGCTTGATCTCGATGTCGACTCCTGCGGGCAAGTCCAACCGCATCAGCGAGTCGACCGTCTTCGGGGTCGGCGAGTGGATGTCGATCAGCCGCTTGTGCGTGCGGATCTCGAACGCCTCCCGCGAGTCCTTGTCCTTGAAGGGGCTGCGGATCACGGTGTAGACGTTCTTCTCCGTCGGCAGGGGGACGGGGCCGGTGATGGTGGCGCCGGTTCGCTGGGCCGTCTCGACGATCGACTGAGCCGAACGGTCGAGCTGCGTGTGGTCGTAGCCCTTGAGACGGATGCGGATCTTCTGAGCCAACCGGCGCCCCCCGCTACTTCTGGATCTCTGTGACGACGCCCGCACCCACGGTGCGGCCGCCCTCGCGGATTGCGAACCGGAGACCCTGGTCCATCGCGATCGGCTGGCCCAGCTCGATCTCCATGTTCGTGTTGTCGCCCGGCATGACCATCTCCTGGCCCTCCGGGAGCTTGATCGAGCCGGTCACGTCCGTCGTCCGGAAGTAGAACTGCGGCCGGTAGCCGTTGAAGAACGGCGTGTCGCGGCCGCCCTCTTCCTTCGAGAGCACGTAGACCTCGGCCTTGAACTGGGTGTGCGGCGTGATCGAGCCCGGCTTCGAGAGCACCTGGCCGCGCTCGACCTCCTCGCGCTTGGTTCCGCGCAGGAGCACGCCGGCGTTGTCGCCCGCCTGCGCGAAGTCGAGCGTCTTGTTGAACATCTCGAGCCCCGTGACGACGGTGCTCGCCGTCTCGGGGTGGATGCCGACGATCTCGACTGTGT
>WNGM01004914.1_pt1 | contig 10499 bp, 19 predicted proteins | sample 5400571 | NCBI WGS metagenome assembly WNGM01 (sample SAMN13153378, study PRJNA577476) | soil metagenome | isolation source: 100 cm soil or saprolite under Garry oak tree replicate 2 | place: USA:California | collected 2016-06-15 | reverse complement strand
TGGATGACTTTTGTATTGAGCAAATACTGTGGAGGGCCATAAGGAAAGTCAGGATTGATACGTCTCTTGATGTGTTTGGTCTGTTCAAGCTCAACAAGCGCTTTTTTGAGCGTATCCTCGCTTGCCGTATGACGCATATACTGACGGAACTGCTGATAAGACATGGTGATCCAGAAATCAGGCTCTAAAATCTCTTGCCCCTGCTCTAAGCGGTCACTGTTGGTTTTATACTATTCAGTGCGCTTATGATCTGTCCACGTCTCAAGAATACGAATGATCTTGGCTTTATACTCATTGTCGCTGTAAATGTCCATGTAGTCGTAGTAGAGGCGCAGGTGCCTCGTATCGCGATGCTGGATACAGCCACTGACAAATTCTTCGCTCATGTTACACCCCTAAAGTTTAATAGTTTGCCCTTCCATCTACCCGTTGTCTATCGTGGTACAATAGACAACAAGCAGTAACAACCAAAGGACAGATAGCTTGACGCCTGAGAAACTTTGGGCTATCTGTTCTGTTGCTGCTGGCAGAACAATTATTCGGCTTTCCGTAGCTTGGAAAGGACTTGTTCTGGGGTCACTGCTGATACACGAAGTCGAGGAGCAATGTAAACCTCCCCTTTGCGCCACTTCTGAGCATAGAAGTATTCGCGTTTCCCTCGCTTCCGCAGGAACAGGTTCCATCCGTGCGATTTCAGGAATATATCCAGATCGTCTTCCATCATTCGCATACATCCCCCTTTCCTTGCCATAGGGCAAGTGTAGCATATTCTTTGACATATGGCAAGGTTTTATAGGAAATATATTCATCATCACGCCACGTCCTTACTTCACGAGATACACGATGCCAATAACAAATGGAATAACCGTAAAAGGCAGAAGACACCACGCGAGCCCTATGGAGAGAAAGCCCAAGATAAAGAGCATAATCCCCATGGCTATTGCGGCACCTATCCATACCAGGCCTATAAGCGCATTGTTGTTAGGTGGCAGCTGTTGTGGATAGTTTTGCTGTGGATGATAATTCTGTTGCATATATTTCTCTCCCTCTAAGGTTTCCAGTGCTTTGTCGTCTCGTGCGCTTTTTGCACATCCATTTGTATGCCGATATCGGTCGCATGGAAGCCAGGGAACTTCTTTTCGTAGTCCTTGCTCAGCAAATTGGCCTCTTCAATCATGGCCTTTTGCCACTCCTCATAGGTGAAGACGCCGTTGTCGATAAGCAGCCTGGTGACCGCCGTCATTTCACAGCGCAGTAAAATAGTTCCCTCGCGGTGATCGCGCACGGCATCGCCTTCAGGGTCGCCTTTGGCGCGTGTACCGAGCTGCCAGCCGGTGAATACAGTCCTCCATTTTGTGAGGCGATTGAGGGCGTCGTAACATTTTTGTGCTAATTCTTCTGTAGACATATGATCTCCTAAACGTTTGTATTCATACGGCCATCTCATCAAAGAGCGTGGCCTGGGTCTCTTCCGTATACTCTTGTGCCATTGTATTGAGATGCGACGCAAGCAGGGTATATACTCCCCGTTCAGCTTCTGCCATGGTTGTATAGCGTTTGCTAGAAACAGATTGCTCCGTCTCCCAGTCTACCAGCGCGTAGGCGGCTCCCCGTCTCACCCCACCAAAGAGCGTTGGCTGCTCGCTTACCTCCTCGACAATGCGGACATCAAAATAGGAAAATAGGTTCATCATTTCACCTCGCCCTTCCCATGTTCAAAGCGGGCTTGTTGTGGGACGGTCATGAGACGCGCCTGCTCTTGGGTAAGCAACTCCTGCATAAGTGCGATCATCTGCAGCGAGACGCGCAGATTGTCTACGCGGCGCGTTCGTTCGGCTATTTGTTGTTCCATATCCTTCTTCACAAGAGTGAGTTTTGGCAGCAATTCCGTTTTCTCCTCGATGAACTCAATGTCCCGCGCTATGTCCTTCTCAATGCTTTTTGCCTGCTCCTGCAAGCGTTTCAGGCTAAGTTTGACGAGCGTTACCCGTTCGGGAAGCAGGTTCATACAGCCACCCCCCCGCTAAAGAGAGGCATCTGGCGTGTTTGCGCCGCTTTCTGGTTGAGCCAGAGCACTTCCATGCGAGTATTGCCATGTTCCGTTACCGCCGGCGTCGTTACCTTGTGCCAGCCTTGCAGCCGGTTGGTGTAGAGAGGATGTTCGTAACCTGAGAGAATGACCGGCCCCCGGTGCACGTCAAGCGCATTGAGAAGGGCAATATGCTCATCATCGGTCATCTCGTGGGTATAGTGACCCTGGCTAAGCCGTGTTGATAAGATATATGGGGGGTCTCCATAAATCAGGCACTCCGGGTCATTGTAGTAGGCAATCAGTTCCAATGCTGGTCGGTTGCGTATTTCTGCATCTTTCAGGCGATCTACCGCAGCTAAGATACGATCTGGGAGATCCTTCCAAAACCGCGCCGGGTATGCGCGGCCATTGAGCCCGTTGTGTTTCCAGCCTGATGAGGATTTGCCGAGTTGAATACCATGCGCTTGCCAACACCACACGAGGAACCGACGAGCGTTTTCTAGTTCGTCTCCATCGGTACAGCAGTGTTCAGACAAATGATATTCTTCCTCTGACCAGGGGGTCATATCGATGGCATAAGCGAGTTCCCCGCCGCGGTAGCGCATGACCCGGAAAAGATTCACAATATCGCCATTGATATCATTCAGCACTTCGTGCACCGCCGGGGTCTTATTGAAAAACACCGCTGCTGAACCACAGTATGGCTCCAAGTAGTGCTTGTGCCTAGGGAAAAACGAGGTGATCCACCTGTTAATGCTCCACTTTGCCCCCGGATACTTGAGAATGGGCTTTATTGCCGTGTGCAAAGATGACGCGCCCTGCTCGTTCTCTTCTCTGGTATCGTTTTTCATGTATGCTCTCCGACTCGGCCTGGGAAGTGGTGATCTCAGGCCTTTGTGTTTTCACCATGCTGGAATCTTGATCGTCATGGCCTCGTACAGCGGCCACAGGATACCCACCGCGATGTAGCCCCACACGATCAGGTTGACGACGATGCCAATCACCCAGGCAGCAATGAGGCTGAGTTTGTACGTCATGACGCCACCTGCCTTTCTGCGAGCACGGCGTCAAGGAGAAAGCCACCAATGTATTTTGTGTAAGCTGGTGGTATGGCCTGACTCAGTTCTCCTTGTGTCATCCAATCGATACCCATTGCGCTGCGGCCTACTTCAACTGAATAGCGTTGGTAGTTATTGCCGTACCTGCCAATTTGTCGCCCACGTGTGTGTTGCCCATAAACACAGACATACCCTGGCATTAACTCATGCGGATGTTGGCAAGGGCCGGGGCTAAACATGAGATGACTAGTTTCAAATTGTCGATGCCGGTATACTTTCAAGCCGAACATCGTTCCACAAAGCATCAAGAAATGTGGCATAGGAGCTTCAGAAACGTTCTCCATGACCCAGGGTAGCCCTGTTTTGATAAGACGCTCTCGTACCTCTCCTAAGAGTAGGGGATGCTCTATGCGGTCAGGCCGACTCATTCTGATATGCCGTGATCTGCTGTAGCCTTGACATGGGGGACTGGCATGTATGGCTGAGAACTGACTTAAATCAGCGGTATCGAGGAATTCTAGTGCATCAGCCTGGATGAAGGTATAGAGATAGCGAGGCTGAGGGGCAATATCGACGCCTACCACCTCAAAGCCTGCGTCATAGTAGCCGCGAGTTGCCCCACCAGGCCCACAGAATAGATCAAGCAATAACGGTCTCGTACTCATGATGCCTGCCTTTCTCTCTTCTCTCGCCCCGTGCGCCAGACTTCTTTTCGTCTGACTAATTCGCCAATGCGCCCGACGAGCGGGGTATGTCTGATGACTCCTGCCACTTTGCCCAGGCAGGGAAAGCAGACCTGGATAGTCACGCCGTGATACTCAAGCGTCGCCAGTTGCAAGGGGTTCTTGAGCCAGCCGCAGCGCTCACACAACTCTTCATCCATTAGGCGACCCTCACTAATCTGATAAAGAGGACAACGAGTGCGACAATACTACCACCCAGGTCATTACCGCTTTTTGTAGCGTTAATAAGAATAGGCATTAAATACACCCCTATAGTTCTTTCCCCTAGAACCTACTTCTCATCACGTTGACACATTGTGGTAACATGCCTTATAATGAAAAGCAGGTATAGGGACTCATGGGCGAGTATCACGGCTGGAAAATTTGTGATACCCGCCCGACGCCGTTTTGGTCACTTATCGCGAGAGGAACTGCGCAATCTGCTGCTCTCTCTCAATCCTCCGGCCCTCATCTATCGTGAGATGGCCCGCGCGCCAGTGCAAAGCCAGTTCACCAAATGGGCTGATGCTCCTTGACTCGCTCGCCCACTGTCCGAACTTGCGCCACTCCTCCGCTTGCTGATAGGCAGCCTCTATCTGCTCTATGGACGCTTGCTGCATGACTTCTCCTCTCTTCTGTGCTATACTAGCATCGAAACCCGCGATACCTCCCTTAATAGAAGAAGTATCGTTACACAAATAGTTTCTGCATCCGTGCTAAGCACGTGTTAAAATGAATGTAGCTAAGGTAACAAACTTTAGTCAGGAAGTAGGAGCTATTTCGTTTCTAGTCGAGTGGGCTCCTACTTGTCCAATCTGTTAATATCCCCTTACGGGGAGCCGTTTTATGTCGGAACGGCTAAAACCCCTCTACTCCGGTTACCCTTCGTAGGTAATGTTTGCCTCGACAAAGTTATGGAGCGGTTTAACGCTGCAAGCACTGACTTAATCCCGTATACCTGTTTAACCTGCAACCGTAGAGGTCAGGGCTGGCAACGCACCCTGACGTACCTATTTCGCTCCTAACGTAGTTGATACTCGCCTGATTGTATCCAGACGAGACGTACCAACTGAGTCTGGACAGGTCCAGACTTGCAAAAGACGGTCAGAAACCAACCCATTCGCAAGTCCCTAGCTCAAACTATGGGATACCTGACTTTAGTTGAATGCTTAGTCGGAAGTAGGAGCTATGCTTGTGGGTGCGTTAGGCTCCTACTTGCCCATCCTCTTATTCCTCTCCCTCGACTTGCCCCTCTTCTTGGATAGTGCGTTTGCGTTGAATAAAGGCCTCCAGGTCTTTTTGCGCGACGCGATATCCGCGCTGCCTTCCGAGTTTGAGCGCCGGAAGTTCTTTTGCGTCAATCCATTGGCGGACAGTGTTACGATGGACATTCAGCATTTCCGCGATATCCTCAATCGTCAGGTATTTTTTTTCTGTCATATCAACCGCGCACATGAAAGACCTTTCCTAGTTCGTTCTACCTAGCTATCTGGATAAAGTAGGTGGCTATGAGACATAGCAACAGTAAGGCCACGCAGAAGCTAACTTGTAAGGTGAAAATTAGGTTTCGTTTCATGACAACACTCTAGCATGGCATACCCTACAAGGTACGTAAGTGTCAATAGTAACACTAGCGTGTAAACTATAACATACTGCTTTGCAAATTACAAGACATAAGTACTTGACATCTAGCAAAGCATGAGAATTATGAAGAAATCGTCACCGAAAATGCCAGAATGACACCCTTTCCATGCACAAAGATTACAAAATCTTCATAAAACTCCCTCAGAAGCATTACAGTTCTTTCATCCTTCTGTTTTGCCCTCGATTCTCAGCTTCATCTCAGCTTTCTCGTGTATTCTCTGTGTGTACTATTTCATCCAGGGTTGTGTCATTTCCAGTATGCCTCTCACCGGAGGGGCTTCGCTTGTGTAACCGTGCCGTGATACTGTATACTTAAATCGGAGAACTACCCCGTATCACATCCTCGTATCCGTCCCTGGTATTCCTACTTCTACGCGCACGACTGAGGTGTCACTGTGCCTGATTTCTCTGTGCCTGGTGATTTATCCTTTTTGCCAGAAGAGTGGCAGAAATGCCTCTCAGCGTTCCTAGAAGACATTTACGAGCATAGTCATAGTGTGAAGTCTCTCAGGCTTTATCGTGGTATGGTGATCGGCTTTTTTCGTGGGACCAGGAAATGTCCAGATACGTGCACGAGAAACGATATCCAGGCGTTTATGCGCAGCCCATGCAAGTCTCCTGGCAGCCGGAACCGGGCGCCCACAGTTGCTACGCGCAATGCGAGACTGGCTATCCTCGCGTCACTGTGGAAGTATGCGAGCTTCTACTTTGAACGGCCAGTGCCGAATCCGACTCTGGGTATCCGGCACTTGAAGCGCCAGCAACGTGAGAAGAAGCGCTCGTTTAGCGAGGAAGAGATTACGCGCTTCTTTGCTGCCATTCCGACCGATACGGTGATTGGCCTGCGCGACCGGGCCATCTTTATGATTTATTTTTGGACTGGCAAACGCAGAGCGGAAGTCGCACGTTTGCGCTATGGGGATATTGAAGCGTGCATGTTTGTCGAGGATGGCACGGCGCGACCGGGCTGGAGATTTCGTTACTATGGCAAGGGAAGAGGCGAGCAGGCGCACTATGCCGAGCTGCCGCGCCTGGCGAAAGAAGCTATCGATGCCTACCTGCTCAAAAGTGGCCGGGGATCCTCCATCGAAGCCGGGGATCCGCTCTTTGTGGCGATAGGGCCCCCTCAAGGCGGTGGCAGGCGAAGCACGCAAGGACGAGCGCCGCTCCATAGTGACAGTATTCGTGACAACTTCAAGAAATATGTACGACGAGCTGGCCTTGACGCTTCACGCCTCTCAGTGCACAGCTTGCGCCACACGGCCGCGCAACAATTCTGGCTCGTTTTGCCGGACATCTTCAAACTCTCGAAGTTCCTCGATCACCACTCAGTGGTCACCACGCAAAACTACATCGAGGACCTGATGGGACAGTCGAACCCAGCAGCTGCTCTTTTAGAAAGGAAGTTCGCTGGGCTATAGTTGATACCGTGTGCTACACTTATCAGTGGAATATTGACGTAGAGCGCGGCAAGTGCTAGTATTATGTCAACATGATAGTTGATAGAAGTCATAATTCCACTCCTGAAGCGCTGGCTTTGCTCCCGTCAACTGGTGAGGCCGGCGCTTCTCCTTTTCTTGCTTACACACAATTCACACGGGAAAATTTATAATTCCTTATGGCGAGCGTCTTATAGAATAGAAGTGAGAAATCGTACCATGCCCCCGTAAGTCCTATCCTGTACGCTTTCCCGTGTTGCTGTGTTATCCTGTGGGCGTCTTGATCTTCACTACAATCAGGGGAGCTGCTTTCCGCTTTGAGAGAGTGGCTCTTGCGCCCCACTAGAACGCATTTTCCTTCCCACTCGTGCTATGCTCTTCTTGGCGTATCCACATTTAACGTGTAATTGTACCAGGAAAGGGCATGTCATGCTGTATTATCTCTTTACGATCAATTGGCAGATTGTCGCCGTGGGTGTCGCTCTCCTCATGATCGTCGTGGGAGGCATCGGCCTGCTCGTCCTGGAAGTACGCAAAAGAAGGAGAAGTAAACAGTGGTGAAGAACGTAGTTAAATATCCTCAGATGTATGCGTTTTCCCTACATTTTTCGCTCGCTGTATTCTCCGATGCAACTCATGAATGGACATTCTGATGGCATCAGCATCAGAATGTAACCCATAATATTCACGGATAGCCGCGATGGCTTCCCGATCTTTCTGCTCTAATGGGAGTGTAGTTCTTGACTGCTTCATAGCAATATGGTATCATATCAATAGCACTTAGTCAAGTGCATAGGGGAAGCCAGCGATAACCAAGCTGTGTTTCCCCACGGTTTCCTGGCTTTTCCAAGAAAAGTGCAGCGTCTTGGGTAGTGGCTTCGTCCAGACGTAAAAGACGCTTGTGGAGCGGGGACAGCTCTGGTTTCCTACAAGGGAAACGAAACTACCTGTGAGGAAGCAAGCACGAAGATGCCGTAAACACGTTTTACTACATTTTAGAAAGCAGATGATTTCTCATGCAACCACCTAACGAAGGCCAACAACGGCCACCGCAACCACCGTATTATCCACCGCCCGGTCAGCAGCAGTACGGACCTCAGTACCCACAACAGCCACCGCCGTACTATCCACCGCCGCCGGGGCAAGCACCAAAGAAGCGCCGCCGCTGGCCGATCTTTCTCCTTGTTGGTGCGCTTCTCCTGTGCGTCATCATCGGGGTAGCCGTCGCTACCAGCCCAAAGCCGACGAGTACCACGACGACGAGCGCGACCAGTACCAGTGCTGGCAACACCGCAACCACGGTTCCAACGAAGGGTAGCACGCCCGCCAGTCAGCAGAAGTGGACGACAACGCACACCTTTACTGGCAATGGGAACAAGAAGACGGCTATTTTCAGCGTGCCGGATGACTGGAAGATCGTGTGGAAGTGCGACCCTGCATCCTTTAGTATCGGTCAGTACAACGTGATCGTCACGGTCTACAACTCCGACAACACGCCCTCAGACGTGCCGATCAACACGATCTGTAAGACTGGCAACACTGGGGACTCGACCGAGATCCACGTGAGCGGGAGCGTCTATCTTGACGTTGCGAGCGAGGGCGCATGGACTGTCAGCGTTCAAGAATTGAAGTAGGCTTTATCAGACACACAACGCCCCTGGTACTTGTTAGTGCAAGTACCAGGGGCGTTTCTCATGCGACGTATTTATGGTAGCACAGCGGGGCAAGGATTGCTTCCCCGTTCCACATAGGACGGCACAGCTTCAGGTATTGAGTAGAGTTCCTCTAAAGCCTTTTCACACTTCTCTGAGCAGAAATCATCAGGCGCATCAGGAAAGGCCCAGCAAGTGTACTCTCGTTGGCAGTACAAACAGGTACGTACTACCTTTCGCTTGGCAGCTACTTGATGAGTGGTGACTTCTCTAATCATCTCGTTTTCCTTCCGGCCTCTCTTGTTTCATCTTACGTACTAAGTATACCACCACTTACGATAATATGCAAGGGGAAAATGACCAAAATGACACCAATTTTCACGGCATACGAAAAACTCATATCACCTTGACCTTAGTAGGCTTCCCAGGTGAACGGGGCTGCTCCAGCCCCTCAATGTCAGCTCGCACAAAGATCAAGTCCTTGCCCCTAGTTGGATGTTTTGGGTCACGCGGTACCAGTTCGCCACCCTGGAAGATATATGCCTGTATTTTTCCCTGCCTGACATAGAGGTGGATGGTGTCGCGGTTGTATTCCCGGTTAAAGCGCCTGCACAGTATTTTTACAGCTCCATCGGTATCGGTTAAGTCACCGACGAGCATTCTTTTGATGTCCCTGACCATAAAGGTACCTGCCTCTCGTTCGTTTTTTCTTAGTATACCTGACTCTTACGAGTTTTTCAAGACATACGAAAATTAGCCCAAATTGGCAGAAAAAGGCTTGCATTCCATCGTAAGTGGTGGTATACTTGTCTCAAGAGGTGAGAACAAACCGCCTCCCCGGAGATCACACCAATGATTAAAACACTCAGACGCACGAATATCGGCCACTCGAAGAGCGTAGAAGCGCTCATGGTGCATATCGACTGGACAGACGCCAAAGTCGTTCGCATTTCAGCAAACAAAGATTTCACGCTGCAGGGCGCGACGGTGAAGGTATTGCGCGGTGAGTACAGCGTGCTCGCCGATGCCCCGGTGCATGTCAAGGCCGGTCAGGTGCTCTACTTTTGCCAGTCGGACGGCTTCCCTGGCTATTACTACCTGCTCACCTACAACGGCGTGAGCTTCTCTTGTAGCTGTCCGCCTCAGTTCCATTTCCACCGCCAATGCAGTCACCAACAGCACGCCCTGGTGTTTGTGGGGCATCGCTACGCCCGAGAGAATGCCCATCGTATCGCGGTGGAGCACTTCATCGATGCCGACCTGGTACAGCATATTGAAGATGATCTCAGGCAAGCTGCGCAAGAGCGACGGTATGAGAATATGAGTAGCACGCCTCTCTATGTTGAAGAGGCTAGTGTAGAATATGCGAGAGTTGCATAGGAGGTTAAAGCAATGGCACTGATTATGAATGATGAGCAGCGGGCGAAGGCGCTAGAAGAGTACAATCCAAGAGAGCATCTCATTGAAGTGGCGAAGGATAAGAAGGGCCCGGTCTTCTATTATCCTGCTGCCTGGAGACTTTACGAACTGCGCCTGCGCTACCCGTTCTTTACCCTTGAAGCAGAGATCATCCACATGGATGAGGAAAAGGGCACAGTGATCGTGAAAGCGATTGGCTACGACGGCTTTGACTATGCCACAAGCTCCCTCAAGGGCACTGCTCTCAAGCAAGGCCCACTGAAAGAACTGGATAAGGTCGAGACAAAAGCCAAGTCTAGGGTAGCTCGTGACATTGGCATCGGGACAGAGTATGCGCTCGATATGGATACTGATGAAAGCGACGCAGCACAGAGAACGCGCCAAAATGGCAGCACTTCCAGGCAACCAGCGGAGCCAGACGCACAGGATAAGCAATCCCTGGCCGTGCAAAAGATGCTCGCCACTGCCAAGAACCGCGTTGCCTCCCTTGAACTCGATTGGGCCTTTATCAAGGCAGAGGCCAAACTTGACGA
>WNGM01029189.1_pt1 | contig 10500 bp, 8 predicted proteins | sample 5400571 | NCBI WGS metagenome assembly WNGM01 (sample SAMN13153378, study PRJNA577476) | soil metagenome | isolation source: 100 cm soil or saprolite under Garry oak tree replicate 2 | place: USA:California | collected 2016-06-15 | reverse complement strand
TGCGCTTGCGGCTTTGCGATTGCCTTGCCAGCGCTGCTATAGTCCAGTCTCGGCATAACCCTTATAAAACAAGAATCACGGCTGGGCAATCAAAAAGCAGTGCTATATAGCTATCAGCTATCCGCGTTATCAGGAATTCAAAAAGCCAGCGACTTCCCGGGTAAACCGTTCTGCATCTTCGATATTAGATAGGTGCGCGCCGTTGAGTTCGACATAGCGCGCCCCCGAGATCCGATCCGCAAGAAAACGTCCGTCAACGGGAGTAGTCGCCGCGTCGTGTGTCCCGGAAATAACAAGACAGGGAGCGCGGATCTTTCCGAGTTGCTCGCGAAAATCGAAATCGCGAACCGCCGCGCAACAAGAGACATAGCCTTCGGAGTTAGTGGATTCCAAAAGTCTCTGAATATTTGCCACGGCAGAAGGATCCTTCGCGCGGAAAGCGGGAGTAAGCCAGCGCTCGACGGCAGAGGCAGCGACAGGCTTCATTCCTTGCTTTCGCACGGCGTCGATACGGGTGTTCCAAGTTTCCGCGGTGCCGATTTTGGCGGCGGTGCTGCAGAGGACAAGTTTGTTCAGCCGCTGCGGAGCGCTGGCCGCGAGCCACATGCCGATCATCCCGCCCATAGACAAACCGCAGAAATGGAAGCGGTCGAGCTCCAGAGAATCGGCCAAGTCGAGCACGTCTTTCGCGAGCTGTTCTACGGAGTAAGCGCCAGGTGTAGCGGAAGACTTACCGTGGCCGCGGGTGTCATAACGCAGGACGACCAAGGATTTACTGAACTCGGCAATTTGGGGATCCCACATGGAAAAGTCCGCGCCCAGGGAATTCGAAAGCACAACAACGCGCTTGTCGGCGGCGCCTTCGAGAGCGTAGTGAATTTGCGCCTGATTGGAATGCACAAAGGGCATAAGCCTAAGACTAGTGGCGAGGTTGCGCTCCACGGTGATGAGTCAATTGAATCCTTGCTTCCTCCTCCAAGACTCGTACTGCCAGCTGAGTTTCGCGAACCATCAACACGCAACCCGCGGTCAATCCCAGAACCGCGGATGCACCGGTAAGCACCGCAAGCGCGGCGGCGGCTTGGAAGAGAACGCTTTGGCCATAGTAAGCCACAATCGAACCGCCCACGGAGACTAGGGCAGAAGCGGCGAACATGCCGAGGCCCGCGTAAAAGAGGCGCAGCGCCTTTACGAGCAGTTGCGCGCGCACTTGCAAAGGCGCTAACTGTCCGGCCCACACTTGATAATCGGCAGTGTCCGGCCCGAACGCCGCCAACTGTGCGGCCACGATACGAGTACGATCCACGACGCGTGCCAGGCGGTTGCTCGTGCCCAGCGCCAAAACCGACGACGCGTTCGTGAGGATCGCCGGGGCCACAATGGCGGTCAGAACCGCAAAGGGATTGCCGGCACCGGCTGTGTATGGCATGGCTGGGCCTTTCTTTGGCTTTTTATACCCGTTCGAGGATGACAGCAATCCCCTGGCCAACGCCGATGCACATAGTGCACAGGGCGTAGCGGCCGCTGGTGCGCAAAAGTTGATAAAGCGAGGTGGTGATGAGGCGCGCGCCGCTGGCGCCCAAAGGATGGCCGATAGCGATGGCGCCGCCATTGGGATTGAGGTGCGCGGCGTCATCGGAAATGCCCAGGTCGCGGAGCACGGCCAACGCTTGCGAAGCGAAAGCTTCGTTCAGCTCGATAACATCCATCTGCGCGAGCGACAAGCCTGTTTTTGCCAATACTTTGCGCGTTGCCGGCGCTGGGCCCATGCCCATAATACGCGGAGCAACTCCCGCAGCGGCCGCCGCCACGACGCGAGCTTTGGGTGTCAATCCGTGCCGCTTTGCAGCGGCTTCGGAAGCCAGGAGCAACGCACACGCGCCGTCATTCACGCCCGAAGCATTTCCCGCGGTGATGGTGCCATCTGGTTTGACGATGGGCTTCAATTTGGAAAGGGCTTCGAGCGTTGTATCGGGGCGCGGGTGCTCGTCTTCGGAAAAAAGCAAGGGGTCGCCCTTTTTCTGCGGGATGGGAACAGGAACGATTTCCTGTGACATGCGGCAGGAGCGCAAGGCATCGGCCGCGCGTTGCTGGCTGCGAAGAGCAAACAGGTCTTGATCCTTGCGCGAAACGTGAAATTCCTCCGCCACGATTTCGCCGGTCTCCGGCATCGCGTCCGTGCCATATTTGGCTTTCATGAGCGGATTGACAAAGCGCCAGCCAATAGTGGTGTCCTCAAGTTTGGCCGAACGCGAGAAGGCGCTGTCCGCTTTGCCCAGGACGAACGGAGCGCGGGACATGCTTTCGACTCCGCCGGCAATGACCAGATCTGCTTCCCCGGACTTGATGGCGCGAGAAGCGATGGCCACCGCATCCATGCTCGACCCGCACAAGCGGTTTACGGTTGTGCCTGGAACTTCTTTGGGCAGACCCGCGAGCAAAAGAGCCATGCGGCCGATGGCGTCGCAGATGTACGCTGATTCCATAGGAGATCCTTGGAGGGTTCCAGGGTCTCTATCTTATATGGAAGGGACTCCGCTTGCGAATCGGAGGGGCTTCCGCGGTGAAATTGTGTAAGCGAAAAGCAAAACGACGAAGGAAAAAACGCTCCGCGGAAAAGCAGGCCTAACCGCGGAGCCTTAAAAGGAAAGCTACTTTTCCCGAATCTTTACGGACTGAAGAAGCTTGAAATCGAGTGGGGTCTCCGCTCCTAGCGTGATGTCGCGATTGCCAGTCAATCCTGCGCCACCCGTGCCTGCCGCAGCGCCAATCAGGGCGCCGATGGCAGCGCCCTTGCCGCCACCCGCAATGCCCCCAATCGCCGCGCCTCCGGCAGCGCCACCGCCAACCATCGCGGCAGTTCGTTTGCCTTTGCCTTTGCTGGACATGGTTGCGCCTGAAGTCTGAACCTCATAGTCGCGGCCCGAAACGGTGATGCTCGTCAACTCAAGAGCGAGTGCGGCGCCACCCTTGAAGCGGCCCGCTGACTTGGCATCCCTCACCACGCCATCGGCACGCGCGCCTTTCGGGATCGCCACTTTGCCTGCGATCTCCACCGGAGCTTCGATGGTGGCCGAAAACTTGTCTCCCGAATGGGCTGTCTTGGAGCTGATGGTTTGGTCGAGCACCACCGAAATGACGGTCTCTGCCGGAACGATCAGGGGTTTCGGTTCAAGCGCCCTCTTTACGGCGTTCTTTGCGGATTCCGCCGCGGATGGCGACGAACTCGCACTCGCATCCGGGCCGCCCGGAGCTTGCTGGTCCGCCGTTTTCTGGCCCTGGCAGCCGATAAGCAAGCCGAGAGAAAGCGAACACACAAAAATAGAACCACAGCGACGAATCATCAAAAATCCTCCCATTGGGCTGAGTTACCTTATATTTTAAACATACTCTGAAAAACGGGGAAGTCAAAGCCGCATGCGGGCGCGTGTGCAGATCAGGGAATCAGGCCCAGCCCCATTCGAAGCACGGCGGGATTTTTGTGAAGCTCCAGCGAGCGCCCCGCGATCTGGCGCTGGTTTCTCGCGATGGCCGGCCAGGTAGTTTCAGGGATTTTCAGAAATTTGTCCGTAACTTGGAGGTCGAAAGCAGTGCCAGAGAGTTGCCGAATCCTCTCTTTCGCGAATTCGAATGAAGCGGCGCGCTGGTACGGCCGCTCGGACGTGATGGCATCCAGCGTGTCCGAAATTGCGAAAATCCGCGCGCTCAAAAGAATTTCTTCTCCCTTGAGGCCGCGGGGGTAGCCACTGCCGTCAAATCGCTCGTGGTGCATGAGAACAATTTCGGCGGCGTCCGCAAGAAAGGGAATGTCCTTGATCAAGTCGAATCCTATCTGAGAATGCCTCTGCATGACCTTGCGTTCATCAGCCGTAAGAGGGCCCGGTTTGAGCAGGATGCCATCCGGCACGCCCAGCTTTCCGATGTCGTGCAGGTATGCTCCCCTGGCAAGACTGCCTAGCTCCTTCTCTTGCCAGCCCATGGCCTGGGCAATTTCGAGCGAATAGCGGCAGACGCGCTGGGAATGTCCCGCCGTCTCGTTGTCGCGCAGGTCGATGGCCGCGCCAAGCGACTCCAACGTGTCTTCATAGCTCTGCTCGACCTGCCGTACGGCTGCTTGCAGTTGATGGGTCCGCTCCGCAACCATTTCCTCTAGATGTTGGCGGTAATGTTCGACCTCCTGCTCGAGCCGCCGCTTATGCAACGCATTTTCGAGGCTGGCCACGACGGCGCTTTCGCGGAGAGGTTTGACAAGATAGTCGTCGGCGCCGGAACGCATGGCCTTGACACCCACGTCCACGTCGTCCACCCCGGTCGTAACTAGAAACGCCATGTGCGGGTGCTTATGGCGAACCTCCGCGAGCAGTTCCATTCCACTGAGCCCCGGCATTTGAAGATCCGATATGACGGCGTCGAAGGGCTCGCGTTGCAGAGCTACAAGGGCTTCTTCTGCGGTCCTCGCTGTTGTGCAATGAAATTCGGGTGGCCCCAGGATGAAAGAGAGAAGCTTGGCAGCGGCAGGCTCGTCGTCGACGGCGAGGACGCGAATCGCTGAGTCGTGATCGGGGAGTGCAATGGCGACGGGATTTTCGTCTCCCTGCAGATGAACTTTTTCCGTTTCGCGCATCGTAAAGCTCACTTGGCTCTCTATTGCAGCACCCAGTGGCCGGTCTTCTCAGTGAACATACATCCATAACGGCGAAGCTGCGCTCCTTGGGGATCCAAATGAATAATTGGCCGAGGCTTCCAATTGGTCTCCATGATCGTTGACGCCCCGAAGCTTCAGGGAAACACGCAAACGCACCCGCACCTCGCTCCGGGGAGTGTCCATGCGCGTCTTGGCCACCTGACGAAGGCAGACTCGCAACGCGTCGAAGTCAATCGGTTTCTCGAAATATCCTGCCGCGCCGAGCTGTTTGCAGTGTTCTTTGGTTTGCCCGCCGGCTTCCCCGCTCACGATAATTACAGGGATCTTCTGCGTATGGCTAAAGGACGTGAAAGTTTGCAGCAGTTCGTAGCCGGAATATTTCGGCATGCGCAAATCAAGTAGGATGGCTTCGGGCTTGGATTCGAGGGCCAGCGCCAATCCCTGCTCGGGCTCTCCGGAGTCGATAACTTCGTAGGTGTCGCTCAGCTCCAGCCGCATCAGTCGCCGCAGGGCCTCGTCATCGTCCACAATCAACAGCTTTTCCATACCCGGGTTTCTCCTTTGTTCTTAGCTGCGCCGGACATTGGTTTCCGCGAAGTCCAACTCCCTGGACCGAGTGGTCGTTGACCTTGGTTTCTTTCCATCGTCGAGCACTTCGCGGACTTTCCGGATGAGCACTTCGTCGGTAAACGGTTTGTGCAGCAGATGAGTGCCCGGTTCCAGCACGCCGTGTCCCGCAATGAAGCTGTCGGTGTAGCCTGACATGTAAAGAACGCGCATCCCCGGTTGACGTGGCAACAATTGTTCGGCAAGGACGCGGCCATTGATTCCGGGCATGACTACGTCGGTTAGCAAGAGATCAAACGTTCCCCCGTACCGCGCCGCCACTTCTAAAGCTTCCTCGCCGCTTCCCGCGGACAACACTTGGAACCCAGCTGCTTCCAGGAACTTTTGCGCCAGCTTCTTCAATGGTTCTGAGTCTTCCACCAGGAGAATTTTTTCCGAGCCTTGCAGTTTTTCCGCCGGTTGGTTTTTCGGTTCCTCGGAGGCCTGACCAGCGTGGAGCGGCAGGTAAATCTGAAAGGACGCGCCTTTGCCAGGGGCGCTGTCCACCCAGATATATCCGTTGCTCTGTTTCACGATGCCGTAGACCGTCGCCAGGCCAAGTCCCGTCCCCTTGCCGCGCTCCTTTGTAGTGAAGAAGGGCTCAAAGATGTGTGCCAGGATTGCCGTGTCCATCCCCGTCCCGCTGTCGGTTACCGTCAGGAGCACGTAATTTCCGGCCCGCGAACCCGGATGCGTGCGCGTATAGGCTTGGTCCAGTCTTGCGTTGGCGGTTTGCACCTTCAATTTGCCGCCTTCGGGCATGGCGTCTCGCGCGTTGACCGCCAGGTTCATGACCACCTGTTCGATTTGACTTTGGTCCGCCTTCACGCTGCCAAGTTCGGAATCCAGCGTGAGCGATACTTCGATATCCTCTCCCAGCAGCCGGGGAAGCATTTTTTCCAAATCTGTGACGAGCGTGTTGAGGTTGAGAACTTCGGGAGTCAAGACTTGCTGCCGGCTGAAGGCCAGCAACTGCTTGGTCATCGCGGCAGCTCGCTGGCCGGCCTTCTCGATTTCGTCGGCGTGTTCACGAAGTTCGTTCTCCGGCCCCAGAGACTTTTTCAGAACCCTGCTATAGCCGATGATAACGCCCAGAAGATTGTTGAAATCGTGGGCGATCCCACCCGAGAGCCGTCCGATAGCTTCCATTTTTTGCGCCATCCGCAGTTGCTTTTCCAGCACGCGCTTCTCGGTCACGTCCTCCGCGAACACTTCGAAGTACGCTGGGTCGCCGCGCTCATCATTGATGCGGCGGCCCGAACACCCTAACCGCTGATATTCGCCCTTGTGAAGGAAGACGTCGCTTGCCAGCTCCTTTCTCAAAAGATCTTGCTCTTGCTCATAGCCCAGCATTTTCCGGAGCGCCGGGTTGACCTGCAGCAAGCGGCCCGTCACGCTCGCGCGGTAAATCCCATAAGGCGCGTCCTCCACTACCGAGCGAAAATCGGCCTCCGAACGCCGCAGGGCCTCCTCCGCCCTTTTGCGCTCCGTGACGTCGCGATTCACGATCACCAGCTTTTCGGGTTCCCCTTTGGGGTTGCTGATGACGCTCGACGTTGATTCCAAGACCAGCCATGAACCGTTTTTGTGCCGCAGGCGATACTCCAGTGTCTTTCCAAGCCCGGTGTTACGCGACTCCTCGGCCGCCCTCTTCACGCGCTCGCGATCATCCGGATGTATTTGATCGAATGCCGACGAGGCCTGCAATTCCTCGGGCGAATATCCCAGCACTTTTTGATAAGAGAGACTGTTAAAAAGCCGCTTCCCCTGCATGTCCACTACCGCGATCATGTCCGCGGCGTTTTCGCTGATCAGATGAAATATCTCCTCGCGCTCCACCAGCTCTCTGCGGATCCGGTGAATCAGAAGATGCTGATAAATGGTGTAGAGGTCGAAGAGAAATACTAGGGCTACCAAACCTCGCATGGCTTGCGACATCATGGTCTGCGAGGTGAAGTCCTGATGCAGGTACGCGCCAGGGAGCAAAAAAGAAGCCAGCGCCACCGTCAGCAACAACGTGATGACGAACGCCGCCGCCCAAAGCCACCATTCCCTTCGCTCAATCCGTCGGAAGTTGGCACGAAGGATTTTCGCTTGCGCGTCCACGCGTTCGCTCATAGGTTTTGTCTTACGCAATCGCAAGGGTTACCTGGTGTCCATCATTTTTTGTAGGTTCCTGATAGGTGTACAACTTCGTCCCCAACTGAAACAGACAGTCTTCCGCGCCCCGGTCTTCTCATTGGTGCCTGCACGCGGCGCGCCAAGCCCCGTTCTCCGGCGCCAGGCAATTCTCCGTAATGTATTGAAATGTCAGAGGATGCGAAGGGCGGACTAAGCGGGCCATGGAACATCAAGAGCGGTTGTGCCATCAAGGATTGGCAGTCTCGCTTTGGAACAGCAGAGGCTTCGCCACCTTGCCAGGTTGCCCTCCCCGACCAATGGCCAGTTTGGGTCCATACAGCGGTTTACGGCCGCTTGGGCAACCCTCCCTTCCGCGGTCGTACCTTTTTGTACAAAGCCATTCGTGCTGCTCCTTTCCAGGACCCTTCGTTTTGCGCTGAAATAAGAAGTGCAGGCATCCATCCTTTAAGCTCCACAGGTGCAATATGCAATCGAGTGCCAAGTATCTTCTCGGAGCCTTCCTTCTTCTTTTTCCGGCATTGGCTCATGCTCAGCATCTTGGCCAAGTCGCCTGTGCGCGCCAGGGCGACTACACATATCTGTACAGTTCCATCACTACCATGGAAGTGCTTAGAACTCTTCAGTGCGGCGAACAACTCGTGGTTACTGGACGTTATCAAGGCTTCTTCAGCGTACGTACCGCCACCGGCGAGACCGGCTATATCGGGGAAGGGAGTCTTGTCCTGTTGAAAGACAACTCCGGCCCCAAGCCGCCTATTCCCGCTGCTCCTCAAACCGCGCGGCCTCGCACTGCTTATGACCAACCCGTTGCCGCACCCCCTCCTGCGAACTCGGTCCCTGCTGGTTTCGACTTCACGCTGCCCAATGGCACGCCCATCCACTTGAAGCTCAGCAAAACCATCTCTTCCGAGACCGCCCATGTCGGCGATATCGTCGACCTCGTTGTTGCGGAAGACGTCCTCGTGGACGGTCTGTGTGTGATTCCTGGCGGCGCGTCTGCGGTCGCTACCGTGACCGAAGCCGAACCCAGGAAACGCCTGGGTCGCGGCGGGAAGCTTGCCCTTGGAGTGAACTCTGTTCTCCTTGCCGACAACGAAAAGGCCGCCGCGCGCTCGTTCCTGGGGAGCGCAGGAAGCAATTCGCCAGTAGGTTCGATTCTGCCCCTTGCGCACGGCAAAGAAGTGGTGTTTGCGCAAGGAACGGAAATCACCGCCTACATTGACGGTGACATCCACTTGAAACGCGCGTCCTTTCAGCCTCCAAAGAATGCTGTCAGTCCTGCGTCCGCCGCCACGATTCCCCCGCAGCCGCCTAGGCGCTGATTTGCAGGACGGCAGACAAGCTTAGTGCAATAGCTACACTCTCAGCACACCCCTTTGGAAACAAGAGTTCGAAGCGGAGGACTTGGAATCCAAAATCGAAAACTGACAACTGACGCCTGAAACCTGAAAACTAGCTCCTTACGGCAAATCCTTGCTCAGGCGCTCCACTGCGTCTTTTGGCTCAGTTTTCGCCGGATTGTTCAAATACTTCCCGAAGAACACCAGATAGCGCTGCCAGCGGTCTTGAATGTGCCGCGGTTCCACGAAGCCGTGGTTTTCCCTGGGATAAACCACGTACTCCACGGGCACGTGCCGCTCGTACAGCGCTCGATAGAACTCCTCGGCCTGCGGGATCGGAACACGCGTGTCTGCCTGCCCGTGCAAAATCATCGTCGGCGTCTTCACGTTCTCCACGTATTTCATCGGCGAATGGTCCCAGTATTCCTGGAAATTGTCCCACGGCGCTTTCATATCGAAGAACATCGTCATGTAGCGATGAATATCCGTTTGCGAATACATCGAATAAAGATCCGGCAATCCGGCCCCAGGTGATATCGCCTTGAATTTGTCGGTTTGCGTGTCGATCCAAAGAGTCATGTAACCGCCATACGACCAGCCGAACGCTCCCAGCCGTTCCGCGTCCGCCCAGCCCTTGTCCACCATCGCTTGCACGCCGCTCATGTCATCCTTGTAGTCCCCATTGCCCCAATCGTTCTGGTTCGCGCTTGCGAATCTCTCGCCCCGCCCTGTCGATCCGCGAAAATTCGGTTCGAGCAGCAGGTAGCCGTTCGCCGCCAGGATTTGCTCCGTTGAGTTGAACGTCAACAGCGATGCCCCCGTCGGTCCGCCGTGCGGGTTCAGCAGGAACGGATATTTCCGCGAAGCGTCGAAGTCTACCGGCTTGGTTACGATGCCGTCGATTTCCATCCCGTCCTTACTGCTCTTCCACTTCGCCACTTCCGTGCCGCCCAGCGCATATTCCGCCAGCCAGGCATTGTGATTTGTGACCGGCTGAATTCCGCCGAATTTCAAATCACTCCGGAACACTTCAGCCGGATGTTCTGGATCGCTCCAAGTTCCCATGGCCGTTTGGCCATTTGCGCTGATTTCGCTGAGGCTAATTGCGCCCGGTCTTTCCGTAAGCTGCCGCACAGTTCCAGATGCGACATCCGCTGCAAAGATTTCCACGGACTCGCGCGAGTTACTGCTGAAGTAGACGTCCTTGCCATCCGCTCCCCAGACTGGATCGCCCGCATTCAGCTCAAATCCATTGGTCAATTTCCTTTCTTTGCCTCCCGCGGCGCTGGTCACAAACAAGGTCGTCTGGTTGAAAGGAGCCCCGCGGCTGACCAGATACGCGATCCATTTCCCGTCCGCTGACCATCGCGCGGTGTGCGTGAAGTCCGCCGTTTCCGCCAGCTTGCGCTGCTTTCCGCTTGCCACATCCAGCACCCATGCGGTTTGCAGGCTGCCGTCGTCCTGACGCGGTGTCGGATTGCTGGTAAACGTGATGTGTGTTCCGTCCGGCGACCATCGCGGGTCGCTCGCCGTAAAATCACCGTTTGTCATTTGCTTTTCCTGGCTGCTGGCGATGTCCCACGTCCAGAGGCGGGCCATCTTCAAATCGTGGTCCACCACTTCGGCGTCATCCTTGTTTTTCGCGCGTTTTTCCTGGTTCTCGCTCTCCGGCTCGGTTGCCACCAGGAGCAGGGTCTTGCCGTCCGGCGAAAATTCAAACGACCGCACGCCGGATTTGTGTTTCGTCACCTGCCAGGGCTCTCCGCC
>WNGM01007124.1_pt1 | contig 10501 bp, 10 predicted proteins | sample 5400571 | NCBI WGS metagenome assembly WNGM01 (sample SAMN13153378, study PRJNA577476) | soil metagenome | isolation source: 100 cm soil or saprolite under Garry oak tree replicate 2 | place: USA:California | collected 2016-06-15 | reverse complement strand
CAACTCGGCAAGGGTTGCTGGATCTACTGGGGGTAAGGTGATTGGGGCTGTCATACGTTCCTCCTTCTCTTCTATCTTCCACATGCTTTGTTCCTATTGTATCATGACCCCGCTAGTTTTCCCTGGAAGCATTTAGTAACCCTCTCCCCTAACTATCACTACTTTACCTTATAAATAGTTTCAACAAGCAAGGGGCATATTTCTTCAATGCATAAATAAGCACAAGATTGCTTTCTAAGCAAGGTCATCAGGAATATCTCTCTTTCCGAACATGAAAATCATTCTTGTAAAGTAAAAATCTCATTTGAGTTAAGGGAGAATCATTTTTTGCATCTTGGTTTCCTTTCTCTACATGCTCTAAAGGTATATTAGCCACCAGCACCTGTGGTTGGCGTGGCAGTAGGACTTGCTGCAGGTACAGCTGGCGTAGGAGTTGTGCCAGTAGTTGGATCTGCAGTTGGACTGGGAGTTGGTGCTGTTGGCGTAGAAGTTGCACCTGTAGTTGGGGTTGGGAGTACTGTTGGATTTGTAGCAGGTACAGTCGTCGTAGTAGGCGTACCCGTTGCAGGGGTAGTATTTGTGCCAGTTGCCGGGTTAGTGTCCTGGTTTTGTGTATTAGTATTCCCAGCATTAAAAGTTGCACTAATGGCCACTCCGTTTCCATCGGTAGTGACTGCTACAGGGTCTGACATATTCAACAAGCCTGCACAGTTCAGCCCATTTGCTCCATAACTGGCAACAAAACGTTGCGCAAGAAAAGTGTAGAGCGAATTGGCTGCTGCTGGATCAGGTGAAGACAGTCCCTGTGTGAACTGCATATCAAGCTGTATACGGGCCGACCCAATCACAAGCAGGTGCTTGCAATAGGTCGTCGTGCTGGCTTCTGCTAGCGTTGGCACAGGAGATTGGTCGACACCCCTGCGATAGGCATTGAGCTTGTTCAAATCGGGTTGGTTGTTAGTGAGTACCATAGGATCGCCCGCCGGTACGAGCGCAATCGGAGCCGCCTGCTGAGCAGATGCCTGAAGTTCGTTGAGCGGCAAGGCAGGTAACATCTGACCCGGGTCCGCCAGGTCAGGGGCCTTCCAGGGAGTACAGCCTAGCGCACTGTCCACGAGCGTGAGCAAGCGTTCATCACTGCGATTTTTCTGCACTTGCCCTCCGAGGGCGGCAGCGTTGGCCTGGTTGTTTTGTGCGACCTGGTCGGAAGCGGTGATGAGATAGGTGGTCGTCACATTGTCGCTCTGGTCTTGATCAACTATCGAAAAATCTCGTGTCGTGGGGCAGGTGAGGCCGTCTTGCCCCATGCCGAGCGCGGGAGGAACGAGTTTGCCTGCCTGTATCGCCTGATTGGCTGCCCGGAAAAAGTCCGGGGCATTACAGTAAGAGAATTGACCAAAGATGGAGCCCCTGACTCCGTTCACACATCTGCCCCGGCGCAGACTGCCGTTCATATCCTGGAGGGTCAGGGTGTTGCCGTTCGACCCGAACCATAGAGCCACGATGCCATTGGCTGGAAGTTGGGGGACTGCTGGCGTGATCGCAGGTTGGGTTCCCTGGTCGATGACGAGCGGGTTGTAAATAGAGATCTGGCCGGTTGCCGGGTTGATCACCGCGCCCTGAACGAAGGCTGCCTGAGCCTTGTTCGACTCATTGCATGGTCCGTTCGCCGCATCAGTTGCGACGAGTTGATAAGGCGTAGCCAGTCCCTGAGCGGAAAGTGGTTGGGAAGGCACAATCAAAGTACAATCGCCGTTGACTACTGCTGCGTGAGAACCGAGATGTGGTAGGATGAGCACTGCCGAGGCTATAAGGGCCAGCACAACTGGGACGCTTCTTCCTCCTTATTTAATAGAGCTTCAGAGATACATTCTCTGTTAAGCTCTGAAACATTTTGATTTGTCTTGAGTCTGTATGACACAAAATGATATTACCCGTTAGAGAGAGAGGTGCATGCATTGGGATCTAATTTTCTGGCAGAAAAGTACCTGAAAGACATTGAGAAATCTTAACCCTCTACTTTGCAACTATGACGAAATGTTCCCAGTTTGGAGGAGGTTGGTAAAAATTGTGCATGTTTTTCGTAGGGGAGAGTTCACAAGTTCGTTGTATTAGAAAATAACTACAGTTGAGTCCCAAATCACTCATGAGCGATTTGGGACTCAACTGTAGTTATTTAATATTAAGTTAGCCTAGCACAGATGGGTGCCTTACTGTTGCATCGGCGGCATTTGCTCTGGAGACTGCTCCTGGGGCTGATCATTGTCATTTACCTGTCCTTGAGGACGGTATATAGGTTGCTCATATTGATAACCCTGCCCATATTGCTGATATGGCTGCTCTTGTCCCGCCGGAGACGTTGGCTGATAATAAGGTGATTGTGGCTGGTAGTAGGGTGGCTGCTGACTTTGTGAGGTAAATTTCTGCTGCCACTGTTTGCCTGTCCCCCACATCGCATTCCATGCTGCCTGGGGACTTCCAAGCGTAATTGCTCGGAAGATAAAAATGGCCAGGGCGGCGAGGAGCAAGATGCCTAGAACGTTGAACAATACATGAAACAACCCGAAGAACAGGCTAATGCCCAATGGGAAGATCAGCGGAAACGCTATTGGGATAATATGAGGGAAAAACCGTATTCCCCTGCGGTAAGGTCGATATCTATTCCACATGTTTGATGGTTCTTTCTTTACAGTGAAGCGATGCATTCCACGCTCTCACTTGTTTCATCTGTTTTCGCTTTTGATATATGCAAAACATACATTCTGTAAACTATACGGATGAAATAGCGTGGGGTTGTGCAATGTATAATAAAAGGCTAACATGATGAAATTCAATTACCTTATATCCCTGCCATCGTCATGTATTGTATCGTATAGGGTCATGCTAGTTCCTATTGAAAAGGACCTATGCGGCCAATTCACTGTCAGGAGTTACTGTGATGCAACATTGCGAAGAATGTGGCTCAGATCTACGCGCCAATGCTCGTTTTTGTGGGCACTGTGGAAAGAGGATAGATCAGGAGACCGAGGCAACAACAAATTTAGATGATTCCTCGACAGTAGATTTACCTGTGTCGCCACTTACTACCACTACAGTTTTCAGCGAATTGCAGGACTCAGCTCCAGAGAATGATGTAGAAGAGAAGGAAACGCCGCACCTTGTTTTAGAGAATGATGTAGAAGAAGAACAGCAATTGCCGCAGCTTATTTTAGAAAATGATGTAGCAGAGGAAGAGCAAACATCATACCAGGCTTTAGAGAATGATGCGGAAGAGGAAGAGCAAACACAACAGGACTATCTTGAGCCAACTAGCTCAATGCCAGGTGATACAGATCTTGGTCCAGAAATACCCACAAATCAGTTTCCTGACGAAGAGCCTCAATATACTCAGACTCCAATAGCGCCACAAGAAACACAAAGTCCCTATGCTTCTGCTCAGAAGTCGGAAGCACGACCTGCTTCAAGGTGTCTTCTCTTTTTCCTCGCTGGCTTCATCGTTGTTGTGGGAGTAGTAGTTGCACTGATGGGATTGTTCCATCTAAATCTTCTGGGAATCAGTGGAAGTTCTAATGCTGTATCTAACTCATCCGATAACGAGATTATCAATCCTACTGGATCCTCTTTAACAGCCTCAATCTGTGTTAAAACCTCGACACCTTCAACCTCTGCAACAAACCAGGAGGCCACCTTGATACTCTTTTCCTCATCTGGTTGCTCAGCAGTTGTAGCATCAAAGGCTAACTCCTCTTGTCTGATTTTTCCGAATAATACTGGTGCTTCTCATAAATATATTTTTGATGTTTCCAATGCGGCAATTGATAGCAAGGCTTATCACCTGGTTCTTGGTGTTGTAGATTACACAGGGCCTACCACTTATAACGATGCGAGGCATATCTCGGTAGGTCTAAGTGAAGGTTCAACGGGCCGAAACTTCTCGTGGCTCTATCGTTCTGGAAGTGTTATCATCAAAAACGATGAGCAATCAGGGACGATGGATGTGATACTGGAAGCAGTGCATGGTGGAAATACAATACATATAGTGGGCGATTGGGCCTGCGGCCGTCAAATGAAAAATACATAACATCAATTCAAATCACGTACCATAGGAAGTCTCAATGTAAAAGTGCTTCCTCTACCTGGTGTACTCTCGACCTCTATGTTACCTTCGTGCTCTTGTACTATATTCTGTACAATCGTCAAACCTAAACCGGTGCCGCCACGATCACGGGAGCGAGCGCGGTCTGCACGGTAGAAGCGCTCGAAAATATTAGGCAGGTCTTCAGGTAGAATACCGATACCTGTATCACTCACTTTTAAGATGGCATCATTCTTATCTGTCGTGAGCGAAAGCGTAACGGATCCCTCGTAGGGAGTGTATTTCAGCGCATTATCTATTAAAGCCACCAATATTTGATGAAGCTGGTCAGCATCACCAAAGACTTTTGCCGGAGTAATATTTTGTAGCATCAGTCGTGGTCCTTGCTGAATTTTATTCCTGTTTTCGCCTTCGGCTGTCTGCCTGAATTGGCGATAAACCTGGAGCAAGAGACTATCAAGGTCTATTACTGGTTTCTTGAGATCAACTTTCTTATAGCCTTTGGTTTTGATTTCTTGAGCGGTTTCGTCAGAACGAGCAAGTGTCAGGAGGTCATTCACAAGGCGACCCATGCGATCTGCTTCGGCGCGAGCGTCGGCCAGGGCAGCTTGCGCTTCGTCGAATGGGAGATCAGGGGCTCTAGCAAGCAGGTCGAGATTGCAACGAATTGAGGTTATTGGGGCACGCAGTTCATGTGAAGCATCCGCGACAAAACGTTGTTGGCGTTGATATGCCTTTTCAAGATTTGCCAACATTTCGTTGAAAGTGAACGCAAGTGAGGTTAGCTCATCTCGACCAAAGCGGGAATTGTCAGGTACTCGTTGGCTGAAATTGTGAGAAGCGCTGATGCTTCGTGCCGCTTTTGTTATGTGTTGCACTCTTGACAATACACTCCATGTGATGAACCATCCACCGATTAAGGCGAATAGAACAACAAGAGTGCCACCACGCCAGAGTAGAAGGCGCAGATCTGTCAAAGATTGCTCTATATCTTGCTCTGAACGTGCTGTCTGAATGATATGCCCTCCATTAAAATCATCATTCATCATTGTGTAAATTCGTATGTTCTGACCTTGATATGAAATCGTGCTGTAAATACTGCTAGCATCACCATTAGTAGCGAAAGGATGTTGCACAATGCGTCGAGCAGCTTGTATGTCCCATGGCACAGGGCTGTTTACAAGCCCACTAACTCCTGTTTGAGTAATATTTGCCGAGTTGCCTGAGGTAGTTGCGAGCAAGTGTAGTTGGTTGTCCAGTACTTCAATAGCGACGCTACCTGAACCAAGCCCATCGACACTGGGCAATGAAAAGGGCAGATTGGAAGAGTTTTGGTTACCCAGGAGGTCTTTACCTAGTCTTACGCTGGCGGCACGACTACTTAACGTGTTGTCAAGGTCGTTGTAAGCTCGTTGCTGCGCTTGAGTATAAACTATGGTTCCAAATATCCACAAAGTAATAATAAGCAGAAAAGCATAGAATAACATCAGTCGAAGTTGTATTGGAAAGTACATTTTGTACAACTCCTCCTTTACTATTTAGGAGTACGCAGGACATAACCCGCCCCACGTACTGTTTGGATCAGACGTTTTTCGCTTTGCTTTTCTAACTTGGCACGCAGGTGGCCGATATACACCTCTAATACATTGGGACCACCTTCGAAGTCGCTTCCCCAGATACGATCCATCAACAATGAACGGGTCAAAACCATGCGTGGATTGCGCATAAATAACGAGAGGAGTTCAAATTCTGTTGTGCTTAGATCGATCAGACGATTACCTCGCTTCGCCTGACGTGTTGCGGTATCTAATTCCAGATCTTCGAAGACCAGCACTTCGCGAGCGATATCATGTGGATTGCGTCTTCGGAGAAGGGCTTTGACTCGGGCCAATAATTCCTCTAATGCAAATGGTTTTACAAGGTAATCATCTGCTCCCGTTTCAAAGCCAGCCACTCGATCTGCCACTGCATCACGGGCTGTCAGCATAAGTACTGCTATACCATCTCCTGCGCAACGTAGCCGACGACAGACCTCAAGTCCATCAATACCTGGCAGCATAAGGTCGAGTATTACCAGATCGGGAGGCCTGATTCGAACAATTGACAAGGCTCCCTCACCGTTTGCTGCGATTGAAACCTGGTAGCCTGCGTAGGCAAGAGTTCGGCGCAGGGCACTTGTCGTGCGGTTGTCGTCATCGACAATGAGAATGTGTGCATTCATGGGCTTATCGGTTGGTAATCCGTTCTATGCCTAAGGAACGTGCGGAGTATGCATATATTCATCATATCATATTCCGGTATATTGGATATGTTATAGTACAAAGACCTGAATCTAAACTGAATTATAAATACGAAGTAGTAACAATTCAGCAGGGGTCTCTTTGAACCCCTGCTGAATTGTTACTACTTTTTTTGCTTGGGGGTGACGCAAACGTCTCTTCAAGGTTATAATTACTGATCAGCGTTACCAAAGAAACGGCGTACAACGAAGAAAACAACTCCGGCTACAGCCACTAGAGCTAGTGGAGTAAGCAACCAGAGCATCCAAACTCGTCCAGTTTCCTCAACGATTTCGTCAAGAACTTCTGGATTCAATTCGACATCTGCTTGTGTTTGTGACATTGGTATAAACGTCCTTTCTAAATAGTGGTCAACTTGGTGACAAAATATTGTGCATGCAAAGCTTGTCCACATCCATAGTTCAGAGAAAGTTCTCTGGAAGAATCGCATGCATGTATACCAAAGCAGAACTATACTGGTAATTCTATGTGACTGACGAAAAAGATGCAAGGGGTTTGTGGTATGAAAATACTTTATATGTGGGGTTGGTCCGAAATTTCTTGTTCAGTGTAGCGTGTATGTTTATTGTGCAGTTCGTGAATAGAACGCATCACATTTGCCAGAGAATCATCCATTGGTTTGGAGGTATCAATGGTGCAACCGCCATCCTCATATTCCTCGAAGCGAGATTTCCACTGCTCCCATTCGTCCCAGGAAGTAATTTGAAATGCTGAAACGTTCCCTTTGCGACCTTCGAGACGACGTTTCTGTACCTCAGGTGGGCATTGGCAGTGGACAACCAGCATAGGTGTCTGGAACTCTTTCGCCAGTTCTTTGCATTGTTCATACGTGGTTCGATAGGTAAGTGGTGTATCAACTACGACACTAAGCCCCAGACTCAGTTGTTCGCGAGCCAGGGCAAACATAAGCTCATACGAAAACTGCCCGGCTAGAGGCAGTTCTCCAAATATATGAACAACCGTCTGGCGTATTATATCTCTATCAATTAGTGGTGCATGTAATGCTGCGGCAAGCAGTCGTGCAATGGTACTTTTCCCGGTCCCCGGAAATCCGCGCATTACAATAAACGTACTCCCAGTATGCATAGGCGCATTCTCTCTTCCAGGATAATGGAGAAGTTTTATATCTTCTTTCAGGGCTTCTCACAAGGTGCTTCTTCACCTGGATTGGCTCGCAAGAGAACCGTTTTCTTGATCGTGTGGAAGGCGCACAAAAAAAATTACACATTGATTTGTGAGAAGCCTTGATACCCTTCTTTAGAGCCTTTGAAATCCACCTTTAGAAGTGGTAAAGTAGCATATGACTCAGGTTTCCAAGGTGGTCTTTCAAGGCATTTAATCGAGTGTATTTTTCGCGCTTTTAGAGTCTAAGGCTCATTCAGTATAGCAATAATTTGATTTCTTGTCCAGAATTTTTGAACTTTTAGAACTGTTTGCTCTGTGCCCTGAGAATATCCACCCTCTGCTGTCTTGACGCATCCTTTCTATCAGGCTATCATCTAACATACCAAAACAAGAAAAAGTTGAAAGAAGAAGATATGTAATGATGAAGAAGTTGCGAGGCCGTAACCTGTCTCATCCAGGTTGCCTTATAGGAGTAACGTTAGGCTTGACACTAGGCATTGTGCTTGCAGCCATCTTAGCCACGTTGAATGTTGCTCTAAACACAGATTTACTTATATGGCTTGGCCTCACGATAGGACTCGGTGCCATTGGATGGGTTATTGGTAATCGGCTTACTTCGCGCTTTCCAGCGTTGGATAAACAGACCTCATTAAAAGAGACAACTTCGAAAGGTACCTCTGACTAGCACTTTCCATAAAAATATGCTATATTTGATGTGCATCGATGATATACATCGCTTTTCTATATCGTCGACCCATCGAGCAGAGCTGCTCCTAGGCGATGATGCGCGTTTTTGTATATGCCGTGTCGCCGTGGATTTACCACTTTTGATGGCCACTAGATACGGGTTCCCCCTTAACCTTTGTTTATCAAAATGCCGTTCGGTACTTACCCGATAAGCATTACTGGGAGGATACCTCATGTCCGAAAATGAATTTAGACGATCAGTCTCTGTTGATGGCGTTCCTCGCGGAAGTCGTTGTGAGTGGTGTGGAAAGCCTGCAGAGGTGCAGTTGACTGCTATAGGCGGCCTTTCTCACAATGAAAGTGGACTTTTCTGCCGTTCTTGTGGTGAGGACTTTACTCGTGCTGTGATTAACATATCCAGTATGACACCATCAGTCGATGCAATTTTGTAGTCGTTTTAAGAAAAGCTAGTCTAGTCACAATAAATGAGGGGCACGGTTTAGAAGACCGTGTCCCTCGTTATGCATTTTAGGTGAGGAAGAATCAGGAGTATCGTACCATATAGCGATCGATATCGAACTCTTTAGACTGCTGTACCAAATGGTGTGCTGCCTGATCCATCGTTTGGCGCTCTTCCTGGAAGAAGAGACCGACATAGGGCTTCTCCGTTTCCATAGCCAATTCGATAGACTTAGAGCGATTGTGCGTGTCGTGATCGGCTGGAATCGGTGTTACAGTACCTTTCCACACGTCCATTGTATTGTAGAACGTTGGGCATGGGCTGAGTACATGGATAAACGAAAAGCCGTGGTGCTTAACTCCTTGCTCTATCAGTGCAGCCAGTTCTTTCGGTTTGGAAGAAAATCCGCGTGCAACAAAACTGACGTTCAGTGACAGTGCAGTCGCGATAGGGTTGAATTGTGAAGCGAGCAAGCCATACGGGGTTGATTTTGTTGTATGACCTGTAGGAGATGTTGGGGATGTCTGACCTTTTGTCAATCCATAGGTCTCGTTATCCATAACAACTACTGTGATATCAATGTTGCGTAAAGCTGCATGAATAAGGTGGCCAGCACCGATACTGAAAAAATCGCCGTCGCCACCAACTGCTAAAATGGTCAAGTCAGGACGCGCCATCTTCATCCCTTGGGCCACAGGTAGTGCGCGTCCATGCAAACTATGAAACCCAAAAGTTTCCACGAAGTGCGGAAGGCGGCTTGAGCAGCCAATTCCTGAAACAACAACGGTCTGCTCTAGAGGCAACTTGAGGCTTGCCATGCTGTTATAAATAGCATTTAGCACACCGAAGTCACCGCACCCTGGGCACCAGGTTGGCTTTACATCACTTTTATAGTCTTTTGGAGTTAGAGTTGATTGTGTCACGATTAGCTAACCTCCTCAATTGCTCGCAATATTTCAGCAGCGGTAAATGGGATGCCACCGAATTTATTCACACGAATCGCTTGTAAACCATACTTAGCACCTAATAGATTAGCTAGTTGACCTGAGTAGTTGCACTCAGGTACGATTACCGTCTTAACTGAGCGAATGAAATCTCGTATAGCGCGATCAGGCAATGGAGAAAGTATTTTAGGATGTAAAGATGCAACTTTGTATCCATTGGCACGCGCGCGATCAACTGCTTCCTGAATCGTCCCCTCCGTTGATCCCCAGCCGATGATACCAATGGTGGCATCCTGATCACCGTATCGTTGGGGCTTGGGTAGTTCTTCAGCCGCCGTTGCTAGCTTCCGATACCTTTTCTCCATCATTGCTATATGGTTTTCTGGTTCGTAATTTGGATGTCCGTAGTCGTCATGTTCCAGACCTGTTGCGACATATGTGTATGCGCCTGCTCCAGGTGCCGAAATGGGAGAGATACCGCTTGCGGTGTATGCGTAGCGTCCATAGCTATGTTCTGTTGCTTCTACTCCAACAGTGACTGTTTCACTTAGTGGGCTGGCTCCATTTTTGCCATTGCCGTTGAATTGGAGACGTTCTTGGATTTCTGCTGGTTTGAAGACGCTGCGATCAACGCTCTCAACGCGAGCGGTTAATGACTGATCACTCAGGAAGATCACAGGCATCTGGTAGCGTTCGGCCATCTCGAACGCAAGAATGATCAGGGAGTAGCAGTCGGCGACATCAGCGGGTGCCACAATCATGCGAGGGGTATCGCCATGACCAGCATTGAGAGCGAAACTCAGGTCAGATTGTTCCATCTTGGTTGGCATGCCTGTGCTAGGGCCAGCGCGTTGTGTATCTATGATCACAGCCGGTATTTCTGCCATTG
>WNGM01014672.1_pt1 | contig 10505 bp, 9 predicted proteins | sample 5400571 | NCBI WGS metagenome assembly WNGM01 (sample SAMN13153378, study PRJNA577476) | soil metagenome | isolation source: 100 cm soil or saprolite under Garry oak tree replicate 2 | place: USA:California | collected 2016-06-15 | reverse complement strand
CATACGAGCCTTCGAGGAACTGGGCCTCGTGCCGGCTGGCGCTGGTGAGCGCGTGGATGTGTTCTTGCGGCAGCCGAAGCATCCCGAATCGGTCTTTCGCGGCGCAGTCTGGCAGAACGGCGTGGCTGTCGCCGACGTCATTCAATGCTGGCTCGACGTCGCCGAGCATCCGGCGCGCGGGGAAGAGCAGGCGCAGCAGCTCTGGAATCGCGTGCTGAAGCCGAAGCTGCTGGAGGCGTGAGTGGCGGAGCTTGGCCAGGACCGGGCTGCCTTCGCGAAAGTGGTGATGGCGCTTCGCCCCTATCTCGGCGAGCTGGTGTTTGTCGGCGGGTGGGCGCACCGTCTCCATGCGCTTCACGAGCTCGCAAGCCGGCTCGCTTTACGTCGAATTCCTGGCGCCGCAGTCGGGCGGCACCACCCGCCGCGACGGCTCGCCTGACGCGACCGTCAACGTCGCGGGCGTCTCGGCGCAGAGGCTCAAGTACCTCGATGTTCTCCTGATCGAGCCCTGGGCCGTCCAGCTGAACGAGTCCAATGGATACCCGCTCGGCAAGGAGGGGTTGCGCGTGAGGATTCCGAATGCAGCGGCGTACCTCATGCACAAGGTCCTGGTGCTGAACGAGCGCAAGCATGGCAAGCAACCAAAGGACGTGCTCTACATCCACGATACGCTGCTGATGTTCAGCGCTGCGCTGGGTCAGCTCCAGGTGAGCGCGCGCCTGGTCGCGCAGGAGCTGCATCCGAAGTGGCTGCGGACTTTCGACGAGCGCCGTCGTGGGTTGTTCGCCAATGTCGATGACCGGCTGCGCGGAGCGGCACGGATCGCGCTCGAAAGCGGCCGAGCTCATCCGCCATCGGCGGAACAGGTCCGGCTCCTCTGCCAGCAAGGGCTGGAGAAAGTCTTCGGACAGACCATCGCGGCAGCGCTCGGGCGCTAGGGCCTTGCGGGAGGACGGGGGTGTAGCTTTGCCGCCGTCCTCTCCACATCGTCGGGCGACACGAGGAACGCCTGCGCCCGGGTCGTCTCTCCATCCCGCTTCAGCAGCAGGTCTCCGCGGCCGAGCAGGTTCTCCGCGCCCACTTCATCGAGCACCGTCTGCGAATCGTGGGTGCTCGGCAGCTTGAAGGCGAGCCGGACGGGGAGGTTCGCCTTGAGCTGTCCCGGGAGAGCCGCCACGCGCATCGGGCAGCCTCGACTTGACCACGCCCCGTATGATATGTATCATTGGTATCTATCATGGCGAAGCCGAAGGCAAGGCGAGCGAAGGTCTTCTGGACCGGTCGGAGCCAGGCAGTCCGCCTGCCGAAGGAGTTCCGCTTCGACACCGACACCGTGCTCGTCCGCCGCGAGGGAGGTGCGGTCATCCTGGAGCCTGCCGACGAGTGGCCCGAGGGATACGTCGACTCCTTCGCCGGCGCCCCGGAGGACTTCACCAGGCCGCCGCAGGGCCAAGCTGAGGAGCGAGAGAAGCTCGAGTGAAGTACCTGCTCGATACGGATACCTGCATCTACGCCCTGAAGCAGAACGCGGCGGTTCTGGAACGGATGCTCTCGCGGAGTCGCGCGGACGTCGCGGTCAGCGTCATCACCGAGGCCGAGCTCCGCACGGGCGCGGCAAAGAGCTCTTCGCCCGTGAAGACCATGCGCCTGGTCGAGAACTTCCTCCGGCCGCTGACGGTCGTCGAGCTCACCTCGAGCGACGCCGTCTCGGATGCGAGCGTCCGCGCGAAGCTGGAGCGCGCGGGCACGCCCATCGGTCCGTTCGACACGTTGATCGCGGCGCAGGCGGTCGGGCGGAAGCTGATCCTCGTCTCGAACAACGAGCGCGAGTTCGGCAGGGTCTCTGGACTGCGCCTGGAAAACTGGACGCAGACCTAATACGACAAGGCCTTCCTCGACCTGGCTCGGCGACTGGTCTGCGACCCTGGTCTTCCTGCGCAGCGCCCGTTTCGTGCTCTGTCTGAGCGAGCGGACGCTGCTTCCCGTCGTCCTGCCGGCGCGCGAGCTCGCCACCCTCGGTACGCGGCTCGCTTCCGCCGCGGGCCAGGTGATGGCTGCCATCGGAACGACTTCGCCTTCATACTCGCGGCGCAAATCGACCCGAACGCATCGCTGCTCGATCTATCGCTGGATCTGGCCGAGACGCCCTGCGGCCCGCTGCGGATGGAGAGCCCGATGCGAGCGACGCTAGCGGCGTTCTCGGATCGCCCGTTGCCGCTCATGCGCGCCGACTTGAACCGCTGACGCGGGTGGCCCGCCATTCGGGGACCGCAGCAGCGCGTGCGCGGTTCCCGAGTACCGCCGGGCCGAGCGGCTGTACGAGCGCGGCGGCTTCCGGCGCCTCGCCCGGACCCGGTTCAGCGTCGAGCTCCTCCCCGCGACATGAGAGTACCACCCGCCCGGATCGGCCCTTGCCATGCTCGGCACGCACATGATCCGCCACGCGTATCGAGCAGCCTCGGCGCGTCCTGCGCCCCGCAGGCGGCTGACGGCGCGCGAGATGGAAGCCCAGGCCGCCGCCGCGCAGGCGGTCGCGCCCGCTCCGCTGCTGCCGCGGGAGAGGCGATGGCCATGCTGGCGCGCCGCGGCTTCCGACCCGAGGTGGGCCGGCCCGACCTTCCTTTTGCGCGCGACCTGACGGAGAGGCCGCCGAGCGCCTTGGCGAGCTTCTCGGCCACTACTCGTTCCGCCTCTTCCTGTGCGGGGCCAATCCAGCGCCGGGGCGACTTCGCGCCGGGGGAGGCGGCGCGCTACCTCTCCGCCGCCCAGGAGAAGGCGCTGGCCGACGCACTGGTCGAGGCGGGCATCCTGGTCCGCACCTCGCGCGACCGCTACCGTTTCCTCCGCCGGGCGACGAGCTTCGGCCCGACGCTCGAGTGGTACGTGGCGCGCGAGCTGCGCCGCCGCCTGGGCTGCGACGTCGCCACCGGGGTGAAGTTCCGCGCCCCCGGCCTGGGCGGCGATCTGGACGTGGTCGCGGCGATGGAGGGCAAGCTCATCTACCTCGAGCTGAAGTCCTCCCCACCCAAGCACCTCACCCAGGGCGAGGTGGCAGCGTTCTTCGCCCGTGTCCGCAGACTGCGGCCGGACGTTGCCGTCTTCGCCATGGACACGGCGCTCCGCCTTGCGGACCGCGTCCTGCCCCTGCTCGCATCCACGCTCGCGCCGGCCGCACCAGCACCCCGGCGCATCGAGCGGGACCTATGGGCACTTACGCCACACCTCTACGCGGTCAGCGCGAGGTCCGACCTGGTCGCCAATGTGTGCCGCGTCATCGCGGAAGGGGTGCTTGCGCTAGGACCTCCGCCGCAATGATTTGGATCGGTGAAGCCGAGGTGGACTCCGCCCGTTCAGCCGCAGCCCCCAGACGTTTACGAAGTGCTGAGCAATTCTGACGAGGCATTCCCCCGACGGAATCCACCTCCCCGCTTCATGCCGTGCCTTGCGTATCGCCGCAGCGAGTAGCACTGCGACGTGGCGAGGCATGCGCTCGCCGAAATTGACCAGCGCGCACATCTGCGCCTCTTCCACCTCTGCCTCTGACGGGCGCCAAAGCTCAACCCGCCTCCCTCCCGGCGCGGACATCTGCGTCCCGCGCGCTTGCGTGCTTTGCATGGAAGCGACGGTAGCGCAGGGGTCCGACATTGCCTGTTCAACTCGCCCCGGGGAGCGGACCGCGCGCGGTCAGGGGCTGAACCAAACATCGTTGGCGGGCGGCGGCACGCCCTGGGCACCGTTGTAGGAGACCCAGCTGACGCCCGCGTCGGTGGAGATGGCGAGGCCCTGCGACGTTGGCGCGTACCACGTCGACCCCTGCGCGTAGATGCCCCGTGGGGTCGCCGGTACCGTCACGTTCGTGAAGCTCGCGCCGGAGTTGGCCGACACCGACAATCCACCATCCGTAGCCACCAGCACCTTGCCGCTTCCATCCACTGCCACGTCCAGCAAGAACGAGCTGCCCAGACCGTCGGCGGTGCCCTTGACCGTCGGCCCCTGGTCTGGATCCGCATGGGCCGCGCCTGGCGCATCGACTGGTCGAGGCTGAGGTCCTCGCGCTCCGGGGCCTGATCAAGCTCCTGCAGGCCGTCCAATGCCTAGCCGGGGACTGAAGCAAGCGTCATCTCCGTAGCTCTGCTCCGCGCGACAGCGCGACGTGTACGGGAAGGTAGAAGACCGCGACGATGAAGGCCAGCGTCGCCGCGAGGTGCAGCGCCGCCGGCTCGAGGGACAGTCCCCAGATCGGATCGCGAAAGGCGAAATTGAGGTTCGCCGCCGCGCCGGCGAAGCGCGAGACGACGAACAGCGCGCCCGCGATGGCGATCTGCAGCGCGAATCCGCGGCGGTCGTAGCCCACCCGCCGCAGGGCCCAGAGGAGCAGGGCCGGCCAAGCGACGTGAAAGAGCGAAAGCAGACGCACGGCCAGCGGGAAGCTCGCGTCCCACATGTACTCGGTGCCGCCGAAGACGTGCCTGCCGAAGAAGAGGCGCGATCCGGCATCCACGGACCAGAGGACATCGGCGACGATCGACGAGACCGCCTGGCTGGAGAGAAGGAGCGGACTGCCCAGCCAGAGCCCCGCGCAGGTGAGGATCACCGCGACATCGCAGAGGTGGAGGAAGTTCAGGGGTCCCCAGACCGACGCGTAGGCGGGGAGCCACACGGCGAGCCCGAGGTTCGCGAGATCAACGCCGGCCGCACACAGCCCACGATGCGGCCCCCGGCGGCGGCAGATCCGGTTCCACCGCCCGCTGTTGCGGATCCGGCGGCGCCGCAGCCGCGCAGACCCTCGAGATCGGCGCCCATGAAGCCGCCGGCGCCGCGCTCCTTCCAGGCGCCTCCGGCTGACGCGACGAACACGCCTCTGATCGGGCGCGCCACGCCGGCCGCCACCGCTCGTCGCCGCACGCCTTCCCCTTCGCCCGTCCCCGACGTCACCGTGCCTGAGGCTCCCGGCGTCGATCCGCTCATCGGGCAGACGCCGTTGGGTCAGTACCGGATTCTCGAGAAGCTCGGTGAGGGAGGGTTCGGCGCGGCCTATCTCGCCGAGCAGGTCGGCGTGCAGCGCCTGGCCGTCATCAAGGTGCTCCACACCCGATTCCTCGACGCGGACGAGGTGGTTCGCCGGTTCGAGCGCGAGGCGGCAGTGCTGGCGAAGCTCGACAACCAGCACCTGGTGCGCCTCTACAACTTCGGCAAGCTGGACGGCGGCCAGCTCTTCCTCGCCATGGAGCATGGCGGGGATGCGACGCTGGCCGAGGCGATTCGCGCCAACGGGAGGCTGGAGGTCGATCGCGCGCTGCTCATCGCGCAGCAGGTCTGCGAAGCGCTGGAGGAGGCGCACCAGCATGCGATCGTGCACCGCGACCTGAAGCCGCAGAACATCCTCCTCGCGCGCAAGGGCACGCACGACTGGGTCAAGGTGGTGGACGTCGGAATCGCCAAGATCCTCGACACGCCCGATGCGACCGAGCCCGGCCGAGGCGCTCTGACACGCAGCGGAGCGATCATCGGCACGCCGGCCTATTTCTCGCCAGAGCAGGCGCGGGGTCTGTCGGTGGACGCGCGATCCGACCTGTACGCGGTCGGCGTGGTGCTCTACGAGATGCTGATCGGGCAACTGCCGCTGGTCGGCCTCACACCGCTCGATTACGTCCGGGCGCACACCGTCGATCGTCCCACGCCCTTCAAGAGCCACGGCGTGGATTTGCCATCCTGGCTCGAGCAGCTGGTCATGAAGGCGCTGGAGAAGGACCCGGCGAAACGCTTCCAGACTGCGCAGGAGATGCAGGATGCACTTGGCGCGGCGCGCGAGCAGATTTTCCGCGGCCCGAGGCGCATCGGGCTGCGCCGGGTGGTGCTGGCCGCCTCGGGAGTCGCAGTAGCCGCTGCGGCTGCGACGGCGGTCGTTCTCGTCCGCGGCACGGCGGACGAGGACCCGGTCGCGGTGGAGATCGCGTCGCCGGTTGCCCCGCCACGCCGCCAGGTGGCTACAGGGAAGCTCGAGGGCGTTCCCGCCGGGGCGACGGTGCCGCCAGATCCGCCAGCAGCAGCTGCGCCGTCCCGGACCGCGACAGTGGCGGAGCCACCTCGGCCCGCGGCGATCCCTGCGCAGACGCGCAAATTGGTGCCCCAGACGCACGCGCTCGCGCCTCCGCCCGCCTCGGTGGCACCCGCGCCCGGCGTGGATTCTGCGGCCGCGCGCCTGCTCGAGGAGGCCGCGCAGCTCCAGCAGCAGCACGACATCCGGGCCGCGCTGCTCCGCTTGGAGCGTGCGCTCGCGATGGGACCGTCGCAACAGATCCAGGTGCGGGCACTTCGCAGCCTGGCCGAGCTGAACTACCGCGGCGGGAACAGCAGGCGCGCGCTGGGCAACTATGAGCGCCTGCGGCCGCTGGTCGTGGAGAGCGAGCGGGCTGCGGTCGACGCTCGCATCCAGTTATTGCGCGAGGAGCTCGGACAGTAGACGTGCGCCCGACGTCAGCGAGACGCGCTCGCCGGAGGTACGCGCTGAGCGGTCCAGAAGTCCGTCACCGTCGCGTAAAGGCAGCGCACGCTGCCCTCGATCCGGTTCGATCGCGTGACCTCCGCTGTGAACGAGCAGCGCTTCCCGTTCCGCTTGCCGGTGGCCACGAACTTGATAGCGCGATCTTTCTGCGTCCAGTCGTATGGACCGCTGAACGCGTCGTCGTCGTAAAGCGCGCGCACCTGGCCATTTCCGTCGATCGACAGCTCGCTGACGATATCGATGCCCCGCCAGATCCCGAGCGCGCCGAGGCATAGCTTGCAGCCGTTGCCGCAGAGGTTCCCGTCGAGCCCGGTGCATTTGCCGGCAGGACAGCTCGCGAGCATCTTCAGCGTGGCCTCCTCGCCGTTCTTCTGGCAGTAGAGCTGGAGGAGCCGCGTCTTCAGCGAAATCGGGACGTCGGAGGCGATCAGGGTCTTGCTGATCTCGCGACAGACGACGCATCCCTCGAGACAGAGTTGCCCCGCCAGCTGTTCTCGCGTTTCCGGTGGGCAGAGGTCGAGCATCTTCTGCGTCTCCTCCTCCCCGTTCCTCTTGCAGTAGCTGGAGAGAAGCGGAAGCTTCTGGGCGGTCGGGACGCTGGCCAGCGCCAGGATCTTCGCCAGGCGCGCATCGTCGGAGCTAGCGAATGCTTGCCACTGAGCGGCGCGCGCCTCGGCATCCGGCTTGAACGGGTTGTGGCCGCCGAACGCCGCGACGCGCTTCCAGGCTTCGGCGGCAGCGGCCGGTCCCTCGCGCCCGTGCGCGTCCGCGCGAATGGCCGCGTCGCGCGCGATGAGCAAGTCCGGCTCGATGGAGGCGATGTCTACCGGATCTTTCAAGGTCGGGGAGAGCTCGGGAATGCCCTTTCCTGCGCTGGTCACCCGCTGAGGGGTTGGCAGCGTCGAGCCCGCCTTCTTTGCGTCCGATGCCGGTGGACCGGATCTCTCCGCCGGCCGCGGGGCGTCCTTCTCCTTCGCAGCTTCCGCAGTCGCCGGCGGGACCGTCTTCGCGCCCCGGGCGGCCCGATCGTCCTCCAGCGCGGCGAGCAGGTCGCGCGATCTCTGCGCAAGCGGGCTGTCCTCGTAGAGGGTGATGATCATGGAGTACGAGCGCGCTGCGCCCTCGAGGTCGCCCTGCTTGCGCTGGCAATGGGCGATATGGAGGAGGGCGCGTGGATGGGGCTGCAGCTTGAAAGCCTCGGCGAACGCGCGCATCGCAGTGGGGCAGTCGCCGGCGTCGAACGCGCGTTGCGCTTTGGAGTAGGCCGCCTCGGCACCATCGGCCTTCTTTTCGGCCGCATGCGCGCTGCAGACGACGGCCGAGATCAGCGCAATGCGTCCTGTCGAGCGTGTGGCAATCGACATGGCCAACCCCCCCTTCGTTGCCCTTCGCAGCCTAAGAGGGCCGCTGCTCGCGGCCCGACCGCATCGCCAGCACGTAGGTCGTCAGTCCAGCGCCCACGCCGCCGCCGATGACGGCCCCAGGCAGTCCGAAGAGAGAACCGATCACGGCACCGATGGCCCCACCGAGTCCTGCCCATACCGCCCAGGAAATCGGGCGAGCAGGCGTAAGCCAGCGAGACTGCCCTGAAACGACGATATCGCCGATTTCTCGTGGCGGTCCTTCAACCTCGTGGCTCGTCCAGAAGGTCTGTTCTTCCTCCGGAGACCGGAAGCGGGGCAGCGGTTTTCCCCAAGGCCACACGGGGCGCGGAGTGGAGGAATCGACGCTCATCTTCGCTTCATGACAGCACGTGCCCACGCAGTATAGACGCCGAGGTCCCTGCCAGATAGCGGAATGCAGGTGATCGGACGCCAGACGTCACGTGAGCGTGGCGTGGCGACGACCTTCAGGGGCCTCCCGGATGAGTTCTATGGATCGTAGCTGTCGGTGCTCCGAGGGTTGACCTCCGGCAGGAGGGAATCGCGCCCGGCACGGCAGTTGCTCTGGAGAGCGCTCCGACTCGTTCCAAACGGAGCGCCCCATGAAGCGCCTCACCCTGCTGCTCGCCGTGCTCGCTGCGCCCGCGTTCGGACAGGGCGTCCTCCTGGAGCGCGGCGTCGATGGCCCCAGCCCGCACCTGCGCGCCGTGTCCGAGCGCGTGCGCATCCAGATCGACCATCAGTACGCCAGCACGGTGCTCGAACAGCAGTTCGAAAACCTCACCGACGGACGGCTGGAAGGCCGTTACGTCTTGCGAACCGCGGGCGCCAGTGCCGAAGGGTTCGCGTATTGGAACGGCGAAGAAAAGATCGTCGGCGAGGTCTTCGAGAAGCAGTCTGCCCGCAATCTCTACGACGACGTGGTGGGACGCAAACGCGATCCCGGGCTGCTCGAGCAGACCGGCGAAGGGAGCTTCGCCTTCCAGGTCTTCCCCATCGAGCCGCGCGAGCGGAAGCGAATCGAGATCCGCTTCGGCCAGCGCCTCGCCCGCGTCGGAAATCTCATGGAGTACCGCCTCACTCTCGGCGGCGGCGAAAGCGACGTCGCCCTGGACATCCGCGATCCGCACCCGATCGCCAAGGTCGACTCGAGCAGTCACCAGCTGTCCGTAGAGCGCATAGATCCTCGCCACGTGCACGTGCGCGCGTTCGGAGGCGCCGCAGGCGAGCGCGATCTCGTCATCGACGTCGAGACCGTTGCCGATCCCTGGCAGCCCAGCGCGGTCGTGCACCGCGACGCCGGCCACGACGCGTACCTGGTGCTCCAGATGGCCGCTCCGGCGAAAGTCGAAGAGTCGCAGGTCAGCGGCAAGGACGTGACGCTGGTCATCGACCGCTCGGGAAGCATGAGCGGCGCGCCGATGGACCAGGCTTGCGCCGCGGCGGAGCTGGTGGTTCGCCGGTTGCGCAAGGGCGATCGCGTCAACGTGATCGCCTTCGATCATTCCGTCGATCCGCTCTTCCCCAGGCCGCAGCCCGCCGAGACGGCGCGCGATGCCGCGTTGCAGTTCATCCGCCGCATCCGGGCCGGCGGCGGGACGAACATCGCCGCGGCGCTCGCTGCGGCCTTGCAGGCGCAAAACGGCGGGCACGAGCCGCACATCGTGCTCTTCCTCACCGACGGACAATCCGAGAGCGAAGCGGCCCTGCGCGTCGCAGCCGGCGATCGGGGCGACGCGCGCGTATTCACGCTGGGCCTCGGCTCCGGCGTGGAGAAAGCGCTCCTCTCGCGCCTCGCCTCGATGAAACGCGGCCGCTTCACCTACGTGGAGAGCCCCGAAGCGCTCGAGATGCGCATCGGCCGTCTCTTCGATCAGATCGAATCGCCCGCGCTCGTCGGCCTCAGCCTCGAAGCGCGCGGCGCAACGCTCACGCGCACGTATCCGCGCACGCTGCCCGATCTGTCCGCCGGCGACGATCTGCTGTTGACCAGCCGCGTGACGGGCCCACCGGGTTCGACGCTTCAGCTCGTCATCCACGGTACGCTGGGCGGCCGGCAGGTCGCCTATCCCGTCTCGGTGACGCTGCCCGAACGCGCCTCGCATCCGTGGGCGGGCCGGCTCTGGGCGAAATCGCGCATCGACGACGTTCTCGAGGAGATGGCGCTCGCGCGCACTCCGGCGCCGGAACTCCAGAACGAGGTGATCGAGCTGGGCCTCGCCTACAACCTGGTGACGCCCTACACGTCGTTCCTCGCGGTGCCCGAGCGCGAGCTGAACGGCGCGCAGGCCGCCACCCTGACCGACCTCCGCGCGCAGCGCGCCAGGATCGTGGCGGCGCACAGCGACGCGGCAGCGCTGTCGCGCACCAGAATGCCGCCGGGCGATCCGGTGCTCACCGTGAAGGCGCCAAAGGATGCGCTGCAAGTGACGGCGTACTTCCCGTTCGGATTGGTGAGGGACCTGGGGTGGGACGAGAAGCTGGAGAAGTGGGTCCTGCGCTTCCTCGTGCCGGTGGGTGTCCCGGACGGCGACTACGAAGCGACCGTCCTCATCGTCCGGCGCGACGGGAGCATCGAGGTGGCCAAGGCCTGCTACACCATCGACAGCAAGGAGCCG
>WNGM01004903.1_pt1 | contig 10509 bp, 9 predicted proteins | sample 5400571 | NCBI WGS metagenome assembly WNGM01 (sample SAMN13153378, study PRJNA577476) | soil metagenome | isolation source: 100 cm soil or saprolite under Garry oak tree replicate 2 | place: USA:California | collected 2016-06-15 | reverse complement strand
GGTGACCGCGACCCGGAAGCGCGCCTTGAAGGCCGGCTCGTCGAAGCAGGGAAGGATGCGGCGCGCGTCGGCCGCCTCGCACTGCGAGAACGCGTAGCGGCTGCCGTCGGCGCTCGCCGTGTAGAGGCCGCGGAGGTGCGGATTCAGACGGCCGCTGAAGCGGAGCGCGAGCGTCGCCTCACCCGCGGCCAGGGGGCGCGGGAAGCGAAGCACCGCCGTCTCGTCCGCACGCGCGAGGCGGACGCGCGCGGACCTCTCCCGGCCAGCGCTGTGTGCCGTCGCGCGCTCGATGGCGAGGTCGGCCGCGTGGAGCACGATCTCCGCGCGCGGCCGCGCGAGCCGGAGGGCGATCCGCACCTCGCCGCGGAAGGCGCCGCCCTCGAGGTCGGGCTCCAGGTGGAGATCGTAGCCCGTCGGCCGGACGTCGGCCGGCAGGCGGAAGCGAGAGGGGTGTGGCGCGCTCGGCATCGGTCCTCCGGGGACGGGGTGCGGCCCTCGCGTGTAGCGAGCGCCACGATGCCATGCAAATCGCGCCTCGGCCGGCCGGGCTACGGCCGCCGCGCGTACCGCCGACACACGCTCTCGGCGAAGCCGAGCAACCTCCCGGCCTGGCGGTCCCACGTGTAGCCCTTCAGGACGGCCCGGCGCGCCCGCCGGGCAAAGCGCACGCGCAGGATCGGCCGGGCGCGCAGCTCCTCGACGTGCCGCACGATCTCCTCGACGTCGCCGGGGCGGTGGAGCAGCCCGTTGACCCGGTGCGCGAGGATCTCGGCGATCTGCCCACTCGCGCTCGCCACGATCGGCACGCCGGCGGCCGCGTACTCGAACACCTTGAGCGGCGAGAAGTAGAAGAGTGGCAGCGGCGGGTAGGTCGCCAGGCCGACGTCCATTCGTGCCAGGTAGCGCGGCACCTCGGCGTGAGCGACCTCGCCGGCGACCGTCACGCAGTCCGAGGCGCGGTGCCGCCGGCAGTGGTCCTCCACCAGGCCTCTGAGCGGGCCGTCGCCGACCACGAGCAGCCGATATGCCTTGCTCCTCTCCCGCAGCTTGCGGAACGCCTCGAGAAGGATCTCCACACCATGCCACTGCTTGAGGCTCCCCAGGAAGCCGACGGTGAACTCGTCTCGTTGCTCGCCGATCGTCTGCGGGGCGCGGGGCGAAGCGAACAGCTCCCGGGCGACGCCGCACGGGACGATGCGGACGCGACGCGCGTGGCAGCCCTGCTGGCTCACGTATTCGGCCAGCGCCCTCGACGGAACGATCACCCGGTCGGCACCGCCGAGCAGCGTGTGCTCCAGCGCTCGGGCCGTGGCCGCGTTGAAGAGCGTGCGATATTCCTCCTGCTGGGCAGCGAGCGGCGCGTTGACCTCGAGAAAGAACGGCATGCCGTGGCGGCACGCGAACTGGAACCCGGCAAACGACCACAGAGAGTAGCGTTCGAAGACGAGGTCGATCGGCCAGCGCTGGTGCAGCCCGTGGAGGCGCTCGAGCACGGTTTGATTGAGGAGGAGACCGTGTATCTCCGACGCCTGCGTGCCGATCGCGCTCGCCGTCCCGCTCGCCCGCGCCGTCCGCTGGCGCAGCCGGCGCAGGACGGGGTCGGTATCCACCGCGATCAGCTCGCACGCGCGCGGCGCCGGCCTGGATGCCTCGGGTGCCCGTGCGCTCAGGACCTTCACGTCCGCTCCCTTGGCCGCCAGCGCATTGGCGAACTCCCGGATGTGCGTCGAGGCGCCGTTGCACCCGGTCACGGCGATGCCCCGGTCGGCGGAGAGGTAGGCGATCCTCACGCCACCACCGCCGCGTCATCCAGACCGAGAAGCGCGCGCGCCCGGCGGGTGATGCGGCGGAGGCCTCCGAAGTCCATCGCGAGCGCGGGCGGCGGCATCGCGAGCCGACCTCGGATCGCCTCGCCGAGCGTCTCGGCGCTCAGCGCTGCCGGACCGACGGTCTGCAGGAGACCCAGTTCCTCGAGCGCGCGCGCCCGCAGCCACTGCTCACGCCGGGGGTAGACACGGGGGACGACGACGGCGCGCTTCTGATGGGCCACCACCTCGGCGATCGTGTTGTAGCCGCCCATCGACACGCTCACCGAGGCGAGGGGCAGAAAGCTCACCAGGTCCGGGCGAAAGTCGAAGAGGAAGACGCTGCCGCTGCGCGGCAGGAGTCTCTGCTTCAAGTCGTTGCGCTGCCGCGGCGGCATGTCCGGCCCGAGGCACACGACGCTCTTCGAGACGCCGGGCGAATGCACCTCGAGCGCGTCGGCGTAGGCCCGCAGCAGCGGGTACCCGTCGCCCCCACCTCCTGCGCTCACCAGCGCCAAGGGTTCGTCGCCGAGACCGAGCTCGCGCCGGATGGCGGCGGTGGCTTCGCGCGACGCATGTCGCACGATGTAGCCGCAGAACCTGGCCTTCTGGCTCACCGCGGGCGGCAACTCGTAGAGCGAGATGGGATCGAAGAGCGGCTTCCAGCCGACGATCCAGATCTCGTCGTAGGTATGCTCCAGGAGCTCGTAGACGCCCCGACGCTTCCACTGGGGGACGATCGCTTCGGGCTCGTCGAGGACGTCCCGGAGCGTGAGCACGATCTTCGTCTCCGGGCGATAGGTGCGCAGGAACTCGAGCGTCGGTACGAGCTCGCCATGGACGCCGCGCGGGACATTGTCGACCACCAGCATGTGCGGCGCGAAGCTCTTGGCGACCGCCTTGATGAGCCGCGCGCGCAGTCGACGGACGCGGCTGAAGCTGATGCGCAGATGCCGGGAGCGGTACTCCTCCGGTCCGACCTTCTTGACTCCCGGGAGCTTCACGAAGTCGATCCCTGCCGGAGTGTCGAACGCGTACGCTGCCTCGAGACCGGTCACGATCAGCACCGACGTGTCCGGCAGGCGGTGACGCAGGTGGGAGGCGATCGTCAGGCTGCGGCGGAAGTGCCCGAGCCCGAAGGTGTCGTGGGAGTAGAAGAGGAGGCGCCTCGCTGCCATGGGACCCTACCCTTCCTCGCCCCTTCGCTCCGCGGCTCCGCTCACCAGCACACAGCGATGATTGCGGCAAACGGGCTGCATGTCGTCCCGACAGGTCGCCACATTGATGCACGCGACCCCGTCCCGACAGGCACGCTGCAAGAAAGCCTTCAGGGTCGGACGCGTTCGCTTGTTGATCGCCCCCTGCGCGCCCGAGGCCTCGCACGGGCAGCAGCCGACCTGGTTCGCAAGGCCGCAGTCGCGGTCCTCGTCGCACGCCGAGAAGTCGGGCGGCAGCACGACGGTCTTCGTGGTCGCGGTCCTGCGGTAGAAGGAGGAGAGCACGAGCCCGGTGGCGGCCAGGACGACGAAGAGAGCCCCCAACGCGATGAAGCGCGCGCGCAGCGACTCATCCATCGTTCGCCCACGCGCCCGACGCCGAGGGAGCGAGCGGCGTGGCGCCTCCCCGAGGGGCGATCCTGGCAACGCACCCTCCGTCGACGCAGGCGGGCGCGAGGTCGTCCTGGCATGCGTCGAGCTGCACGCACACCGTGCGGTGGCGGCAGGCGCGCTTCAGGAAGAGGCGCAACGCATCCTCCTGCGTCCGGTTGATCGCCCAGCGCGCCCCGCCGGACCTGCACGCACAGCATCCGATCTTGTCGACCAGCTCGCAGTCGGCGTCCGCCGCGCAGCGGAGAATCGCGTCCGGCACGTCGAACCGCTTGGCTCGCTTCCCCGTCTCCTCGGGAGCGTACAGCGCCGCCGCCAGGATGAGACCCGAGAGCGCGAAGGACGCGATCGTGGCCGTGCGCCAGCTCCGGTCCCGCCGCCCCCGCGCGGCCGATCTATCTCTCGAGCGCACGGCGGCTCGCCTCGGCGAGTGGAAGTGAGAGAGTGTGCCACCAGGGGCGGAGCGAGTAGACGCACGCGAGGCGGAGCAGGGCCGAGGCGAGGTACCACGAGAGGAGGTTCGCGTCGGTGCCCGGCCGGAGCCCGCGGTAGCGCCCGACGAACTCGTCCCGGAGAGGGGCGAAGGCGTCGGCGCGGGAATGCCATTGGAGGCTGCGCAGGACGAGGTGCGCGCAGAAGTTCGCGACATCGATCTCCGCGTGTCCGCGTGCGACCGTGTCCAGGTCGAGGAAGGCGATGCGCGACGGGCCGACGAGCACCTGGCGGTCGTAGAAATCCCGATGGACCACCGACCCGGCGGCCGCTTCGCCCACCGGGACGGTCCCGCGCAGCCGAGCCAGAGCCTCCTCGAGGCCGGCCGCGAGGGCGGGAAAGACGGTGCTCACCAGCGTGACCCACGGCCCCACTACGGCAAGATCATCGTCGGGCAGGAACTGCCCCTCGATCCCCGTCAGGGGGAGGGAATGGAAGAGCGCCAGCGCGGCGGCGACGCCCGGGATCGCCTCCGCGCCGTCTCCGTCGCGCAGCAGATCGATGAACGCCCGGCCCTCGACGGGCTCGGTGAGCAGGAGATTCAGCTTCGGCAGCTCCGCGTGCCGCCTCGGCGTGACCAGGAGCGCGCCGTCCCCGATCTTCTCCTCGATCGCGGCCTGACTCCGGCCGAGCGCGGCGCCGGCCCCGTCCGGGACCACCTTGCCGTAGAGGGTTCCGCCGGGGTCTCCGAGATGATACCGGATCTGGCAGCGCACCCCCGGCCAGTAGCCGGCGACCTCGCAGCTCCGGAGCCTGAGCGGCGCGAGCTCCGTTTCGAGTCGTCCGAGATCGAAGGCCTGTGGGAGGGTCGGCAGCCGGTAGTCCCAGGGAAAGAGCTGGACCAGCACCGGCGGCCATTCGACGAACGCCGTCGACAGCCGAGGCTCCCAGCAGGCCGGCCCCCCCGCTCGCAGCGCGGCGCGAGGAACGTCGGGGGGCGCTCCGCGCACCTCGGCCTCGTGCGTCCGGTCACGCAGCAGGCCGGCCTGCGCGAGCGTCTCCACTCGCCCTCCCTCGGTGTCGAGCTGGATGCGGTACGAGGCGTGAAAGTGACGGCCGGGCTTCACCCACAGGCGCTCGAGCGCCACGTCCCTCAGCTGCGCTGTCCCGCTGGCAACGAGCGGGATGCGCTCGAGGACGCCTCGCATCGCGCCGGCATCGAGCAGAACCCGGATCTCCGCGGCGGTCATGAGGCCGTCGTTCCCGCCGCCTTGCGGCTCCCGCCCGTGACCATCTGAAGGTCGGATATCCGCTGGTACGGTCCGCCAGCGCGGGAGAGCTCCCAGTGCGTCCCCTGCTCCACGATCTGCCCCTCGTGGAGGACGAGAATCAGATCGGCGCTCGCCACGTCCTCGAGCCGGTGCGCGATCCGGAACGTGGTCCGCCCACCTCGCAAGCGGCTCAGGGTGGCGTTGACCTCGGCGGCCGATCCGGCGTCGAGCGCCGTGGTCGGCTCGTCGAGGAGAAGAATCGGGGGGCTCTTGATGATCGCCCGCGCGATGGCGATCTTCTGGCGCTGCCCGCCCGAGAGCGTCGTGCCTCCCTCGGCGATGACCGTCTCGTAGCCCTTGGGCAGTCCCGTGATGAAATCGTGGATGTCGGCCGCGCAGGCGGTGGCGATGATCTCCTCGAGGGTGGCGTCCGCCTTTCCGTACGCGATGTTCTCGCGGATCGTGGTGGCGAACAGGATCGGCTGCTGCAGGACGATCCCGATCTGCTCGCGCAACGATTCCAGCGTGAAGGCCCTGATGTCCTCCCCGTCGATCCTCACCTCGCCCTGAGCGGGGTCGTAGAGACGCGGGATGAGGCCGAGCAGCGTGGACTTGCCTGCCCCGTTGGCCCCCACGATGCCGATGAGCTGGCCCGGCTGCACCTCGAAGGAGACGCCGCGCAGGACCGGGCAGCCCGGGCGGTAGTGGAACGCCACGTCGCGAAAGGCGACCTGCCCTTCGAAGGGCGGCGCGATGCGTGCGCTCTTGCGCTCCTTGACGCGCTCCTGGATGGCCAGGATGTCCGCGACACGCTCCCCGCACACCGTCGCCTTGGACAAGCGGGTCGTGACCCGCGCCACCCGCCGGAGCGGCCGGTAGAGGCTGCCCAGGTAGCCCGTGAAGACGAGGAGATCGCCGGGTGTCAGGTAGCCCGTCAGCACGCGCCGCACCCCGAACCAGACGACGCCCGCGGTCCCGATGGCGACCAGCACCTCGACCACCCGCTCCAGCCCGGCTTCGAGCCGCACCGCCCGCAGTCCCTGCTTCAGGCTCCGCTTGTTGAACTCCGCGAAGCGTCGGTCCTCGTGGTCCTCGCGGCCGAAGGCCTGCACCACCATGATCGCGTGCAGGACCTCGCTCAGCAGCGAGGCCATGCGGCCATCGCGCTGCCGCTGAAGTCGCACCGCCTCGCGCAGCTCGTGCGAGAAGCGGAACGTGGCCAGGATCATCAGGGGCAGGACCGCCAGGCTGACCATCGTCAGCTGCCAGTCCAGGTAGAACATGACGCCCACCATCGCGAACACGACCAGGAACTCGCCGAGGATGATGAGCACGCTGTCGACCAGCATCTCGCGCAGCATGTTCGTGTCGCCCGTGGCCCGCAGGACGAGATCCCCCGTCCGATGCGCGTTGTGGACGGAGAGCGAGAGCCGTTGCAGGTGCGCGAAGAAGCGGCGCCGGATCGAGAAGGTCAGCCGCTGCCCGGCGGCGGCGATCACGTAGCTCTGGTAGTACGAGAACAGCCCCCAGACGAGCGCGATGAGCAGGAGCAGCACGCACGAGATGGTGGCGACGCCCAGGGCGCCGGATCCCTTGACCTCGAACGGCAACGCCCAGCGCAGGTGGTGCCTGGGAATGAGCGCGTAGTCGAACACGATCTTGATCGGCCACGGGCGTGCGAGGACGGCGAGCGTCGTGCCGAGGGTGCAAATGAGCGCGAGGATCAGCTCGCCCTTGATGCGGCGAAGATCGTAGCGGAAGTAGTGGACCAGCCGGACGAGCCGCTGCCAGCGGAGGTCCCTAAATAAGGGATTCTTCTGCAGTGGCATGGCGTCCCTCTCGCATCGCGCGCCGCAGCGACTCGACCATCGCCAGGACGCGCGCAGCGTTGCGGTCCCACGTGAACTTCTTCACCAGCAGACGGCGCGCCTGGCGAGCGAGTCGCGCGCGCAGCCCGGGGTGGGCGCGCAGCCGTTCGATGTGCTCCACCATCTTGCCGACGCTGCCCGGCGGATGGAGCAGCGCCGTCTGCCGATGGGTCAAGATCTCCGCGATCTGCCCCACGGCGCTCGCCACGATCGGCACTCGCGCCGCCATGTACTCGTAGATCTTGAGCGGAGAGAAGTAGAAGCGCGGCAAGGAGGGGTACGGAGCCACGCCCACGTCCATCTGCCAGAGCAGCCTCGGAATCTCGGCGTAACTCACGTTGCCGGTGATCCGGACGGCGGCGGCGACCCGCGTGCGCCGGCACATCGTCTCGACGGCCGGTCGCAGCGGACCGTCCCCGACGATCAGAAGGCGATACGAGGAGTCGCGCCGATGGAGGCGAACGAAGGCCCTGAGCAGATGATGCATCCCATGCCACGGTTTCAGGCTGCCGAGGAAGCCGACCACGAAGGTATCCTCGGCCGCGGGACGCCCGTCGGCCCCGCCCGGCGGGCGAAAGAACATCGGGTCCGCGGCGTTGGGGACGACGCGGACGCGCCCGGCGCGCGCGCCCCGTTCGACCACGTACTCGCGCAGCGCGGAGGAGGGAACCACGACGCGGTCGGCGAGCTCGAAGAGCTGGCTCTCGAGCGCCTCGGCGAGCACCGCGTTGTGCAGCGTGCGGAATCTGGCCTGCTCGAGCCTGAGCGGTGCGTTCACCTCGAGGACGAAGGGGACGCCCTGCTCGCGCGCGAACGTCAGACCCGCGAACCCCCACAGCGAATACCGCTCGTAGATCACGTCGATGTGCCACCGCAGATGCAGTCGACGGAGGCGCTCGTGCAGGCGCTGGTTCAGCAGCAGGCCCGCGGTCTCGCTCCCGATGGTCTCGCCCAGGGGACCCGGGGCCGCGCGCTCTATGCGATGCCGGAGCGTCCGTGAGAAGCGTTCGGGCGACACGTCGATCATCCGGGCGGCGAGCGGGACGTGGTCATCCCCGTGGGTGGCGCGCGCGGTGAGGACTCGCACCTCCGCTCCTCGAGCGCAGAGCGCGTTCACCAGCTCGCGAACGTGGGTGGACCCTCCCTTCGTCCCCAGCACGGGAACGCCCCGGTCGGCGGACACGTAGGCGATGTGGGGTGCCGACGCCATCATTCTTCCGTCAGCCAGCGGCCGAGCAGCGCGACGTTGGCGTGCAGATCGAAGAGCTCCTCCGCCCGGCGGCGCCCGGCTCGCCCGAGTCGCGCGCTCGATTCCGGCTCCCGGAGTATCTTCTCCATCGCGCCGGCGAGCGCGACCGCATCGCCCGGCTCGACGAGGTATCCGGTCTCCCCGTCGACGACGATCTCCGGAATGCCCGAGAGCGCCGTCGAGACCACCGGAACTCCGCTCGCCATCGCCTCCAGCAGCACGGTGGGGAGGGCGTCCATGTTGCCGTCGGCGGCCGTGATGCAGGGAAGGACCAGCAGCGACGCCGCGCGCATCTCCCGCGCCACCTCTTCGAGCGCGAGTGCGCCGCGCACCGTGATCTGACCGCCGAGTCCACGGCGCGCGATCAGGTCCTCCAGCAGCGCCTGCTGGGTCCCGGAGCCGATCAGGTCGCAGGTGAAGGGGACCCCGCGCTGGCGCAGGACCCCGCAGGCCTCGATCAGGACGGGGAAGCCCTTCTTCTCGACGAAACGGCCGACGGCGAGAATCCGGAGGGCCGCCCCGTTGACCGCCGGGCCGGGGTGGAAGAGGGCCAGGTCGACCCCGTTGTACAGGCGGCGGAGCTTCGCCTCCAGGTGCGGGATCCCGCTCCCTATCCGGAGCAGCGTCCGGCGGTTGAAGTCGCTCACGGTCACGACGATATCGGCATGGCGCATTTTCACGCGCAGCAGCTCGAGGTCGACCTCCTGGTGATAGATGTCCTTCGCATGGGCGGTCATGCTGTATGGGATACCCGTGAGCCGGCTCGCCAGCATGGCGACGTGCGCCGCACGCGAGGCGAAGTGAGCGTGGAAGCGACTCAGCCCGAGCCCCTGGGCGGCAGCGGCGAGCTGGACCGCGAGTCGAACGTAGTGGCGCGGAAACAGCCGATCTCCGAGCGAGGCCTCGTCGGCGAAGAGCGCGAGCAGCCGGGCGCTCGCGGCCTCGCGATCGTTCTTCGAGGGTTCTTCGCGGCGCTCGATGCAAGTGATCGCCGCGCGCAGATCGCGCAACGCGCCGTGCGGCACGGCGCTGGGCGGCGCATGGAGCGAGAACACATGCACATCGATGCCCAGCCGTTCGAGCTCTCGGACCTCGTTGATGACGAACGTCTCGGACAGGCGGGGAAACACCTTGGCGACATACCCGATGCGATGTGCGTTCGCCGGCGCCGAGCCGGACATGCGGTCCTCTTATAGCTCAGGAGGCTCTGCCCAGGTACGCAGTCGTCTCACGTGCGGTGCGCCCCTCGACCATCGGCACACGGCTCCTCCATTATGAGTGCGCCCCCGAAGGGTCGTAACGTGAACCGCCCTCGGAGCGCGCTCCGCCTCGCATTTCTTTGCTTGACAACGAAACGGACCCCGTGGGATGGGCCAGGGGGGGAGAAGCTGTGTCTCCGCCGCCGGACAGGCGCCATTGAAACGCACGACGTCGCGCGATGGCCGCCTGCCGCCAGCCGGGAACATGAACAAGAGATGGCCATGAGGTTCCGCAAGCTCGCAGTCACCGCCATCGCGTTCGCAGCGGGGATGGCCGGGGCCCCAGCGACGTTCGCAGGCGTTGCGGACAGTCCCCTCCCGGTCCTGACCTCCGGCGGGTCTCCCGCCCTGCTCGTCTTCACGGTGCCCGGGGTCATGCGGGTCGGCAACCTCGAGGCCGAGTTCACCTGCACCTCGTTGACGACCACGCCCTTCAAGTTCGCCGTGGAGGTCTTCGGACCCGCCGGCGGGTCCCCGCTGAACGACGTCACCCCGACGGGGAACAACGGCACGGCCACGCTGAACCCGGGAGCGACGCAGACGATCGCGACCGGGAGCACGAGCGGGCTGCACGAGGACGTGTTCATCACGGGCCTGGGCACCATCGTGAGGAACGGGTCGGCTCGGATCGTGAGCGAGTCGAAGGCGATCACCTGCACGGCCTACGTTGTGGACAAGTTCGGCACCATGCGGTGTGGTGGCGCCTCCTTGAATCCCGGCGCTCCGTGCACCAGCGACGCGAACTGTACGAGCGGCGGGACGGGCAGCTGTCGCACGACACCGGACTCGATGCTCGCGCTCAAGCTGATCTCGAAAAAGCAGAAGGGCGACTAGGACATCGCGCGCCGCAGCCTCGGCCCGCCGGGGCCGCACCAGTCCGCACCGGGGCGGGCTCACGAGCGCGCTCACCGCCTGAGCCGGCGCACGCACTTGAGCCGCAGCTTGTCCCGGTCTCGAGCCCGGGTCGGTGAAGTGGCCTGCAGCTGGACGACCACGGGGTGCGCGAGCGGGACGCGCA
>WNGM01004898.1_pt1 | contig 10512 bp, 10 predicted proteins | sample 5400571 | NCBI WGS metagenome assembly WNGM01 (sample SAMN13153378, study PRJNA577476) | soil metagenome | isolation source: 100 cm soil or saprolite under Garry oak tree replicate 2 | place: USA:California | collected 2016-06-15 | reverse complement strand
TCCGTCTTTGAGTTGTTTGATGATTGATGCAACTCGTTCTTCTGAAAAACCATCCAAAGTGACTTCATCTACTCCTGGGGTGATGGCACCTTTATTGGCGTAAATGTTCGCATAGGCTTCGTGCCACAGTAGTTGATCTTCCATGAGACGAAACAACCCATTAATGCGCTTTCCCTGTTTCGAGATGTCTTCAAGCGCTTCCAATCTCCTCATCACTGTAGCGGATAGCATCAGCACACCCTCGCTTTTGGTTAATTGGCAGCAACGTAAACTTTTTCCCTTCCCCCTGGCAGCGAAGGTTTCGTGAGTATTACTACTCATTTATCCTCATGCCAGTATCGCATCACTTCACTGTGCTGCGATCTGCGGAACCCATTACAGGCCCACCTTGGGTACTACGGAAATTCCGTACCCATGCAGGGATTGCTCCCTGTTTAGGGTATCCCGCATTTTCAGCAGAAGTGAGATCTGACGTGCTCCAGGCGTCCCGTTCGTCCTGTATTGCCCTCGTAGTAAGGGTCTGCCAACATCGATGGATAAGGCCGTATCTGCATTTTACGACCTTAGATGCTGGTCCCAACGTTAGTAGCCACCTTCCGTTGGGGTCCCGGGATAAACCAGCAGGACTAGGATTTACGCAGTCTAGCATTCGCCATACACGTCTTGCACTGACCACTCACAGGATCGCTGACTTCCTCCTACGTGGCCGTCCTCGCATGCTATGGTCGCCTTCCTCTTTCGAGGGGTGGGGTAAGCGAGGTGTGCATGGAACATTCCATCAGTTCCAATACCATTCGGTACACTCAAAATCTGCCGCTGATGCGGCGCACTGCAGAACCCGGTCGCTCTCGGCGCGAAGCGCTCAGCCGACACCGTCAAGGGCGGCATCGCCCGCGCTCCTGGCTTGCCGTAGAAGCATGATATGAGGCATGAAAAAGGATCTCGGGTAGTTGTTCCTCATCTTCCATACGCATTATGGTGACAAATTTGGCTGTTGTATTCCTCCCACAAGTGAGGAGATGATGTTCGGGCCAATACCAATGGGCGAGCGTCAACGATATATTGTATTTTTGCCTCATCCCAATGCACACATGAAGCGTACCTTCGACACCGGCATCGGTGGCGAGAAGTTACAAGTATTACGGGCATTTTTTACGCTCCTAGATCTCTTAATCTTTGAACATCTGACGATATCAGAGGTGTTTAGACCCACCATGAGGCAGATTACATAAGGAGTGCTCGTAAGTCGGTTGCAAATTACTGATGAGACAGGAGTGCAGCTGCGAGGCAAGTTACACTGGTTGCATGTGAACAGTACGCGCTGGCTGACGTATCTGGCTTGGTATCGCAAGCGGGGATGCGAAGCGTTAGAGATGATCTGCATCTGGCCCTGCTATCGAGGGCACTCCACGCGGGATCGGTGGGCGAGCCATGACTACTATAGTTGTCTGCGTAGTGTATTTGTTGCTCATGTTGTACATGATCTGATCTTTGAGCATGAACAAAAGGGCCAGGTAGGGGCAAGTGAGAAGTTAGAGGCTTTCAAAAAGGTATTCGCACCACTGGTAAAGAAGTTGGATGCGAGCGATTATGTAGTAGATGAGCAGGTTATACAGACTCTTGTTGACGTCAACCCAACTAGCATGGAAAATTAGCAATGTACCGGGTATAGAAATGCTTCACCTATTCCCTAATACAGCTCCTTCGGACCATGCTCGATGCTTTGGCTGCTGTCTTTTTGGGCAAGCCACTCCTTGTGGCTTGTGGCACTGAGTAATTACAACCGAAAAATGGAATTGTTCACCGACTTTCTTTAAGGAAAATGGAGGGAGAGTACACTCATGTTATCCCTTGAATATCTTTTCCCGATGGTAAGCTAAATAATGAAGGGCTGGTTTTTTAGCATCAAGCGGTAAAAGTAATGTCGCACCGAGTACCTGCCTAAAGTAGAGTGCAGCTTTACCGTCCCTAGCTATACTTTCCCGAAGCACATCCGCTCGATGGATACGATAACCGCCGTTGACAGTGATATAGCCCCGGTCAAATGCCGCATCGTGTATTGGGCAAGCAGCAAGCCCGTTACGCACATCCACGCGTTCTCGATGGTCCGATACCGCCCAAGGCTTGATGTGCGAGGCATAGAGCAGACCACTTTGAATGGGAAGGGAGTGTGGCTCAAAGCCGCAAAAGACGCACGCTTGTCCACAATTCTCCAGTACTTCTAGAGCAAATCGATGCTGAGCGAGCCGTATTTTACGTTCGGCCAATTTCTCCGTTAACCTCTCATCGAAAGCAAATGCCTGCTCAAGCTCCTGTAATTCCCTCTCGCTACTGGCAAGCAACATCCCTGTGCTACTCGGCAAGTCGTCCTGCCCGAACAGATCCTCGACCTCGTCCCCACCGGAAAGATACCCTAGGAAGTCAGGCAAGGTCTCCTCGCCGAAATGGAGATCGCGTGCGGTCGCCATAATCTCTCTGTACAGGGAGCGGTAGAGCGCAGGTTCAGATGCTAGATATGCAAAGAGCAGCGGTTCATCTCGCGCGCCATGCAGCCTTGAGCCGTCTAAGTTTAGCATTTTGTTCGTTATCGAGCCTGGAGTACGACGAAAGAAGGCTGCAAGTGTTTTTACAGGAGAAGGAACAGTACTAATGTTGGCACCACCGTAGCGGTGGGGATCGAGGATGTAAAAGAGGCCATAGCACAACAATGTTTCAACGATATTGAACGCGACCTGGCGGTGGCCGGGTTCAGGAAGATCTCGCGAGGAAATTTCAATCAGGTGGTTGAGTATTTCCAGATGCGAGCACTCCAGAGCATATCTGACATCATTCTGTGGCATCTCCATTGCCCTCTTTGACACCGCTTCTTTCGATTAGAGCATCCCGATGTGCCTTGCAAGCTTTAGTATACCCCAGGGAAGGATAGGATATTTACAACGGAAACTCCTGTGTTTCTCTCACTTTTCTGTTTTACCCCAATTTTACCGCTTTCCGAACAGTCACCTGGTCGAGAATACACTTGCAAAGAGTGAGAAAACGGCATATACTGGAGCCATCTTCCCCTTACTCTGCTCAAGTACCCCCTTCAAGCGTTACGCCAGTCAACTACGGCCAGTAGCATCGAGCGAAAAACCCTGTCCATTTCAAAATTGTTCAAGAAGTGAGAAGGAGATATGACCATGCGTGCCTCATTGTACTCCGTTCAAGGACTTCCTCCTGGGAAAATAAGTATCATGGCCCGCCCGCGAGGTGGGGACTGGCTTCTCGATGAGACCAAGGCTCTTCGTGAGGCTGGTGTTGACGTCCTGGCCTCTTTCCTCACTGCCGAAGAAGAGAGGGAATTCGACCTCAGCGAAGAAGCTGAGTGCTGTGATCAGCAGGGAATCATCTTTCTCGCTTTCCCGATCCTCGATCGCAGTGTGCCTCCATTTTCAGCCACTACCTTCAGCTTCTTAGAGCAGTTATACGTCCATCTCTCTGAAGGAAAGCATATTGTCCTGCATTGTCGTCAGGGACTTGGCAGAGCTGTTCTCATGGCCGCAGGCCTTTTGGTGCTCGCCGGTTTTCCTCCAAATCAGGCGTTTGACCTCCTGAGTAGTGCCAGAGGATACCCAGTGCCGGAGACAGAAGAGCAACAGGCATGGGTTGTGGCTTTCTCCCAACACTACCATCGTTCACCACAGTGATGTAGCGGGAGCGTCAACTTCTTCCTCTCTACTCAGGCATCTCTTCCAAAGCCAAGCGTTGAAGCGCTTCCTGGAGACAGCCACGAAGTTCCTCATCGGTAAGTGAGCCGACTTTCGGCCAGCTTTCCATAGAGGTGGTCAATCTCGCGCTGCTTGTCCCGCAGTTCTGCATCTTTCGCAGTAATAGCTTGCTTCATCTCATCCAATCGCCGACGTAAGGCAGCGATCACCAGGTCTTTTGCTTTGTCAGCTGTGTTTTCTGGGGGAGCAATCCGATATTGTTGCCCTGCTGTAAACGTCAAGAGCATAGTGGCTTACCCCACGGGATGCGCAACGAGCTGCACTTTTGGCTGAAGTGCCTTCACAGGCTCGCTCAATACTCTTGCTTTCTGCTGACAAGGGGCGAGATCGAGCGCTGTGAGAGCAGTTCCGCATGCCAAGGAAGAGCTCATGCTCCTTGCCCTCGTCCCTTCCTAGTGTAAGGAGGAAGCGTCATGAAAGCGCCATGACCAGCAGCATGGGCCGTGGTCCCACACGCTGTCCCACCCAGGTGGGAGCGCGCGCCAAGGCCGGGAAAACTGCCGAGCTCAGCCCCCATCCGATCAGCTCACCTTTCCCTCAGTGTAGCGTGAGGAAAGGCTCTCTGTGCCCCGGGCAAACGTGAGAGCCATGCAGGACGGTCTCACGCCAGTTCGACTGCTGAGAGCAAACTCGTTGCGCATCGCGTGGGCTTACACATACTCTCGGTGAAGCTCGCTTGCTGTACATTCAAACTGAGTGAGTTTGGCGCTAGACCAACTGGGTTTGGCGCATCTCTCAATGCCCCAGTCCGAGTTCCCAAAGAGGAGCACCCCTGGCGTCAACGACCTCTCGTTGACACATCAAACCGTTGGGGAAAAGCATGCAGCCTGGATCGGAGCAGATAGTCGCTCTGAGGATGGAGCGAAAAGACTGCCTGTTTGCTCAAGGAGATCCTCCTCATCTCATCGCTCGCGGGTCGCACAGCTGAGTGTGGCCTCCCCGACCAATTGCACGGGAGATCATACCACCTGTACAATAGAACACAGGACACGGCAACTGAGGCAGCGGCCTGGGAACTTGAAAGGAGAAGGTATGCATAAGCGTTACCTGGATTGTAGTGCTTCTGAGTTGCTCTCGATTTCCAAAGGAGACTTGCTTGATGCTTTGCGTGCCAGTGAGGGGCGCATTATGGTCAGTGAAATCATTGGGGCAGTGCAGCCCTTGTTGCTTACTATTACCAATGCCGAGGTGGCAGCCAGTCAAGGCGCCGATCTGCTCTTGCTGAATATGTTTGACGTGGACAACCCCGTCATTCATGGCATGCCTGATGGCATCGAGCCTGATCAACTGCTCCATGCCTTACAACACCTGACTGGCCGTATCATCGGTGTCAATTTGGAGGCAGTTGATCCAGCCCATCACCAGGAGCACAATGAGTTCTGGGCTCTTCGAGAAGGGCGCATGGCGACTGCCGCAAATGCACACAAGCTGGTCACCATGGGAGCAAAATTCATCGTGATCACGGCCAATCCGGGAACTGGGATCACCAACAGAGCCATTACTTCCAGCCTGAGAGCCATTCATGCCGCCGTGGGGGAAAAGGCTATGCTCATGGCCGGAAAAATGCACGCTGCAGGGATTCTTGCTGAGGGTGGGGAACATATTCTCACCCCAGGTGACATTGCTGAGTTCAGAGCAAGTGGTGCCGACATCATTGTGCTACCGGCACCGGGCACCGTTCCTGGAATCACCCTGGAGTATGCCAGGGAGTTAATTGGGGATGCGCATCAAAGGGGTGCCATGACCATGACCGCGATTGGGACATCTCAGGAAGGAGCAAGCATCGAAACGATTCGGCACATTGCTTTGCTGTGCAAAATGGCGGGCACGGATTTACATCACATTGGTGATGCGGGATACCTCGGGATGGCGCTGCCTGAAAACATCCAGGCCTACAGCATCGCCATTCGGGGAGTCAGGCATACCTATGCCAGAATGGCGCGATCAGTCAATCGATAAACGCAGTTCTCTGAGCGGGAAGAGGGCAGGCCCCTCGCCCGCTTTCCTCCAGGATCACGACCTGTTTTCCCTCGCGGATTGAGAGGTCTGATGATGACCTGAACACTTCCCGCTCAGCCTGGGACTGGGGTGGTTCTCCCCGGTCTCTTTCACCTCCCTGGACATGTTGAATCAGGCGCAGGATCACCAAACGTGGCGGAGTTCCAATCTTTCTGGCGAGGGACACCTTCCCGGGTTGGGCAGCGAAGCAACGCTGCCCAACCCTCCGGTCGTTCTCGTAGGGGAAGAAGCCGTAATCGGTCTCTTTTTCGAGATGAGCTTCAGTGCAACATTCACGCAGAGGTATCCTGGAAAGTCATGCGCATCTAAACAAGATGGTACTCCTGATGACATCGCGTGTGGTATCTTGAGAGAGAGCAGCAGAACGACGATTTTTGCCCAATTCTGTGACGAGAGGAGTCCATCCCATGCGTGACATTCATGATCCACCCACACAGCTCGAAGTGCATGCCCCTGACATCCTCGCCAATGCCAGGGCCGTCCTGGACGCCTGCCGCTCTCCGCAAGAGATGCAGGAGGCGGTGCTGGCGGCAGTAGCACGGAATGAGGCCTGGCGCGGCAGGCAGTGTCTGAACCTGCTCGCCCCAGAAGCACCCACGAGCCCGACGGTTAGAGCGCTCCTCTCCGCCGAGGTCGGCATCCGCGCCGCCGAGGGGCACATCGGCCCAGTGAACCGCTGGTTTGCTGGCACCCAACACATCGACGAGATCGAGGCCCTCTGCGTCGAACTGCTCAAGCAGGTCTTTCGTGCGCGGTACGCTGACCATCGATTGGTGGCCAGCATGATCGGCAACATGGCGGTCTATACTGCGCTCACTGAGCCCGGCGACGTCATTATGAGCCTGACTCAGCCCTTCGGTGGCCACTCGAGCAACCGAAGCGACGGCCCGGCAGGGGTGTGCGGTCTGAAGATCGTGGACATCCCCTTCGATCCCGTCGAACTCGAGGTGGATCTTGACCTCTTCCGCAAGATGGCTCCGCTTGTCCGCCCCAGGCTGGTCGCGCTGGGAGCCTCCATGACACTCTTCCCCTTCCCTCTGCAGGAGATGCAGGAGATCGTCGCCGAGTGGGGAGGCCGCCTGTTCTTCGATGGCGCACACCAGCTGGGGTTGGTGGCAGGCGGTCAGTTCCAGGACCCGCTGCGGGAGGGTGCCGCTGTCATGACGGGATCGGCGGGCAAGACCTTTAGCGGACCACAGAGCGGCATTATCGTTTGGGACAACCCCGATCTCACTGTCCCCATCACCCATGCCATCTTTCCTGTCTTAGCGGCCACCCACCAGGTCAACCGCGTGGCCGCCCTGGCGGCTGCTGCCGCCGAGATGCTCGCCTACGGCCACATCTACATGGCCCAGATCGTGCGCAACGCGCAGGCGCTCGGCGCGGCACTCTCCCGTCGCGGCATCTCGGTGCTTGGCGCGCACAAGGGGTACACAACCACCCACCAGGTGATCGCCGATGTGCGGCAGTTCGGCGGTGGGCTGCACGTGGCCCAGCACCTGGCGCGAGCCAACATCATTACCAACAAGAACCTGATCCCCGCCGACAGGCCGGAAGACTGGGACCGCCCGGGTGGGCTGCGCATGGGCACCATCGAACTCACGCGCCTGGGCATGGGCGAGGCCGAGATGGAAACCATCGCCGACTTCATCACACGCATTCTGATCGAACGGAGCGCGCCAGAAGCGGTGATCGACGACGTAATCGCGTTCCGGCAGCCCTACCAGACGCTCTACTATTGTTTCGAACACGGTCTGCCCGGCCAGATGTAGCGCTCTCCTGGGAAGGAAGGCAGTATGATCGATCATCAACCCAGTGTTCAAAGGCCTGCGCAGCAAGCCAAAACGATCCCGATCCAGGAGCGGAGCGTCCGCGTTGGCGATGTGATTGTGGTGAATGGCTACCACACCAATCGTTCCTCGCTCAAAGCGCGTTTCGCCGAAGGGGGTTACCAGGTTCACGAGACCAGGCACTTCCTGCTCTTCACTCGCGCACAAGAGCCAAAGACGATCCTGGTGCATTGGTTTGCCCCAGAAGAGATGACGACCAACATTCCGGGCCATCTCGCAGAAGAATTGAAGCCGTTCGGTCTGGTCAACAGCAGCCAGCGGCTGGGCGAGGTATTTGCGGGTATTGTGGGGGGAGCGCTGTTCCCCGGTGATGTCCAACGTGCCTGGAATTACTTCGGTGCCAATACCTTACAGCGCCTCCTGGCCTTCGTCGGCTCGTCCACCACGCTCGGCGTTTCCGAGTATGGCATCTGTGCTGCCTCGGCTGTCCTCTATCAACGCGTCTTAGAACTCTGCGTGGGTGAGCGCTTTCTCGACGCCGCGTGTAACGGCGGGTTTTTGTCGCTGCTGCTGGCAGAACGCGTGCCGTTTGCACGTGAAGTAATCGGCGTCGATCTCGATGCAAGCGTCTTTCGGGTGGCGCAGGACCTCGCCGAGGAACGACACCTCACCAACATTCGCTACCTGCAGGCTGATTTACTCGCCGACGATTTCAGCACGATCGGCATGTTTGATACGGTGACGGCCCTGCACGTGCTGGAACATTTCACTGAGGCCGAGATGTATCGCGTCCTGGCAAACTTACTCCAGGTGACCTCCCACCGCTTGATCTGTGCGGTGCCGTATGAGGAAGAACCTTCCCAGGCATTCGACCATAAACAGCTCTTCACCCGCCAGAAGCTTGAAGCGGTGGGGGCCTGGTGTCTCGATCAGATGCAGGGGAAGGCACGCATGTGGTATGAGGACCTTCCTCGCCAGACGGGGCTGTTGCTCCTCGAACGGCTCGCGTCGTAACACGGCATATGGAAGAAGACACCTGCCTGTCCTCTTCCTCACCGTCTCCTACAAGACGTCAACCAGGGCAGGCAGATGCGGCAACTGCTGTTGTGCTTCCCTGAGAAAGGCGTCTATCTTCCTATCGTGTGGGAAATGCCCCACCAGGTCTCCCTTCACATATGCGAGGAAATGCGTATTGGTCAGTGGCGCATTCACGGTGCTGATGACCGGTATCGCTTGCACTGCGATGAGGAGTGTGCGCTCTCGATTTCCCATCCGGGCATACGCCATAGACAGGGGGAGCAGTATCCCGACCTGACGCACCAGCCAGTGAGGAGGATTGGCTGCCAGCGCTGCTTCGAGCTGCTGGGCGGCTTGCTGATACGCACCTGCCATGAGCGCTTTTTTCCCAGCCAGTTGCAGCCAGCAGCTCCGATCAAACTCCTCGACCACGGTGACGTCATCAAGGTACTGAGCGGATTCATCCAGTTTCCGTTGCGCGAGCGGGTCGTCTCTCATCGTCATCGCGACGTCGGCCCAACACCCCAGCAGGTGCGCCCTGGCTCGTCGGTGCATCTCGTCGCTTTCCCCAAGGCCGAGCAACGCCTCTTCGATGGCGTGGAGTGCTTCAGCATACAGGCCCAGCCCCAGGTACGCATCAGCATGGCAGATGAGGCTTTGCGCCACATACCAAGGGTCTCTGGTCGCTAGCGCCGCGAGATGTGCGTTGTGGTAGGCGTGCAGTGCTTCTTCGTAGTGCTCCCGCTGGTGCAAGGCTAAGCCTACCAGCCCATATGCTCCGAAGTAGAGATACGATCGCGTGGACGGGTCAAGCAGGGGATGCGCTTGATGAACGAGGGACAGTTGGAGTTGACTCATTGCCAGGACGTCGGCATTGGGGAGGGTCAGAAACTGCTTCCACCCATCCGCGATCCCCTTGCTCAGCACCCATCCTACCTCTTCTCGATCAAGCGCAGTGATTCGCTGCGGGTCGAGTTGAGCCAGCTGACTGATCAGGGCAGCGATTCCCAATGCCAGGAGTTGGCGACGAGAAACAAGCGGCAGAGCACGTTTTCCCTCTTTCTCTGCTCCGAACAGAACGCGCAAGACCTCCCAGGGAGCACCGGAAGCGCCCGTTTCCTCTGGGAGGAAGGGTTCATCCCTGCTAGGGCGAAGCAAGAGCCGATCTGCGCCTTCCAACTCCCGTCGTGAGGGGCTGGCAAGGGCGGCGGGTGAAACGGGAAGACGAGCCTGTCCCCTTCTTGCTGCTGCCTGTTCCAGCACGGGGATGCCCTGTCGAGAGGTGAGTGATGCCAGAAGGCGCTCATACTGCGTGCGCACCTGTGGCGCCGGTTGCTTGCCCAACGCTGCGAGTGTCTGCTTCGCTCGTTCATACACCAGGCGAGCTTCCTCAAAACAGCTCTGTTGTTCGAGCAACACCAGCAGGCGGTACAGCGCATCCTGGTCCGTGGGAAAGCGCATGAGGTGTGCTTCCAGGACTTCTTCTGCCAGGCTGACCTGCCCTTGCTGCAGGTACAGATCCGCCAGGTGGCGCACCATGCGAGAGCGGGCCATCCGCAGGGCCTGCTGCCGCAGTTTGATCCAGCGGTGCCGCATCCATTCGCCGCCCAGGTCGTCGGCCAGAAACTCACCGTGCAGCAAGTCCTGTGCCTGCTGCCAGAGTGCAAGCGCCTCCTCTGGCACAGTCGCCCTGCTCGCCTGAGAAATCACCTCTTCGAAGGCATCGGCATCGACCCACAGGCGGGACTGCTCTGCCAGCGCGAGGATCGCGGGCGTGTTGCGGTTTTCAAGGAGGTCCTCCCCGCCCGCGGTGCGCAGGACCTTGCGCAGCACTTTGCTGGCCGAGCGCAGGGACTCGCGCGCTTTGTCCTCGTCGGTCTCGGGCCACAGAATGCCTGCTAGCTGGCTCCTGGAAGCCT
>WNGM01004897.1_pt1 | contig 10512 bp, 11 predicted proteins | sample 5400571 | NCBI WGS metagenome assembly WNGM01 (sample SAMN13153378, study PRJNA577476) | soil metagenome | isolation source: 100 cm soil or saprolite under Garry oak tree replicate 2 | place: USA:California | collected 2016-06-15 | reverse complement strand
GACCGACACGGCGCGTGGATGACCAGCGACGTGGTCGAGACGCTCCGCCGGTTCGTCGCCGAGCACGCGACGCTCGCTGCGAGGAAACGTCACCAGCTCAAGGTTCTGAACCGCCTCTTTGTCGTCCTCGCGCTCGCGGCCGTCACCGCGATCGTGTTCACCTATCCCGAGCGTGTGGTGGTGACCGCCGTGGAAACGGTCTCCAGCTATTACGACTGGCGCGTCAGCGAAACCTACTGGCCGTCGCGCGGCCTGGTGTACACGTGGTGGCAGATCCCGACCAAGGCGAGCTCGATCGACGTCCACGACGAACTGCTGTATTTCCACAGGCTGGTCACGCTGCTGGACGACGGAATCACCAATCGCCTGAACATCGACGGCGTCCTGAAGACCCGGCGCTCGCCGGCGGCGTATGCGGCGCTGTACGAGATCTACCGGGGGAGGCAGCTCGACGTTCTGGCTCGAATGCAGCGGATCGATGTTCCTCAGAAGCTCACGTCGATCCAGAGACGAATGGTCCTCGCCACCGAGGGGCAGATTCGTTTCTACCGGATCTTCTTGGACGCGAAGCTCAAGGACCCTTCCACGGACCTCGCCCGAATGCTGGGCGATCCGGCTCTCCAGACCACGAACCGGGAACTGCACGCGGTCTGGGAGGAGGTCAGACGCTTGTATCCACGCCTTGACTTCGACACCAGCGCGGCGATCGAGGCCCACCTCTGCGGCTTCGATGTGATTTGAACTGGACACGGCCACACGGGAGGAGATGACGATGCAGAAGTGGAGAATGCTCTCGCTTGGGGTGCTGGTCCTGGTCGGTCTCGCTACCATGACGCTGTGGTTGCTCGGCTTATGGCCGAAGACGGCGATTGCCTCGGTTCTGGTACCAGTCACGTTTTCGCCGCTCATGTCAGTCGGTTCTCCGACTCGGGCCCTCCAGAACTGGACCGCTACTGACCCGCGAGAATAATTAGTGCCGATATGCTGAAGTCAGCGGACCGTACTTGCTCTTGGGCGCGTTCCTAAAGTCGCTTGCGGTTGTGGTCGGCACGTACCACGGGCTCGTGGGGCTGCTCGGGCTTTTCCTGTACAGAACGGGGCCCGAACCATGGGACGTGCTCGTCATGTCCGCGGCACTCGTGTCCACGCCGGCCGCTTTGGTTCTGAGCGCCTGGGGTGCCCGGCGCTCCGCCGCGGCGTGGCTTGCCCTCGCCTCGCTCGCCTGGGCGGTGTCAGGCTACCGCGGCGTGTGGCACGAGTGGGCGTACGCCGCACTTTACTATGGCCCGCCGCTGGTCGCCGCGCTCGTTCTGCTACGCAGGAGCTCGAGCGCCGCCCCCGCGTTCGCAGCCGCGCGCGCCGCGGCGGAAATGACCGCCGCGACGCGTGGACGGTTGGTGGGACGGAGCCTCGCCATAGTCGTCGGCCTCTGCCACGCCATCCTCGGGCTGTGGCTCCTGGTCCGGGTCAGTGTCGAAGGCCGGTGGGCTCCAGGGTGGTGGATGGCGGTCGTCGCCTCCCTGCTGTCCACGCTGCCGGCGGTCGTATCCGAGTGGCGCGGGGCGGGGTTCGGAGGCCGCTGGCTGATCGGAGCCGCGTACCTCGGTGTGCTCGCCACCGGCCGTGAACTGTACATGGACGCGGTCCAGTGGGCCCTTGGGCTTCTCGTGTGGTGGTTGCCCCAGCTTCTGCTGGGCGTCCTCTTCCTGAAGAGCCGCCCGATGGTTCAGCAAGGAGTCAGGTCTGAAGATGTTCATTTCGACCCACGAGAAGTCGACCGCGGCGGCCATCATGTCTAGGCGCATTGAGGAGAGGGACATGGAGATGCGACTCGGCTCCCGGATCTTGGTCTTGGCCACAACGGCGTTGCTGTTAACCTCTTGCAGCACTGGCACCGAGGAGGGCAAGCGGGGAGTTGCGGAGTTTCGAGCCCGCGTGTCGCAGCGAGCGTTCGGCGAGATCTACCGAACGGCTGCCCCGGAGTTTCGTCAGGCTGCCACGCAAGATCAGTTCCTACGCCTCATGGAGGGGCTTGAGAGAAAGCTGGGCGCCTGGCAGTCGGCTTCGGAACCCGTCTGGAATGTCCAGCGCGGCACGGGAGGCCATCTCGTGGTGCTCACGTATAAGTCGCAATTTGCGAGGGGACCTGCGAACGAGCAATTTTCATGGCGAGTCGAACAGGGAGCGCCTCTACTCCTGGGCTACCACGTCAACTCCGCGCTGCTCGTCACCCAATGAGTGTGCGACGTAATCGCCTCACTGGGCGCTGTATCTAGGAGACGCCTGTTGCGTCCCACGGTGTCAGCAAGCGTTATGTAGTCCGACGAAGGAGACGAAGGGACCTCGAGGTTAGACCGGCCCGAAAACTGGTTGCAGCTGGGTTGCAGTTCTCGCCGCGATCTGCCGCGTTTTGCAGCGTCGCGTTCTCGAAATATCGAAGACTTCTGGCTCAGGAGGGCTCTTCGTAATCAGCAGGTCGCGGGTTCAAGTCCCGCCGCCGGCTCCAGTCCTCAGCGCTACTTACCTCGCGCTTCTCCTCCCGAGCCTTCTCGTCGGTTGCGTATTAGGTTGCAGTTGGTTGCCGCCGCGAGGCGATCGACGGCGTCCCGGTTGGCGCCCGGAACCAGATGGCCGTAGAGGTCCATCGTGACCTGGATCGAGTGATGACCGAGCTGATCCTTCCACGTAGGCGAGCGACTCGCCGCGCTGGATCAGGAGCGAGGCCTAGGTGTGCCGGAGGTCATGGAAGCGGATCCGACGGAGCCCCGCCTTTTCGGTTCGTGACTACCCACGGCGCGCGATCCACGGCGCTGAATGGCGGTCTCGGCCTCGAGAAGCGATTTCCGCCGCTGGAGCGCAGCCGCGAGCGGGGCGGGGCCCAGTGGAGCCCGAGGACCTCGCCCTGGCGCATCCCGGTCCACGCGGCCAACGCGATCAGGTCCAGCCACTCCGGGTACCACCGCTTGCAGGCGCCGAGGAGGGTCGCGAGCTCGGCCTCGGTGAGCGGTGTGATCGCGGGGCGCGCTTCCTATTGTGCTCGCGCGTGATGTCGGCGAGCTTTACGGCGCCGAGTGGGGCGAAGAGATGCCGCTGGCAGAGGAACCCGTAAGCTCGAGGGTCCGCGGCTTGCAGTTCGGGGCCACGTGCGTCTCGAGCCACCGTTCGGCGTAGGCCTGAAGGGTGAGGGCTCGGCAGCTTGACGCTGTATAGACGTGCGTCTAGACTGTCGACATGAAAACGATTCGCACGAAACTCTTCCAGAATGGCGGCAGTCAGGCGGTCCGACTGCCAAAGGAGTGCCGGTTCACAGAACAGGGCGAGGTATTGGTGCGCCGTGAGGGCCGTCGCGTCATCCTCGAAGCGGCGGACGAGTGGCCGGACAAGTTCCGCGCTTGCCTGGGTGCCTGGCCTGGGAAGATCCCCCGCCCGAAGCAACGGCGTGTTCGGGATCTGCGTGATCCGTTTGCCTGATGCCACACTACATGCTCGACACGGACACGGTCAGTTTTGCCCTCCGTGGCCAACGACGGGTCGCGGCGCGCTTGCTAGAACACCGCCCCTCGGAACTCTGCATCAGCTCGATCACCCTCGCCGAACTGCGCTTCGGCGCCGAGGCCAGACGATCACGGAAACTTCACCGTCTGATCAGCACGTTCGTAGAGACCGTGGAGGTTGTCTCGTTCGGTCAGTCCGCTGCAAGTCGCTTCGCCACAGTCGCGGCCGCACTAGCTCGACGCGGCGAGCCGATCGGCACGTTCGACACCCTCATGGCTGCTCATGCCCTCTCGTTGCGGCTGACCTTCGTCACGAACAATATCCGGCACTTCAGGCGCATCGTGGGGCTCGAGACAGAGAATTGGTTCTGACCCCATGGGCCGCCGAACAGCAGGCTGGAGCGGACCGGCTGCGCCGGCCGCTCAGCCTAACCGTTGGGCACCGATCCGGCATGGCCACCGTGCAACTCTCAGTGCTCAGAACAACCACGCGACGTAGCAGGCTGCGGTGCGCTCATTCGCGAGAGCCTCCACCCGAGCGAGATCGCTCCAACCGTTCGTTCGTCGGCGCCACTGAGAATTCTGCTCAGCGAATGGCACTACCATGGAGGAGCGCTCTCGCCTACTTGGTCGCCCTGGTTGCCGGTGTAGCTTCGCCAGCAGCGGTGGCCGCTGCCGCGGAGTCGTACGACCTCGTGAACTGTGGTGCATCTACGGTCACGACCATCTCGGCCAGCCAGGACCTGACCGTCCTGAGTGTCGACATCAAGGGCATCGCGCGCAGTAACCCCGAGAAGAAGGCCTTCGACAACTCGACGTACCTCACTGTGCCAACGTCCTGCGCATCGCCGGCGCCCAGCGGGAGGGGAGCGGTTATTGTAAGTTCATGGACCCGGACGGCGACTTCGTCGTCGGCCAGAACACGTTGGACTCGACCGGCGGCGGAACATGGAAGTTCCTGCAGGGAACGGGAAAGTGGAAAGGCATCACGGGCGGCGACAGGCGGCCGGCGCCTAGCATCTACCGCATGGACTACCAGGGCAGGATTGTTATCGATCCAGAGATTCGATTCGGTAAGCCGTGCGTGCGGGGAACTCGCATCACGGTCGGAGATGTCCTGTCCTACCTGGCGTCCGGAATGCGGGAGGACGAGATCCTCGCCGACTTTCCACAGCTGACGCGCGACATCCGCGCCTGCCTAGCGTTCGCTGCCGAGCGTGAGCGCCGGGTCGTGAGTAGTCCGGCTGCCTGAGCAGCCACCCAGGCTGCTTTTCGTCGAGAATCTGGCGGCCCGTCTTGTTGACGCGCTCGCCGACCTGTACCCCGGTTCCGTCCATGTCAGCGAGGTCGGCCTGGCCGCCTCCCCGGACCGTGCAATCTGGGCCCATGCTCGGGATCAGGAGGCGGCATTCCTCGCGCTCGCGTCATTCAGGCCGGTAGCCGCGAGCGGTTTCTCGCCGCGATCTGCCATGTTTTGCAGCGTCGCGGTCTCGAAATATCGAAGACTTCTGGCTCAGGAGGGCTCTTCGTAATCAGCAGGTCGTGAGTTCAAGTCCCACCGCCGGCTCCACCCTTCCTCGCTAGCCCACACCCGCTCCGGTCGGCGCCCACATGCGCGGCGGACCTGCGGAACCTCGCCCTTCGCGCATGAAAAGGTTTACGAGATCCCGCTCGTGAGGCGGGCGGGTCAAGCCGCGGCGTAGAACGGGTTTCGGCCACCGTTCATCACTTCCCGCTGTTGGCACTCTGGTTGCTCCGTGAAGCAGCGATGCCGACTGATCCACTGCCGGCGCGTCCTGAACGTGAGCCGAAGGCAGCGTCCTCCCCGCGTTCCGCTCTGCCACGGAAGCTGATGACACCTCGGGGAATCGGGTGAGGACGACTGCCAACTGGATCATCGGGGGGGTGATCACCTCCGCGCTGGTCGCGTACTACGGGTGGTTCGTCCTGACGGACGCTCCCGTGTACCAGTTCCTGGTCCGGCTCTGTGGAGACAAGCATTTCCTCAAGCACATCCTTCGGGAGTGGGGAATCTTCGCTCCCGCCGTCTTCATCGCCATCCAGGCCCTGCAGGTCATCATTGCGCCCATCCCCGGTGAGGTGACCGGGATCCTGGGCGGCTATCTGTTTGGCCAATGGAACGGGCTTCTCTACTCGACGATCGGGCTGGCCCTCGGGTCAGTCGCGGCGTTCGGGGTCGGACGGTGGCTGGGCGCCCGGCACGTCCAGAAGCTGGTCAGCCCGGACGTCTGGTTGAAGATGGCCTTCATTGTGGAAGCGGAGGGCACCATCCTCTGCTTCATCATCTTCTTGATTCCCGGCCTACCCAAGGACATGGTCTGTTATCTGTTTGGGCTGAGTCCTATGCCGCTCTGGGTCTTCGTCGTCGTCTCCACCCTCGGCCGCATTCCCGGCACCTGGGTGCTCTCTACACAAGGTGCCCAGACGGCGGCAGGCGACTATTTTCACGTCGTCGTTCTGACGGCCATTGTTGTGGCTGTCGCGTTGCCGCTCGCCTACTACAGAAACCGGATCGTCGGGCGGTTCGGCCAGAGAACCGCACGCTCGCCTGCTCGGCGAGACGAGGCCTCCTGAAGATCTTTGATCACGGGACGCGTGTCACCGGATTTCTGGATCCGGATGAGGAGAGGCCGCTCCCGCCACGAGGATGCGCCCGACTTGCAGGGTCGCGTCGGCAATTTGCCGATTCTCTGAAGAGGAATGTATTCCGGGAACTGATTTTCCCAAGTGCCGTGAGGAGCGTCGGACCATCCGGGGATCGATGCTCCAAAAAATGTGAGGCTGCATGAGGTCCAACGGGCGAAGAATCCGGAAATTATACGCGTGGCACGGTGGGTGCACTCCTTCCTGACGCGACGGTATGGCGAAGCTCGAATCGGCGGTGAGCCCTCTCGCGGGCCCGGCACCGGCACCTGTTGGCCCGGGAGCGCCGAGCCACGGACAGCTCGTGACCAAGGAACGGATTCGCCTCGTCATTGCGGAGGGTCACCAGATCGTCCGCCTGGGGCTCGAGCGCTTCCTCGGTTCGATCGAGGATTTCACCGTTGTGGCCACCGCGACCGACGGCCCAGAGTCGCTGGCGGCAGTGCGTGCGCACGCGCCCGATGTCGTCGTCTTGGACATCCGGCTGTCGGGCAAGAGCGGGCTCGAAGTCGCGCGCGATATTCTGAAGACGGACCTGCCGACCCGCATCGTGCTCGTTCCCGAGGCGATCGACGACCGCGAGTCGCTCGAGGCGTTTCGGCTCGGCATCCACGGCGTCTTGCTCAAGGAGATGGCGCCGGGGCTACTCGTGCAGTGCATCCGAAAGGTGCACGCGGGTGGACGCTGGACCGAGCGGGAGTCGCTGCGCCGCGCGGTCGAAAACCTGCTGCGGCAAGAGGCGTCGCCGCGACCGGCCTCGTCCCCGCTGACGGGGGCGGAAGGACGGGTCGCCAGACTGCTGACTGAGGGGGCCCGCAACAAGGAGATCGCCAACCACCTGGGAGTCTCCGAGAGCACGATCAAGAACCATCTCCACAACATCTACGTGAAGCTCAACTTCTCGAGCCGGGGTGAGCTCGCCCACTGGTATCAAACCGGAGCTCGCCTGAACGGATCGCCAGGGAGCCGGTCGATAGGAGGGTGGGAGGCGATCGCGCAGCCATCTCCGGCCACGTAGCGGTCAGAGCGCATCGGGGAGCGGCGACACCTCCTCGAGCCACACGCCGACGCCATAGCCACTGGTGCGCGGTTCGACCCGAACCACCACGCCGCTTCCGCCGACGGAGACCGACCGACGCTCGAGGGTCATCGTCAGCCGAATCGGCTGTCCCACCGCCATGGGTCGATCGCCCAGGAAGTAGACGCCCCGGGTGCTGATGTTCTCGGTCAATCCTTCCCCGCGGTCACGACTTTCAACACCTTCCCAGCGCAGAGGCGCCCTGATCGAGTAGCGGTGCACCCCCCTGCGGTTCGAACACGCGCCCATGATCACGCGGAATCGATACACGGGCAGTGCGAATCCTGGGAGGCGTTAGCCGGCATTGCTCTTCTGCGCCGAGAATCTCGATCGTTTGGCCAGTCGATCGAGATCCCGCGCGGCGTTCGAGGCCAGCTCGACGGGCGGAGCGGGGCGGGCCGGAGGGAGCGCGGCGATGTCGGGTGGCCAGGCCGGGGGTGAGCCCCCCACCCGCGCCTGGATCCCATGCTTCTTGATCCGGTACCATAGGCTCTGCTCGGTGATGCCGAGCAGCCGCGCCGCGCGCACCTGCACACCACCCGCGCGTCCGAGCGCCGCGAGGATCAGCTGACGCTCGAGGTCGTCGATCGCCTCGTCGAGTGAGCGTCCGGATTGCGTCGCGCACTGCTGGACGCCGGGCGTCTGGATCGCCGGCGGAAGGTGCTCGGGCAGGATGACCCCGTCGGACAGAAGGACCGCGCCCTCGAGGACGTGCTTCAGCTCGCGGATGTTGCCCGGCCACGCGTACGCCCACAAGCATTGCAGCGCGTCGTTGGACAGCGTCGCCGTCGTCCTGGACAGTCTGAGCCGGGCCCGATCGAGGAAGGTGTTGATGAGCTCGGGCAGATCGTCGAGGCGCTCGCGCAGCGGCGGGAGCCGGAGCTGGATTCCGCGCAGGCGATAGAACAGGTCCGTTCTGAACCGACCCTCGTCGACGAGCCGGCTCAGGGTCTGGTTCGTCGCGGCGATGATTCGAACGTCGACGTCGATCGGCCGGCCGCCGCCCACCCGCTCGATCTTGCGCTCCTCGAGCGCGCGCAGGATCTTCGCCTGCATGGCGAGGGGCATGTCGCCGATCTCGTCGAGGAACAGCGTCCCGCCGCTGGCCAGCTCGAGCCGTCCGACCCGCGTGCGGATGGCGCCCGTGAAGGCGCCACGCTCGTGGCCGAACAGCTCGGATTCGAGGAGCCCCTCCGGGATGGCCGCGCAGTTCACGGCGACGAGGGGGCCGTCCTTGCGCGCGCTCCGGCGGTGGATCGCTTGCGCCAGGAGCTCCTTACCCGTCCCGCTTTCGCCCTCGATCAACACCGTGAGGTCCGTCGGCGCGACGCGCTGCGCCGCCTCCAGCGCGCGAACCAAGGCCTGGTTCGAGCCGACCAGCTCCTCGAAGCCGGTCGCGCGCGACGCCTCGAGCCTCGCGATGTGCTGCTGGAGGCGGCGGCGCTCGAGGGCCCGTCCGACGACGATCTCGAGCTCGGCGATCTTCAGCGGCTTGGTGAAGAAATCGTACGCCCCGCGGCGCAACGCCTCCGTCGCGGCGTGCCTGACCGCGTAGGCCGTCATGGCGATGATCGGCGTGTCGGGGGCGAGCTCCCGGCACTGCGGGATCGCCTCGAGGCCGTCGCCGTCCGGCAATCTCAGATCCAGCAGCACGAGGTCGTACGGCGCCGCCTTCAGCCGCTCCCGCACCGCGGCCATCGTGGCGACGGCCTCGGCCCGGTAGCCCTTGCGCCCCATCGCCTCGCAGAGGACGAACGCGAGGTTCTCATCGTCCTCGACGACGAGGATCTGGTCAGGCATTCGCGGCCACCGTGGCGGGCTGTCGGAGCGAGGGCAGCTCGACGGCGAACGACGTGGCGGTCCGGCCGTCGCTCTCGACACGGATCGCCCCGTGATGCGCCTCGACGACCTGCCGGGCGATCGCGAGCCCGAGCCCGGTCCCTCCCGGCTTCGTCGTGAAGAACGGCTGGAAGATGCGTTCGTGCAGCTCGGACGGGATGCCGGCGCCTTCGTTCGTGACCGTGACCCGGACCCTGCCGTCGTTCATCGATACCCGGACGGCGACCTCGCGGTCGCGACTCGCCTCCAGCGCATTCTGGATCAGATTCGTGAAGACCTGGCTGAGAAGCACCGGGTCGCCGTTGACCGGCGTGACCGGCCGCTCCACCGTCAGAGACGGTCGCCGACCGGGCCACGCCATGATGAGATCCTCGAGCAGTTCGTACACGAGGACGGGTTGCCAGCTCTCCGGCTCGGGATGTGTGAAGCTCAGGAGCCTCTCGACGAGCCGCTCCTGGCGCTCGACCGCCTGGAGGATGCGGATGAGGTACTCCTGCGGACGGTCGCGGTCCGCGAGGTCGGCTTGCAGGAGCTCCACGAGCCCCCGAAGGGAGGCGAGCGGCGTTCGCACCTCGTGCGCGATCCGCGCCGTCATCCCGCCGAGCAGCGCGAGCTGGTCGGCCCGCTTGATCTGCTCCCTGATGCGCCGCTTTTCCGACGCATCGCGCAGCAGCAGCACGGAACCGCCACTGGGCTCTCGCCCAGGTTGGCTCTGGATCGTCACGTCGAGGAGGAGAGCTGTCCCGGACCACGTGCTCGCCTGCACCTCTTCGACGTGCAGCGCCGCCCCCGCCCGCTCAGCGTCGCCCATCACGTCGGCAAGCGGCTCGTTGCCGCGCGCAACCGGCAGCGGGCCGTCCACGCCGAGCAGCGGCCGGCCGCGGAAGCGCGCGAGATCAGGTCCCAGCAGGGCCTCCGCCGTCACGTTGAACACGAGAAGCCGGCGGGCGTCGTCCACGAGCAGCATCGCGGCAGGGAGCCGTGCGAGGATGTCACTGTCCGATACGAAGCGATCCATCGAGAGCGTGAGGCGCCCGACGGCCGCGTCGAGCGCTCCGAGTTCGTCCGGAACGCGGTGGGCCGGGAAACCGTTGGCGGAGGGCACCGCGGCATCGGTCCGCGCGACGATGGCCCAGATCCGCCGGCTCCACGCGACGCCGAGCGCGAGCCCCGCGAGCCCTGCGAGCCCGCCGGCGGCGACGGCCGCCGCGAACAGGGCGTTCTGGGCGTCTGGCGCGAGCCCGCCGCGCGCCGCGATGAACGGCCGCTGGAGATACAGAACAGCCAGCGTGCTCGCCGTCGCGGCGAGCGCCATGGCGACGGACAGCATCACCCAGAGACGGAGCTCGAGGCGATAGCGGCGGGGAGCGCCCTGGACCGGCGTCACTTCATGCCCTTCATCGCCTGCCCGAGGCTGAAGATGGGCATGTAGAGCGC
>WNGM01011100.1_pt1 | contig 10513 bp, 10 predicted proteins | sample 5400571 | NCBI WGS metagenome assembly WNGM01 (sample SAMN13153378, study PRJNA577476) | soil metagenome | isolation source: 100 cm soil or saprolite under Garry oak tree replicate 2 | place: USA:California | collected 2016-06-15 | reverse complement strand
GTTGTCTCAGTGTCTTCGAGATCGGGTCGAATCAGGTCCTTCTGGTCAGGCCTGCCAACCGCCTCCGAGTGCTTTGTATAATTGAACGACGCTGAGAAGCTCATTGAGCCGGATTTGCGATAACGTCAGTTCCGCTTGAAACAGATCACGATCGGCATCGAGAGCATTCAGGAGCGTATCGACCCCGCCCTCGTAGCGCACGTATGCCAGCCGCGTCCGATCACGCAGCGCTGTGACCAGACTTTCCTGTTGAACACGGCTCTCTCTCAATTTCGCATGCGCGATCAGCGCGTTGGATACTTCCGTGAAGGCGGTTTCAATCGCCTTCTCGTATTGCGCGAGAGCCGCCTGCTGCTGCGCTTGAGCAAGACGAACGCCGGATTTGATGCGTCCGGCCGTGAAAATCGGCTGCGTGATCTGCGGCACGAAGCTCCATGCAGTATGCGGGCCGTTGAAGAGTTCCGCCAGTTGCGTGCTCTGACCACCAAGAGATCCGCTGAGACTGATTTGCGGAAAATAAGCGGCCTTCGCCACTCCGATATTGGCGTTCGTTGCGATCAGATTTTCTTCGGCAGCGCGGATGTCCGGCCGCCGTTCGAGCAGTGAGGAAGGTAGACCGGCTGGCACCTCCGGAAGTTCCTGCTCGGTCAGCCCGCGTCCGCGCACAATGCCGGCGGGATTTCTGGCGAGCAGCAACGTAATCTGGTTTTCTGTTTGTTCGATCCGCTGCTCGAGCGCCGGAATGGTTTCGGATGCGCTGTACACCAATTGCTCGCCCTGCCGAAGGTCGAGCAGCGTGGCGACGCCCCCGCCTTGCCGCGTTTGAATCAGCCGCAGAGATTCTCGCCGCGTGCCCAGCGTACGCTGCGAGATCTCCAACTCGTAATCGAGCTCTCGAAGCGAGAAATAGTTGGCGGCGACATCGGCGACCAGAGTTGTCATCACGGCTTTGCGATTCTCCTCGGCGGCCAGGAGATTCGCCCGTGCGGCCTCTGTGGCCCGGCGGAGCCGGCCCCAGATATCGACTTCAAACGAAAGCAGGCCCAGGAAAGCTTCGCCCCAATTACGGTTCTGTGAGGGCACAAACGTAGGCGGCAAAGCAAACGAACCATCGCGCGAAAGCCGAGTGAAGCGGACGTCACCGATGGCCGCCACATTCGGATACTGGTTCGATTGAGTAACGCCGAGGACCGCGCGCTCGGCCTCAACATTGGCGACAGCAATCCGCAGATCATAGTTCTGTACTAAAGCTGTGCGAATCAGATCCTGCAGCCTGTCGTCTTTGAAGACCTCGAACCACTTGAGGTCGGCAAGAGAGTCTCCTTCGAGCGCCGCGACCGGCTCTGGACCGCGGAACGTGTCCGGGATCTGAACTACGGGCCGATGATAGGTCGGCCCCACTGCGCATGCCGTCAAGAACAGCGTGAGAAGAATGACTGCATATTTCATTTCAAATCTCCTTGTGCCGGAGCAGGGTTCAACTCAACTCCATGCCTGCGGGCTCCAGAGAGTCTTTCAACAAGGTAGAAAATTGCGGGGATGAAGAAGATGCCGATCGCGCTGGCCGCAATCATTCCGCCGATCACCGTGGTTCCCATGATCTGGCGGCCGACGGCTCCGGCACCCGATGCGGTCCATAGCGGAACGCATCCGAGAATAAACGCGAACGATGTCATCAGAATCGGACGCAAGCGGAGCCGCGCTCCTTCGAGCGCCGCGTCCATGAGATCGACACCTGTTTCGTACTTATCCTTGGCGAACTCGACGATCAGGATGGCGTTCTTTGCTGCAAGACCGATCAGCATGACCAGTCCGATTTGCGAGTACACGTCGCCTTCGATCTGGATCATGTACGGCGGAACAAAGTATCCCAGCAGGAATCGGCGCAGCCAGAGAACGAAGAAAGCGCCGAACACAGCGACCGGTGTGCTCAGCAGAACACTGAAGGGAAGTGACCAGCTTTCGTAAAGGGCTGCGAGGATAAGAAACACGAACAGCAGTGAGAACGCGAAGATCACCCATGCGGGCACGCCCTGCTGCGCTTTCTTTTCCTGGAAAGACATGCCCATGTAGTCGTAACCCATCTCGCGGGGCATGTTTTCGGCAAAGGTCTCTTCCAGGGCCTGCATCGCCTGGCTCGAGCTGTACCCGGGCGCTGCGCTACCGACGATCTGCGCGGATCGATACAGGTTATAGCGCATGGTGAATTCGGGACCTGAACGCGGCTCGTACCGGACCAGCGATGACATTGGAACCATGGAACCCTTGTTGTTCCGGACGTAGAAGTCGCCCAGGCTGTCGAGACTGGCGCGATATTCGCCTTCGGCCTGGACGTAAACCTGCCACTGCCGTCCGAAACGGTTGAAGTAGTTCACGAACACTCCCCCCATGAACGTCTGGATAGTGCGATAAACCTCGTTCAGCGGCACGCCTTGTTTGAGCACTTTTTCACGATCGACATCGACGAATTGCTGCGGCACGGCCGGAAGGAATGTGCTCACCATGGCACCTATTTCCTTGCGCTTCTGTGCCGCGGCCAGGAACTTGTCCAGGTTATCCGCCAGAAATCGGACGTCTCTTCCAGCACGATCTTCGAGCACGAAAGTGAATCCACCCGATGTTCCGACGCCGGGAATTGCCGGAGGCGGAAAACTGAGCGCGAATCCGTCAGGGAGTTTCGACAATTCCTGGTTTACGTGCTGAAGAATCTCCCGATACTGCTCGTCCCGGCTCTTGCGCTCGTTCCAGTCCTTGAGTGTCACGAAGAAGAATCCATTGTACGTCGTGCGGACGAAGCTGAGCAGGCTGAAGCCTTCTACCGTTGTGGTGTATTGCACGCCGGGTGTGTCGGCCAGGATCTTTTCCACCTTTCGAGCAGCGTCCTCTGTACGCTCGATCGACGCGGCGCTCGGAAGTTGAAGATGGAGGAAGAGGTAACCCTGATCTTCGTCGGGCAGGAAACTGGTTGGTACCTTGTTGGCAAAGAAGGCTGCGGCAGCGCCGAACGCCAACAGCACCACCAGCGCTATAGCGCTTTTTCGAATCAATGTTCCCGACCAACGAACATATTGGTTCGTGGCGCGCCCAAAGACACGATTGAACCAATTGAAAAATTTCTGCAGCGGCCCACGGCGCTCGCTCTTCGGACGCAACAGGAGCGCCGCCAACGCCGGGCTGAGCGAGAGGGCGTTAAACGCGGAAAGAATCACTGAAATCGCGATTGTGACTGCGAACTGCTGGTACAGGCGTCCGGTGATGCCGGGGATGAACGCGGTCGGAATGAATACCGCAGACAACACCAAAGCGATTCCAACGACGGGGCCCGAGATTTCATCCATCGCTTTGATAGCGGCTGCTCTGGGCGCCAGACCTTCTTCGATGTGGCGTTCGACAGCTTCAACAACGACGATGGCGTCATCGACTACGAGTCCGATGGCGAGGACGAGACCGAATAAGGACAAGGTATTGATCGAAAAACCGAATGCAGGGAAGAGAACGAACGTTCCGATCAGCGAGACGGGCACTGCGAGCAGCGGAATCAGCGTCGCACGCCAACCCTGAAGGAACAGATAGACGACGAGCGTCACCAATACGATCGCGATCAGCAGTGTGACCACGATGTCCTTCATGCCTTCCGTGACCGCTCGCGTCGTGTCCAGCGAAATAACGTAATCCATGTCCTGGGGAAAGCGGTTTTTCACTTCCGCCAACAATCTTTTCACGCCGTCCGCTGCCTGCACCGCATTACTGCCGGGAAGCTGGTAGACCGCCACGATCGCGCTCGGTTTTCCGTTCAGCCGTCCGATCACGCTGTAGTCTTGCGAGCCCAGTTCGGTGCGCGCGACGTCCTTCACGCGGACGATGCCGCCATCCGGCATTTCCCGCAGCGTGATGTTGCCGAACTCTTCGGGCGTGGTGAGCCGGCCTTGCGCGCGCACCGAATAGGTGTACTCCTGCCCTTTCGGAACCGGCGCGCCGCCGACTTTACCGGCAGGATTGACCGCATTCTGTGACTGGATCGCCGAGAGGATTTCCGGGACCGTGATGCCGAGCTTTGCAAGTTGGTCGGGCTTCACCCAAAGGCGCATTGCATACTGGCCCGCGCCGAAAACCTGCACGTTGCCGATTCCCGGGACGCGGGTGAGCTGATCATTCAGATTGATGTAGGCGTAGTTGGCGAGGAACTGCGCGTCGTAGGTGCCGTGCGGAGAATACAGACCGATAACCATGAGCGGTGCGGTGACTGATTTTTGGACCGTTACTCCATAATTCGTGACGTCGGTTGGCAGTTGCGACGCCGCCTGTGTCTCGCGCATCTGTGTCAGGATCAGATCGGTATTCGGATCCGTTTTGACGTCGAAGTCCACGATCATGGTCATCTGTCCATTCGCGGCATTCAGCGAGTACATATAATTCAGATTGTCCACGCCGCTCATCTGCTGCTCGATGGGCGTCGCGACCGACTGCTCGACCGTTTCGGAGTCGGCACCGACGTAGTTGGCCTGAATCAACACCTCCGGTGGAGCGATGCTCGGCAGTTGCGAGACAGGAAGACTTGCGACGGTGACGGCGCCGACGATAACCATCAGAATCGAGATCACCATCGCCACGATTGGGCGGCTAATGAAGAATTTCGACATGGGCTACCTCTCTTCCGGTTGCACCTGGACACCGGGCCGGACTTTCATCACGCCGTCGGTAATGACGCGTTGACCGGGCTCCAGACCGTCGTTGATCATCCAAAGCGGGCCGATGCGGTCGCCGACCTTCACGTTCTTGATTGCAACTCTGTTGTCGTCGTCAACGACCGCCACCTGATAATTACCCTGCAATTCCGTCACGGCGCGCTGCGGCACAAGCAAAGCGTTGTGCTCGAGACCAACGACTGTCCGGACTTTGGCGTACTGGCCCGGCCGCAGCACGTTTCCGGGATTCGGAAACTGACCCATGAGTTGAATGGCGCCCGTGCTCTGGTCCACCTGACGGTCGGCAAACAGGAATTTCCCCTTATGCGCATAGGTTGTTCCATCCGCCAGGATAAGCTCGAGTTGCAGGCGCTCGAGCTCGCTCGGGCGGCGCATGAACCTGAGGTATTCCTGCTCGCTGAGGGTAAACTCGGCCTTGATCGGGTCAACCGTTGAGACCGTGGTGACCGGCGCTCCGGCCGGGCTCACCAGGTTCCCGATCTGCACTTGCGCCTTACCCGCGATTCCCGCGATCGGAGAAGTGAGATGCGTGAATCCCAGATTGACGCGGGCCGCCTCGACCGCCGCTTGCGCGGCTTCCACGGCGGCATCGGCCGCCTGGATCTGCGCCTTTGCGGTTTCGATCTGCGCTTTTGCTCCATCTACCTGTGCTTGCGAGGCGAGATTGTTTTGCATCGCGTTGTCGAGATCCTGCTGCGTAATGGCCTGCTGCTTCGCCAATGGGATATAGCGATCCACATCGAGCTGCGTACGACGCTGGTTGGCTTGCGCCTGCAGGAGCTGCGCCTGAGCCTGAACGAGTTGCGCTTTCGCTTGCCCGAGCTGTCCGTTGGCCTGTGAAAGCTGTCCCTGAGCCTGATCCACCGCCGCCTGGAATGGGCGCGGATCGATTTCGAACAGCGACTGGCCTTTGTTCACGAACGAACCCTCGGTGTAGTTTTGCGTCAGCAGATATCCGGTCACTTGCGCTTTAATGGCTGCGTTCACCGTGCCATCCAGAGTCCCGATCCATTCGCGCTGAATGGGAACATCCTTCTGCAGCACTCGGACAACTTCGACTGCCGGTGCCGGCTTCTGCACGCTGTCTGCAGCGCTCGTGCCGGAGCAACCGGATACCGCAAGAATGATCGCGATAAGAGTTCCCGCCTTAATAGTGCGTCTCATTGCTTCCTCCTTTGACGTTGACGTGAAATGCAACGCGTTCGCCAACGCTAAATCATTGAATCTGGTAAGGAACGCTCTGCCGGTAGCCGTGAAATCGCGAAAGGCTTCGCGAAATTGCGAAGGGATTCGCGAAGAACACGGGGTTAGAAATGAAGATGGAGAGGAATTGATCGCTGAGAGGTCATTTATGTCCTCCTTCGGACTGGCCGCCGGCCGCCTTGGGAACGACCGGCGGGTTGGGGAGTGGGAGAGTCAATATCGGAAGTAGAATCCGACGGAGGGTTGTGCGAGGTGAGTTACTTTGTCGAGGTTCAGCGCGTTCAGTGTGAAATCCGGAGCCTTAAAGACCAGACCGCGGTATTCGGCGCGAACACCGAAGTTGCGCGCGACGTCGAAGTTGAAGCCGCCGCCGTAGACGAATGTTCCCTTCGTTTGCCGATCGATTCCATTCGCCAGGAAGTTATCGACTGGATCGAAGATCAGCGCGCCGCCGCCCGCCAGAGCATACGGTCTAACGTGCGCGACTCGTACTGGAATGTGAAACACGAACGATCCCGTGACTTCGTGCATATCCGCCCGTATTCCCGATTGGCCGAACGATCCGAAATAGTTTTGCGTGTTGCGGCTGTATCCGTAGTTGCCTTCGACTCCAGCCCATTGGTTGAACTGATACGAATACCCAACGAGCAGGCCACCCGACTGTGTGGCGCCGTGCGTCGCTGAATCTGTGGTGGAATCCTTGGTGATTAGGGCAGTTCCTTGAATATTGATGGCTGCTCCACCTGTGCCATTGCCGTAGTTGCAAAAAGAACCAAGCCCGTCGCTGTTGCCAAAATTGATTTCTGCATCTTTCGAATTCCTCCTGTGTAACGCCTGAAATGCAACACATGCGCCAATCACTAAGTCGGTGAAATCTATGAGAAGCAGCGCGCTGCGGATGTCCAGGTCGCGAAACTGTTCGCGAAATCGCGAGCGGATTCGCGAACAAGTCTCGAGCCTGGTTGCTGCTTCGTGCTCTCGTCAAACTGGGTCTTCGAGGATGGCTTCAGCATCGATTGTGATCTCGACGATGTCGCCAACGACGATTCCGCTTTTCTCAAGGCGGGAATTCCAACTCACGCCGAAAGCATGCCGATTGATCGCCACTGTCGCCATAAATCCGGCGCGCGTCTTGGGACCTTTATCGACGCCATTCTCCCACCAGGGTGTTTGCCACTGCCCCAAATAGCGGACATCCAATCGGACTTGGCGCGTTACTCCTCGGATCGTCAAATCGCCGGTCACTTGGTAATCGTGCTCGCCGATCAACTCCACTCCATGACTGCGGAAAGTTATCCGCGGGTGCTTCTCAACATCAAGAAAGTCGCTGCTTCGCAGGTGGGCATCGCGTGCCGGATCGCCGGTCCAAAGCGTCGTGGCATCGATTACCACTTCAACAACAGACGAGGCTTCCGGTTGCGCCGGATCGAAGTCGAGCGTGCCGTGTACATTTTTGAAGTGTCCGCGGACGTAGGTCACCATCATGTGCCGCACGCAAAATTCTGCGGCAGTATGGCCCGGTTCGAAAGTCCACTTTGCCATGGCTTTGTCCCTTCTCAGATAGTGTGATTATATATTTTTGCAAGTTCCTTAAACTCGTCGAGTGCTCTTGCAAATTGCTCCCTGTAGGGTCAACCTGATGCCTGCATGTACCGGTTTGCCCTATTCTTGTGGTCTCTCGCTTCATTACTTCCATCGGAGTTCCCGAAACTGGAAATCGAAGCGCCAACAGAGCTTGATGCTGTTCGTAAGCGTCTAGAATCGATTCCTGCCGGCCGCTTCGCGGACATCGCAGAAATTTTAGGCCTCATTGATGCAGGCCCAGTAATTCAGGTCAAATTAGCCACCGAGACTTCGGATGTGGCGCGCGGCGTTGCACCCTGGATTTCGGGCTTTGCTATGGGCGAGTCGAACTTAGTCGTCATCTTTCCTGCTCGTTCGCCGGGCTATCCCGACAACACTCTGGAAGATGTGTTACGACATGAAGTCGCTCACATCCTGATTTGGCGCGCGGCCGCCGGCCGGCGGATACCGCGCTGGTTCGACGAAGGTCTCGCAATGGAAGTGGAACGAGGGCGGCGTTTCCAAGATCAGACTCAACTGCTTTATCAGTTGATCACCAGCGGCCGCACCAATCTGGAACACCTGGATCGTTTGTTCACGGGCGGTCAGAACGATCAGATTCGAGCCTATGCACTAGCCGGCGCATTCATTCGCGACCTGGCGCAGGAGCACGGGCCAACGGTGTTTCGAGAAATCCTTATGCGCGTCCGTCGCGGCGTTCCATTCGACGTTGCGTTTGCCGATGTCGCGGGCGTCACGCCGTCGAGCGCGGAAGCGGAATTCTGGGATCGCCAGCGAATCTGGACCTCCTGGGTACCGATCGTTACGTCATCGACCACGCTTTGGTTGGCAATAACGACGCTTGCACTGGTTGCGATCTACGTGCGCCGGCGGCGGAACCGGAAGATTGAGGACGAATGGGCGAAAGAGGAAGAAAGTGACGGTGAATGACGCGCGTTTTATCGAAAAACCACAACACCAAGACCGACCAGTCCCGTGAGAATCAAGTAGAGCGCCACAAGATAGTTCAGGAATCGGGGCAAAATCAGGATCAGAATCCCAAACAGGATCGACAACAAGGGTCCGACGTGTAGGATCATTCATGCCTCCCGGGCTGTCTTCAGTTTTCAAGTCCAGAATAGTGGGTCCAGAAGCAATCTGCACTAGCTTCTGGCGCAGCCGGGCTTTGCCTCAAAAATCGGGTGTGAGCCTCGGAGATTTCGAAATTGGCAAATCCTGTGTCTTCCCTCGTTGCTGAGTCGAGTTGATACCCTCGGCGCCGTCGGCAGCAAGCTCACGGCACGCTAGTCAGTTCTGCAGGAATTTTCTTGCGACTTCCAGATCACATTTCTCGTTCGAGTGCGGCATGTTTGGTCGGTATAACCACTGTCCGGACCATTCTACCGGTTTGGCAAGATAGACGGGATCTTCGATGACGCCGGAATATATCAGGCTTTTGTGATCCGGGCTGAGGCGGAAGCGTTCCGTTAAGCGTTTCTGCGTGCTGCCGGGCAATGCAGCCGAAAGGCCCATGGGATGTTCCTTGAAATTGGTAGTCTCTACTATGAGCGAATCTCCTTCCCATCGTCCTACCGAGTGGCCGTGCAGAAAAGTCTGAGTGGACGCAGGGTGTTTACGGCCGTCCAGGTAAATCGTGCGTTCCGACTCCATCCAATCCACCTTCATAACCACGCGGTCGGGTTGAACGGTGATGGTATCGGCAACGGGATAGAACATCACCGCTGGGGCGCCTATTGGAATACAGTCCTTCTGAGTCGTTGCTTTGGGATCACTGTTGGCGGCCATGGCAGCCTTGCCTTTTTCGGTGATGGGCCAGTTTCTCGTGCCGCCAAGAAAGCCGTTGAATTCGGTGCGAGGAGGGAACCAGGTCCCTGCAATGCTGGAGGCCGTTTCATTGCTGTTGGACGTGTAAATACTCCGCGACGCGATATTCAGCGGAATATAACTGCCATCCTGCTTGTAAAGATCTTTCCCCAATACAAATTTATCGGGATTATCCCGGCCCGGGTTGCCGACAACGGTCACAACATCGCCTGCCGCAAGCGAGTCCTTTTTAAATCCTAACGGATTGAGCACAGACGCGGCGCCCGCCTCAACTTCCACAGAATTGGTCGAGCCGTCTGCCTTCTTTACCTGAAGGATCATATAAACATGCGGATTTCCGAACCGGTATTGCGTGAGCGTGCCCGTCAGCCTGACTTCTTTCTGTGTGTCGTATGCGGCGGCGCTATGATGCGCCAGCGCGGGAGAAGCAAGCGCCACCACTAAAAAGCAGCCGGAAATTACTTTGGCGATCTCGTTCATACGGTCTCCTCGAGCTTCACAACTGTAAACGCATACGAACATCAGTACAACCTGTTCGCGTATCCGTTCTGAATGGAGGCTTCAATCGCTTCAGCCGTTTCGCTTGTGACGATCTGGTCTTTAAGGATCTGACCATAGGGCGGCAACTCCACACGATCGATCTTGTAATCGTCTTTCCACAGCCGGGAACGGATCAGGGCCTTACCGCAATGGAGGAACGCCTCCCGAATTGTCACAACCAGTACTGCCCTTGGCCGCTTGCCCTTCCGCTGCCAGCGCTCCAGCAATTCAGCGCTGGTGCTGATTTCGGCCGTCCCGTTGATGCGCAGCGTCTCCTCGACGCCGGGAATCAAAAAAAGCAGCCCAACCTGAGGGTTCAAGAGAATGTTTGAGAATGAGTCCAATCTGTTGTTGCCGGGCCAATCCGGTATCGCGAGCGTCGTATCATCCAGGACGAGCACGAATCCCGGTTCATCACCCCGAGGCGTGACGTCCGCTCCCCGCTCACTCGAGGTGCCGAGACAGACGAAAGGGGAACGGGCAATGAAGTTCCGGCAATGCTTGTCCAACTTGACTTGTGTCTTCAACCGGGCCCGTTCGACCACAGGGGGATACACTTTTCGCAACTCGGTTTCGCCGGCAACTCGACCTCGGTCTTCCATCACGCCTCCTTCCGCAGTTAAGGATAACCGAGATTGTCCCAGAACTCACCGTTT
>WNGM01005224.1_pt1 | contig 10514 bp, 8 predicted proteins | sample 5400571 | NCBI WGS metagenome assembly WNGM01 (sample SAMN13153378, study PRJNA577476) | soil metagenome | isolation source: 100 cm soil or saprolite under Garry oak tree replicate 2 | place: USA:California | collected 2016-06-15 | reverse complement strand
CGTAAGGGATAAAGCAGCCGTAGAGAGCCATGCCGTTGATGACCGCTCCCATGGCATGTTCACGGATGCCGAAATGCAGGTTTCGGCCGGCAAAGCTGCCTGCCTGGACGGACGGAGAACCCTTGATGTCGCTGTTGTTCGATGGAGACAGGTCGGCCGACCCGCCGGCCAATGAAGGAATCAGCTCAGCCACCTTCTGGAGCACCGTTCCCGAGAGGGCACGGGTGGCACCATCCTTGCCGGCAACAGCCGCCAGCAACTCTTCGGCCAGGTTGGTCGGCAGATGCTTGTGCCACATCTGATCCCAGAGTTTCGCCTTGTCCGGATTGGCGGCACGCCAGGATGCAAACCACGGGTGGCGGCGATCTCGTCCTTGCCGAGAGGCGAGCCGTGCGCACCGGACGTCCCCTGACACTTGGGGCTGCCATAGGCGATATGAGTTGTGGCGATAATGATCGAAGGCTTGCCTGTTTCCGCCTTCGCGGCGGAAATCGCGGCTACGATCCGGTCGTTGTTGTGGCCGTCAACCTTAAGTACCTGCCAGCCGCAGGCGGTGAAACGCCCCTCAACATCCTCGGACCAGGCCAGATCGGTTTTACCCTCGATGGTGATGCTGTTGCTGTCGTAGATATAGATCAGGTTGCCCAGTTTGAGGTGACCGGCAAGCGCCGCCGCCTCGTAGCTGATCCCTTCCTGCAGGCAGCCGTCGCCGACGAGGGTGTAGATATGATGGTCTATCGGCTTGAAGTCGGCCGTATTGAAGCGTTCGGCCGCCATTTTGGAGGCGATGCCCATGCCGACGCCGTTGGCGAATCCCTGACCCAGCGGGCCGGTCGTAACTTCGACGCCGACAGTGTGGCCGAACTCTGGATGCCCCGGAGTCCTGCTCCCCCACTGGCGGAAATTTTTGATCTCTTCCATGGGCAGATCGAAACCGAACAGATGCAGCAGCGAATAAAGGAGCATCGAGCCATGACCGGCGGAAAGAACGAAACGGTCGCGGTTAGGCCAGCGAGGATCGTCCGGATTGAATTCGAGGAAGTTTCCCCACAGTGCCACAGCACAGTCGGCTGCTCCCATCGGGAGGCCGGGGTGACCTGAATTGGCCCTGTCTACCGCCTCGGCGGAGATGATACGGATGGCGTCGGCACAACGCCGGGCCTTGTCTGCTGGAATCATGATGTGCTGCATGGAAATTCCTTTCTCTGGCTATGTAAAATGATTAAAACCTTCGCTTTGCGCGCTGTACGTGCTGCCGTCCGGGTTGACGGCCGCCACACCTGCAGAACTTGTTACTATACCAATACGTGTAGCCGCAATGCCACACTTTTTCATGCAGACGGCAATTTTTTCCCGGTTGGAGCCGGGAGCGGTAAAGCAGAGTTCATAATCTTCTCCTCCTGAAAGTGCCAGATGGAAAGGAATGGCGGGGAAATCCGCTGTGTGCCGGCGAAAAGCCGGGGAAAGCGGGAGAGTATCGAGGCAAAGCCGGCCACCGACACCGGATTGCTCGGCGATATGGCCGTAATCGGCCAGAATGCCGTCACTGACGTCAATCATGGAGGTCACAAGCCCGGCTTCAGCCAGTGCCAGAGCGGCAGCAACCCGGGGAGTCGGGTCGAGAAGGCGGGAGAGAAGATGGTCGTCCCCTTCGACTCCGCTCAGGGAACCGCATATTGGCCGGGCAGAGTTTGGTGGCTGAGCGGAGCCCGGTGGCTGAGCGGAGCCGAAGCCGCTTTCCAGTAATTTCAAGCAAAGCGCCGCATCACCCAACGAGCCGGTCACCCAGATGTCGTCATCCGGAAGCGCACCGGAACGCCGCACAATCCGTTCAGGGCGTTGTTCACCCATGACCGTCACGGAAACCGCCAGCCCGGAACGTGACGAGCAGGTATCACCGCCGATCAAGGCGACACAGGACTCCGATGCCATCGCCAGAAAACCGCGTATAAAATCATCGACAAAATCAAGCGGCAGGTCGGAGGGAATGGCCAGGGAGAGGAGCGCCCAGCGCGGTATGCCACCCATTGCGGCGATATCGGAAATATTGACTGCCAGGGATTTGCGCCCCAGACGGTAAGGGTCATGCCAGATCCGGCGAAAATGCACATCCTCCAGCAGCATGTCGGTGGAGGTCAGCAGCTGCATTCCGGTTGAAAGTTCAGTTACCGCGGCATCATCACCAATCCCCGTCAAAACGCTCTCATGCGTAAAGACTCCGGCGGCAATGCGGGATATGAGGCCGAATTCGCCAAGAGCGGCGAGTGAGGACGAAGATGAATGGGTCACGGTCGAATCGATTCCGGGTACACCCTTTAAGTAAATCGGGTCAGGTTTAGTCCGCTTGATCGTGCGGTATGGAAATGTGCATTGTAGCGTACCGCTCTTTAATGGCAAGCAAAAACCAACATATATGGGGCGTGAATTAATGTTGCAACGACCGGAGTGATATGCTAGTTTTTGCGAGTTTACATACACTTGAACAGAAACTAAAAGGAGCCTAACGTGAAAATCATTACCACAACGAAACTGTTTACGGCCACGCTCTGTGTGGCTGCACTTGTCGGCTGTCAGGGGGGCACCTCCTCCGGCGGAGCAACATCTGAGGTGAAAAAAGAAGGCAAGGTTCTGGCCGAAGTCAATAGCGGCAGCATCACAACGGGAGATTTTGACCGTGAACTGAAAAATCTGCCCGAATATCTGAAGGCGATGGCCGATACCCCCCAGGGTCGCAAAGAGATGCTGGACACGATGGTCATCCGTGAATTGATTCTGCAGCAGGCGTCCAAAGACGGCCTCGACAAGGGAACCGAGATCGAGGAAAAACTGCAGGACCTCAAAAAACGTCTGATCGTGGAATCGTTCCTCAAGAAAAAGGTCGAGGTCGAATCCAAGGTTTCTGATGAAGATATGAAAAAGTTTTATGAGCAGAACAAGGACAAGTTCAAAACCGGCGAACAGGTCAAAGCCAGCCATATTCTCGTAAAAACCGAAAAAGAGGCCAAGGATATTCTGGCTCAGCTTAAATCCGGTGGAAAATTTGAGGAACTGGCCAAGAAAAACTCCGTTGATTCCTCGTCTGCCAAGGGAGGCGACCTCGGGTGGTTCGGCAAAGGGAGCATGGTGCCGGCTTTCGAAAAAGCGGCCCTGGCACTTAAAGAGGGACAGATATCCGACGTCGTAAAATCCGATTTCGGCTTCCACATCATCAAGCTGACCGGTAAACGGCCGGCCGGTATCCGCCCCTTCGAAGAGGTAAAGGAACAGATCAAGGGCGCTATCATGCCGACCAAACAGCAGGAAATCTTTCAGAAGATCAAGGACGAGCTGAAAAAGACCGCCAAGATTACGATCAAGGAAGATGTATTGAACAGTGTTGGCACGAAGAAGGAAGAGACTAAAACCGAAGACAAAAAACCTGCCGATGCTCAAAAACCGGCAGCTCCGGAAAAGAAATAACTGCAGTCAGGCATAGGGCGGGAATGTTCTAACCAGATAAAACCGGAAGTGCGGGAGTATATCCCCCTTCCGGTTTTGACTTCTACTGAAGAAAAGAGTTCAACTATGAAGCAACGTGCTTTGGCAGTAGCGACAACCATCCTGGCCCTCCTCGTGATGGGCGGATGTGCCGGCAATGATGCCGCCGTCATCAAGGAATCGGCAACAGCAACTCTCAAGACAGACCAGCCGCCTCCTCCCCCATCAGACGGGCCCAAAAAGCCGAAGAACGTGGTCAACGCCATTGCGGCAATTGTCAACGACGAGATCATTACCCTGCATGATGTCAACCGGGAAGCTCAACCCGCAGTCGCTGAAGCGGAGAAGAAAGGCGCCTTGAATGATGCCGACCGGGCCAAGATTCGCCGGACGGCCCTGGATCGTCTGGTTGAAAAGAAGCTGACCGAACAGAAGATCAGGGAGCTGAATATTAAAGTGTCCGAAGAGGAGATCCGCCAGGCGATTGATGACGTGCGCAAGCAGAACAATATTCCTTCCCAGGAGGCATTGGTTGCTGCTCTGGCCGGCCAGGGTCTTTCTTTCGATCAATATCGCGCCCAGCTGCAGGAGCAGATCGAAAAACTGAAACTGGTGAGTATGGAAGTTCGTGCCAAGGTGCAGGTGGGCGAATCCGAGATGCGGGAGTATTACACCGCCAACCTGGCAAAATACACTGAAGACGAAAGCTACCGGGCCCGGCACATCTTTTTCAAAACCGGCGACAAGGCGACTCCCGAAGAGATTCTGCGCTCCAAAACCACAGCTCTCGCGGTTCTGGAGGATGCCAAGAAAGGTAAAGACTTTGCCGAACTGGCAAAGAAGTTCTCGGAAGACCCGGCAGCTCGCAAGGATGGCGGCGATCTGGGTAGTTTCAAAAAAGGAGACATGCAACCGGAACTGGAGAAAACGATCCTCTCGCTGAAGCCGGGTGAGGTCAGCGACCTGGTGTCGACTCCCATCGGTTTTCACATCATTAAACTTGAAGCCAGGGTGGCGGGGACAACCAAGCCTTTTGAAAGCGTCAAATCGGATATAGAAGAGATTCTCTATCGCAAGAAATCAGAAGAGCGCTTCAGCCAATGGGTCAAGGAGTTGCGCGGCAAAGCCAGCGTCGAGATCAGGGAACTGGATGGCTTGCTGTAACGCTGCTGCCATTTTGAATAAAAACAGCCGCTCCCCCATGCAAGGGGAGCGGCTGTTTTTTTAGGCTGTTTTCCCTGCAGTTATTCCCTGCGGCGCAGAAACCCAAGAAATTCTTGACAGGAGAGCTGTTTTTTTCTGACCAGGTGGGCAATTTCCCTGCTCATGGCCAGTTTTTCACCATCTTTCATACCATCCTTAAGCAGTACGAACAGAGGGGTATTGCTGCTGTACGGGTCCAGACGAAGCCGCTCCTGCAGCTCGAATGCCGACATGTCCGGTAACATCTGGCTGCAGAATATCAGGTATACCGGATGAATTGAAGCAAGTGCCAAAGCTTCCTTGCCGGTGTACCCCTTGACGACTTCAAACCCGAATGATTCAATCGCGCCGGAAAGCTTTTCTTCGCCGCTCCGCGACGCCACCATCGCTTGCAGATCCCAGGTTTCAACTTCTTCCGTCAGTCCATAGACCGCAAGACGATTCTGCAGGTACTGCTCGTCAACCGGAAGTGTAAAAAAGCCGGCAACAGGAAACACACCGCCGATTTTTCCCTTTTCACTGAGAAACACAGGCAGCACCGGAATATTCCGGGTAACGGGAGAACTTTTAATCTTTAGCAGCATCCCCCAGCCATCATCGGAGAATGGCGAGATATCCAGCACGATCCCCAATGGCCTGCCACTCTCAAGATTGTCGTACTGTCCAACCTGACAGACATACCCGCCTGCTTCCAGATATGATGAGAGCAGGGCTTCGCGTCCGGAACCCGGCTTAATACCGAGTATCCAGAGTTCCCTGCGTGGTTCGCTGTTCTCTGCCATAGCCGCTCCTGTCTGCAATGCATTGATCAAGAATGTGTTTTCATACCAGAAAGCCGGGATAAAAACCAGACTAATCCTTACACCTGTTCGGACGAATAGAGCTCGAGGACGCGCTCAATGATATTGGTAGTTGATTTGCCATCCACAAATGTGACCAGTTCCACGCGGCCGCCGTACGATTCCACAAAGTCACGGCCGACCACGCCGTCCAGCGAATAATCGCCCCCCTTGGCCAGAATATGCGGCTTGAGAGCCGTTATTAGTTCCAACGGGGTATCCTCATCGAAAATAACGACATAATCGATGCAATCCAGAGCCGCCAGAAGATGAGCACGTTCTTCCTGATCGATCAGCGGCCGCTTTGGCCCCTTTAGACGACGCACCGAGGCGTCACTGTTGAGACCCAGCACCAGCAGATCACCAAGGTTCCGTGCTTTTTGCAGATATTTCACATGTCCGGCATGCAGCAGATCGAAGCAGCCATTGGTGAAAACAACCCGCTTCCCCCTGTTTTTTTCTGCGGCAATCAGGGCAGTCAGCACATCCAAGTTCTTTATTTTTGCGTGGCTGTCCTTGTGGGCCAGCGAAACGGTATCGATAATTTCCTGCGGTGTAACGATCGAAGTCCCCAGTTTGCCAACGGCAATGCCTGCGGCAACATTGGCAAGGCTGGCTGATTCGGCCATGCCGAGACCGGAAGCGATACCGACCGCCAGCGTTGCAAGCACCGTATCCCCGGCTCCTGAAACATCGAATACTTCGCGGGCCACAGTGGGGATATGGACAATTTCACCCTCTTTGGAAAAGAGCGACATCCCTTCTTCACTGCGGGTGATCAGCAGGTGCTGCAAGCCGGCTGAATTCATGATGACTCCGGCGGCCTGTGTCAGTGAGGCGACATCGGTGATGGAGACTCCCGAAGCGGACTCGGCTTCCTTGCGGTTCGGCGTCAGCAGCGTGGCCCCTTTATAACGGGTGAAGTCCGTCCCTTTCGGATCAACCAGAACCGGTATGCCGACCGCATCTGCCGCAGAGATCACGGCGGCGATAACGCCGGGAGTCAAAACCCCCTTGTTGTAATCCGAAATTACGATGACCTTATATTCGCCGGCATGCGCGGCTATCCAGGAACAGAGCTGCTGTTCAACGGCAACCGGCAGCGCCTCACGCGATTCCCGGTCGATGCGCACAATCTGCTGATGTGCCGCAACGACTCTCGTTTTACGGCTGGTCCGGCGATCGGGGTCCAGGAAAACTGCCCGGGTATCGATATGATGTTGGCAAAACTGTCCCAGCAGTTCGCGACCGTTCTGATCATCGCCGACTACGGAGCAGACCGAAACCTGCGCTCCGAGCGCCGCCAGATTATGCACAACATTGCCGGCACCTCCAAGACGCAGTTCTTCGCGGATAACATCGACCACCTGTACCGGAGCCTCCGGCGAAATACGCTCCGCTTTGCCCCATAGATACTCGTCCAGCATCAGGTCACCAACAACCAGACAGCGAATTTGGGCACTATGGGCAAAAAGAGTTTCAACAACAGTACGCTCCACAAAACCTCCCTGGCGGCATTGTCGCATAATCAGGCAAACATGCTTTTTTCGAGCAGATCACAGACAATATGGATGATGGTTATATGCCCTTCCTGAACCCGCGGTGTATCATTGGTCGGTACGATCAGCGCCAGATCGCAGAGATTCTTGATACCACCGCCATCCTTGCCGAGCAGACCAACGGTGCGGCACCCTTTTTCCCGCGCCAGCTCCAGCGCCTGCAGAACATTGGGTGAATTGCCGCTGGTGGAGATCCCGGCTACCAGGTCTCCCGGTACGGCCAGTGCTTCGACCTGACGACGGAAGACCTTGTCAAAGCCGTAGTCATTACCGATTGCGGTCAAAATAGAGGTATCGGTCGAGAGGGCAATCGCCGGCAAACCCCTCCGTTCCATCTTGAAACGCCCGACGATCTCCGCCACAAAATGCTGGGCATCGGCCGCCGAACCGCCATTCCCCATCACCAGCAGCTTTCCGCCACGATTGAAGGTATCAACCAGCAGCGTCACCATTTCGGCTATCAGGGGCGACAGCTCCTGTTCAACCCTGGTTATGACGTCCCTATGAGCCGCCAGTTGAGATATTATATCCGTTATCATGTTAGTTCCTCCCGAGAGTGTCCCGCAACAACCGTTGTGTGGGCACGAATGCTGCCGAGCAGCTCTTCCAGTGAAATGACAGCATCAATCCCCGGTATCTCGGCACCGTCGCATCCGCGTACTGCAAGCAGATCCGGTGAACAGTTCAGTAGTGTCGTAATCTTCCGCTGAAGATCCCGCAATGGAAACAGGATTGATATTTGACGCAGATCTATGCCGGTGTGCAAACCATTCCACCCCATTTTCCGGAAAACGGAGTACTGGCGGCGATGCAGAAGCAGCGTAATCCGGTGCCCCTGGCGGGCGCCATCCAGAATGGCGGCAACAGTATCACTCAGAGAAGCAGCGTCAAACTCCGGGCCAAAATATATGCAATAATGGCAGGGAGCCCCCCACCGGGAGATGTATGCAGAACGGCTGATCTGCTCCATCTCGCTCCTGCGCTGCACCGAGCCGAACAGTTGCCCGGCAGAGCAAGACAAACGGAGGAGCCCGGTGATGCAGGTGCGGTACCCATGATCGGCGACACGTCGTACATATTCTTTCAGACACCACTCATTGCCGTCGAGACTTTCATCAAAGGTACCGACAATCATACGCATCTCGGTACGCAACAGGAGTGTCGAGAAAGAAACCTTGCAGCTTTCCATGACCGTACAGCCCGGATCCAGGTTCGGCAGGTTCGGCGCCTCTGTTCCACTGAATAACGGGGAGACAATCCCGGCGCCTGCAATTTCCGCCGCGCTCAACAAAGCTTCAAGCCATCCTGGCTGCACGGATACATACGGACGGACGATAACGGTATAATCACTGTCAGAGCGGGCCAGCCCTCTATTGATCGCCGCGACCAGCCCCATATTCTTCTCGGACTTGATAAACAGCCCCTGGTCCCCCAATGAATCGGAGAACTCTTCCAGCATCAGTTCAGTCTCACGACTGCTGCCGTTGTCGACTACAATCAAACGGGCTCCGGGTGAGTGAGCGAGGATCGCCGCAAGACAGGCACGGGTTTCAAAAGGTTTGTTCCAGACAGGAACAAGTATGTCGATAGTGGGGGAAATCATATCATGTATGGAAAGGCTTGTACCACAGAGTCACGGGCAGAGAGAACCAATGAACCATCGGCAGCGAATCACTGTTCCCAGCAGATTTATTTTTTCTGCTCTCTTGCGTGACTCTGTGGTGAAATTATCAGGATGAAATTGCGACACGGCGCAGCAGATCAAGCTCATCCAGAACAAGACCGGACCCGAGGCAGACGCAGTCAAGCGGATTTTCAGCGATAAGTACCGGCACTTTGGTCACCTCACGCAGCAGCAGGTCCAGGTTGCGCAGCAGAGCGCCGCCACCGGCCAGAAAGATGCCCTGATCGACAATATCAGCCGCCAGTTCGGGCGGGGTCTTTTCCAGGCAAATCCTCACCGTATCGACTATTGCGTTAACCGCCTCCTTGAGCGCTTCGCGGATCTCGTCCGAATTGACTTTGATGGTTTTAGGGATACCGGAGACCAGGTCACGCCCCTTGACTTCCATCTCCAGAGTTTCCGGTCCGGGATAGGCTTCACCGATCTCCATCTTGATTTTTTCTGCCCATCGCTCGCCGATCTGCAGGTTATATTTTTTACGAATGTACTGAACGATCGCCTCATCCATCTTGTCCCCGCCCATACGGGTTGACTGTGCGTACACTATTCCGGCCAGCGAGATGACGGCAACTTCGGTCGTGCCACCGCCAATATCAACAATCATATTGCCGGACGCTTCGGTAATGGGGAGTCCGGCGCCTATGGCGGCCGCCATCGGCTCCTCGATCAGATAAACCTCACGGGCACCGGCTGACTCGGCCGATTCCTTGACCGCGCGTTTTTCAACCTGGGTTATGCCGGACGGCACACAGATGACGATGCGGGGACGGACGAGGGTTTTGCGGTTATGCACTTTATGAATGAAATAGCGCAGCATCTCTTCGGTGATGTCGAAGTCGGCGATGACGCCATCTTTCATGGGACGAATGGCGGTTATGGAGCCGGGGGTTCGCCCGAGCATCTGCTTCGCCTCCATACCGACCTTCAGCACCTTCTGCTGGCCGTTGGGCATCTTCTGCACCGCAACAACCGATGGTTCGCGCACCACGATCCCCTTACCCTTCAGATAAACCAGGGTGTTGGCGGTACCGAGGTCAATGGCGAGGTCATTGGAAAACATTCCGAACAGATAATCAAACATTTTCAACATTATTTGTGGTCCTTTCAGTGATCATATCGGTGAGTAAAACGGCCCAAAAGGATAGCAGAGTAACTACACCAAATGCAAGAACGAATACAATCCATTTGGGTTGAAATAATCATGCAAAAATCTTCTTAACCTGCAGTTCATACCGCCTGCAGCACAAAGCATTTCAGATATTCAGACTCCGGAAATGACAGCAGCACAGGATGATCGGCTGCCTGACTACGGGTTTCCACCAGCCGCACCTCGCGTTTAGCCAACCTTGCCGCCTGAATCAGCATGTCGCGGAACGCTTCGCGACCCATATGGTATGAGCAGGAACAGGTGATCAGGTAGCCGCCCGGCTCCAGCAGTTCCAGCGCCCGGCGGTTGACGGTCAGATACCCTTTGGTTGCCTCGGCGATGTTCTTGCGGCTTTTGACAAAGGCGGGGGGGTCCATCACGATCACTCCGAAACGGCGCCCTTCCTGATGCAGCGAACGGAGGCGTTCAAAGGCATCGCACTCCTCGAACTTCACCCGGTCGGACATTCCGTTCAACCCGGCATTACAGCCGGCCTGTTCCACGGCCTGCGCAGAAATATCGATTCCGACTACCGACCTAGCCCCGAAGGACGCGGCATGTACCGCCCAGCCGCCTGTGTAGCAGAAGCAGTCAAGCACGCTCTT
>WNGM01004894.1_pt1 | contig 10518 bp, 9 predicted proteins | sample 5400571 | NCBI WGS metagenome assembly WNGM01 (sample SAMN13153378, study PRJNA577476) | soil metagenome | isolation source: 100 cm soil or saprolite under Garry oak tree replicate 2 | place: USA:California | collected 2016-06-15 | reverse complement strand
GCGGCGTACCGCCCATAGCGTGTCGAAGACGCGCGTAAACGCGCTTATGAGGCGCTGCGCTGCGTCCGGGACACGAGATCGTTAGTGCTTCGCGCTCACGGCGAATCGATCCAACTCCAATGCATCCCGCTCTATTCGGCGCCAGAGCAATACCAGCGCATCTCGTCGCGGCGCGCTGTTGCTACACACACTTGGCAGGACGTCTCGGCGTGGCGCTGGCGGACGCGCTCGTCAAATGCCGATACGTCACCATCGACGGCGATCGCGCCGCACTGACGGAGCGGGGCACGCAATGGGCAGAGATGACCGGTTTATCCGCGGACACCTCCCGCACCAGCTCCCATCGTCTGCGACTATGCCTCGACTGGACCGAGCGGCGATTTCATTTCGCGGGCAGCGTCCCGAGCGCCATTCTTCAATTTCTTCTTGAAACCGGATGCCTGAAACGCGGCGACGAGCGATCCCTCATCGTCACCCCCAGAGGCAAGGCCTGGTTCGCCAAATTGGGCGTCGACGCAAGCGGCCCACCCGCGGCTGAACGCCGGCAAAGCCCGGGATCGCCGCGGGGAAACGGGGTGTCCTACCCGATCAGTTGCAGCCACGGCAGAACAATCAGGACGAGACCCGCAAAGTAGATCACCCCGAAGATCAAGCCGAATTTCCAGAAATCGGCTTTGCCGATATAGCCGCTGCCGAAATACATCGGCGCCGGACCGGTTGCATAGGGCGAGATCACGCCCATCAATCCCAGCGAGTAGACGCAAAGCAGCGTCAGCGTCTGGATCGACAATCCGGGAATGCTGGTGCCGACGGCAAGCACCACCGGCAACACCGCCGCCGCGTGCGAGGTGATGCTGGAAAAGAAATAGTGAATCCAGAAGAAGAACGAGACCAGCAGGATCATCCCGAGTGTCGGCGACATCGTCGCAAGAGGCTTGGCGTATCCTTCCGCGACCCACTTGATGAACCCGATCTCGTTCAGGCCCGACGACAGCGTGAGCAGTGAGGTGAAGTAGAAGAACACCTCCCACGCGCTCCTTTCGGCGACGATATCCTCGAATTCGATGACGCCGGTCACCAGCATCAGCGAGATCACGACGAAAACCACCATGGTCGGATTGATGAAGTTGGAGCCCAGCAGCGGAAGGGTGATGGTTGGATTGGAGCCGGTGATCCAGAGAAACATCGCCAGCAGCACCAGCGCGGCCATGATCCATTCATGGCGCGACGGCGGGCCCATCGCCGCGAGTTCGCTCGCACTCCAGGTGACGATTTCCGGGCTCTGCTTCACCTGCGGCCGGCAAACGACATAGCTTAGCAACGGCACCAGCAGCAGCAACGGAATTCCGAGCGGCGCGAAACCTGCGAACCATTGCGACCAGCCGATGTCCACACCGACGATCTTCTTGGCGATGCTCAGCGCCGCGGCATTGGGCGCCAGCGCCGTCAGGAACAGCGAGCTTGTGACCGCGGTGGTCGCGAACGCCGTCCACATCACAAAGGTGCCGATCTTGCCCGCGGTGGGCCCGGGCTCGGAGCCGTAGATCCGCGGGATGTTGCTGACGATCGGATAGATGGTGCCGCCGCTGCGCGCGGTATTGGACGGCGTCGCCGGAGCCAGCACGAGGTCCGAGAACGCAACGGCATAGCCGAGACCGATCGTATGGCGGCCAAGGCCGCGCACCAGCATCAGGGCGAGCCGTCGGCCCAATCCGCTCTTGCGGTATCCGATCGAGAACACAAACGCGCCGACGATGAGCCACACCGTGCTTTCGGAAAAGCCGCCCAGCATCCAGCGCAGCGATTTATTGGGATCGGATTCGACATAACCCGACACGCCGGCAACGGTCAGACCGATCAGGCCGACCGCGCCCACCGGCATGGATTCGAGGATCAGGCCGGCGATGACAGCCGCGAACACCGCGAAGTAGTGCCATTGGCTGGCGTTGAGACCGGCCGGAACAGGCACCAGATAGATCGCAAGCCAGATGCCCAGCGGCGCAACCGTCTTCCATGAGATTTTCACGAATCCCCCCTCTTGTTTCGTCCCAACAGGCGTTTCGTCCCCGTCAATGTCCCGGGCGCCGCCATTTCCTCCCAACCTAGCATAGCCGGCTGCCGCCTACCGCGAGAAACCTTGCGAGGCGGTGACGCGACTTGTGGACAGGCAGCTGAACACCCGAAGGCATTGATGATCTCGCCCATCGCACGCCTGCCCTCAGCCTGCTATCCTGTCGCCTATGACGTCACGCGACTCCGCCTCTTCCGAAATCACGCCCGAAGTGCTGCTGCGCGCTTATGCCTGCGGCATTTTCCCGATGGCTGAGAGCGCCGACGATCCGACCCTGTTCTGGGTCGAACCGGAAATGAGGGGTGTGATTCCGCTCGACGGCCTCCGCATCTCGTCGCGCCTGGCGCGCACGGTGCGTTCCGACACCTTCACCGTCACCGTCAACACCGTTTTCAAAGCGGTGATATCAGGCTGTGCCGCGCCGCAGCCTGGCCGCGACGACACCTGGATCAACAAACGCATCCGCGATCTCTACACCGGGCTGCACCAGATCGGACACAGTCACAGCGTCGAGGTCTGGGAGAATGACGACCTGGTCGGCGGATTGTACGGGGTCAGCCTCGGCCGCGCCTTCTTCGGCGAGAGCATGTTCCATCGCGCCCGCGACGCTTCCAAGGTGGCGCTGGTGCATCTGGTGGCGCGGCTGATTGCCGGCGGCTTCGCGTTGCTCGACACGCAATATGTGACCGAGCACTTGCGCAGCCTTGGCGCCGTCGAGATATCGCGGCGGCGCTACCGTACGCTGCTCGACAAGGCGATCGCGGGCGAGGCGGATTTCCGAAAATTGCCGGTTGACCGTCCGATCAGCGGCGCCAAGGCGCTTGAGATCATTGCGGGGCGCGGGCAGTGAGCCGCGCGCACGCCCCGCAGCACCTCAGCGGCCAAACGGAAACAGGCCGGGCTGTCGCTGGGGCGGAGGCGGCGGCTGTTCCTGCGGCGGCTGCTGGAATTGCGGCTGCGGCGGCGGACGCTGAGCCTGCTTGGGCTGTGCGCGCTTCTGCGCCGGAGGCGGCGCCGGTCTCGGCGCATCGGGCTGCGCGCTCACCATCGTCGTGTCCGGGACTTTGCAGTCGGTCAGCCAGATGTCGTAGATCGGATGCTCGACGCCATGCAGGCCGGGGCTCGCGGCATACATCCAGCCCGAAAAAATCCGCTTCACCTCGCCCTGCAGCGTGATCTCGTCGACCTCGACAAAGGCGTCGGTGTTGGCGGCTTCGGTGGCCGGACGCGTGTAGCAGGCGTCGGTCTTCACCCGCAACGCGCCGAACTGGACGGTCTCGCCGATATCCTCATCGAAGTTGATGATGCGCCCGGTAATCTTGTCGAGTCCGGAAAAGCTTGCTTTCTTGTTGACGATCTTCTGCGCCGGCGGCTCGGAGACCACCTCGTCGCCGGGCTGCAGTGTGGCCGGCGAGCCCGGCACGGCCTTGGGCTGGCGCTGTCCCGGCAGCGGATTGGCGCCCGGCGGCGCCACCACGACACCTTGTCCCGGCTGCGGCGGCGCCACCGCGATGCCCGGCTGCGTATTCTGCGGAATGACGGTGGTGCCCGGCGGCGGCGGCAGAGGTTGCGACTGTACGCCTCCCGGCGCGGGTACGCCCTGCCCCGGCGGCGGACGATTGGGTGTCGGCAGCAGACGGCCCTGCGGCAGTTCCGGCACTTCTTCCTCGTCGTCGGGTTGTGGCTGATTACCGCCGCGGGGAATATTGCCGGGCGGGCGCGGCGCGGGATCGGAAAATATATTGCCGATCTGCGCGCGCGCCGATGGCGCAAGCGAGATCGTTGAGGCGGCAACGAGGGCCGCGAAAGCAGTCAGGACAATGGTTCGAAACATCTCGCGGCTTTGACAGGCGATTCGGGCTCGCGACATTCTATAGACTTATCCGCCGATCGCAGTCCCCCGGTTAACACGTTGAATACGGCGGGGAAAGGGCGGTTTGCCCGCTGTTCCCGCCACTGGTCAGCCCGGTCCACAAATGAAATAATCGCCCCATCAACGGCTCGCGCGCGCCTTGCGTCGAACCACGAGAATCCGGGACAACCGGAACAGCAGAGGAAACGCACCTTATGCCTGATCGAATTCGCCTGGATGGCAGGGTCGCCGTCGTCACCGGTGCCGCCGGCGTCATCGGAACCGCGACCATACGGCTGTTGGCCGAGCGCGGCGCGCGCATTGTCGCGGTCGACCGCAAGCCGCAGGACCTGCAAACCGCGGTCAGGGATTTGCCGGCCTCGGCGCAGGCGCTTGCAATTACCGCCGACGTCACAAGCGAGGACGAAGTCGCGGAGTATGTCCGCACCGCCGTCGACAAATTCGGCACCATCGACGTGTTCTACAACAACGCCGGCATCGAGGGCGACATCGCGCCGATCACAAGATATTCGCTGGAGACGTTTCGAAAGGTCATCGACGTCAACGTGGTCGGAGTTTTCCTGGGGCTGAAGCATGTGCTGCCGGTGATGCTGAAGCAGAACAAGGGCAGCATCATCAACACCGCGTCGATCGCGGGGTTAATCGGCTCGCCGGAGGTTGCGGTTTACAGCGCCAGCAAGCATGCGGTGATCGGGCTCACCAAGAGCGCCGCACAGGAATGCAGCGCGACCGGCGTCCGTGTGAATTGCGTCTGCCCCGGCCTGATCGACAGCCGGATGCTGAGCGCGATCATCGAAGGCCGCAATCCCGGCAACGCGCCGGTCCCCAATGACAAGATCGTCGAGCGGATTCCGGCACGCCGGCTCGGGCTTGCGTCGGAGGTCGCCTCCGTCGTGGCATTTCTTGCCTCCGACGAAGCAAGCTATGTCTCGGGCTCCGCCTACACCGTCGACGGCGGACGCACCGCGGCTTAAGGTCAATCGTCATTCCGGGGCGATGCGAAGCATCGAACCCGGAATCTCGAGATTCCCCGATGTGCAATTGCACATCTGAGGTCTGCGCTTCGCGCATCCCGGAATGACTGGTTCCACCATCAACAGGTCTTCTCACCATGCCCGTGACCCTCGATCCCGATGCCGCTGCCGTGTTCAGGGCGTTTCAGGAAGCCGGCCGCCCGCCTTACGAAACGGTTTCGCCGGCCGAGGCGCGCGAGCTTTATTTGAAGGGTCGCGTCGTCAGCAATCCCGAACCGCCCGAACTCGCATCCGTTGAACCGCTGACCATCCCCTCGCCCGCCGGATCGATCCATGCCCGCGTCTACACGCCGACAAGACTGCGGAAGGCCAACGGTCTCGCGCCTGGCCTGGTGTTCTTTCACGGCGGTGGCTGGGTGATCGGCGATCTCGATTCGCACGATGTGGTGTGCCGGAAATTGGCCGACGAAGGCGAGCTCATGGTCGTGTCCGTCGATTATCGGCTGGCGCCGGAGCATAAATTTCCCGCCGCCGTCGACGACGCCATCGCTTCGACCAAATGGATCGCTGAAAATGCAAAACAGTTCGGCATCGACGCGTCGCGGCTGATGGTCGGCGGCGACAGCGCCGGCGGCAACCTCGCCGCGGTGGTCGCGATATCCGCGCGCGACGGCAACGGTCCTGATATCGCGGGCCAGGTGCTGATCTATCCGGCCATCGACTTTGCGATGACGCATCCCTCGCATAAGGAGCCGGAGACCAGCATCCTGCTGACGCACTCCGTCATCCGCTGGTTTCGCGATCACTATCTCAACGGCGCCGCCGACGTCGGCGATTGGCGGGCCTCGCCCGCGCGCACCAGGACGCTGATCGGATTGCCGCCGGCCTATGTGCTGACCGCGGGCGCCGATCCCTTGCGCGACGAAGGCGACGAATACGCACGTCGCCTGAAGGAAGCCGGCGTTGCCGTAACGCACCGGACCTTTCCCGGCCAATTCCACGGCTTCTTCACCATGGGCAAGTTGCTGCAGCAGGCCAATGTCGCGGCCGGCGAAATCGGCGTCTGGCTGAAGGCGCTGAATTAGGGCGCGGACTGGGTCATGGAGCCAAGGATATGGATGAGGTCGAGATCGTCAATTATGATCCGCGCTGGCCGGTATTGTTCAACGAAGAGGCCAAACGGTTGCGGGCAGTCCTCGCTCCGTCTTTAATACTGGGACTCGAGCATTTCGGAAGCACGGCGGTTCCCAACTTATCGGCCAAACCCGTCATAGATATCCTGATTGCGGTCCGATCATTGACAGACGCGCAAGCCACCTTTGTCGAAGCCCTTCGAAATCTTGATTATGTTTATTGGGCCGATAATCCGAAGAAGGATCGAATGTTCTTCGTTAAAGGTATGCCACCCTTTGGATCAAGGCGCTCCCACCATGTGCATGTGACGGAGCCGCATGGAGAGATGTGGCAGCGGTTGGCGTTCAGGGACTATTTGCGCGCTCATCCAGAGGAAGCCGGGACGTACGAGCGGCTCAAAAGACGACTTGCCGCCGAACATCCGACGGATCGTGAGGCTTATGCCGACGCTAAATCTGCCTACGTCGAAAGCGTGATGCGGAAGGCAGTGACTTAGGGATGTCCGTTGCTGCAGGTTTCGGACCTCGCAATTCCACGGCTTCTTCACGATGGGCAAGCTGCTGCAGCAGGCCAATGTCGCGGCCGGCGAAATCGGCGTCTGGCTGAAGGCGCTGAATTAGAGCATGATCCGGAAAAGTGGGAACCGGTTTTCCGAAAAGATCATGCTCCAACAAGAGGATGAGATCATGATCCGATTAAATTTAATCGGATCATGATCTAGCGCAAACACAAACCAGCATCGACGATTCAGGAGTTTCGCGAAGTAGTTTCTGCGTTTCCGCTGCGAAGCAAAACGGGTCCCGTGCCTTTGGCGGCGAGATGATCGTCTGCATTGAATATCGCGCAGCGATCAATCGACAGGCAGCCACAGCCGATGCAGCCCGCGAGTTTATTGCGTAGCCCTTGCAAAGCGGCGATCCGGCGATCGAGGTCAACCGCCCATTTTCGTGAGATACGTTCCCAATCCTTGCGCGACGGCGGGCGCGCTTCCGGCAGGCCGCTCAGGGACGAACCAACCTCGGCAAGGGAGATACCGAGTTCCTGAGCGAACTGTATCAGGGACACCCGACGCAGCACGTCGCGGTCATATCGGCGCTGGTTGCCGCCCGTTCGGTGGCTTCGGATAAGCCCCTTCCGTTCGTAAAAATGCAGCGCCGACACCGACACACCGCTGCGAGCGGCTACCTCTCCGACCGTCAGTTCCTTTGCCATCCGGCCAGGCCCTTTACCTCAACTAATGTTGAGGTTGTAGCGTTGGATATCGTTTCACGCAAACAGGGGATCGGCATGGCGACGTTGGAACTGGGCGGGACCTGGAAAGGCCTGTGGATGTCGGGCCTGCTTGGCCGTTTCGTATTGCTCTGCCTGGGCGTGTGGCTGCACGCCGCCGATACGCTGGTGACGGCCACCGTCACGCCGGCAATCGTCGATGAGATCGGCGGTATCGCCTATGTCAGCTGGACGATCTTGCTCTACCAGATCGGCGCGATCGTTGCCGGGGCTGCAACGGCACTGCTTTGCCGGCGCGTTGGCGTGAAACGCGTCCAGATCATCGCCGCGCTGCTGTATGGCGTTGGCTGTGTGATCGCCGCGACCGCCCCGGATATGGCAACCCTGCTGGTCGCAAGACTTCTGCAAGGAATTGGCGGCGGCATGATGATCGCCCTGAGCTACGTAGCGATCCAGCAGTCATTTGCCGAAGAGCTCTGGGGACGTCTGTTCGGCATCGTGGCGGCGATCTGGGGAGCGGGCTCACTTCTGGGACCCTTGGTCGGAGGCGTGTTCGCAGACTTCGGATTCTGGCGCGGGGCATTCTGGTTCTTCGCCATCCAGGCTGGCGTTCTGGGAGCGCTGGCGCTGGCGTTGCTCCCGGCACAGCCGGCCAGCGAGAAAACCGGGCAGAAGTGGCCGATATCGCCTTTGCTGATGCTCTCGGCGGCTACACTGTTGATCGCCTCGGCAGGCGTAGCCCAAAGCGTCTCGCTGTCTGTTGTCGAATGCCTGACGGGTGTCGGACTGCTCTACGTTGCGGCAAGACTGGATCGGCGGTCCCGTTTTCGGATGCTTCCGGTACAGACGCTTGACCTGCGTCATCCCATCAGTGCCGGGCTCTTGATGATCTTCGCGTTGTCGATGGCGAAGACTGGCTTCTGGGCCTACGGACCGTTGATCCTGAAAACCATGTTCGGCATCGACCCCTTGATATCAGGATATATCCTGGCGGGAGAGGCGCTGGCGTGGAGCGCGGCGACCATGATGGTCTCAAGCGCCCCGATCTCGGCGGCAAGGATGTTGATCCGCACCGGTGTGGGATTGGTCGTCGTCGGGAGCGCCGGATTCATCGTAACGGTGCCGATCGGGTCGCTGGCCGGGATGGTCGTTTCCGGGCTGTTGGAAGGCCTTGGATTTGGCCTCTCATGGCCCTCGATCGTGCGCCGCATCGTGCATCTTTCCGACGCGAACGAGCGCATCCTTGCGGCGGCGGCGCCCGCAACGGTGCAAAGGATCGGCTTCGCTGTGGGCGCTGCGGCCACGGGGATCGCGGCGAACATGTCCGGTCTCGCCGATGGCATTTCCGTCGACGCTGCCCGGACGGCGGGATTTTGGGTTTTCGCCGGCTTCCTCCCTGCTGTGGTTGTCGGTGTCCTTGCTCTCTGGCGGTTCACGACAACAGATGGCGAACTCGCTTAGCCTTCATATTCGAGCACATGCAGCCCAGCGTTCCAGTCGCTGGCATAGATCAATCCATCCCGCGTCACATAGACATCGGCTGTTTTGGCGGCGAGCGCGACGTTGGGCCTCGGATCTATCAGCTTGGCTGGCGCCGGCGGCAGCCAAAACGCCAGCTCCTTCGGCGCAAACTGATCTTTGAGGTCGAAGACGCGGACGCCGCCGGCATTGTAGGTGGCAAAAATGGTTTCCTCGCTCTGGAAGGAACCCGGTCGGTTCTCATGTAGATTGTGCGGACCGAAAGTGCCGGGGGCGGCGCAATAGTCACGATCGTGCGGTACCGGCATGGTTGAGATCGTCACGGGATTTTCCGGTACCCGCACATCGATCACGAAGATCTGGAACAACCCTTTTGCGCACTTCTCCGCGTTCGCCTCATCCGCCACCACCGCGAGGTTGCGCCCCGGCAGCGGCAGCGGCGTGTGCGTGCCACCCGGAAATGGCGGCGACCAGTTGATGTGCGACAATAATTTCGGCTGGGCGGCATCCGTGACATCGTGGATGGTGAAGCCGCCGTCGCGCCAGGCGCCATAACCAAGCTTGCCGGCGACGATCATGTGGTGCAGCGCATAGCGCTTGCCCTTGGGCGTGTTCGATACCTCCCCGGCCGCGCGGTTCATGCCCGGCAGCCACCACTTCGACACGATGACCGGTTTGGTGATTTCCTGCAGGTCGACGATACAAAGGCAATGATCGGTAAAGCCGTCGAAGTGCGCCGAAACATAGGCATAACGCCCGCCCATCCAGGACAGGCGGTTGACGCCAAGTCCCGGCATTTCCAGAAACGCGATCTCTCTCATTTCGCCGGGTTTGGAGATGTCGTGGATCGACAGGCCGCTGCGGAAGTTCTTACGCTTGGTGATGCTTTCAGCGAGGCTGTTTTCGAAATAGCCGCGCTGGTCGCTGTAGGACTGCATGGCGACGATATTGGCACCGTTGGCAACGAGAAGCAGATCGTCCGACGATTGCAAGTGATGCGTACGCGTGTATTGCCCGGCTGTAAAAAAACTCACCGGCTTCAGACGGCGCGGGTCGCTGGCGTCCAGAATGGTCACCCCGTCGCCGAACATGTGGCCGACGTAGAGGTGCTTGCGATTTGACATGATCTGGACGCTGTCCGGGCGCCCGCCAATGTCACTGTAGGAAAGGTGTTTGATCCGATGACCGATCCCCTCTGGGGGTATCGGTTGGTCTTCGGCGTGGAGTGCACGAGGCAAACCGGCCAACGCCGCCATGCCCAATAAGCCTTTCAAGTGCGCGCGTCGGCTCACCTTGTGCATCGCCTGCCCTCAAGTTTGTATATTTTTTGGCAGCCTAACATGGAAATAAAGCGCAGCAAGCACCCAGACCCCGGAATGATCGACCGACCGCGAGCGCCACAGCCTGCGACCTCCTTTGCGGCGATTGACCGGCTTGAACCGGCTTGGTTCTCGCGATAACCACTAACGACGTCGCGCCTTGCAGGGGTTTTCGACAGCTCGCGATGCTGAGGTGATCGAGCCCATGCTGGTGTTTGGAATACCCGTCGATTTCATCCTGTTCGCGCTGACCCTGCTCGGCGTGGCGCTGTTTCATCGTTACACGCTTCCGGTCGCGCTGACCGGACTCGCGGCTATCATCGTCTACAAGCTCGTCTTCACCGGATTCAAATTCGGTCCGGGACTGGGCGGCTTCGGCCAGCACATGGCGCATGAATGGGTGACGCTGACCAATCTGTTCCTGTTGCTGATGGGATT
>WNGM01030485.1_pt1 | contig 10520 bp, 11 predicted proteins | sample 5400571 | NCBI WGS metagenome assembly WNGM01 (sample SAMN13153378, study PRJNA577476) | soil metagenome | isolation source: 100 cm soil or saprolite under Garry oak tree replicate 2 | place: USA:California | collected 2016-06-15 | reverse complement strand
CGCGGCCCCCCGGCATTTACCAGACATATGGGATCAGCCGGTAGCGGACTTTCTGCGTGTAGGCTTTGTAGCCTTCGAGTTCCCGTTTCAAAAATCGTTCCTCAAATACGCTCCGCACCGCCAGCACTGCGATAGGAAGGATCGCTATCAAAGCGGCAGCGGACGATTCCAGCCACAACGCCGGACCGATGACCATCGGCGCAAAGCCCGCATACATCGGATGCCGCACCACGGCATAAACGCCCGTGTCGATAACTCGCTGATGTCTTTCTTCCTGCAGCCTCACCACCGGCACAGCGAACGGATTGACTTTCATCGCAAGGGTCAAGATCCACCAGCCGCCGACGAAAAGTGCGAGCCCGAAAAATGAAACGAGCGGGCCGGGCCTAAGCATGAAGTGGAAACGGAATACGTCGAGCGGAATAAAGCTAATTTGCCCGACATACGAGACGACTAGCAAGATCACGAGAATTCTGTCCCACAGCGGCTGTCCTTTTTGGATGAGTCCTCTGTAGCGCTCCGAGAGCAAGCCGGCATTATCGGGAAAATGCTCAACACGGCCGCGGCCGTGACGATCAGCGTTACAGCAAGGAACACCCATGCACGCCACCAGTGCAACGTGCTGGCGGGCACAAAGAGCAGGAGCGCGTAAAAGGCTACGTTGAAAACAAGGCCAACGCTGAGTTTGAAAATGGACACCAGGTGTTCAGAAAGTGAATTGTGATAAGGGAGAAGTGATTCGTGGAAACGGTCAACTTCTAACTTCTCACCAATCACTTTCACTTCCCAGTCCAGCGACGCTCGTGATCTAATAACCACTTCTTGCGCCATAGCCCCCCGCCGTAACCGCACAACGTTCCGTCCGCGCGAATGACGCGATGACATGGGATCATGATGCAAATCATATTCGTTCCGTTTGCCCGCCCGACAGCGCGACGTGCATTTTCATCGCCCAAACGTTTCGCCATCCAGGAGTACGAACGCGTTTCGCCCACGGGAATGGATCGCAAAATTTTCCAGGCTCGCAGTTGAAATGGCGAGCCAACCGGCGCGAGTGGAATATTGAACTCTAGGTTTTTGCCGGAGAAGTAATCCGCCAATTGCGAACGGACCGCCTCCAGATGACGGTGTTTCCCCGGCACTACGTTCGTTCGCAATCGCTTTCGCAAGGTCGACAACTCGCGTTCGGTCGCGCGGCGGTCGATAAACTCGAGCAAGCGCAAACCTTCGTCGTCAGCCGCGGCGATCATAGCTCCCAGGGGCGTATCGATTCGCTCCGCAAGCAGAGGCGCGCGCGCCTTCGCATTCGTTGGCGGTTCGCCAAAAATCTTCGTAAACGCTTCTCGAAAACCGCTCTCAGATTCAAAGCCGCTGCCGTTTCGCGCCTCTTCCACGCGGCCACCTTGCCGCACCTGGCTCAACGCAAGGCCCATTCGGCGCGCGCGATGATAAGCCTGAAAGGTTATTCCATAATGCCGTTTGAATTGACGGCGCGCGGTAGAGGGATCGATCGCCAGCGCCGCCAGTTCCTTGTCTGTGAGCCGCCCGCCCGGGGCGCGCTCGACCTCCGTACGGAGACGCTCGATCAATTTGGGCGGACGCTTGTTTGGATCCATCGGGTGGCAGCGCAGACAGGGACGATAACCGCTGACCAACGCCTCACTCGGTGTCGCGAAGAAATTGACGTTCTCGCGTGCTGGCTTTTTCGCCGTACAGGTAGACCGGCAGAAAATTCCCGTCGTACGCACTCCGACAAAAAATATGCCTTCAAAACTCGGATCGCGGTTCACCAACGCGCGATACATCGTTTCGGTCGGAGGAAGAAGTTCCATTGTTTTCATGTATAAAGATTAAGCACTCGCGCGCGTTGACGCATCGACGAAATTCGGGCAGGAAATTCCTGTAGCCGCCTTACGTGTCGAGGCGCTTTGCGAACTGCCACCGGGCACAGCGACACAGCGCCGTGGCTACATTTACCGTCGACGGTTCGCGGTCTTTTCATGCGCGTTGGATTCGGAACGTAAAACAGCCGCGAGTGACGCTGCGCGCATCCACGAATGCGGTGTCTGGATTTTGAAACAGCTTTTCAATCACTGCTTCCAGTTCGTTCCCGTTCGCGACCTCTGCATCGATCATGTTGTAATTTGCATTATAGGCACGAAACACGGGCCCATTGCGAAATTCTGCCGGGTATTCCCGTGTCGCGTCGTAACGTTCGCATGGCTCAGCATGAACGAAGATTGGACCAGTCTCTGAGTACGGATGACCGGCAGGAATCGAAGCGTAGGGAAATAGAATGACACGCTCGCCAGGTTGTGCCCAACGCAAACAGTGGCGGCACGGATAACCAGTCGCCGAATCCACCATGATGACAGTGTGGTCCTCTGCGCCGGACTGTACTGCACGCCGTGCTTCCTCCGCGACTTCGGTGGGAAGAGGAACAATGCGAAGTGTTGATGTTTTCATGAATGAGATCTAAGCGCGCTTTCCGAATTGCGCATCGGCGAAATTCGGGCAGCGAATTCTTGGCAGGGTCAGCGCATTGCACCGACCGGACGCGCAACGCGGCGTCCCTACCATCGGTGATGCGCGGGATGGCCTTCTTTCACTGCGACGAAAATTCCGCGGCAGGTTGCGCAAGTTTTTCCGCCCGCGCTCAGTGTTCCTTCGACGGTCGCGCGATCATCGGTCAGATCGACAACCTTGGCGGAAAGAAACACCGCATCATTCGTCGGAGTTGGCCGGAGCAATTTGATCGCATATTCCGCAGTGACCGTGCATGGCGGGTGCTCCTCCTTCGCAAGCTTCATCAGATGATAGGCGGCTGTCCAATTACAATGGCAATCGAGCAACGTGCCAATGACACCGCCATTCAAACGCCCTCGAAGGCTTCGTATTTTCTATCCGGTTTCCATTCCGCGACGACTTCACCATTTCTTGGGAAGCTCCGGATATGTAGCCCTTCGGGATTCGCCGGCCCACAGCCCCAACAGGCATTGTTCGGTGCGTACTTTTCCTGAAGTGACTGCGATTCTTTCATTGTAACGGCGCTCTACGAGCGCCGAAAAATACTGAGCCCGACGGTCACAGACCGCCGTTACAGCTCGAAGTGTCACGCGCTCTTGCCAGACGCTCCCGCATATGGGCGTAATTCATGCCCAACGTAAAGCGAACGCGGCCGGATCAAGCGATTGTTGTCGTGTTGTTCGACCACGTGAGCGCACCAGCCTGCGACGCGCGATGCGGCAAAGATCGGCGTGTTTAACTCGGGAGGAAACCCAAGCATCCAGAGTACCGGCGCGGCATAAAGATCGACATTCGCGCAAAGGTGCTTTTCGCGCTCCATCACTTCTTCGAGCTTCTCGCAAATCGGGATCCATTGGTCCTTGCCGGTCCGTTTGCCGAGATCACGGCCGATTTCGCGCATCAGCGGCACCCGCGAATCCCCTTTCTTATAAACGCGATGACCAAAACCCATGACCTTCTCTTTGGTAGCGAGCTTTTCTTTCAACCAGCTCTCGGCTCGGTCGGGCGTCTTGATCTCTTCGAGCATCTTCATCGATTCCTCATTCGCGCCGCCGTGTAACGGCCCTTTGAGCGTCGCGACTGCTGAGGTAACTGCCGCGTAGATTCCTGCCAGGGTGGAGGCGGTCACGCGCGCAGCAAAAGTTGCCCTCCAGTTTGTAAAAGAAATTGCCGGCTTGGGTGAGATCGGGCCTTTCCGGCAGCGGCTGCTGACTATGTGAGATGCGCCACCCGTCGCTGATTAAAGTGGAAACGCGCGCGATCAGACGGATCGACTTGCGGATGTTTGCGTCGTGCGAGTTGTCACTCAGGTCCTTATCAAAGGCGCTCAGCATCGATACGCCGGTGCGCAACATGTCCATCGGATGAGTCTTGCTGGGGAGAAGCCGCAGCATTTCGGTCACTGGCCCCGGTAGTGCGCGTTGCGCGGCAATTTGTTGGGTAAACTCGACCAATTGTTTCCCATTGGGCAACTCACCATTGAGCAGCAGGTAAGCGACTTCCTCAAAACTTGCCTTCTGCGCCATTTCATGAATGTCATAGCCGCGATACATCAACCCGGCATTCGGATCGACCCAGCAAATCGCCGTTTCGCCCGCGATCACGCCCGCAAGGCCCGGGCTGTATTCTGGTTTCTTTTCAGTAGGCATTGGCTTCTCTTTACTTGCGAATCGAAATCGTTCAACTCATCGGATTTAACCAGTTAGCGCTTCAACGGTCTCCCTTCCACGTTTCCGCTGCCGGATCGTAATCGAACAACTCGTAAAGTTGCTCCCGCGTTTGCATTTTCTCGATCCAACCCGATTGCGTCCCTCGCCTTTTCAGATCGCGCAGAAATTCGTCGCTCGCTTTCATCGAAACACGAAACGCGCTCTGCGGAAAAATCACCATCCTGTATCCGAAATCAGAGAGCTCTCGAAATGAAAGCAGCGGGCTTTTGCCGAACTCCGTCATGTTCGCGAGGAGCGGCGCTTTCACTTCACGGGCGAACGCCTTGAATTCATCCGCCCTTTGCAGGGCTTCGGGAAAAATCGCATCTGCGCCTGCCTCAAGATAACGGCGCGCGCGCTCCACTGCGCCATCGAAATTTTCAACTGCACGTGCATCTGTGCGCCCGATGATCATGAAATCTTAGTCACGGCGCGCACTGACCGCGGCTTTGATTTTGCCGGCCATTTCCTCAACATCGATCAGCGACTTTCCGGCGAGATGGCCACAGCGCTTCGGAAATTCCTGATCTTCAATGTGACAACCCGCAAGGCCCGCCCGCTCCAGTTCGCGAATTGTCCGTGCCACATTCTCCGCGCCGCCAAATCCTGTGTCGGCATCAACGATCGCCGGAATTTCGACGGCGTTTGCGACGTAGTTTGCCAACTGCGCAACTTCGGTCAGCGTAAGCAGCCCAATGTCCGGGACGCCCGCGGTTGCATTCGCCATCCCCGCGCCGCTTAGGTAAACGGCGTCGAAGCCGGCACGCTCAACTTGCCGCGCCATCCCCGCATTCGGGACGCCCGGCATTATTACGCAACCTTGCGTAATCAACTCGCGCAGCCTCCTGCTCTTGCTTGTGCTCGTGCTCATAATCGATCTACTCCTTCATTAGGCACGCGCGCATCAATTCATCGACGGTGGGCGCTTCGTCCACCCTCCACACAAGATCGACAATTTTCTTCGCACGCGTCTCACCAAGCCGCCGGTTCACCAACGTAAAAAATTTTGCTTCAACTTCAGAATCTTTCAGCGGGTTTTTCGCGTGCCCGAGTGGATAATCGACGCGTTTCGTCAATCGCCGCCCATCGGCAAGATCGACATGGACGATGTTGGCCGCCGCATCCGGATACAGCGCGCTCAACTCCGCGTTGCGCTCCACTTTCACATTTTCCAAGAACTTCCAAATCTCCGGATCGCTAAACCGCTCCGGCTCGAATTGTTTGTCGGTCACTTCGCCGTCGAGCAGCGCAATCGTCGTGATATACGGTAGACTGTGGTCTGCCGTTTCGCGTGTCGCCGGTTTCCATTTCTCGCGCTCGCTTCCAATGATATCGACCGAGGCGTCGTGGCTCTCAATGGTCATCGCGCGAACCTGCGCAGGATCGGCAATTTCATTTCGCAAAAGAAGCGCTGCCTCGATTGCGCTTTGGCTGTGATATTCTGCCGGCCAAAATTTGATGCTGGTTCGCAAAATCATGGACGCCGGGCCGTCGCCGGTTTTTGCAAATGGCACGGCGAATTTCTCCCCCACGTTGCCTAACGAGACGCCTAGCTGTTTCTCGAAACCCATTTGTCCCTCGAAAATCGGTCCCGGCCCGGTCATTCCAGCGCGCGCCAGCAGTGCGGAGTAGACTCCATGCCGGGCGGCGTTCGCGCACGCGACACCTTTCCAATGCGACAACTCTCCCGCCCGCGCCTGTCGCAGCGCTGGAGAGGCCACACCGGCAATGTTCACTGCATGCCGCGTTTTCTCCAAATCAAGCTTCATCAAGCGCGCCGAGGCAAGTGCAGTTGAAAATGTGGCATAGGTCACGTGGTCCCAGCCGCGTGCGCGGATGCTGGCGGCATCACAAAATCGACACTGCACTTCGTAGGCCAATGCAATCGCCGTGATCAACTCAGAGCCACTTGCACCGACGCTTTCCGCCGCCGCCAGCGCAGCGGCAATATTGTCGCTAGGATGCGCGGGCTCTTTCGACAGATAGGTATCGTTGTAGTCGAAATAGCGAATGCAGCATGCATTCGCGAATGCTGCCCAGTCCGGCGGCGCTTTGTGATTTGTGCCGATGACTGTCGATCCATGCTTCGCCGAAAATTCCGAAACAACTCTTCTCGCGATCGCGCACGGCTCCTCATTCCACGCACCGAGCGCGCAACCGAGCGAGTCGAGCACGCGGCGCTTGACTTCGTGAACAATTTCCTTCGAAAGATCTTCGAACTGGAGCGCGCAGGAGTATTTGGCAAGCTGATGAGCAAGCGTTTTTGACATGGAAAGAATTGAACCTGCAATCTGCCGATGAATCGCCCGTCGGCAACTCCGGGGAGTGCGCGCTCCGCCAATCCGCTTGCCCGCGCGCAATGCTCAACGCACACTTCTCCCGTGAGCGAATTTCAATTTGGTGGCCAATTTCTCTGGCACCCGACGCCGGACAAAATGAACATCGTCCACAACATGCTCGATAAATATGCTGGCACCGAGATCGATAATCGTCTCGCCATCAAGTCGGAGATCGAAGATGGCACGACGCGCGCCCTCACGTATGAAGAACTGCGCGGGCAAGTAAACAAAATGGCCGCCTCGTTGCATTCGCTAGGCCTCGGTAAAGGCGACGCTATCGGTGTGTTCATGCCGATGGTGTCCGAAATCGTGATCGCGATGCTCGCTATCATCAAAATCGGCGGAATTTTCCTCCCGCTTTTTTCCGGCTTCGGCGCAGCAGCGATCGTTTCACGGCTCAATGACGCCAAGGCAAAAGCGCTTTGCACTGCCGACGGAAATTATCGGCGCGGGAAATTTTGTGCAATGAAACCAATCGCCGATGAAGCCGCTGCGCAGATCCCAACGCTGAAACATCTGATCGTTTTGGAACAAACTGCGGGGGACGCTGTTAGCGTCCCATCCAAAGAAACAGGTAAGGTTCTCAGCCTTCCCTACAAAACGCATTCGTGGCACACGCTCTTGAATCAAACATCAAACATCGAACATCAAACATGTGTCACTTCGGCGGAAGACCCGATGATGATCATTTACACCTCGGGTACAACGGGAAAACCGAAGGGCGCGGTGCACACGCATTGCGGATTCCCGATCAAATCGGCACAAGACATGTGGATGGGACTCGATCTGCATCCGGATGAAACACTTTTCTGGATGACAGACATGGGTTGGATGATGGGGCCATGGGAAGTTTTCGGAACATTGCTCCTCGGCGCGACGATGATGCTTTATGACGGCGCGCCGGATTTTCCCGCGCCGGACCGTGTCTGGGCGCTTGTCGATCGGCATAAAGTCACGGCGCTCGGCATCTCGCCAACGTTAATCCGCGCGCTGCGGCGTCACGGTGACGAGATCGTGCATCGACACGATCTGTCCTCGCTGCGTAAGTTCGCTTCCACCGGCGAACCGTGGAACCCCGACCCGTGGATGTGGCTTTTTCAAAACGTCGGCCGCGAAAGACTCCCGATCATCAATTACTCCGGGGGCACGGAGATTTCCGGCGGCATTGTAATGGGGAACGTGCTCACACCAATGAAACCGTGCGCGTTTTCCGGGCCGCTGCCGGGCATGGCCGCCGACGTGGTCGATGAAAATGGGAAATCTATTCGTGGAAAAGTGGGCGAACTGGTTATTCGTGAGCCGTGGATTGGAATGACGCGCAGCTTTTGGAAAGATCGACAGCGTTATTTCGACGCGTACTGGTCGCGTTTTCCTGATGTTTGGATGCACGGCGATTGGGCGGCAGTCGATGACGACGGACTTTGGTACATTCTCGGCCGCAGCGATGATACGATCAAAATCGCGGGGAAACGAGTTGGCCCGGCGGAAGTGGAATCAATTCTCGTCGCGCATCCACAAGTCAGCGAAGCGGCAGCGGTTGGCGTGCCCGATCCAATCAAAGGCGAAGCGCTAGTTTGTTTTTGCGTCTTAAAGAAAGACGCGAACGGAGATATGGATGCTTCGACTGCTCTCAGGACAAGTCTTGCCGCTGAATTAAAAGGGAACGTCGCGCGCGATCTCGGGAAAGCACTCGCGCCACGCGACGTATTTTTCGTGCCAGACATTCCAAAAACGCGAAATGCCAAAGTAATGCGACGCGTCGTTCGCGCCGCTTACATCGGCGAAAAACTCGGCGACACCTCCGCGCTCGAAAATCCCGCCGCGCTCGATGAGATCAGGCGCGTCGCCGGAATATAGCCGCTCTAGAAGATTCCGGCGCTTGCCAGTTGTATTCGCCAGATAGGGCCGCCCACATAGAGTGGGCCCTCTGCCTTGACGAAGGCCGGGGCCTCGCCGCCGAGGACCCATACGTGCGTGTCCGCCGGTTGCTTCCCCATCAGACGCGCCAGGAAGCCGGTGACACCTCCGATTTCCACTTTCACAACATAGTGCATGGCTTTATGATGGAAGCTTCCAATCGTGAACGGTTCCTCCCCTTGCGGAAGGATCGCAAGCTTGACGAGCCGCGGCTTTGGCGTGGTCGCCACCATTGACACTGTCGTCCGCGGCGCACTCGGTTTTATGTCCTTCATCAGCGTGAAGAGCAAGCCGTTGGCGACGTCTGGCGGCAGCTCCATCCGCTGGGCAATGACTTTCTCTTTGCCCTTGTCCTCGGTGTAACGGACCTTAACTTGACCTGTAGAAGCGTTGATCGAAGTGTCCACCGGTTGCTTGAACGACGGACCTCTCAGTATAAGGTGGTCGCTCAAGAGGCGGAATGTGCCGCGTTGAGAGAATACGGTCGTGTCCTCATAGATCGAACCATCTTTGAAACGAAATATCAGATGGTTGGTTACGCGATCGCCCTGTGCGTCCTGCGTCATCTGACCATCGGCGAGGGCCTTGCCTTCAAAGGTCAACACCAGAAGAAAGCCATGGATCAAGCCTTCCGTGTGGCGCACAGGGATCATATCTGCGAATAGCGCGTTTGGCTGGAGCATGGTAGCGCAGGCGAACAGAATAGCGATCAGTCTGGACCGGGCACCTGAGCGTTGTAGTTCTGTGCGGAGACCCATGAGCGCGGCGCGGCATGCTTGTCCCACGGCTCCCGTACACGCATCGATGGCCTCAATGAATTGATTCACAAATTTGCAGTACATACCTGCCACTCCTTGCGAGCCATGAAGCGCCGGCCATCGATGAATCAACCGCGCCCGTAGCGGTGCCTTGGATGGTGAGCGAGCTCAGCGTATCCAAGATGGCTAAAGTCCGAACCCCCTTTACACCATCGGCCTGAACCGCCCCACCACTTCCTGCAAGCGGCCGGTGATTTGGCCTAGCGAACAAACCTCGGCGGCCTCCAGTAAAGTCGGAAAACAATTTTCCCGGCGCTCGACAACGGTAGCCAATCTATCGAGTGCGCGCTTGGCTCTCTCGGCGTTTTTCTTTTTGAATCTCACGAGCCGATCGACTTGCAGTTGCTGCTTCTTCCGTGGTGTGCGCACCAGTTTCACTTCCGGAATTTCCTCAGCGCCGTCACGATAACGGTTGAGTCCGATGATCGGCCGCGTTCTATCATAGATTTGTTGCTCGTAGCGATGCGCGGCATTCTGGATTTGGCTGCGCTGATAACGCTCTTCCACCGCCGCGAGCACGCCTCCGAGTCGCTCGATCTCGCGGAACTCATCGAGAATTGCCGTCTCCACCGCGCGCTCCACGGCTTTCATTCCGGGCGAGCCGCTCAACATGTTCATGGTGTGTTTAAAAATACCGGATTCCTCGAGCAGGATCGCCTGGCCGTGCGCGGCGAGGCGAATCCATTCTTCGCTCGGCGTCGTGAACGGTTCGTCGGCGCTGTTTGAGTGGCATGAATTGGTCGCGTTCATATAAGCAAGCAGTAACTCAGCAGCGGTCCGGGTGAGATTATTTTTGAACTCCGCGGCGATGAGGGAGCGACCGCTAGTTTGCGTGTGCAGCTTGAAAAGTTGTGCTTTCGGGCCTGCACCGAACACGTCGCGCATTCCGATCGCCCAAATCCGGCGCGAGACGCGGGCGAGCGCGATGTACTCCGCGTCCAGCCCGCAATCGAGAAAGAACGATAGCCGCGGCCCGAATTGGTCGACCGGGATGCCGCGCGCAGCGAACATCTCCGCGTAGGCAAACCCGTTGGAAAGCGTATAAGCGGCCTGCTGCACTGGCGTCGAACCGGCTTCGCCGATGTGATAACCGCTGATGGAAATTGGATACCAGCGCGGCATTTCGCGCGTGGTGAACTCCACCATGTCCGTGAGGAATCGCAGCGACGGTTCGATCGGAAAAATGGTTTCGTTTTGCGCTTGGACTTCTT